>Ga0214471_10000203_pt1 | contig 54724 bp, 59 predicted proteins | sample RVTome_5_FD_207665 | JGI IMG/M metagenome (GOLD analysis project Ga0214471, IMG submission 207665) | Soil microbial communities from uranium-contaminated site in the Upper Colorado River Basin, Wyoming, United States - RVT142D155 | ecosystem: Environmental > Terrestrial > Soil > Contaminated >... | reverse complement strand
TGAAAGACTTCCTTGCAGAAGCCGTTGACGATCATGCTCACCGCGTCCTCCGCGCTCATGCCCCGGCTGCGGAGATAAAACAACTGGTCCTCGGAGATTTTCGAGGTCGAGGCCTCGTGCTCGACCACGGCCGTCGGGTTGCGCACCTCGATGTAGGGGAAGGTGTGCGCCCCGCACTGGTCGCCCATCAGCAGCGAATCGCACTGGGTGTAGTTGCGCGCACCGGCCGCGGTCGGCGCGACCCGTACCAGGCCGCGGTAGGCGTTGCTGCCGTGGCCGGCGGAGATGCCCTTGGAGATGATGGTGCTCTTGGTGTTCTTCCCGAGATGGATCATCTTGGTGCCGGTGTCGGCCTGCTGGCGGTTGTTGGTGACCGCCACCGAGTAGAAGCGCCCGACCGAGTGGTCGCCTTGCAGGATCACACTCGGATACTTCCAGGTGATGGCCGAGCCGGTCTCGACCTGGGTCCAGGAGATCTCCGAACGCTCGCCGCGGCAGGCGCCGCGCTTGGTGACGAAGTTGTAAATCCCGCCGCGGCCCTGCTCGTCGCCCGGGTACCAGTTCTGCACCGTCGAGTACTTGATCTTGGCGTCCTTGAGCGCGACCAGCTCCACCACCGCGGCGTGTAACTGGTTCTCGTCGCGCATCGGCGCCGAGCAGCCTTCGAGATAGCTCACGCTCGCACCCTCGTCGGCGATGATCAGCGTGCGCTCGAACTGGCCGGTGTTGGCGGCGTTGATGCGGAAATAGGTCGACAGTTCCATCGGGCAGCGCACGCCCGGCGGCACGTAGACGAAGCTGCCGTCGCTGAAAACGGCGGAGTTGAGCGTGGCGTAGAAATTGTCGCGGTAGGGCACCACCGAGCCGAGGTATTTCTTCACCAGCTCCGGGTGCTCGCGCACCGCCTCGGAGAACGAGCAGAACACGATGCCGAGCGAGGCGAGCTTCTCCTTGAAGGTGGTCGCTACCGACACCGAGTCGAACACCGCGTCCACCGCCACCCCGGCGAGCGCGGCGCGCTCGTGCAGCGGGATGCCGAGCTTCTCATAGGTCTCGAGCAGCTTTGGATCGACCTCGTCCAGGCTCTTGGGCCGGTCCTTGTCCGACTTGGGCGCGGAGTAATAGACAATGGACTGGTAGTCGATCGGCGGATAATGCACATGCGCCCAGACCGGCACCGGCATGGTCAGCCAGTGGCGGTAGGCCTGGAGCCGCCACTCGAGCATGAAATCCGGCTCGCCCTTCTTGGCCGAGATCAGCCGGATGACGTCCTCGTCGAGGCCGGGCGGGACGGAATCCGCCTCGAGGTCGGTGACGAACCCCTGCCGGTACTCGCGCCGCACCAGGGCATCGATGCTGGGGTTGCTCGCTGCCATTGCGCCTCCTGGCAGGCCCAGCCCCGCGACGCTGCGGGGCTGGGCCGAAGTTGACTGAAACAGTCAACATTATACCCGGAAGCTGACTGGTTCAGTCAACTATTATGACGCTATCTGTGGAGGTATTGAGGGAACACGGTGTTGCCATACTTGACCACTTCAAGAAATCGGCAAACAATACCTTAACGCATCTATTAATGGATTTACCCGTGGCCATTTCATCCAAAGATATCGTCCCGCTGAACCAGGTACGCGCCAGGTTTTCGGAACTGGCGGACGAGGTGCGGGAGGGCAAGGAGAAGATCATTACTCGCAATGGGGAGAGCTATGTGGCGCTGATCGATGCCCGCCGTCTCGACCACTACCACCAGCTGGAGCGCGAGCATATCCATCTCACCTTGCTGGAAGAAGCGAATCGCGGATGGGACGATGTCGAGGCGGGCCGGTTGCTGAGCGTCGCCGAGACGCGGGCCAAGTACAAGAAATCGAGATCCCGCTGATACAGGCCCGGGATGAGTCGCCGTACCGTCCGTATCACAAAGAATTTCGACAATAACCTGACCGAGATCCGTCGTTTTCTGGAGGAACGGGAAGCTGCAACGGCCTTTGGGTCCTTGTTGGAAAAACTTTTCGGAACCGTCATACCGAACCTGGAGCGCTTTCCCAAAATCGGCGTGGATTTTCTGACCAGGGCGCCGCGATCCACCGAAGGGCTGATGCGCCATACAACTCTCAAACAGCGTCTTGGAAACAATGCGAGCTTGCGCGAATACGTCAGCGGCGATTACCTGGTGCTGTATGTCGTGCGCGGCGATAACGTTTACCTGCTTTCCATCAAGCATCACAGGCAGTTGTCTTTCGATTTGAGAGATCATTGGCGTTGACAGTAAACTTGGGTATCGTCGTTTTGTGCACGAAAGGCATGTGATTTTCTACCGGCAAGCCGCGCGCGACACTTTGGTCGTTCGCGTCCTGCGCAAGCGGATGGACGTCGACAAACACGTGGATGGGCCGTGTTCTGCTACTGAGTGTCGGAATTCGGCCAATAACGGTCATCGATCTTTAGCAGGGTGTTGATAAACTCGCTTTTCAACACCCTGCTAAGCGGTCGATGGATCGACCGGCATTTTTCAAACACGGAAGTGTTTGAAAAATGGAGCAAAGCAAAAATCGCATTTTTGCTTTGCGTCGTTGAAAAAGTCGCGGATCGACTTTTTCAACACCCTGTCAGACCAATTCACCCTAACCACCTCAATTCTTATGGAGGAATCCGGACACCTGTCAGCACATAGGAATAAACGGCCGCGATTCGCGGGTACGGCATTCGTAGCGACGTATGACGTAGTCGTGGTTTGAGGTACGCTATTCCTCCTGTTGGCAGCGTCTGCCATCAAAAACTTCCATTATTCCCGACCTGAGTGAATGAGCAAAAAATCGGTTGAAATTTCCCTTCTCGGTCGATTCCAAGTCCGCGTATCCGAGACGAGGCTCAGCAGCGGTGATATCCCGGGCCGCAAAGCGCCGGCCTTGTTGAAGTTGCTGGCGCTGAACCGTGACCACCAGTTGGTGCGCGATCAGGCGATGGAGCTGCTCTGGCCGGCTCTCGACGGCACCAGTGCCGCCGCGCAGTTGTACAAAGCGATCCACCAATTGCGCAAAGTCTTTAGCGCCGGTGAACGGGAATCCGATGCCGGTGAGTGGATAACCACGACCAAGAACCTCGTGATACTCACCCCACCCAGCGGGGTGATCACGGACGTCGATGCGTTTGAGCAGACGGCGCGCGATGCCTTGGCCTCCCGGCAGATCAAGGCACTGGAGCGGGCCGCCGTGCTGTACACGGGCGATCTGCTACCGATGGATCTGTATGCGGCGTGGACACAGGCCCCGCGCGATCATCTCCGGCAGCTCTATGTCGATGTTCTGCTGGCGCTCGCTCAGGATTATCAATCGCGCGGCGACTTGGCCGCGGCGGCGGAAACCTACCGAACGGCACTGGACAAGGACGCCACGCTGGAGATCGCCCATCGCGGTCTGATGGCGATCTTTGCGCAGCAAGGACAACGTGATCGCGCCCTGAAGCAGTACGGCGTTTGCCTCGATGTCCTGGCCGACGAACTGGGTGTGGCGCCGTCACAGGAGACCCGTGCGCTGTACGACCGGATCGACCAGCAGCAACCGGGCGCTGAAGTTTCCGTCGAGCGGACCCGATTGCAGACGCCGATCCGAATGGCGCCCTTGGTGAACCGCGAGGCTGAATGCCGGGTCATCGACGGCTGCCTGGACCGGCTGCCCACAAAACAAGGCAGCGTGCTCTTGATCGAGGCACCGGCCGGTATCGGTAAAACCCGCCTGACCCTGGAGCTGGTCGCCCGCGCACAGCGGCGTGGATTTAACACGCTCGTCGGTTCGGCATACGAGATGGAAGGGGCGATCCCCTACGGTCCGTTCCTCGACATCCTCCAGGCGGCGTTGCGTGACAGTCCCGCGGGCCAGGAGCGGATACCCGCGGAAATCGCCTCCGTGCTGTCGGGGCACCTGCAGGATGCGCAGCCGGTGCCCAATTCCGACCCGCGGGCGGCCCAGACCTATTTGTTCGTGGGTATCGCGGAGTTTCTCCGGCAGCGCGCTTTATCCGCCCCGCTGGTCGTGGTATTGGAAAACGGCCACGCGGCCGATCAGGGTTCGCTCGAGTTGTTTCACTTTCTCGCTCGACGGTTGCAGGACGTGCCGCTGCTCCTGGTTGTCACCCGCCGCAAGGAAGGGGCGGCGATCGGCGATCCGCTGAACAAGCTCGTCCGGAGCGTTCGCGAAACGGCGACGGTCAACGAGCTGACGCTCGGCCCCTTGAGCGCCGTCGATCATCATGAGCTGCTTCAGCAACAGAGCGGTGAGCGGTCACTGTCGCGCGAGCAGAGCGACGAGATCTATCAGCTTTCCGAGGGCAATCCGATGTATGCCCTGGAGTTGCACGAGTTTCGCAGCCGGCCGTCGTCGCCGGATGCGATCCGGTCGCAATCAGCCGGGACAATTCCACCGTCGCTGCGTAACAGCGTCGCCGAGCGGCTCGAAATACTTTCCTCATCCGCGCGCGAGCTGTTGACGATCGCCGCCGTCGTGGGCGAGGGCGTTTCCTATCCGTTGTTGGAGACGCTGTGGCCAAGCGGCAACGAGGGTAGAGAAGATGCCGATGCCAGTTTACTCGACTTGCTCGACCAGTTGACCGCGGCGCAACTGCTGTACGAACGCGGCATTCACTACCATTTTCGCCACGCACTGCACCGCAGCTGTATTTATGAATCGGCCTCGGAAGCCAGGCGCCGTGTAATGCACGCGCAGGTCGCGCATAGCCTGGTCGAGCTCGGCGAGCGCGAAGCTGAGCTGCCGGTCGAACAGATCGCGTTTCATTACCAAAGAGCTGGCGATGCCAGGCAGGCCGCCCACTTTCTGATGCTCTCTGGGCAGCGAGCATCCTCGATGTATGCACACGAGGATGCGCTGCGCCGTTACCGCGACGCCTTGGCCCTGATCGAGCCGGCCAAGGACGCCATGGTGAAACGGATCTGCGGGGACCTTTACAGCTTGATCGGCGATACCAGTCGTGCCGCGGGCTACCTGAGCCACAGCTTCGCAGCGTATGAACGCGCGATGTCCTTGATCGAAGGCTTGCCCGTCAACGAAGCGGAGCTCACGGAACTGCATCGCAAGATCGCACTCGTCGCCATCTTTGCCGCCGATATGCAGAAAGCCGGACAGCATCTCGCGGAGGCCTGGCGCCACGTTGGCAATGACCCGCGCATGCACGCGCGGCTGCATATCCTGCGTGCGCTTTACCTGTGGCACTTCAACCGGCTCGAGGAAGCGGCCGAATACGCACACCGTGCGCTCAATCTGGCGGAATCGGCGCAGGCCGCGGTGGAATCGGCGCAGGCCTGCGAAATCCTCGCCATGGCCTATTTGCCGTTGGGGCGCTGGCAGGAAGGACTGCGCTACGAGAGACAACGTCTGCAGCATGGCCGCTGGTCACCCGACCTGGTGGTGGCCACCGATGCCCACCTGTGTCTGTGGGAATATCATGTGCACGACGACCAGATACTGGATCAAGCAACCACGTTCATGCAGGAAGTCGCCGCCGAGGCGGACCGACTCGGCGACCTGCGTTGCGTCGCCATTTGCCAGTATGCGCTGGGGACGATTCATCTGTGGCAGGGCGACACCAACGCTGCGCTGGCCCGGCTCGACGCAAGCCTCGCGTTGCATGACAAAGTCGGGTCACCGGCCGGCATGGCGTATGCGTTCGCTCGCCGCGCCGTGCTGCATACGTTGGGAAACGCCATCGAACTGGGATGGCAGTCAGTGCAGCAAGGCATCGAGCAGGCGCAACGCGCGTCGATACGCGACCACTGCCTGCAGCGGTTGTATGGCGTCGGCATCTGGAACCGCCTGCAGGCGAAAGATGCGGAGCGGGTTACCGAGTTGATATCGCGCAGTGAGGCGCTGCTCGAAGCAAACGGCCCGTGTACGGCCTGTAGCCTGGACTTGTACCCCTGGCTGGCCCTCTACTACCTCGAACAAGGCGATCTCGACCGCGCCGCCGGCTGCGCGGAGCGCCTCGAGCAACTTGCCGGCAAGACCGGCAATCCGGTGGGCGAGGCCTTCGCCGCCATCGTCCGCTGCGGCGTGGAGCGGGCACGGGGCAACGCCAGCCGCTTTGGCGCCGCCCGCCAACAGGCGCTCGACCTGATGCAGGGGACGGTGTTGAGGGGCTCGACTTCGCCCATGACCTACCTGTTCGACCGCCTGGTCGACACGCACTAAACCTCCCTCGATTTGGGGCGCGTGTAGCCCCCTGTCAATCCACCCGCCTGGCGGTGCTTTTTGCACCGCTTCTCCGCCGCATCCCGAATGGAAGACTTACGGAAGACAACCGGAAGAACCGGTCGTTATCGTGACGTCCATTCAACCGGGATGGAGGATCGTCATGAAGAGCGTTCTGCGTAGTTTCGCGGTGATGGTGGCCTGGCCGATGTTTCTGTTCGCCGGGGCAACACCAATACGATCGCGCCCATTGCCGTCCCGAATGTCGGATCGGGCACCGCCATGAGCCGCGTGTACGAGCAAAAGCAGGCGCGGGCGGCCGGCAACCGGCTGCTCGAGGCGCACTACCGCGAGATGAGCTACGGCGCGCTGCGGTCGGAGATCGCTGCCGGCCGCCTGCGCAACAATTGGGGTCAGATCAAAGTTCCCGCTGAAGCAGAGGGCCGGGACGGGACAAACGGCACGGTGCGATGAAGGCCCATGGAAAGTTACATCGTGCGGATCTACCACCGCGTCGGCGATGACTCGCGGCTCATAATCGGAAGGGTCGAGACAATGGACGGGAAACAGAGTCATCACTTTCGCACCGCCGAGGAGCCGTGGTGGATCCTGTTGAAGGAGTCGGGAGACGAGGCCACGCCGCCGGATGCAGAACCCGCGGGCGGGAGTGAAAAGTTTCAAGCGCGGAAACGATCCTAACCGATTTTCTGAAAAATGAATCATTACGGGAACGGAGGAGTTATGAAAAAGCATATTATATTTGTCACGTCAACACTGTCCGGTTTTGTGCGCATCGGCTGTGTCACGGCCTTGTTGCTCATGCTCGGCGCCTGCGGCAGCAGCGGAGGGGATGGCGGTGGCGGGTCTGCACCGCCGCCATCGCTACTCGCAACCGGTTCGTTCATAAAAACTGTCGATTTCGGCACACCCTCAGCGGGCAACGCTATTCCCTTCTGGAACCAGTCCTACACGAGATCGCAACATCTCTATACGTCCGCACAGATCAAGGGCTCGGGCAGGATCGCCGGACTGCAATTCCGCCGTAGCGAAACTCTTGCCATGGCAACGACCTGTCCCAATTTCTCGGTCCGGCTCGGCCACACCAACCTCACCGCGCTCAACACGACCTTTGCGGACAACGTCAACACCGGCCAGGGGTCGCTCACAACCGTGATCGACGATCAGTCCTTCACCGTCCCGGCGGGAAATGCGGGCACGTGGATCAACGTTCCCCTGCAAGCCGCATTTGACTATAACGGGATCGACAACCTGGTGGTTGAGTTCGAAAAGTCCAGCGCCTGCACGCAGAATGTTTTTGTGGACACGCAGGGCGGCACCAACATCATCCGTGTTGCGACAGCCACGCCCAGCGCGACTTCCGGAGACCTGGATGGCTATCGTAACGTGGTCCAGTTTGTGTTCGCCGGCGGCGATAATGCGGTGCGGTACCCGAACGTCGGCAGCAATTCGATCCCGCTCCGTTCGGTCGTAGACTACCAGCATGCGCAGATGCTGCATCTGGCCAGCGACATCAACGGCTCGGGTCCGATCACCGGCATCGCCATGATCAGCGCGGCGACGACCTTTACCGCGACCTACACCGTGAACGTCAAACTCGGCCATACCTCGTTGGCGGCATTGACGGATACCTTCGCCGACAACTTCAACCGTGGCACCCCGGTGAGCATGGCCACGGCGGCAACCTTCACTGTCCCGGCCGGCGTATCGCCCGGCACGCCCATCTGGTTCCCACTCGATGGGGTATTTACCTACAACGGTACGGATAACCTGATCGTGGACATTGAGGTGACGACGGCCAACAGCACTACCACCTGGTGGACGACGGACCGCATCGCAGGCCGGCGCCTGTATGCGGCCGTGGGCAGCGCTACTGGCAGGGTGGACGATGCCGTCTACCACACGGTATTCCGCTTCAACGGCGGAACTATGGACATAATTGGTGGCAACAGCGCGAGTGCCGCCGTTTTCGCCAGCTCGGTGAGCGGGTTTCAGTTCCTGCTGCGTGCGGCGGAACTCGGTACATCCGGCTCCATTGACAAGCTCGCCTGTCGACTCAGCGTTTCATCTATTGACGCGAGCTATCCGAATTTCACTGTCACGCTCGCGCATACCGCCCAAACCGTCCTCGTGGCTGCCGATGCTACCAACGTGGCGGGAGGCACGACCGTCTACAACGCGACGTTCAATATGCCCGCGGGCCTGTTGGCGGGCGACTGGGTGGAAATCCCGTTCAGCACCCCGTTCAGCTATAACGGTGTTGACAATCTGGTCGTGCAGACCACGACCGGCGCTGGTCCTTTAGAGCAATATTGTCGAATAACGGGTACTGACGCGACACGGTTTTTTCGTCGCTATAAACTTACGGGAGGGGGCACTCCACTTGATTACCGCGGGACGTTCAGGTTCTGGGTGAACAAATAACGGTTCAACGCGGATTCGTGCGGGTGATTTTTGTGATTGTTGCATGATCCGGGAGACGAGGGGCGCTGTCTGTTTCCGCGCAGCATGCCGGTAAGGCTCCGCCAAGCCCTTATTGGAAGATTTCCGGAAGACGACCGGAAGAACCTAGCGTTAACGTGATTTCAATTCAACCGAAATGAAGACGCGCCACAAAAGCGGCAACGGCCACCGAACCGAGACTCAACACCGTTGCCCTTGCGTCCGAACCTCACCATCACGAGGAGAATCTTGACCCGAGCCTGAAGAAGGCGGGTGACGAGCTTGCCCCGCTCTTCACCGCCATGCTCGACGACGTGACCCGCTAGACCTTTTTCAACGAGGAGATCCGCCATGACCACCGCCACCGTTACCCTGCCGAAGTCGGTGAACCCGATCGAACTCGAGCAGAAGGTCAAAGACATGTACCGGAAAGTCGCGCTCGATCCGCACGGCGAGTTCCATTTCGAGATGGGCCGTGCGCTGGCCGAACGCCTGGGTTACCCCCGCGCCGATCTCGACCGTATCCCGGCGTCCGCCATCGAGTCGTTCGCGGGGGTCGGTTACTACTTCGGCCTCGCGCGGTTGCGGGAAGGCGAGGCCGTGCTGGATCTCGGCAGCGGGTCGGGCATGGACACGTTCGTGGCTGCCCTGCATGTCGGCAGCACCGGCAGGGTGGTCGGCGTCGACATGACCGACCCGCAGCTCGTGAAGGCCGAGCGCCTGCGCGCCGCGGCCGGTTTCGACAACGTCTTCTACCTGAAAGGCTACATCGAAGGCGTGCGCTACGACGACGGCGCGTTCGACGCGGTCATCAGCAACGGGGTGATCAACCTGGCGCCGGACAAGCAGCAAGTGTTCAACGAAGCGGCGCGGCTGTTGCGATCCGGCGGGCGGCTGGCGATCGCCGACATCGTCACCGAGGCCCGGCTTCCGGACGGTATCACCTGCAATGCCACGCTGTGGGCGGCCTGTATAGGCGGGGCCATGCAAGTGGACCGGTACCTCGAGGCGATCGAGGGCGCCGGGCTGCGGGTCGAGGCGGTTCAGGATAATCCGCAGTACCGGTTCATTTCCGATAACGCCCGGGCGGCTGCCAGGAAGTACGGTGTGAAGAGTCTCTCGTTGCGAGCGACCAAGGCGTAGCGAGCGTAACTGCGCAACTGGATTACTTGTTCAATATCAACGCTTGGAGGTACATACCATGTTCAAGGAGATTCAGAGACGGAATGTCGTATCGACGGTGCATTCGTTCATGAAGTCGGCCGTTCTCGTGGGCCTCACGATTGTTCTGTTCGGAGCGGGCGTTGTCGATGCGGCGCAGCCCCAGCCGGCAAAATCACTCTATGACCGGCTGGGAGGGGCCTATCCCATTTCCGTGGTGGTGGACAGCTTTATCGAGCTTCTGCTCGTCAACGATGTGCTCAACGCCAATCCCGCCATCAAGGCGGCGAGAGATCGGGTCCCCGCGGCAGGGCTGAAGTTCCACGTGACCGCCCTGGTCTGTCAGCAGACTGGCGGACCGTGCAAGTACACCGGCCGCGCCATGAGGGAGTCTCATGCCCACCTCAATGTCGGCGAGAAGGAGTGGCAATCCATGCTGAGCGACTTTCGGCGGGTGCTCAACAACTACGCGGTGCCCGCGAAAGAGCAGCAGGAGTTGATCGCCATCGTGGAAAGCACGCGAAAGGACATCCTGGTCAAGAAGTAGGGTTGCAGACACGGCGGCCCGGTCAGAATGGCGCTCGGAACCGGAGCGCGCCTCGGCCGCGGCGTTCGGTCTGTTCAGGTACGACTACCAACGTCCTGAAGGGGTTTTCGGACGTTATCTCGCCCCGGAGGTTAAGTCTATGAACCTTACGAATGTGCGAAGAGTGGGAATCATTGGCGCCGGTGTTGCCGGTCTGTCCACGGCCAAGCTTCTACTGGCTCAAGGGCTCGACTGCACGGTGTTCGAGCACGGTGCTGTACTTGGCGGTGTGTGGGCCGCGGGATATGCAAACTTCGGCGTTCAAGTACAAAGGGAACTTTATGAGTTTCCCGATTGGCCGCTTCCCAAAGATGTCCCGGATTTCACTCCCGGACCGGTTATACAGCGATATCTTGAAGACTACGCCAGACACTTCGGCGTTTGGCCGAACATCAAGTTCAATACAACCGTGGTCAATCTGCGGGAGCAAACGGGAAGCAAGGCCGGTTGGATTGTTGGTTACGATGAAGCCGGGGCTCGCCACGAAGACGAGTTCGATTTGGTCGTGGTGTGCATTGGGCTCTATTCACACACCCCACATATGCCCCGGTTTTCCGGCCAGCACCGTTTTGGGGGGGAAATTATCCACATCTCGGATCTGACAACCCGAGACAGACTGAAGGGCAAGAAGGTCGCGGTGGTCGGTATCGGAAAAAGCGCGACGGATGCCGCGCTTGAATCGGCCGCGGTGGCGTCTCAAACCACGATCATCTTTCGCGAGGCCCATTGGCCCTTACCACCAAAGATTGCCGGTGTGCTTCCGTTTAAATGGGCCATGCTTAATCGCCTGACCAGCGCGCTCATCCCCTTGTACTACCATCCCTCCGGCGTGGAACGCGTGGTGCACACGGTGGGCAAACCCCTGGTATGGCTGTGGTGGCGGCTGGTGGAGCTGTTGCTGATCGTCCAGTGCCGGATGTGGTCGCGCTTCGGATCCCGCGTGAGTCTTGTGCCGACAAAGCCGGTCGAGTTCGATGGCTTCAGTGAAACGGCCATGTTGCCGCGTCCCGAGTTTCACCGCCTCCTGCGCAAGGGCGTGATCGAGCCCCAGCGGACCGAGATCGCCGAATACACGCCGACGGGGCTGACCCTCAAGAACGGTACCAGCCTTAAGGCGGACGTCGTAGTTCTCGCAACCGGCTGGGAGACCGATTACGGCTTCCTTCCCGAGATGGTCCGCTCCCGCATCAAGTTCGAGGAAGACGGAATTTACCTATACCGCCAGATGGTGCATCCGGACGTTCCCAATCTCGTCTTTATCGGCCACGCATCGACGGTGATCAACATTCTCACCTACAACCTGCAAGCGCGCTGGCTGGGCGAATTAATCAAAGGGCGTCACCGGCTTCCTTCAAGGGAAGACATGCTCCGCACAATTGAGGCGATGAAGGCTTGGAAGAGGAAGAGTTTTCCGTTCAGTCGTACCCGTGGCGCGCGGCTTGTATTTCACATGCAGCATTATCATGACGAGCTGTTGAAGGATTTCGGCGCCACGCCATTGCGCAAAAACGGGATCTTCGCCCCGCTCAAGGAGGTGTTCGCGCCGTACCAACCCAGCGATTACCGTTCAATCGTTTCAGGGGAACGGGCGAGTGTAGAGAGGGGTTAGCGTCGTCACGCGGCACACCGACACGCCGCTCGCTTGTCCTGCCAAGCGAATGCGTACCATTGACGAAGGCGGAAATACCGTCCACATTTGTTCTTTAGTGCGCAACGAACGTGAACCGGGTACGCTATAGGCAACAAAGACCTGTTTCCCCACCGGCAATCATGTCTATAAAGCATCTTACCAATGCTGCCATTGTGCAGTTCATGAAGCGTATCGAAGGTGTCGTCATGCGGCCCGGCGATGCGGACTTCGACCAGGCCCGCCGGGTGTGGAACGGCATGATCGACAAGACCCCGGCGCTGATCGCCCGTTGCGCAAGCGTGGATGACGTCAAGGCGGTGGTCGAGTTCGCGCGTGCTCACGAACTGCTGGTCGCGGTGCGCGGGGGTGGGCACAGCGTGGCGGGTCATGGGACCTGCGACGATGGTCTGGTCATCGATCTGTCATGCATGCGAACGGTACAGGTCGATCCGGATGAGCGACTCGCGGTGGTTCAACCGGGCCTCAATTGGGGCGGCCTCGACCGCGCGACACAGGCGCACGCGTTGGCAGTGACCGGGGGAATTGTGTCCAGCACCGGGGTCGCCGGCCTGACCCTGGGTGGCGGCATCGGTTGGCTGATGCGCAAGCACGGGTTAACGGCGGATAATCTGCTGAGCGCCGATTTGGTTACGGCCGAGGGACAACTCCTGCACGCGAGCGCGGAGCAAAACGCGGAACTGTTCTGGGGGCTGCAGCGCGGTGGCGGCAATTTCGGGATCGTCACCGAATTTCGTTTTCGTCTGCACCCGGTGGGGCCGATTGTGCTCGCCGGCTGGGTACTGTATCCGCAGGAAAAGGCGCCGGAGGTGTTGCGGTTTTATCGCGACTACGCCGCGACCGCGCCCAATGAGCTGACTACCATCGTCATCTTGCGCCGACTGCCGCATCTTCCCAAGCTGCCGCCCTTTCTGCGCGGCATGCCGGTCATCGGGATCGCCGTCTGCTATGCCGGCGTCATCGAGGCCGGCGAGCGCGCGGTGCAGCCATTGCGCGCCTTCCGCCCGCCGTTGGTGGACGGCATCGGTTTGAAGCCGTACGTCACTCATCAAACCATGTTTGACGCCGCGCAGCCACCCGGACGCCGCAACTATTGGAAGACCGCGTATCTGTCCGAACTCAGTGATGTGGCCATCGATGTGATCGTCGGTGCCGCACGTCAGATGCCATCGCCGCTGTCGGTTCTGTCGGTGTATCAATTGGGTGGCGCGGCAAGACTCGGGGACGCAGCCTTCTGCGTAAACGCCGCTGCGGCCTGGACCGGGCGCACAGAGAGTCACCGGAATATCAACTGGACACGCGAGTTCTGGGCGGCCATCGAACCGCGTTCGGCCACCGGCGCCTACGTGAATTTTCTCGGCGAGGAAGGTCGAGAGCGAACCCGATCTGCCTATCGGGAAAGTTATGATCGCTTGCTGGCCCTGAAGAACACGCATGACCCAGGCAACTTCTTCCGTCTGAATCAGAACATCGAGCCAACCGTCTAATACGACGAGGAAGATTTACTGAACCCGCACGCCTCTAGGAATCGCAAACGCCAGCACGAAGGTCAGCAGCGTGAGTCCCGCGGCGATCACAAACACCCGCGGGCCCAGAGAGGAGTACAGCAGTCCACCGCTGAGCAAACCGATGATGCTGGCCACGGCGGCCACGCTGCCGGCGAGCCCCTGCACCGCGCCTTGCACGTTCCGGCCCGCGGCCTTCGCCAGGAGCGAAAGCAACGACGGCCACATCACGCCGTTGCCGAGCGCGAGCAGTGCCGTTCCGGCGTAGAGGATCGCGGTATGGGCTGAACCGAAGAACGGGAAACTGACGGCCAGCGCGAGGCTGCCGCCCAGCACCAGGGTGCGGTCGGACCAGACTTGCGCGGCACGCTTCAATACCGGACCCTGCACCAGCGCCATCAGGATGCTCATGACCGAGAAAAACACGCCGGTTTCGCCGAGCGACCAGCTGATCCCGGTCGCCGCGTACACCGGAAAGCTGACGTAAAACAGGTTGAAGGCGAGGAACACCAGGAAGTACAGCGCGAACAGCAGCCCCACCGACGGCAGCGCCAGGATCCCGCGCATCGACAATTTCGGCGCGGTCAGCCGGAAACATGGCTTCTGATCCGGGCCCAGAATCTTGCGCACGTTGGTTTCCTCCGGGTCGGCACGCAGCACGCAGGGATCGGTGTCCGGAAGCCAGAAGGCGATCATCAGGCTGGCCACCCCCGAGATGCCAAAGGCCGCCAGGACCGGCAGCGTCTCGCCGGCCGCCGTCGCGCCGAGCGTGCCGGCGATCGCCGGACCCAGAATGAACCCGAGGTTGGCCGACACCGCCATCTTGCCGAAGTTGGCGCTGCGACGGGCGTCGTCGCTGATGTCCGCCAAGTAGGCGTTCGCCACCGACACGTTGCCGCCGGTGAGACCATCCAAGGCCCGCGCGAAGAACAGCACCACGAGCGGCAGCGTGAGCGTGAATCCGCCGAGCAGCGTGGAATGCACTTCCGACAAGGGCCGGACCGGAAGCCAGAGCGCCACCAGGAAAATTCCCCAGGAGACCAGCGTCCCGACCTGGCTCAGCAGCAGGATGCGCCGCCGCCCGTAACGATCCGACCAACGCCCCAGCACCGGCGCCCCCAGCAGCTGGAACAAGGAATAGGTCGCGCCCATGATCCCGTAGACGAGCGCGTTGCCGCCGAGCCGGGTGACGAGATAGACCAGAAACGGCAGCACGATGCTGAAACCGAGCGTGCCGACGAAGTTGACCGCCAGGATGGGGTAGAGCGACACGCTGCCTGGCGGCTTCGTCCCGATCCCCTTCGGCTGCTCCATCCTGATACCCCCTCTCGGGCTGTCGTTGTCAACGCGGTCCGGTCAGTCACCGACTGAGATTCCTTGACTATAAGTCCGGATCTGAAGTACCTGTCAAGACACAGCCCGGCGTGCAGCACGCGCATCACATCGCGTGGCTGACGATGAACCCGCCCCAGACGAGACCGCGATCGCCGGGACCGCTGCGGATGTCCGAGCTCTGACCGCGCAGCACATAGGAAAAGCGCCAGCCGTCGGCGAATGACCGGGTGTAACCGAGCCAGGCTTCGAGCACCAGCGGGCGCAGCGCGTCGGAGGCGAACGCGACCGGGCTGTCGCGGAACTGTCCCTGCAGGAACACGTTGTAGGCGCGCGCACGAAGGTTGAAGCCGGCCCACAGATACTGTTCTTCGCCGCCGCCCTCGCTGGACGTCACGGGCACCGATTTTTCGGCATAGTCGGCGATCTGCGGATTGTAGCTCCACCACGGGGTGCGGATCTCACCGAAGCGCGTCGCGACGCCGACACTGAGCTCGGTCAGATAACCGACGCTGCCACGCCAGGTGGTGGTCGTCTCGCCGCGCGCGGCGCCGAGCCGGCCCGCCCAGGTCCGCTCGACGCGCGCAAAGCTGTAGCGGAACGTCAGCTCGCCGCCGTCGCTGATCTGGTTTTCCCAGCCGACGGGCTCGGAGGAGCCGATCGCGCGGTGCAGTCCGCGCTGCAGATCGCCGACGAACGGCGCACCGATAACGCCCAGCGTCAGTGTCGACAGGTAGGCGAGATCGCGCTCGGGCATGACTTCGGCGCCGGTGTTGGCGAGGTAGATCAGGCTCGCGTAGGGCCGATCGCCGACCTGCGCGGCCGAATCGGTCAAATCGCCGGGTGTGAACACCGTCATCCCGGTTTCGAGGCTGTGGCGGCTGAAGGCCCGATCGGCATAGAGCCGGTCGGCGCCGAGCAGGCGGTCGAAGCCGGCGCGCCAGTCATCGAGCGACAACAACGCGCTCCGGGCGCGACGGCCGGACAAGGTGAGCGAGAAACCGCCGGTATAGTCACGATCGGTGTGGCGCGGTGTCAGCAGATCGTTGTCGATGTAGAACGCCCAGCCGGTGTCATAGGGCTCTTCACGATAGGGGCGCTCGGCGGCCGCGACCAAACTCGCCGCGAGCAGCGAACCGAAAACCGTAATCAATGACGCCCATTTCATCTCTGAACCTCAACCAATAGTCGTTTTGGGGCGACACCAATCGACAGTTCTTCAGGTGGCACCGATACGAAACGATTTAATGCATGCCCATCGCGCTACACGCTTGCCGGAAGCGAATCTCGACATCGCCTCGAAACGACGACGGGCGTTGCTGGCCGTCGTCGAGCAAGGCGATTACGTCCAGGCGGCCGGGGCGCTCGCGGAGGCTAGGTTTTCCGGAGACGTCGCAGCCTGGGCGTCGAGACGACGCACGCGTTCAATGGAGGGAGAGCCATCTCCCGGGAGGCCAGCGGCCGGCAAACGCCCATGCGGTCGAGGGCATCGCGGACGGGGCCGCCCGACCTCCGCGTCCGCCAGGAAAGTCTATTACTAAAAGTAAGTGTGTATACAATAGTAGTTCTATTACGTCAAGTCCCGTGATCTGCTAGACTCCAAGTACCATGAAGAAACGCCCGATCGAGCTGTGCCCCAAGTACCACCGCGCGGTGGAGGTCATCGGCCGGCGCTGGGCCGGCGCGGTCGTGCAGGTCATGCTCGAAGGCGCCTTGCGCTTCACCGAAATCGAAGACGCCATCCCGGACATCTCCGGGCGCATGCTCTGCCAGCGCCTCAAGGAGCTCGAAGAGGAAGGGATCGTGGAGCGCCGGGTCATTCCGGATAAACCGGTGCGGGTGGAATACCGTCTTTCCGAGAAGGGGCGCGCCTTAGGCCCCGTCGTCAAGGCCCTGTCGAAATGGTCGGACGAGTGGACCGCCGCCGCCTGCGCGCGCAAACCCGACGCGAAATAAGGACCGACCGAGTCGCCACCGATCAGGAAACGCGTTGCGGCGCCGGGTGACGGGATGTTCGAGAGACGGGCGCAAGTGGCCGCTTCTGTCGGCCGTTGTCTGGCCTCACATGACGCGAATCGGCGCTGATCCGTGGGCGATACCTGCGGTGGATGAGTGCATTTGGCGGCTCTTCATGGCTGGTGCCGGTGAATCATAGAGGCGCAGCACCGACACTTCCGGCGGCACGAGAAAGCGCACCGGCAGGATGCTGGTACCGAGGCCGGGACTCACGAACAGGTGCCGGCCGTTCTCGATAATGTGCCCCCGCGCGTAGCGCCTGCCGTGTCGCGAAGGCGTGATGATCGGCCCGTAAAACGGCACACGCACCTGGCCGCCGTGGGTGTGACCGGCGACGGTCAGCGCCACCTTCGCGGGGACGGCCGGAAAGATATCCGGATTGTGCGTGAACGCCAGCACCGTCGCGCCCGGCGGCACTTCTCGCAGCGCGCGGCGCACATCGGGGTTACCCTCCCAGAGATCGGCGAAACCGACGAGCCAGAAACGGCATGCGCCCTTCGCCAGCGGCACGGCGCGGTCGTCGAGCACCGGAATGCCGGCGCCGGTGAATGCCGTGCGCACCTTCCCAGCGCCGTTCCACCAATCGTGATTACCGAGCACCGCGTAGGTGCCGAGCGGGGCGGTCAGGCGGGCGAGGCGCGCGGCGATCTCGCGCGGCGGCACGAAGCGACCGCCCTTCACGCCGTCGATCACGTAATCGCCGGCGAGCAGCACCAGATCGGGTTTCGCCTTTTGCGTCAACGCGACGATCTCATCGAGCTTGTCGAGCCCGTTGAACGGCGAGCCGGTGTGCAGGTCGGCGAGCACCGCCACGCGCAATCCCCGACACGTCGACGGCCAACGCGGCAGCTCCAGGCGGTACGTGGCGTTGTGCAGGCTCGCCGGTTCGATCCAGAAGCCCCAGGTGGCGGCGACCGATCCGAGCGACAACAACGACAGCAGCGCCTGCCGGTAACGCGTCGCCACGAGCCGGTACAGGATTCGGTCGGACATGTTCAAACGGTTCCGCCGAACACGTCGTCCCAGCGGATGCGGGCCGTCATCTGCATGAGCACGAACAGCGTCAGGATCGCGCCGATGGTCACGGCCAGCCCGGTGAACCCCTTGAAGAAGAACGCGTACGAAAATGCCACGAGATAGATGAGCTGCGCGACCGCGGCTTCACGGAAGGCGAACTGCCGACCCACCACGAGGCGCAGATAGCTCACCACCAGCGTGACGGATACCGCCGCGGCGACGAGAAATGCCGCGTGGATGGCAACGTGATCCACGAGATAGGCGAGCAGCAGATGGAAGGCGAAGAACGCCGCCGCCAGGAAGAAGAAGTGCATCGGATGCAAGTCGATGCGCCGCACCAACGCGATCACCAGCATCACGAGAATGAAAAAGAACAGCGACACCGGCGCGAAGAGGCTGATCTGCCCGGCCAGCGGCCCAGGCTGAAGCTTCTGCGGCATGGACATGCCGATGTTCACGCCCGAAATCAGGCGGCCGTACTCCCACACGAGCTGCCAGCCGTCGGCGGTTCGCTCCTTGCGCATCGGCGAAACCGTGTCGAGCGGAAAATCGATGTCGCTGAAGTCCGTGGACATCTCCAGCCGGAAATTCCGCACCTCCGACACCTTGCCGCTCTCGTCGTTCTGGGCGAAGCGATACATCCATTGGTCCAGCCCCTGGGAACGGTACGAAGCCTCCACCGTCACGGTCTGGCCGGCGCGCGCCGGCACCCGACCGACCAGGTATCCGTCCCGCACCTCGGGCTTGCCGGTCCAGCGGCCGCCCCGCACCTCATACCGGATGTCGTCGTAGAGCGCGGTCTGGGAGGGAAATGGAAGAGCGATCCGGAGGGTGCGGTCCTCGCCGGTGTCGTTGTGAAACTGGTACGCCGCCGCGAAATCGACGACATAGGTCGCATACCACAGGAGCCCCTTCTGGCGGTGATCGAGGTCGAGCCTGACCTTCACCTCGCTCGCGGCCAGCGACAGCGAGCGTTGTTCGATGTGTTTCACCCGCTTGCTGACCTTGGCGCCGTTGACCAGCGACTCCTCCTCGCGGATATGCGTTACCGGGTAAGTCGCGCTCGGCGCCGCCTGGCTCTGCGGTTGACCCCAGATCTTCTCGACGCTCGCCTTGAGTGACGAGTCCGAGCTGTAGGTGCGGGCGAACAGGGTGCTGCCCAGAACCACCCAGGCAACGCTGGTGCATGCGAAGATAAAGCCGATGGCAATCAATCTCTTGAGCATGGTGTCCTCCGATATCGGCCGCGTGGTCGGGCCTGATCACAGCCTGGCCGGGGAATGTGCCGGGACCGCGGCGGGTCCGTGCACGCGATTGGAAATGTTCGTGCAAATTCGGTGCAGACCGGCCGATGCGCCTTCCGTATACGATTCCGGTGCGCTAGCATCGATAGAAAGCGAAACTACAAGCCACCATGACCCGCATCCTGATCGTCGACGACGACCCGCACATCCGCGAGGTGCTGCGTTTCGCCCTGGAAAAGGAAGGCTTTACGGTCAGCGAGGCCGAGAATGGCGCCCAGGCGCTCGAGCACTTCGAGCGGGCCCCCGCGGATCTCGTCGTGCTCGACATCCTGATGCCGGAAATGGATGGCACCGAGGTCTGCCGCCGGCTGCGCCGGAAATACACCACCCCGATTGTGTTCCTGACCTCACGCGACGACGAGGTCGACCGCATACTCGGGTTGGAACTCGGCGGCGACGACTACGTCACCAAGCCTTTCAGCGTGCGCGAACTGGTCGCGCGGGTGCGCGCCATCCTGCGCCGCGGGCGCGCAACGGAGAGCACCAACGACCAGCCGCTGGTTTGCGGTCGCCTGCGTCTCGACCCCGAGCAGTTCAAGGGCTGGTGGGACGGCCGCGAGCTGGTGCTGACGGTCACCGAGTTCGGCATCCTGCGGACACTACTGCGTCGCCCCGGCAAGGTGTTTGCGCGCGACGAGCTGATGAGCGCCGCCTATGATTTTCACAACGTGGTGAGCGACCGCACCATCGACAGCCATGTGCGCCGGCTGCGCGCCAAGCTGGCCGCCGCGGGCGGCGATCCGATCGAAACGGTCCACGGCGTCGGGTACAAGCTTGGCGCCTGCTGAACATGCCGTTTCGCGCCGACCGCGCCTGCGCACGCTGCTGCTCGGCGTGAATCTCGTGATCCTGCTGCTGCCGCTCGCCGGCATCGGCGTGCTGCGCGTCTACGAAAGCGCCCTCGTCCGCCAGACCGAATCCGAGCTCGTGGCGCAAGGCGCATTCGTCGCCGCCGCCTATCGCGCCGCTTTCGCGCGCACCGTGCCGGAGCGCGAATCCGCCCGCTACGGACTGCCCGTGCGCGCCGCACCGCCGTTGCCCAAGAGTGACGATCAGGGCGATCGCTGGCAACCGCGCCCGGCGAAGCTCGACCTCTCCATCGACCCGGTACTGCCGCCGGTGCCGCCGGCCACACCGGCGGCCGCCGCCGACCGTTATGCGCTCGCGGTCGGGCGCGAGATCACCGCGCTGATGCGCGAGGCACAGCTCGTGACGCTCGCCGCGATTCGCGTCGTGGATCCTGACGGGACGGTGGTGGCGAGCACCGGTGAGGAGCTGGGCCTGTCGCTTGCCGGGCGCGAGGAAGTCACGCGCGCGCTCGCCGGCGAGCACACCAGCCTGTTGCGCGCGCGGGTTTCCGATGATCCGGTCGCCAAGGCCGATGCGGCGCCGCGCACCACCGGTGTGCGCGTGCTGGTGGCCACGCCGATCGTGCACCGCAACCGCTTGCTGGGCGCGGTCGTGCTGGCCCGCACCCCGTCGAGCATAGCGCAAACCCTGTACCGGCACCGCCAACCGCTGCTCACCGGCCTCGGCGTGCTATTGGCGGCGGTGCTGGCGGTCTCTCTGTTTACCGCATTCGCCGTCGCGCGGCCGGTCACGGCCGTGATCCGCCAGACCGAGCGTGCGCGGCGCGGTGAACGGGGCGCGGTGACGCCGCTTGCCCATCCGGTCACGCGCGAGGTTGCACAGCTCTCCCAAGCCGTGGCCGAGATGGCGCAAGCGCTCGAGGAGCGATCCGACTACATCCGCAACTTTGCCGCGCATGTCTCGCACGAGTTCAAAACGCCGCTCACCGCCATGCAGGGTGCGATCGAGCTCCTGCGCGAGCACTATGCGGGCATGACCGACGTCGAACGCAAACGATTCCTCGCTAATCTCGCCGCTGACACGGAACGTCTCGACCGCCTGGTGGGTCGCCTGCTTGAGCTCACGCGCGCCGAAATGTACCGCCCGCGCGACGATGCTTCCGCCTTCCGCCCCGTGCTCGAACGGCTGATCGACGAACACCGCGCCCAGGGTATTGCTGTCGAGGTGTCCGGACCACTGCCGGAGGCAGTGGTGGCGCTTTCCGCCGATACGCTCGATGCCGTATTGGGCAACGTGCTCAACAACGCGCGCCAACACGGAGGTCCAGACGTGCGCATCTCGGTCAGCGTGGAGACAGGGAAGGATGTCCTGGTAGTACGGCTTTCCGACAACGGATCCGGCATCTCGCCTACGAATGCCGCGCGCATCTTCGAGCCGTTCTTCACCACCGCCCGCAATCAGGGTGGCACCGGACTCGGGCTGTCCGTGGTGAAGGCGCTTCTCGAGGCGCATGGAGGACGGATCGACCTGCTACCCGCCTCGGCCGGCGCGCACTTCGCTATACGCCTGCCCCTGGTACATACCGGGAATTGGTGAGTATGGCGTCGTAGTGATTGGGCCAGTCCGGGAAACCCGGCAAGCGGACTTTGTCACGGATGCTCGGGCCGACAACGAAGCTGTAGCCGGCGCGGCCCGCCGGTCCCCATCGAACCCCCGGCTCGGGTATCCGTCGCCACCGCTTGTTGACGGATACTGAGACCGCCCGATGGCGCACCCCCCGCTCTATACCCCACACCGCCGCGCGCTGACGGTGTTGTATGCCGACCTGGAAAGCTACGCGCTCAACCGGCGCGAGGTTTTCGTCGGCACCGCGGGATCGGTGATCGAGCGGAAAAACGCCGCGGGTTTCCGCTTCTATGCCCACCAGTATTATGACGGGGAGGGCAAGAAACGCGAGCGGTATCTCGCCGGTCCGGCGGGCAGCCCCGACGCCGATGCCGCCGCCGAGGACATGCGGGCGCGCATCCGGGAATTGAAGGAGATCGTGCCTTCGCTGCGGATGCTGGGACGCGAGGGCTTCAACCTGGTCGACTCGAAGGTCTACGCCACTCTCGCGAGCCTGCACAACAGCGGGGTGTTTGCGGCCGGCGGCATGCTGATCGGTTCGCATGCCTATGGGGTCTTGCTGAATCGCCTCGGGATTCGGGCCACCCCTTATGCCACCGAGGACATCGATATCGCGCGCCGCGAAGCGCTGGCGTTCAAAAAGCCGCCCGAACGGGGTTTGCTGGAAATGCTTCAGGATTCCGGAATACCGTTTGTCGAGGCCCCGTCACTCAATCGCAAGAAACCCTCGACCTCGTTCAAACAGCGCGGCCGCTCGAGCTTTCACGTAGACCTACTGGTGCCATCCACCAAAGAGAATTTTCCGGTCGTCGCGGTACCCGAGCTCAAGGCGCACGCCACCGGCCTGCCGTACCTCGATTACCTGTTGAGCGAATCCCAAACGGCCATGCTCCTGGCCCGCGAAGGGTGTTGCAGCGTGCGGGTGCCGTTGCCGGAGCGTTTCGCCGTCCACAAGCTCGTGGTGTCCCGGCTGCGAACCGGCCGCGAGGCCAAATCGGACAAGGATGTATTCCAGGCCTGTGTATTGTGTGCTGCGCTCGCCGAGAGCCATCCGGGCGCCGTTGAGTCGGCGGTGGCGGAAATCCCGCGACGTGCCCGTAAATATCTCAAACCCGCCATCGAGTCCGCGCGGCGTTTTATCGAGCAAACCCACCCACGCGCCTGGGAAGAACTCCGGTCTAACTGATCGCCGCCAGCAAGTCGTTGAGCGAGATCGCCATGCCGCTCAGCCTAAATCCCGAATCTTCTTTAGACACGCCACCACCCTGCAAGCAGCGCGCAGGAAGCTGCGCAGGATTCGTGGTCAATAGTCCGTAGGTTGTGTAGGAAGGCGGGCACGTAGTAGCCCTACTACATATCTTTCGAACTCACCGCGATACCCAGGCACTACCCCCTTCCCTACCATGGCCGCATCCAGAAACAGGACACGCCATGGGCCAAACCGCCAAATCTGGATTCCGTAAGGTCACCCTGAACGGCAAGTTCCTGCCCTACAAGACCTGGTGACGCTCCGCCGACGCCGGCCCGGCCGCCGCGTTCTCCGACCGGCGGCCGGGCAGGTGTCAGCATTCCAGTTTCAGCCGCCGATGCCAGGCGGCGATGGATTCCTTCGGATACCCGTCGAATTTCTTGTCACGCCGGCCGGCATGGACCGGCACCCAGTTGGCCTTCGATCCCAGCATCAGGTGGGTGCGCTCGGGCGGCAGCGGCAGCTCGGTATCGATCGCCGAGGCGAAGGGATGCACCAACGACGGCCAGGTCGGGTCCCACAACCACAGCGCGCTGCCGCATTTCCTGCAGAAATGCCGGCGCCCGGCGCTCTTGACGATCTTGCCGGTCTCGCCGTCGCGCATCCGCGCGCGGTAGACGGCGATGTTTTTCCGGCCCGTGACTTTGAGCGTCTTGTAGCGCCCGCTGAGGTTGATGGCGTAGCCTCCTCCGCCCGCGGTCTTGCGGCAGATCGAGCAGTAACACAAGTTGAACGGATACGGATGCGGCGATTGGACGATGAATGTCACGCTCCCGCAGTGACACGATCCCCTGAGTTCCATGTGTGATCTCCCAGCCTTCGGTTCGTCTTAGCCTAACACCCTCACGGAATTGATTTCACAGGGTCGTGGGAACATGCTTGATGGGCGGAGCTGAAGACCTGCGACGCGCGCATTCGCTACGAGGCGCCGTCCCCGGCCGGGCTGCCGGACCGGCTGGAGAAAGAGCGACGACGCCCGGGCCTCCTACCGGCGGGCCCTCGCCCCGGTGCGGCAAAAGCCGGGACGGCGGTTTTGCCGGCGGCGGCCGGCCAGGCTGAAAAATCGATCTTTCGGTTGTCGATTTGGCGCCGCGCCAAACGACCATAGGTGACTCGTCCAATTTGGTGACGTTTGGAATCGGGAGAAACCCATGAAATACATCTGCCTTGGATACTACGACGAGAAACACTGGGAAACGCTGTCCGAAAGCGAGCGCAACGCCTACATGGACGAGTGTTTCGCCTACGACGACGTGTTGCGCAAGAACGGCCACTTTGCCGGCGGCGAGGCGCTCCAAGGTGCCGAGAGCGCCGTCACCCTGCGGTGGAAGAACGGCAAGGTGTCCGTCACCGACGGTCCCTTCGCCGAGACCAAGGAACTATTGGGCGGGATCCTGGTGCTCGAGGCCGACGACCTCAACCATGCCATCCAACTGATGTCGAAGCATCCCGGCGTGCGGAACGGACCCTTCGAGATCCGCCCGGCCGCGGACCTGATGGAAATGGTGCACGCCAGCGAACAGCGCCGCTCCAATCGTAACTGACCCTTTTATAGCGGTGCCGGAGAAGATGATCCGACGTGTCGATTTTGCGGTGCCCTGTTCGACTATGGAACACAGGCTCCGGGCCGGCCGGCATGGACTGGCCGGAAGCCGGGTTCCCACGACGAAACCAGAAGGAGACAGGCCATGCGATTCATGATTATTGTCAAAGCCACCGAGGACTCCGAGGCCGGCGTCATGCCGGATGAGAAGCTGCTCACCGATATGGGGCGGTACAACGAGGAGCTGGTACGGGCCGGCGTGATGCTCGCGGGCGAGGGGCTGCACCCAAGCTCGAAGGGCGCGCGTGTCCGGTTTTCCGGCGCTCAGCGCACGGTGGTCGACGGGCCGTTCACCGAGACCAAGGAACTGATCGCCGGGTTTTGGTTGTGGCAGGTGAAGTCGATGGAGGAAGCCATCGAATGGGTCAAACGCTGCCCCAACCCGATGCCCGGCGACTCCGAGATCGAGATTCGCCCGGTGTTCGAGGCCGAGGATTTCGGCGAGGAATTCACGCCGGAGCTGCGGGCGCAGGAAGAACGCCAGCGCGCCGAGGCCGAGCGGCTCGCCAAAACAAGCAGGCGCTAGGCGGGAAGAAGCAGCTCCGGACACGCCACCACAAGGAAGGGATACGCGGGAGGAGACATCATCATGTTCAAGACAATTGCCATCATAATCGCCGTCGTGATCGCCGCCGTGCTCATTTACGCGGCCACCCTGCCGGACAGCTTCCGCGTGGAGCGGTCGGCCAGCATCAAGGCGCCGCCGGAGAAGATCCATCCGTTGATCGACGACCTGCGCGCCATGCAGGCCTGGTCGGCCTGGGAAAAGGTGGACCCCGGGATGAAACGCGCCCACAGCGGCAGCGCCCGTGGCGTGGGCGCAGTGTACGAGTGGGAAGGCAACAAGGACATCGGCCAGGGGCGCATGGAAATCACCGAATCGTCGCCGTCCAAGGTCACCATCCGTATGGATTTCATCAAGCCGTTCGCCGCCCGGAACACCGTCGAGTTCACGCTGAACCCCGAAGGTGATTCGACGCGGGTCACCCAGGCGATCTCCGGCCCGAGCCCCTATATCTCGAAGCTGCTGGGAATCTTCTGCAGCATGGACAAAATGATCGGGGAGAAATTCGAGGAAAGCCTGGCCGCGCTGAAGACCGCCGCCGAAAAGTAAGCCGAGGGACAAGCCATGCAAAAGATCACTCCATTCCTGTGGTTCGACAACCAGGCCGAGGAGGCGGTGAAGTTCTATGCCTCCATTTTCATGAATTCGAAGATCGGGCATATCGCCCGCTACGACGAAGCCGGGGCCAAGGCCTCCGGCCGGCCCCAGGGCTCGGCCATGACCGTCGCCTTCCAGCTGGAAGGTCAGGATTTCGTGGCGCTGAACGGCGGGCCGCACTTCAAGTTCACCGAGGCCGTGTCATTCGTCGTGAATTGCCAAAACCAGGAGGAAGTGGATCATTACTGGGAAAAACTCTCCGCCGGCGGCGACGAACAGGCGCGGCAATGCGGCTGGCTGAAGGACAGATACGGCCTGTCGTGGCAGATCGTTCCGGTGGTGCTGTTCGAGATGTTGCAGGACAAGAATCCGAAGAAATCGGAAAGCGTCATGCGGGCCATGCTGCCAATGAAGAAACTGAACATCAAGGCATTGAAACAGGCATACGATCAGCAATAGAGGAGAGACCGCATGCAATACCTGCTGCTGTGTTGCTTCGACGAGGAACGCTGGGCGAACCTTCCTGAATCCCGGCGCGACGAGATCATGCGCGAGTACGGTGCCTGGAAACAGGACGTCATAAAGCACGGCCAGCACCTCGCCGGGGCCAAGCTGCAGCCGACTTCAAGCGCCACCACGGTACGCGCCAGGAACGGCAAGCCGGTCTTCACCGACGGCCCGTTCGCGGAGACCAAGGAGCAACTCGGCGGCTACCATTTGATCGAGTGCCGGGACCTCGACGAGGCGCTTTCGCTCGCGCGCCGCATCCCGACGCTCGACGCGGGCGGCGCGATCGAGGTGCGCCCCCTGGACCCGACGATGTGAGCCCCGGCATGGACCGGCCACTCCTTCCCGCCCGTGGCGTATATGAAAACGGCCGTACCGGCATTACACTCGCGCCCATGCCCGCGGTCATCTCCATCTCCAAGCTCGGCAAGACCTACGCCTCGGGGCTGGTGGCGCTCCAGGACATCGACCTCGACATCCGCCGGGGCGAGATCTTCGCGCTGCTCGGGCCGAACGGCGCGGGCAAGACCACCCTCATCGGCGTGGTCTGCGGCATCGTCACGCCGACCTCGGGCAGCGTGCGGGTCGACGGCCACGACATCCTGCGTGACTACCGCGCCGCGCGCGCGAAGATCGGCCTCGTGCCGCAAGAGCTGTATACCGATATGTTCGAGACCCCGTGGGCGACGGTCAATTTCAGCCGCGGCCTGTTCGGGCTGCCGCCGAACCCGGCCTACCTCGAACAGGTGCTGCGCGACCTGTCGTTGTGGACCAGGCGCCACGACAAGATCATGACGCTCTCGGGCGGCATGAAGCGCCGCGTGCTGATCGCCAAGGCGCTGGCGCACGAGCCGCGGGTGCTGTTTCTCGACGAGCCAACCGCCGGCGTGGACGTGGAGCTGCGTCGCGACATGTGGGCGCTGGTGCGGCGCCTGCGCGACGGCGGCGTGACCATCATTCTCACCACGCACTATATCGTCGAGGCGGAGGAAATGGCCGACCGGATCGGCGTGATCAGTAAGGGCAGGCTGATCCTGGTCGAGGCCAAGACCGCGCTGATGAAAAAGCTCGGCAAGAAGCAGCTCACGCTGCACTTGCAGGAACCGCTGACGGCGATTCCGGCAGCCTTAAGCGACTGGGGCCTGACGCTGAACAACGGCGGCAGCAAGCTGGAATACACCTTCGACGCGAGTCGGGAACACACGACCATCCCGGCGCTGTTGCGGCGCCTCAGCGAGCTGGGGATCGGCTTCAAGGACCTCAACACGCGCCAAAGCTCGCTCGAGGAAATCTTCGTCAGCCTGGTGAAGGCGCAATCGGGCGATCCCTCGCCCGCGCCCCTCGCCTCGGTCCAATCGGCGACCGAACGCAAATGAACGCCACGGCCCAGACCCTGCAGTTCAATTACCATGCGATTCTGGCCATTTACAAGTTCGAAATGGCCCGCTTCCAGCGCACGCTGTGGCAAAGCCTCGTGACGCCGGTGATCACGACCGCGCTGTACTTCGTCGTGTTCGGCGCCGCGATCGGCTCGCGCATGGGCGACATCGACGGCATCCACTACGGTTCCTTCATCGTGCCGGGGCTGATCATGCTGTCGCTCTTCACCGAGAGCCTGAACAACGCCTCCTTCGGCATCCACATGCCGCGCTTCACCGGCACCATCTTCGAGATCCTGTCGGCGCCGGTGTCGGCGTTCGAGATCGTGCTGGCCTACGTCGGCGCGGCGGCGACCAAGTCCATCCTCCTCGGGCTGATCATCCTCGCGACCGCGAACCTGTTCGTGCCGGTCCACATCGAGCACCCGTTCTGGATGGCCGGGTTCCTGCTGCTGGTCGCGACCACCTTCAGCCTGTTCGGCTTCATCGTCGGCATCTGGGCGAAAGGCTTCGAGCAGCTCCAGTTCGTCCCGATGCTCGTCATCACGCCCCTGACCTTCCTCGGCGGCGTGTTCTATTCGATCGACATGCTGCCGGACGGCTGGCGCACGTTCAGCCTGTTCAACCCGATCGTCTACATCGTCAGCGGCTTTCGCTGGAGCTTCTACGGCACTGCCGACGTGGGGGTCGGCATCAGTCTCGCGGCGACGCTGGCTTTCTTCCTGCTCTGCCTCGGGCTGGTCTGGCTGATCTTCCGCACGGGCTATCGGTTGAAGAGCTGATCCGTCGCCATGGCGCATTTTCCGGCGGATGTTCCTCTCCGCCGTTCAACCTGAATGCGCCGCAGCCGATATCGGTCGGGCGCCGCCGCTCGTACAATCGGGCTTACGCAAGACCACCGCCAGAAAGCCGCCCCAGCGCAGCGCCCCGGGCAGCACGGCCTCGGCGGCGCGCGCCAGGCGGCCGCCGCCGGGGAGGAACACGGCGCTGCGCACGGCGATGCACGGCGGGGGTTCGAGCGACTGCGCCCAGCGTTCGACTTCCGCGACCGTGTCCCAGCGCGCGCCGGCGTAAGCGCCGCGGCCGCGCTTCTGCCGATAAAGCAGGCTGCGGCGGTTGAGCAGGCCGAGCAGCACGGCGCGGCGCGCGACGCGCCACATCCCGCGCAGCGCCTGTTCCGGATCGGCGATGAAGCACAGACTGGTGATGGCGACAGCGTAATCGAAGCCGCCGTCCGGCCACGGCAGCGCCGCGGCCGTGCCGCGCAGATACTCCACCCCGCGGCCCCGCCCACGCGCGTAATCCAGCGTCGCCGGATCCGGGTCCAGGCCCGTGACCCGCAGGCCGGCGGCGGCGAAGCGGCGGCTGAAATGGCCGGTGCCGCAGCCGACGTCGAGCAAGCTGGCGCCGGCCGGCGGAGCCAGCAGCCGCATCATCAGGGCGAACTCGCGCTCGGCGATCCAGCGGCCGCGCGCGGTCTCATACCATGCCTCGTATTCGCGGGGGTTCACGGTTGACCGGGTTCGACGTTACCGCCCGCCGGTGAACGCGCGCGATCGGCGAGACGGCGGCGCTCGTGTCCCGCGACCGCCCCCTTGACGCGCAGCAGGTCGCCGTCGAGTGCCGGCTGCCCGTGCCACCATTGATAATCCGGCGATTGGTGCCCGACGCCGAGACGAACATTGCGCCCGTGCGACTGCATGCCGTTGAACAAGCCATCGAGCCCGCGCCGGTCTTCGGCGGACAGGGCTTCCCGGTAACGGGCGACGACCGCGCGCGCCTCGCGCAGTTTCATGCGCGCGATCCCGACCATGCGCTCTCCCACACCCGCCTGCTCGGCGACATAGCGCGGCGCATGGCACTCGCCGCATATCGCCTGCCACCGGGTCGCGACGGGTTCCCGGGCGGATGGCTCCTCCGGTTGGAATGGCCGCCAGGTCGTCACCGAAAGACGCGTGTCATGTTCGCCGGCGTGCAGATGGCAGTAGGCGCAGCCGGGGGCGCGATAATTCCCGCGCGCGAGCGGACGCGACCAGTCCCATTCGTGTTCCTCCAGCTTGACGATGGTCGCGTGCTTGGAAGTGGCGTAGCTGTGCGCGACCGCGCGATTCAACTTTTCATGACAGCCCGCGCAGGCGCCGTCGCGTCTCGAGCTAGCCAGGCTGTCGACATGCGTGGCGCCGTGGCAGGCGACACAGTCGGCCCTCGGGGCCGTGCGCGCATGGCTGCTGGTGCGCCAGGCGGCAATGAGTTGCGCGTCGCGGCTCGCGTGACAGCTTACACACTCCGCATGGGTGAATTTTCCGGCCGGCGGGTTTTCACCCGCCACGGCGAACGCCGGCAACAGGAAGACCACGAGGTAGCGGAACCCGCGCATCAGTTGCGCTCCCGGTTGTATTCGGTGTACTCGCCTTCGAGCCAGAGCCGCCTCGGGTCGGCACGCCGGCCGAGCGACTTCGTCTCGGCTTCGCCCTGCACACGCAGCGCGTGCGCCTTGGTCTCAATGGCGGCGAGAGACCGATCCAGGGTGGAATGCCAGCGCTCGACCGCAACGCCGTCACCATGCGCGGCGCTTTTGTAGGCACCGAGATTGGCGAAATACCACATCTCGAAATAATCCCGTTCGATCGGCGAGACGTTGTAGAACGCCGAGGCCTGGCCGTCCAGGTAGCCGATGCGCGCGTGCGGAAAGAACCGCTCCATCATGTCCATCGGGTACGGCGGACGCTGCTTCGCGCCCGGGTGCAACAGATCCTCGGCGCGCAGATCCTTGAGCACGGCCTCGGCCCGGTAGAGCCTGGCCCACGCCCGCTTGCGCTCGAGATCGAGACCTTTCAGTTGCACCGCCGACCACTTCGCCTCGTGGCAGTCGCTGCACACCGCGACCCAGGCGGCGCGGCGCAGCGCGTTGGCGGACGTGTTCGGGTTGACTTCCTGCAGCCCGAATTTCCAGATCGTCTTGTCCGCGACTTGATGATGACCGCCGTGCATGTGGCAGTAAGCGCAGGTCGGCGTGACGTAGTTGCCCTTGACGAGCGGCTTGCTCCAGTCCTGCTGCGCCGCTTCCGCCAGATATCTGCGGCCGTGCGCGGAGGCGAAATAGGTTTCGTCGTCCGGGTGCGGCGGGCCGGAGTGGCAGGTGACGCAGGCCTCCGGGCGGCGCGCTTCGGCCGCCGAGAAACGATGACGCGTGTGGCAGGAGTCGCACTTGGTCGCAACCGAATGGCACTGCAGGCAGGAGGCGACCTCGGCCTTGGGCTTGTCGGCGAAGTGCTTGGCGTCCACGGCGCGCTCCATCGCCAGCGCGTGGCTCGGGAAGCCATAGCGCCTCTCGTCCAGGAACTCCGCGACGCGGTTCTCATGGCACTGCCCGCAGACCTTGGGCGTCGGCATGCGCAGGGCCTGGTGATTCGCGCCGTGACAGGCGGAACAGTACACCGGGTCGCGATCGGGGCCGGGGTCGGCGTGGCGGCTGGCGCGCCAGTCGTTCACAATCCCCGGCGTCACCGCCTGATGGCAGGCGACGCACTCCTCGCCCTGAAACTCGCCTGGCAGCGTCCGGACGGACTCATAGAAGCGGTCCGGGTCCCAGTAGGCGTGCACCGGATCGGGCGTCCACGCGCGCGAATAGAGCCCCGCCCCCGGTCCGCTCTTGCTCCAATGCACGTAGGCGTAGCCCGCCGGGACCGCGAGCAAAACGGCGATCAACGTCACCCACAGGTAGCGGCGATGCGTCATGATGAACCTCCGCCCCCGCCCGCCCTGCGTTCACGCCGGCGCCACCGACCCCAGCGCAGGATCCCGAGCGCGGCCACCGCGAAGAACGGAGTCAAGTGAAGCAAGCGCCCGGCGCCGCCCGCCTCGACCGCCGTCGTGACCGGCGGGACCGCAATGTGGCGTGCGGCGCCGTGCGGATCGCCGAGGATGCGCACCGTCGGGACGGAGGCCGCACCCAGGTAATCGACGATCGTCGCGATCTCGTGCTCGGGCATGTGACCGCGCTGCATGACGGTCGCGTGGCGCTGCATGCGCGCCACGACCGCCGGCCACTCGGCGGTGCCGTGCAGCCGCGGATCCGGCAGCGCGTGACAGGTGGCGCAGCGCGCGGCGAACGAGCTGGCCTGCGGCTCGCGCGGCGCCGCGCTCAGGGCGATCAACGCGTGCCGCATCAGGTAGTCGTGCAACGCCTCGCGTTCGGCCGCGCTCGGGGCACGGACATGGCCCATAAGACCGCGAAAGCGCTGCGACACGTCCATCAGCGTCAGCATGCGTTCGAGCACGGCCGGCCATTCCGCGGCTGTGTGCCGGCCGGGACCCGGGAGCTGATGGCATTGCGTGCAGTAGTGCGTGAGCAGGTGCGCGCCCCGCGACTCCGGCTGCGGCAGGCTGGCGGGATCGATGCCCGGCGGCGCGCTCGAGCGGTAGGCGCTGCACACATCGATGCCGCCCCAGTCGTGGCTGGCCGCCGCCGGCATCGCCCATGCCAGCGCGCCGGCCGCCAGCAACAGGCGCGCGGCGCGCATCATGTCCTGGCCGCCGCGGAGGCCGGCGCGCGCCGCGCCTCCCCTGCCCCGCCCAACGCGGCAGTGAGGCCATGCCGCGCGCGACGCGTGATGCTCCAGTCCGCCATCATGGACTCGGCCGCGCGCCGGCCGGCGGCCAGCGCCGTCACGACCAGGTCCGGGCCGGTCGTGGCGTCACCGCCGGCATAAATCTTCGCATGACTCGTGCGCCCGTCCGCGTGCACGCGGATGTGACCGCCGGCATCGGCCTCGACGCCGAACGCGGCCAGCCATTTCGGCGTGCGTGCGACGAAGCCAAACGCGAGAATCACCGCGTCGCAGGCCAGCCGCCGCTCGCCCGCCGGCGTGCGGAAGCGCACGGCCTCGACCGCCGCGCGTCCTGCGATGTCGAGCGGCTGGTGCCGGAAATGAAACGCGACGCCCTCCTCGCGCGCCGCCTTCACCTCGCGCGGCGAGGCGCGCAGGCCCTCTTCGCCGGCGCGCACGCACACCGCGACCTCGGCGCCCGCGCGCCGCGCGCGGCGCGCGCAGTCCATGGCCGTGTCGCCGCCGCCGAGCACCAGCACGCGCCGGCCGCCGAACGGATTCGGACTATTGAGCATGTCGAGCGCGCCGTGCACGCCCGTGAGGCCCCGCCCTGGCAGCGTTACTTTGCGCGGCGCCGGCGCGCCGAGCGCGATGAACACCGCGTCGTGCTCGTCCACAAGCCGTCCGAGCATCGTCCCGTCCACTTCGCGATTCATCCGGAAGCCGATGCCCGCGGCCTCCCACAGCGCGCGGCGGCGCGCCAGCACCGCAGGATCGAGCTTGAACGGCGGCACGCCGTGCGCCAGCAGCCCGCCGATCTCATCGGCGCGGTCGAACACCGTCACCGCGCAGCCCGCGCGGTTGAGAAAATCCGCGCACGCCAGCCCGGCCGGTCCGGCGCCGATCACGGCGACACGCCGGCCGTTGCGCGGCCCAGGCGCCGGCGGCGTCCAGCCGCCGTCGAGCGCGATCTCGGTCACGGCCTGCTCGATCGCGCCGATCGTCACCGCGCCGCCGTCGCGGGCGCGCGTGCAGGCACCCTCGCACAGCCGGTGCTGCGGGCACAGGCGGCCGCAGACCTCGGGCATCGGGCTGGTCGCGTGCGCGATCGTCGCCGCCTCGGCGAACTCGCCGCGCGCCGCCGCCTGCAACCAGTCGGGGATGCGATTGCCGAGCGGGCAGGCGCTGCGACAACCGGGCACGCCGCAATCGAGACAGCGCGCCGCCTGCTGCCGGATATCGGCCGCGGCTACGGGCAGATAAATCTCGCGCGTGTCACGCACCCGCTCCGCCGGCGGGCGCGCGACCCCCTCGGCGCGCGGCACCGGCGTTGGCGGCACCTTCTTCATGAGATGACTGCCGTTCTGCACCAGACCGGGACGAAACAGGTTGCGCACGTCGCGGATCTCCAGCGCATCGGTCGGACAGGACACCACGCAGCGTCCGCAGCCCATGCAGTCCTCGATGCCGGTGATGCGCCCGAACCGCTTGCCCTGCTCCCACACCGGGATGCCCATGTCGCACACCTGCTCGCAGCGCCGGCAGTCGTTGCACTTGTCCTTGTCCAGGCGGATGCCGTAGAACCCGGCGTGGTTGAGCAGCCCGAAGGTCGCCCCATAGGGGCACAGATAGCGGCAGTAGAAGCGGTTGCCGGTCAGCGGCGCGATGAAGAAGGTACCGAAGTAGGTCAGCGCGACGACCACATAGAACAGCCCGACGAAGCTCACGGTCCACGAGTTCGGCGGGTACTGGGTCACGACCATCACGCCGACGTAGAACACGAAGAAGAACCACTTCGTATGGCGCAGCCGCCACGCCCACTTGCCGCGCACCGTGCGATCGCGGAACGCGAACCCGACGGTCTCGCGAATGCCGACACAGGGGCAGTTCCAGCCGCAGATCACGCGCCGCCCGAACAGGAACACCGCGCCCAGCACCAGGAAGAACGTCACCGTGCCCGGCACGTGCAGCGACGGGAACAGCGGCTGGCCCCACAGATAGCCGACGTAGGGCTCGTAGAACGGCTTGAGCCACGGGATCAGCCACCAGAACAAGGTGACCGCCGCGACCAGCACGATGAGGCGCAGGCGCGTGTAGCGATTCCGTTCCGCGTAGATCCGCCAAAGGCCGAACGCCAGGATGACGGCGTACTCAGTGTAGCGGTTGAGCCAGACCGGGTTGTCGAACAGGAACAGCCAGGTCTCGTTCAGCCAGCCGACGAAGGCCAGCGTGAACGCGGCCAGTGCGAACAGCCGGACCGCGAGACCGTAGCGATGCGGCAGCAGATCCTGCACGCCGCCAGCGCTCGCGCGCGGCGCATGAACGATGGGAATGACCGGATAGCATCGGGCCGGACCCGCCGCCGTAGCGGCTGCCGGGGCCAAGTCGCCGGTGGCGGCGCTCATGGGCGGGGCCTCGTCACTCCCACTCCATTTCCTGGAAGACCTGCTGAGCGTTCCGGCCCTTGAGCAGGACGAACCGTCCGAACCAATTGCGCATGGGTATTTCTCCGATGAGAGTCATGGATCGCGCCCCGGGAGCCGGCGCGGCGATGTGCCGAGCATCCGGCCGAGCTGGTCGCGCGCCACACGCGCGATCCAGCGCCGGTTCAGCCGTCGCGGTCCGCCAGCACCACCCGGTGTGCGCGCGACAGGCGCTTGCGCAGCCGGGTCGCGGCCACGATGCCGCCGACTCCGGCGCCGAGTATCAGTACGGTCTTTGCGCTCATCGTTGTCCTCGACGCCATGCGACTTCGTCAGTACACGATCACCTTGTCGGCCCAGTCGGTCCATTCGGCCAACAGGGCCATGCTGCCGCGCTCGGCGCCGGTCAGGAGATCGGTATCGGCAATGCCGCGGGCGTCGATGCAGGTACCGCACACCGCGATCCTGGCGTCGCGGCGGACGAGCATCTGCAGCATGGACTCGACGTTGTAGTAGCCCTGCGGAACCTTCTGGCCCGACTTGGCGCAGGCCGCGGCGTCGCCGATCAGGAAGACATGCACGTCGTTGCCGGCTTCCGGGTTCTTGAGCAGCTCGCGCGCGTGGCGGATGCCGTTGTAGCTGCGTTCGGTACCGTAGGGCGGATCGTTCAGGACGAAGAGATATTTCATGACGTCAACTCCTGGTGGGCCGCCGGTCGCTGGCCGCTGGCGGCGTTGCGATCGCGGGGTGTGGATGGGTAAGGAAGCGCGCCGTCTGCGTGCCACGACGATAGACACGCAGCTCACCGGGCGCGAATGCGACCCACCGCGGGTCCGCCGTCAGCGGCTCGGTGGCCAGCACCGCGCTTCCGGCGCCGGCGAGGACGTGCAGGCGGTCGTGGCCGTAGGCAATGAGGTGCTCGCCGTCCGACATCAGGAAGTTGAAGCGGCCGAGCGAGGCGAGCGTCTCGACCACGCCGGCGAGGGCGTCGAACCAGTCGCGGCCGATGGCCGCGCCGACGGCCGGGAAGACCATGGCGATGCGATCCAGCACCACGCAGAAGGCGTGTTCGGAGTCCGTGTCGCCGATGGGATCGAGGCGAGGGCCGCGCGCCAGGGATGGCGCGGTTGCGGTTTCTCCCGATGCCGTGCACAACGATGCCGCTCTCGCGTCGGCGAGCGCGGCCGTATCCGGAAGGATTCCGTTGTGCGCGAAAACCCATTCGCGCCCGCAGCACACGCGGCGAAACGGGTGGGTATTGGCGAGCACGCGCGCGGTGGGAGGGTTCGCCTTGCGCACGTGTCCGAGGATGAGTGTCGAACGAGACCGGGAGCACAGCTCCCGGAAGCGGGGGCTGCGCGCCGCGGGCAGCGGTTCTTTCACGAGGCGGAACGCGGCGCCTTCGAGCACCGCGAGCCCCCAACCGTCCGGATTGTCGGCGGTCTCGCCGCCGCGCGCACCGAAGCGACAGAGCAGCTCGTCCGGTTGCACCGGACGGTCGCTGCTGAGCCCGAACAACTCGCACATGGTCGCGTTCCTTCAGAAAGTCAGAGTGATGTCGCTTTCCTTGACCCAGCCCGCCAAGGCCTTCATGGAACCCGCCTGGATGCCGGGAATGAGATGTTCCTCGTCGAGTCGGCAGCCGGTGAGCGACATGCCGCAGGCGCGCACCTCCAGGCCGTATTCCATCAGCTCGATCAGCAATTTGCCGAGATCGGTGGCGCCTTCGGGCGCGGATTGGTCGCGACGCGCGAGCTCGACGCCGTCGTCGAGCAGGTGCACGCGCACCTTCATGTCCTCGGCGAGCGCCGCGCCGGCGAAGCGCAGTGCGTGCCAGGCCTTGTTGTCGCCCCGGTAGGGCGCGTTCTGGATGACGATGGTGACGCTCTTGCCGGTGCCGGCGCTCGGCTGGGCGGGCGTCGCGTTGCCGCAGGCATCCGCTACCGGCGCGCCGCCGCCGGGGTTCTGCCATCCCACCATGCCGTCCGCGACCAGCAGCGCCTGTCCGAATCCCGCCGCGCGCAACAGCTTCACGGCCTTGCCCGACATGCGGTTGGTGCGGCACACGACCGCCAGCGGCAGGCTGCGCCGGGATTCCAGTTCCGCGAGCCGCCGGGGCAGCTCGTCGAGCGGAATGTTGAGCGCACCGGGAATATGCCCGAGCTCGCCGGCATAGTCCCGGGCTACGCGCACGTCGAGCACGGCGATGTCCTCGCGGCGCTCCAGCCGCGCCTTAAGGTCGGCGGCCGTCAGCTTGCCGTCCGGCGCCCGGCGCCAACGCTTGATGAACGACGGCAGGAACAGCGCGACCGCCAGCAGCGCCAGCGCCAGCAGCCCGATCTGGATCAGGTTTTCGGAGCCGGCGAGCGCGGCGCGCCCGGCATAGCCGAGATAGGTGTAGGCGAGCGCGCCGGGGAACATGCAGACGAGCGAGGCGACGACGTAGTGCGCGAGCGGGATGCGCGTGAGCCCGAGCGCGTAATTGAGCAGGTTGAACGGGAACAGCGGCACCAGGCGCACGAAGGCGACGAAGCGCCAGCCCTCGGCGTCGACGCCGTCGATCAGTTGCTTGAGCCGGCCGCCGGCGCGGCGCGCGACCCAGTCGCCGGCGACGTAGCGCGCGACCAGGAACGCCGCGGTCGCGCCGAGCGTGGCGCCGATCAGGCTGTAGGCCGTCCCGAAGGCCGGGCCGAACAGCGCGCCGCCCGCGAGGGTCAGCACCGAACCGGGCAGGAACAGCACCGTGGCGACGACATAGAATCCCACGAACACCAGCGGCGCCGCGGCGCCCTGCCCTTCGAGCCAGGCTTGAAGCGCCATGACGTCGATCTGATCGCGGTAGGCGAGCGCGATGCCGATCGCCAGGACCAGCGAACCGAACAGCGCATAACGCGCAACATTAGACCGTGTCATTGGCCTTTCCCCAATTCCGGCGGTTGATCGCGTAGTCCCGCACCTTGCCGACGAAGGGCATGGCGAGCATACCGGGCAGGCGGTCGCACTGCTTCGGATCGCGGAAGGTGCGGATGCCGATGGTCATTGCCTCGTGGCCGGCGCGCGGCTGGGCGCGGTAGGTGCCGAACAGCCGGTCCCACCATGGCAGGTTGAAGCCGAAGTTCGAGTTGGTCTCGTCGTCCTCGATCGAATGATGCACGCGGTGCATGTCCGGCGTGACGACGAAGAGCCGTAGCCAGCGGTCGACCGGCGCCGGGATGCGCACGTTGCTGTGGTTGAACATGGCGGTCGCATTGAGCAGCACCTCGAAAATCACCACCGCGAGCGCCGGCGGGCCCAGCACCACGATGACTGCGAACTTGATGAGCATCGACAGCAGGATCTCGAGGGTGTGAAAGCGCGCGCCGGTGGTGAGATCGAAGTCGAGGTCGGCGTGGTGCACGCGGTGCAGGCGCCACAGCGCCGGGACCGCGTGCATCATCACGTGCTGCAGATAGATCGCCAGGTCCAGCAGCAGCACCGAAGCCAGCACCGCGACCGCCACGGGCGCCTCGTAATTGTTGAACAGCCCCCAACCGCGCCCGGACGCCAGCAGCGCCATGCCGACCGCGGCGGCCGGAAAGGTCAGGCGCAACACCACGGTGTTGAGGGCCACCAGCCCCAGGTTGCTCGCCCAGCGCCCGGCCTTGGAGACCGTGAGCGCCCGGCGCGGCGCCATCAACTCCCAGACGGCCATGAGGGCGAAGACCCCGAAGAAGAAGCCCAACCGGATGGCGGCTTCATGTGCCAGAATCCACTGCTCGAAACCCATTGCGAAATCTCCTGGCGATGCAGCTATAATTGCTATATATTTTATTCAATTGAACACTTGAATATTTGACCATAGGACCAACCATGTCAAGCAGCAGCGGGATAAAACAACGGCTATTCACCGAATTCGCACGCATCGCCAAGGCCCTCAGCAGCCCGAACCGATTGGAATTGTTGGACTTTCTGGCCCAAGGGGAGCGGAACGTGGAGTCCCTCGCCGCGGCCAGTAGCCTCTCGGTCGCCAATACCTCCCAGCATCTCCAGCAGTTGCGCCAGGCTGGGCTGGTGAGCGCCCGCAAACAAGGGCAGCAGGTCTATTACCAGCTGGCGAGCGAAGAGGTGGTGGAATTGCTGATCGCGCTGCGGCAGACCGCCGAGCGCCAGATCGCCGAGGTGGACCGGCTGGTGGACGCCTTCTTAAGGGTGAAGGACAAGCTCGAGCCGCTGCCGCGCGAGGAGCTGCTGGCCCGTGTCCGCGACGGGCTGGTCACGGTGCTCGACGTGCGCCCGCCCGAGGAGTACGCGGCCGGCCATGTGCCGGGCGCCATCAACGTGCCGCTCGCCGAGCTCGAAAACCATCTCGGCGAGCTGCCGCCGGACCGCGAGATCGTCGCCTATTGCCGCGGGCCGTACTGCGTCCTGGCCTACGACGCGGTGGCCAGGCTGCGCGAACGCGGCTTCAAGGCGCGGCGGCTGCAGGACGGGTTTCCGGAGTGGAAGCATTCGCGGCTGCCGGTGGAGCAATGAGCCTGCCCCACCCGTAAGCGCACAATCTCGCGCGACACCCCGGCGGTGTGAACCGCCCGCCCACCTCCTCCGACTTACGGATGCGATCAGCACATCGCTGATCGACCCACACATCCGAGACGGAGGAGTCCATCATGAACCCCAAGTTGACCGCGACAACGCTCGCCCTGTTCCTCGCGACCGGGCTGACCCAGGTTGCATCCGCCGACACACCGCCGACCAAGGCGGTCCAGACCCCGCCCAAGAAGCTGGCCACGCCCATCCAGGGGGTAGGCACCTCGCCGGCGGTCAAGAATCCGGCGCTGCCGGCGGTGCAGCGTCCGGGCATCCGCCTGCCCGTCGGCCAATGCCCCGACCCCGCGGCGCAGCGCATCGATTTCCGCATCGTCTCCCGGACCTCCCAGTTCGCGGGCAGCGTCGAGATCGTCGGGGTGGTGAAGAACGTCGGTGCCGCCTACGAGTCCCGGCCCAATCAGCAGATGATGCATCTCTACGAAGACTCGCGCCTGGTCAAGTATCAGGCCTTCCACAACCTGGCGCCGGGCCAGGAGGTGACGATCCGCTACAGCCGGACCTGGAACAGCTCGTCGCCAGCCGAGGGCGAGTTCCCGCCGACCTACAAACTCGTCATCGTCTACGACCCGGACATCACGCTGGACGGCAACCCGAAGAACGACGACTGCGCCGGGAGCAACAATATGAGAACCCGCAGCGGGACGGGCATCAACGCGCTGTTCCACTGAGCGCGAGGCCCCGACCAGGAGGACAGCCCATGTTGCGCAAACTCTTGCCGATCTGCGCCGCCCTGCCGGGCCTGCTGCTCGGCGCCTGCGGCGGGGGCGGCGGCGCCGGGCAAGGTCCCGGCGACGCACCGCCACCCGAGACCTATTTGTTCTACGCCGGCAGCCTGGTCGCCGTGGATCCGGCGAACGCCGGCCAGGTGACGGTCGAGGCGGGCGCCACCGCGGGCGTGGCCGGCGTGCTGCACGGGAGCTACGATCCGGCCGCGAAGCGGGTCGGCGATCTGCACCCGCGCAGCATCGTCTACGCCCACGGCGGGCGGCTCTACAAGGTGAACGCCGTCAAGGGCGGCGGCCCCCTGACGCCAACGCAGATGTCGAGCGAGAGCGGCGCGAACACGATCTGCGACACCCGCGCGTTCGCGAACTTCGCCGACCATGACAACGCCTTTTACTTCTACCGACTGCCCGGCAACGATGCGGTCTGCGACTCCGCCGACGACGTCCTCAAGGCGGTGCGCCTCGGCATGAGCGCCACGGATACGCCGATCGGCGTGGGCGCCTTCAAGGTACTCGCGCCGGTGCTCGACATCGGCAGCGGCGCGCCGGGCGGCTGGCTGTTCCTCGCCAACAGCGGCACGGCGCTGTGGCACAGCAATCTCAACGTCAGCAGCTCGACCCTGGTCGACGTGGGCAGCGGCGCGCTGAGCGATGCGGAGTTCTTCGCCTATGCGGCCGACGGCCGGCTGTTCCTGCGGGTGGTGCAGACCGGCTTCGACCGCCTGCGGCTGTACAACCCGTCGACCCGGCTGCTGTCGTCGGGCTACCACTTCTTCGCCACGGCCGGATCGGCGCGCATCGCCGTGGACGACCAGACCCTGTACCTGCAGGACGGCGCCAAGCTGCACAAGCTGCCGCGCGACGGCAGCGCGACATCCACCCCGTTCCACGACGCCGGAGCCAATGCCATCGTCGGGCTGGCCACGACCGAGGGTCGGGTAGTGTGGGTCACGCGCGACCCGGCCAAGGTGCACCGTCTGAACACCCTGCCGAAGACCGGGACAGCGCTCGTCGGCGTGCTCGAAATCAGCGCCGCCAACCAGGACATGCACATCGTCGGGACGGTGGGCGATCGCATCTATTACAACCTGGGGCTGATCAACGGCGACGACGCGGCCGGCACGGTGCTCGCGAACGGCACCGGCAAGGTCGTGCAGGCGGACGCGGCCTGGACGGCGTTCGTCAACGGCAACCGCGCCGACCTGGGCGAGACCGCGCGGCTCGGCCGCTTCGCCGGCGCGCCGAGCCATGTCCTGCGCACCGGTCTCGGCCCTCCGCGGCGGCTGACCGTGTACGACGCCGCCAGCCACAGCATGCTGTCGGAATCGACGCTGCCGGACGGCACGGGATTCCTGGGCGCCGGCCTGGCGAGCGCCGGGGCCATGCTCGGGGAATCCGGCATCGGCTCCGGGAGCGATGTCTTTTATCTCGAGCTCGCCCGGAACGACTCGTTGATACAGCTGACCGACACGCCCGGCACGCACGAGCGGGTGGTGGGCGGCTGCGTGCTCGCCGGCGGTTCGGACGGCGGGGTCGATCCGATGTTGCCGGTGCTGGGGCTCCTCGCGGTGGCTGCGCTGTTGCTGCGGTCGGGTTCAAGGTGGCGAAGGGGAATGGGTCGTATTTGAGCATCGATTGAAGGGGCCCGACCCGGCTGTGGCGGCTATGCGAGGTCCCGAATGCCCGCGATTTGACGCCGATCAATGCCGGGTCGGCCCATTCTGAATAAGCTGAAATACGGATTTTGCCGGACCACACGCGGGAGGCACGCCATGACCGGCCGCAAACACCCCAGCGATTACAGTCACCAGCCGCGCCGCGATCGCATGTATGAGGAACGCGTGAGCGATCCCTACCGCGCCCGCGGCAAGTGGCCGGAACCGTCCACCTGTCCGGAGTGCGGCGCCATCTTCCATGACGGCCGCTGGCTGTGGGGCGCGGCCGAGCCGGGCGCCGAGCAGCACCTGTGCCCGGCGTGCCTGCGCATCCGCGACCGGCTGCCGGCCGGGCAGCTCACGCTGAGCGGGCCGTTCTTCGCCGCGCACCGCGACGAAATCCTGCACCTGGTGCGCAATACCGAAACCAAGGCGCGCGCCGAACATCCGCTCGAGCGCATCATCGACGTCAAGGACGAGGCCGACCATACCGTGGTGACCTTCACCGACTCGCACCTGACGCACGGTATCGGCGAGGCGCTGCACCACGCCTACCACGGCGAGCTCGACAGCCGCTACACCGACGAAGGCGATCTGCTGCGCGTGTCCTGGAGCCGCTAGCCGGCGGCGCCGCGGCGCGCCGGATGCATTCGATTGCTCTTAACTGGCCCACGAGCCGTGGCAAATCCGTCCGGGCTTGGCAAAGTTTGCCAATCTATGCCATACTTCCCGCAGGAGGTGCCGGCCGTGGCAACGATGAATGTTTCGCTTCCAGACCCGATGAAGGACTGGGTGGAATCCCGGGTCGAAAGCGGTCATTACAGCAACGCCAGCGACTATATTCGGGATCTGATCCGACGCGATCAGGAATATCAGGACAAAAGGGAAGTTCTCCTCAAAGCACTCATTGCCGGGGAGAAAAGCGGCGTCGCCAAACGCACCCTGGACGACATCTGGAAGGACATCAAAGCGCGGAGCGGGTGAATGTATGAACTGTCCGACGCAGCCGCCGAGGACATCGAGAAGATCCTGAGTCGGTCGCTTTTCGATTTCGGCCTGCATCAGACGGATGCTGTACTACGATTCCCTGAAAAACTGCCTGGAACTCCTCGGCGAGAATCCCGGCATCGGCACCAACGCCGACGACCTTCGGCCCGGCTATCGTCGTTTTGTGCACGAGAGTCATGTCATCTTCTACCGGGAAACCGCGCACGGCGTATTGATCGTTCGCATCCTGCATAAGCGGATGGACGTCGACAGACACTTAGAGTGCCTAACAAAATGACCTCGCATTCAACGCCGAACCGTAGGGTGCGCCCTGCGCACCGAAATATTAAGCGGTGCGTGGGACGCACCCTACACCCGTTTCTCATTTTGTTAGGTGCTCTTAGATAAATAGTCGTCTCGCGATCAGCGCCGCTCCGCCTTCCGATATGCCCCGGGCGGCACGCCCATCTCGCGCTTGAACGCCTTGCTGAAGGCGGCCTCCGATTCGTATCCGACCCGCGCGGCGACATGCGCGATGCTCATCGTGGTCTGCTGCAGCAATTGCAGCGCCTGATGGAAACGGCAGCGCGTCAGGTAGGACATCGGCGACATGCCCACCTTCTCCTTGAAGCGCGCCGCGAACACGGCCCGCGACATGCCGGCGCGCGCCGCCAGCGACGCGAGGGTCCAGGGACGGGCGCTCTCGGCGTGCATCAGCCGTATGGCCGCGCTCAAGCGCTCGTCCGCGACCGCCCCGATCCAGCCGACGTCGCGCCCCTGCTCCGATAGCAGGTAGGCGCGCAACGACTGGATGAAGAAAATATCCGCGAGCCGGTCCACCATCAGCGCCGATCCCAGCGAGGGCGAGGCGATTTCATCGGCCAGCAGCCGGACCGTCGCTTCGAGTGCATCGAGCTCGCGCTCGCTGACGCGAAAGTGGACCAGCGGGGGCAGCAGATCGAGCACCGGCGGATAGTCCTGCCCGGCGAAGACGAAGCGGCCGCCCACCACGGTGGCGCGTTCGCCTCCGCCGTCGCAGCGCAGCGTTCGCCCTTCCAGCCGCTTCAACGCGTCCGCGAAGGCCTCGGCGTCGCCGTCGGGCGCATGCCGCAGCCGGAAGGCATCGCCCCGGGGCAGCAGGTAGCACGATCCGCGCGCCAGCGCGACCGGCGCGTGACCGTCCTTGATGTCGACGTAACAACCGCCCTCGGTGACGAGGCCGAACTTGGTATGGCGATAGATGCCGAAGTCCAGGCCCCACGGGGCGCCTGCCTCGACACGCGTATACTGGGCCTCGCGCACCCGCAGGCGCGGCAGAAGATCGGGAAACCATTCCATCGAAAAAGTCGCTCGGACAATTATTCAGGACGTTTGGGCATGGAGCGCGCCGGACCGCCGCCCTATGCTTGCGCCCTAGCCTACCAGAGTCCGACACAACAGCGGGAGTACCAATATGGATCTAGGATTGAACGGCAGGAAGGTGCTGATCACCGGCGGGACGCGCGGCATCGGCCGCGCCATGGCGCAGGCGTTCGGCGCCGAAGGGGCGCAACTCGCGCTCTGCGCCCGCAACGAGCGGCAGGTCACCGAGACCGTCAAGGCGCTGCGTGACGACGGCGTCACGGCCCACGGCACGGCGCTGGACATCGCCGATCATGCCGCCCTGAAATCGTGGATCCAACGGACCGGGGAGGAGCTCGGGGGCATCGACGTCGTGATCGCCAACCCCAGCGCCTTCGGCATCGGCGCGACCGAAGCCGATTGGCAGAACGGCTACGCGGTGGACCTGCTGGGCACGGTGCACACCGTCGAGGCCGCCATGCCCTTTCTGGAGCAGTCGGCGCAACGCTCGGGCGACGCGGCGATTCTGATCCTCGCGACGGCGGCCATCGCGGAGACCGACTTCGAGAGCGCCTACGGGGCCTACAAGTCCGCGCTCGTCCACTACGCCAAGGGCGCGGCGCGGCGCCTGGCGAAACAACGGGTGCGGGTCAACACGATTTCGCCCGGGACGATCTATGTCGAGGACGGCTTCTGGGGAAACGCCAAGCGCAACCTGCCCGGGCTCTACGCTGACTTCTTCGCGCGCAATCCGATGGGGCGCATGGGCGAGCCCCGGGAAGTCGCCAACGTCGCCGCCTTCCTCTGCTCTCCGGCGGCATCGTTCGTCACCGGCGCGAACGTCTTCGTCGACGGCGGGTGGACCAGCCGGGTGAACTTCTGACGCGGGTGCCGGGCGTGCCGGGTTTCAGGGACAGGCCGCCCACTGTTCAACATGGGAGCGAACCGATCGCTCGATCGCGACGCCGTTCGGAAAGCTGCCGCCCGCCCCCTGGCGCGCGACGATGCCGGTATAGCCTTTGTCCCGATCCCAAAACGGGTAGGCCCCGTAGGCGCCCGGGCTGGAGACCCGGGATCCCGCCGTGCAGTTGAACGTCGCGGCCTGGCATTCGTGCCACAGACCGAATCCGTAGTGCCAGTCCTCTCCCAGCCCGGCTATCGTCGGCGAGTAACTGATCGTGGCGGAGGCGATGTGATCCGCCAGCAGCTGGCTCATGGAGGCGGCATTCAGGAGCGCGCCGGCTTTCAGCGCTTTGAGAAAGTCCAGGTACTCCTCGCCGGTCCAATGCATGCCGCCGGCGAGGCGCGGATTGGACGAAGACGGGAGGTCATAGGTCGCGGTCGGGAACAGGCCGGTTTGCGCCTTGAATTCCGCGAAAACGTCCTGCCAGGCGGCGAAGCCGCGCGCCTTGATCGCCATCAGGCCCGCCACCTGCAGATGGGTGTTGGCGTAGTGAAACTGCTGCCCGGGGGTGATGCCGTTGCCGGCGTTGGCGTTCGCGATGTTGTTAACGCAGGTCTCAAAATCGAAGGCCCCGGCGTTGACACAAAGCGGCTCGGCCGTCAGGCCGGAGGTGAAGCTCAGCAGCTGCGCCAGGGTCATGCCGTACAGCGAATCGCCGCTGTCGATGGGCCAGGTGGCGATACGATCCTGTGGCCGGTCCGACAGGTTCAAAAAGCCCTGCTCCACCAGCCGCAGAACAATGACCGCCGAGACCAGCTTGGATGTCGACGCGGACTCATAGGAGGTTTGCAGGGTGGAGGCTCCCCGGTTGAAGCTGTAGCGGCGGCCATCCTGCCGTTCCACCGAGAAGGAAAAGTCCACCTCCGACGCGGTTTGAGCGAGGACCGCGTCCATCTCCGCTTCGAGCTGGGCCACCGAGCACGACGGCGCGGACGTCGCGCCGGTGTCGCTTCCGCCGCAGCCACCCAAAATGCCGGTGGCGGCGAATATCCCGATCGTCAGGGCAAAGTTCAGCCGCATAGGACGAATATAACGCGCGGCCCCAAGCTCGGTTGACGTGCCGTTGGTCCGGGCGGGGTGCGCGGACAATCCACACCTCGCGGATTTCGGGCGGTTTTGCCTGTCGCGCCGGGGGTCGGGGAGGCCCGACCCGCGTGCCGCGCGGCCTTGGCCAATCTCCGACTGTTGCACTATAGTCCTTAAGAGAACAACCTGACCCGCCGGCCTCATCCTGGGCGGCGGTCGTATCGGAGAGGGAGGGGAAAATGCGAAGCTTTGCCCGATTCACGGCCATCACCGTTCTCGCCGCGTTTGCCGGCGCCTGCGCCACGCCGGTGCCGGTCAACACACGCACGGTGTACTCGGACGACGGGGTCGCCGAGCTCATGGCGCCGGAGCCCTGGTATACGCGCCCGGATATCGGCCGCGACGCCAGCCTGCGCCTGGCGGACGCCGGGCGGGACGCCTACCTGCTGGTCAATGCCTATTTCCCGGACGAGATCGACCCGATGTCGCTGGAGGACTTCGCGCAAAGGGTGTCGTCTCCGCTGCGAGACGATCCGGAAAACGCCAAGCTGCCCGAACCGCGCCGGCTCACCGTCAACGGCCTGCCCGCAGTCGAGTACGAAATCCCCGGAACCATCGGCGATACCCGCCTCGTGTACCTCAGCACCGCGGTCGAGGGGCGCCGGGCCAAATACCATCTCATCGCCTGGACATCGGCGGCCCGCTACCGCGGCAACCGCAATGCCATGCGGACCATGGTCGCGTCGTTCCGCGAATCCGACTCCCGGCGCGCGGCCACGCCGCGCACCCACCTCAGCTTCAACTGGCCCAAGCGGCTGACATCGAACGCCGCCCTCCACACCAAGCGCGACAAGCGGGGAGAGGTGTCGGACCTGCGCCTCAAGGCGGTGACGAGCGTCCGGCCCTCCGGCAGGAATGAGCTGCTGGTCAGCAGCCGCGTCACCAGCCGGAAAATGACGACCAATACCAAGGACAACAAGAAGGCCGACTTCATGCAGCAGCTGCTCAAGGAGGCGATGACCGACCTGCCGGACTACGTGGTGAGCGCGGACGGCGACTTCCTGCGGATCGACAACCTCGGCGCCTACCAGCAACGCATCGAGGCCGCCATCATGAAGGGGCTGAAGGACGCGCCCGCCGCCGGCCGCGAGAAGGCCCGCCAGCTCATCCAGCAGGTGTTGTCGGAAGAGGCGCTGGCGGCGATGATCGAGAGCGAGTGGAACAACCTCGTCGGCACCTGGACGGGCGGCTCCTATGTGCCGGGCCGAAACTACGAGTTCCAGCTGTCGTACCAGTCCCCGGCGCTCGGCGCGCAGGAGTTTCCGATGCAGGTGACCCAGCAGCTGAAGGGTCACACGCCCTGCCACGCCGGCGCCGGCGCCAAGTCCTGCGTGCGCCTGATCCAGACCTCGCGCGTGGCGGGCGCGGACTTTACCCGCGCGACCGACCGCCTCGTGCGCAAAACCGTGGGCGGTGCGGTGAAGGTCGACGACGTCGAGGTGGTCAAGACGTACGAGATCGTGACCGACCCCAAGACCTTGCTGCCGTACAGCGTGCAGAGCCGCGAAGTCAAGACGGTGGTGGTCAGCGGGGGCGGCAAGTCCCAGACCTCGAAGGAGATTGAGGAATCGAATACCGTGTACAGCTACACGAAGCCGCCCGGTTAAGAATCAAAAAAACCCGGGTCAGAGAGTCATGGCACTACCTTAAGCACCCGTTGATCAAGAATCCGCTGCCGCGCCAAAGCGCGGGGCAGCGAGTGCTCCGCTTCCTGGAGCGCATTGCCGGGGTTCAAAGATCGAAGCCCTCCTTCTTGAGCCGGGCATTGATTCTTTTCTCGATAGCGGGTCCAAGCGACTCACCCCACTGCTGGCCGAGCTGCATGCTATCGTTCATGAGCGCCGGCATCACTTGTATGGTCTTGACTCCGAGATCCGTTGAATAGAAGCGGAGCAACTCCTTTATCTCCTTGTCCGTATAGTACTTGTGATACACGGCGATCATTATTTCCAGGAACGAGGCCATATTGGCCTCGAAGACATGCTCGATCTCACCAGGCAGGACATCCAGCACGCGCTGCGGTATGTCGGGGCGGGCTTTTTTGATTACCTGAGCAACCTGCACGGCAGACGCTGCAGCCATCTGCTTGCCGAGCGCGCCCGCGCCCGTCACTTGCAGAAGCTTCTGAATGTCAGCCCGCTTCTCGGCGGTCAGTTCCTCCGCAAACGCGAAGGGTATGGTCAGAATGTACAGCAACGCAGCAATTGAACAATGCCGAACGGTCATCATAGTCTCCATAAAAATTCGGGTCAGAGAGGAATTGTTCTTAATAAGAGAAATTTCCTCTCTGACCCGGGTTTTGAAAGGGTCGGGCGGCGCCGGCACATGTGAGGGCCTTAGTTGCCCGGCCGCGCGTAGCTGACGGTCAGCATTTCCCACTGGTGCCCATCGGGTTCGTTCCAGTAGACAATGCGACCGCCAAGTTCCGTGTAGACCTGCATGTCCTCGGGTCCGCGCACCATGCTTCGGTACTTGATGCCGGCGGCCGTAATCCGCCCAAGGACGGAATCGAACTCCTCCTCGGACACGCGAAAGCAGAAATGGTAGACGGGAAAGTCTTCGTCGGTGTCTATGAAGTCGAGCGTGAGTCCATCATTGACGTAGACGGGGGCAAACGGCCCTGCCCCGGTTTCCGCCCAGGGTACCCCGAGCAACTCGGCGAGGAGCTTCGCGGAAGCGATCTTGCTGCGCGAGGGCACTATGGTGTGATCGAGATGAATGGTCATTTCAGGGTTCCTGCATGTTGTATCGCGGCAGACGGTTCACTCCGCGCGTGCTCTAGCCCGCCTCGACGAGCACCGCGAGTTTCGCGAGCGCCTCCCGCCAGCCGGACTCGTTGTCGGCGATCGACAGGCCGGGCGGCAGCCGGTCGTGCACGGCGAGGACCTCGGTGCCGCCATCTGCATCGGCGAGCGAGATCGTGATCGTCATCTCGCCGCGCAGCGCGGGATCTGCCGTCTCGAACTCGACCACTTCGACAACCTGCTCGTTCTTCACGAGCTTCACGAAGCGGCCGTGGTACGTGTCGGTGTGCGCGGTCGTCTTGCCGGTCCCGGTCGGCGCGTCATACGTGAGCGAGATGCGGAACACGCCGCCCTCTCGGGCATCGAACGCATGCACGTGGCTGGTCATGCTGGTCGGCACCATCCACGTCGCGACCGCGCGCGCATCCAGAAGCGCGCGATAAACGCTCGCCCGGGGCGCATTCACGCGGCGACTGATGCGGGTCGAGCTCACGCCCGAATTTTAGCATGTGCCGCGAAACGGGCATCTACTTTTCCTGTGCATTTGTTGGCGCATAACGTTCGAGTTCAGCCACGCGCCGCTCTTGGCGTACCGGCCGCGACGGGAGGCTGGGCGACACTTTAGGCTAGCTTGCGCTCTCGTCAGCCTGGATGAGACCGAACTTGAGGCCGCCGGGCTCCGCGCACGTTGCATACCAACCGATGCCGGGAATAGGCATTCTTGGCTCAACGACGCGCCCTCCGGCGGCAATGACCCGGGCGACTACGTCGTCCAAATTTTGAACCGGCACAGTAACCTGCGTCATCGGCTCGCCTCCACTGGTCGGTGTGTCCTTGACGCCGCCGATGCCGCCGTCAATCCCCGCCTCGCCCTCGGGCCCAGCCTGGATACGCCAGTACTCGTATGGCATTTCGAACTTCTCGAATCGCCAATCGAGAACTTTCTCGAAGAACACCTTGGCCTGCCTTACGTCGCGGACGGTGAAATCGAAATATGTGGGTTTCATGGCTTCGATCCTCCAAACTTGAGCAGGATGTTCCGGCGCTCGAGCCCTGTGATGCCTTTAGGCAAGCCTTTCTCTCCTCAACGCGATTCCGGTCCAGATTGCAAGCCCGGTATCCCAAGCTCCAATGAACGCCATAACCGGAGGCGCGAGACCGACGGCCACGAGAAACACGAAGAAGGGAAAAAGCGGCAGCCGGGCGTACACCGACCACCGATAGAAATTCTTTGCATCTTCCCGCACTGCCATGAAATAGTAGAACGATAACGCCCCAACGATATAGCCCAGGATTCGCACCCAAGCTGAATTCACCTCATCGAAGCCGAGAAACAGAAAGATACTCGGATAGAACAGAAGGAACGCGCTTAGAATGCCGGTATAAACCGAAAATACCAGCATGCTCAGAGAACTGCTTTTCATGACATGCCTCTTGTTCCGTTTTCCCAACGACGATTGAAAGTCTCAGTTGCAGATCTTCGCGCAGATCTCCCATGGACATATTGGCCAAGCATATCAGGTTCGATTGATGGAGACCCCTCCGTCGACAAGGAGTGCCGAGCCGGTGGTGAAGCTCGATGCATCGGATGCGAGGTAGAGGGCCGATTTCGCGATCTCGTCCGTGGATGCCATGCGTTTCAGGGCGTGAAGCCCTTGGACGAACGCCAAGGCTTCCGGTGTATTGGCAAAGATCCGGCCCATGGGGGTATCCGTGCCGCCCGGCAAGAGGGCGTTCACCCGGATGCCCTGGGCGCCAAACTCAGACGCAAGCGTCTGCGTGAGGCCAATGAGCCCGGCCTTGCTCGCGGCATAGGCCGCCGTACCCGGAAAGCCCACCGTGTAGCCGACGAATGTCGACGTGAAGATCAGCGACCCGCCGCCCCGGTCAAGCATCGCGGGAAGCTGATACTTCGCCCCGAGGAAGGCGCTCGTCAGATTCGTCCGGATCGTGTCCTCCCACTCTAAAAGCGACACCTCGGGCGTGGCTCCCATTTTTCCGATCGTGCCCGCGTTATTGAACGCCACGTCGAGACCGCCGAACCGCGCCTTAGCCAGTTCGACCAAGGCTTTCGCGAACGCCTCGTCCTTGACGTCACCGGCTAGCGCGACGGCATGACCGCCCGCCTGGGTGATTTCCTCGACGAGCGCGCCAAGTTCCGCTTGGCGTCGTGCGGCGGCGACGATCCTGGCCCCCTCTCTGGCGAACAGTTTTGCCGTGGCATAACCGATCCCGGAGCTTGCGCCGGTAACAATGGCGACCTTGTTGGACAGTGCAGACATTTGTGAAACCTCCATAATATATTCTCGTACTGACAAGAAATTGTCCCGGTACGGGTGGAATATGAAGGTTTAAGTACTGATTTGCGACCCGGATCTTGCTATTTATGATTTTGAGCCATGTAGACGGCGCTAAATCTTTCACCAGACTTTAAAGCTTCTATTAGTTTTAACAATCCCTGTTGTCCCACTCGTTGATACCACATGCGAACTTCATGACCGACGGTTGAGTACACGATATTCAATCCCTTCGGGTTTTCATACCGCTTCATGAAAGACGGTGTCCACTGGCGACCGGCTAAATCGCTCAGCAACGGGATCGGGTAACCGCTCGAAACGGCTTCCTGATACACGGCCTCGGAATGGTGCGGCAGATCGCTTACGACCACGGCCAACCCTTCGTTAAACCATCCCGGCATACCTCCCCACCTGCCATCCAGCCTGGCATACAGCTCAATATGCGACCATTCATGCGCAATGGCTTCGGGAATTAAACTCTTCGGCCAAAGCAATATTCCAGTCGCCTTCACTGCATATCCATCACCCATGCCACCGAAGAATTCAATGCATTCTCTGGTGGCGCAACCGTATATGGTGGGGTCCGAGACAAGGCCGCCGTAAAATGCGGCCACCCGCTGCCTCGCCGTTTCGACGGATTGAAGCAACTGCTTGCGCTGATCCGCCAATATCTCCTTGCCCACATAGACCCGGGGCGCGATCTGCTCCATGCCGTAGGAGGTGGGATCCAGCAGCCTCGCCTGCTTTTGTTTCATCGTATTGCAACCGCTTACGAGCGCGGCCAGGAAAATAGTGCAAAGCCAAGCAATGCCGGTTAATCGGATGTAGTGTTTCATGCAGCAGAGCATCCAACGCTCGCCATAACGGCACGAAAAACAGAGCGACGAAGGAACCATGCTTTTTGTGTCCGCGTTGATGGCATTGTTAGACCGCCTTTTCGCCAAGATCTCTGTCTGGCATTTCTTCGAGCAGCTTTTTCAGCCAGGCAATGAAAGCATCCGACGTCCTTGCCTCCGAGTACGATTGGTACAGCGCTGCGGCCCGGCGAGACTGCTCAAGCTGCCTTATCTCGGTCAATACCCGTGGAAACCGCCTCGCCTGCTGCTGTGATGCGGCGAATAACAGACGCGACGGGTCCACGCGCCCAAGGGCGATGGCGGTGCCGACCCGTCGATGACATCGGCAAGCGTTGGCGGGATTTATCAGTCCACAATGGGCTGTCATGAACGAGATGATGCTGGCTCGCGCCCGCGACAGCCTCTTCCGAAAGGCGGCGGGCGTTGTCTCAAGAGCTCCCGCCGCCTGGATGTGGTCCAGCTCCATGATCTCGCCGAGGATATACGCCAAGCGGTGGTCGCGATCCAGACATTGCAGCATTGCCAGGGTGCAACCGATCTTCACTTCCTCCAGGAGTAACTTGTCGCTTGCGTCGTCTTCCGTCCTCAAAGAGGCATCGGACAGCCCGTGGGCCAGATCTTCACCGAACTGTTCGAAGCTCAGCGATTGTTGCTCCATTCGTTGTTTCCGCAACGTAAGCAACGCGTTGCAGGCAACACGATATACCCAGGTTCGAAACCCGCTTTCCCCCCGGAAACCGCCCAAACCGGTGAGCACTCGAATGAGAATTTCCTGGGTGGCATCTTCCGCATCCTGCGGATGCCAGAGGAAGCGGATGGCCAGGTTGTACACGTCCTTCTGTACCGCGCGAACCACGGACTCCAGGGCGGCGCGGTCCCCGGACCTGGCGCGGGCAACGTCGTGTTCAAGGATTTCCGCGGCTCCGGAAGCCTTGCGCTCAGCCATGGCGTTCGAGGATCTTCTTCAGGCTTTGAAGCTCCTCCGCAAGGGTGCGGGACTGGGCTTCCAGCACACCTTCGAGTTGCTCGAGCGGTACCGGCGGAGGCGTCAAAACAAAGGCGAAAACGCAGCTTTTCGAGTCGAGCCTCACGACCCGTGAGAAGGCGGTCGCAACGCTGCCGTCGGGGAACGCCATCAACCAGTCTATCGTCCCTCGTTCCTCCGATGATTGCACGACGAGATCGATCTCGACCTCGCCATTCGGCGTGCGCATCACCGCCTTCCCGTTTGCCACCGATGCAAAGGCGCTGGTCCACTGCGGCAAGTGGACTGGGTCCGCGATATAGGAAAAGGCCCGCCTCGGGGTGGCCCGCAAATCGACGCCTTGCACGTCAAACCTCTTCATGATCTTGTCTCCTCACGTCCCTGGTTGGGCCTCGGGATTCTCGGCCTTCAAACCCATTAGACTTTCCGGACAAGTCCGGTGTGACCAGACGGTCTATTGAGGAGATGCAGTGGCTGTCCAGCGCCCGGGTTCAGGCGCGGGCGCGCTTTAGCGCCGCTGCGCCTGGAACCCGTTGTCGGGCCGGTTACTCCGGGTTGTGGCACACGGCTTCAATGTTGTGGCCGTCAAGATCGATAACGAATGCGCCGTAGTAGTTGGGATGGTACATCTCCCGGATTCCCGGTGGTCCATTGTCTTTTGCCCCGGCATTTATTGCGGCTTCGTAGAAACTACGAACCCTCTCCCGATTATCACTTCGGAATGCAACATGAACACGGGGGATGGTTTGTTTTCCGCCCTGTATCCAGAAGTCGGGTTTTCCGCCGACACCGAAGCCCGCCCAACCTTGGACTTCCATAATGAGCTCGTAACCGAGTGGAGCCAACACCGCCTTATAAAAGGCTTTGCTCTTCTCGTAGTTTTGAACATCGATTCCTATGTGATCAAGCATCTTGCTTCTCTCAATTTAGGGCGCCCAACGTGCTGTTGTGCCGCGCCGCCACCAAGACCTCAGGAACCGGTCCGCTGAAACCTGCGCAGGCACGAACAACGTGCCAAATGCCATTTCTCACAGTACCTCACCAACCGATTTTTTGAGTGACACACCGGCGTTCAGGCGGTGCCATTCGTTGAATTTCCGGCGATAGGACTCGAAGGGTTCGTGCAGTTTTTCCCGGGGATCGTTACTAAGGGAATAGGCCATGCCTTCAATCAGCCACTGTTTTCCCACCAACCCCGCCAGGAGCCCAAAGTTCTCGGCTTGCCAGTAGTGTATTAATTCGTGCGCCACATAGTGGCTTTTCCACCCCCTCGGCGCGATTACTGTGCCAAAGGTTCCAAGCGTTAAACCGGCTCTTTGAGAGAGCCCGAATGTCCGTCGGCATTTTTCAGTGCTGCAAAAGACCATTTTTGGCTCCCCGATGGACAATCCCCACCGCGTTTCAAGATTATGTTTCGAGTTATTGAGCAATGCCACCGCGGTGTCAAGCTGAGTGGCATCCTCTACGCATACGTTATGTTCGTGGCAGGTGATCCCGAACGCCTCCGGGATCAGTACACGGATCGGTTTATAAAGCGCAAACGCAGAAACCGGCAATAGCAATAGCAGGAGAACCGCAACAAGCCACTTAATGAATTTCATGCACCATGCCTCCGTGGCGTTTACCAGTCCGAGTCGGGCTGTATTTTGCAGAAAGCTAGCATATATTTCCCGTCCCGATAAGGACATCGAACCCACCACCCATGCTCAGGAGGGCGTCATGGACGATCGGTCTGTTGCCTATTTCTGGAATAAATTCAGCGACAAATTAGCCAGTTACGGTTTAGGCCGAGAATGCTTCCCTGGCATGTGCGCGACGCGGATGGGGATCTCGAGGCCTATCCGGATCGCCGGGCCTAAACATTTCTGCACGGCCGGTTGAAAAAGCTTTCCATTCTTCCTCGTGCAGGCGTGCGCTATAGTCGGCCTAGCGGTACCACCATACACTCATTTCGCACGGAGCCC
>Ga0214471_10000201_pt1 | contig 54927 bp, 48 predicted proteins | sample RVTome_5_FD_207665 | JGI IMG/M metagenome (GOLD analysis project Ga0214471, IMG submission 207665) | Soil microbial communities from uranium-contaminated site in the Upper Colorado River Basin, Wyoming, United States - RVT142D155 | ecosystem: Environmental > Terrestrial > Soil > Contaminated >... | reverse complement strand
GGTTCCTGCGGGAAGTGAAGATCACGGCCCGACTCAATCATCCACACATTCTCCCGCTCCTCGACTCGGGGGAGGCCGACAGCTTCCTGTTCTACGTCATGCCGTACGTCGCGGGGGAGTCCCTGCGCGACCGGCTGACCCGCGAGAAGCAGCTGCCGGTGGACGACGCGCTCCAGATTGCGCGCGAGGTGGCCGACGCCCTGAGCTACGCCCACAGCCACGACGTGGTGCATCGGGACATCAAGCCCGAGAACATCCTGCTGGAGTCGAGCCACGCGGTGGTGGCCGATTTCGGAATCGCGCGAGCCATCTCCGCGGCGGGAGGGGACCGCCTGACGGAGACGGGACTGGCGGTGGGGACAGTGGCCTACATGAGTCCGGAGCAGGCCGCGGGGAGCCAGGATCTCGACGGCCGGTCGGACCTGTACAGTCTCGGCTGCGTGCTGTTCGAGATGCTGGCAGGTCAGACGCCGTTCACCGCGCCGACGGTGGAGGGGGTCGTGCGCCAGCACCTGACGGCCGAGGCGCCGGGCATTACCGCGCTTCGGCCTGCCGTCCCGGGCTGGGTGGCGGCGGCGGTGGCCCGGGCGCTGGCCAAGACGCCGGCCGATCGGTTCAGCCCGGTTGCGCTGTTTGCCGAGGCCCTGACCCGGCACGAGTCAGCCGCCACCCCGGCCGCTGTACCCGCCCCGGTCGTGGCGGCACCGGTCGCGCCCCCGGCTCGGCGACTGCGGCCCGCGCTGGTGGGGGCGGCCGGTGCGGTCGTGGTGGTCGGGGCGCTGCTGGCGCTGCGTGTTGGCCGGCAGCCGCGCGCACCGGCCACGGCGGCGCCTGCCCGGACGGCGATTGCGGTGCTGCCGTTTCAGAACCTGAGCGCCGACGGGCCGCACGCCTATTTCGCGGGCGGGCTGCACGACGAGCTCCTGACCCAGCTCTCCAAGGTCGCGGCCCTGTCGCTGCGCGGCCGCACGTCGGTGATGGGCTACGCGGGCACCACCAAATCCATCCCGCAGATCGCCGAGGAGTTGCAGGTGGGCGTGCTGGTGGAGGGGAGCGTGCAGGTGGTGGGCGAGCGGCTCAGGGTGAACGTCCAGTTGATTGACGCCGCCACCGACGAGCATCTCTGGGCGGAGAGCTACGACCGCACGCTGGACGACGCGTTCGCGATCCAGAGCGACGTGGCGCAGCGGGTGGTGGCGGCGGTGGGCGCGGCGCTCACCAGTACCGAGCGGCAAGGACTGTCCGAGTCCCCCACGGCGAACGAAGAAACGTACCGGTTGTACCTCCAGGGACGCGAGTATCAGACCCGCCCGGGGTTTCTCCGGCCGAACGTGGAGATTGCTCAGCAGCTCTACGAGCGGGCGCTGGCGCTGGATCCGGACTTCGCGCTGGCGCACGCGGCGCTTTCGGAAGCCCACGGCACGATGTACTGGTTCGGGTACGATCCCGTGCCGGCGCGCGCAGCGCGCCAGCGCGTGGAGGCCGAGGCCGCGCTCCGGCTGGCGCCTGGCCTGCCGCAGGCACACGGTGCGATGGGCTGGGCGCACTACTGGGGCCGCCGTGACTACCGGCGGGCGTTGGAGGAGTTCGCGATCGCGCGGCAGGGACTGCCCAACGATGCCCGGCTCGCGGCGAGCATCGGGTATGTGCATCGCCGCCTGGGGAACTGGGACGAGGTCCACGCCGCGTTCGAGACGGCCACGCGGCTCGACCCTCGGGACGCTCATCTGTTCGTCGACCTGGGCGGCGCCACCTACTTCCTGATGCACCGCTACGCTGACGCACTGCGCGCGTTTGAGCGAGCCTTGAGCCTCGCACCCGACCTGCACGTCGCCACTGTCTACAGGGGACTGATCCACGTCTATTGGCACGGGCAGCTCGACACGCTGCGAGCCATACTGAGCCGGCTCCCGAGTGACGCTGAGTTGTCGTCGTACGGGACCGCGCCGCACGAGCGGATGCGGCTGCTGCTCTGGGAACGGCAACCCGACAGCTTGCTTCAGGCCCTCCGGGCGGAGCGGGTCAGCGTATTCGAGGGCCAGCGCTACTTCCGCCCCGCTTCCCTGTACGCCGGCTGGGCGCATCAACTGCGCGGCAACGCTGCCGCGGCGCGCGCGGCATTCGATTCGGCTCGCGTGCTCCTGGACTCCGTCATCACGGAACTACCGGACGACTGGCGAATGCACGCTGCCCGCGGCCTGACGCTGGCCGGCCTCGACCGTCGCGACGAGGCGCTGGGTGAGGCCCGATGGCTTCGGCAGTCGGTAGAGTACCGCGAGGACGCGCGTACCGGACCGGCGGTGGCGGAAGAACGCGCCCGGATCCTCGCCCAAGTCGGGCAAGCCGATGGCGCGTTGGATGAGGTCGAGCGGCTGCTCGCAGACCCCTCCGAGCTCAGCGTCCATACGCTGCGCCTGGACCCACGCTGGGACCCGATCCGCGAGCACCCACGGTTTCGGGCGCTAATGGCGGAGTACGCCAGGCCGTGAGGCGCAGCGCCTTTACGCCTGGTCCAACAACGGAGGTAACACCATGTACCGCGCACGACACGTTGCGGCCCTCGTCGCCAGCCTCCTGGTGGCCGCATGTACCCCGGCCGACCGTGACCCCGCAGCGGACACCGCGGCCGTTCATCAGGAACTGACCGATCGGATGGTGGCGTATGAGGAGGCGCTCACGTCCGGCGACGTGGAGCGCATCCGCGCCTTCTGGACATCGGACGTCCGCGTCCTCGAACCCGGCCTCGACCTGAGCGGCGATCAAGCCGTGGAGTTCATGACCGGCTTTTTTGCCACCGGACGCGTGATATCGTTGGACCTCGAAGCGTACGACACGTTCGCGCACGGCGACGCCGCCTATCAGGTTGGCGAGTACGATGAGACCATCGAGGTCGGGGGTGAGCAGGTGACCGTCCGCAACCACTACTTCCTGCGATGGGAGAAAGGCGCTGATGGCATGTGGCGGTTCGACCGACTGGTTGCGGGGCCACGCGAGGCGCCGTCGGACACGTGAGGTGGTTGGGTGCGTGGAATTACTGAAAGCCCGCGCTCGACCATGTAACCTGTTTCCGAACGCGCGCACTCGTCACCATCTGAAACAGAATCACCCCCACTTGTAAGGAGATCGATCAGCAATCTGCAATCAGCAATCTGCAATCAGCAATCGTCAATCCCTCCGGATAACGCTGTCCGCCGGCATCAGGCCATCCAACCGCCAACGATCGAACCGATAGATCGGCCCGCCCGAGTCATGGCGCACCCACGGGCCGCCCGCGATCGAATCGAACAGCAACGCGAGCAGCCGGCTTCCGTCCCGGCCGAACACGGTGAGTGCCCGGTACGGGCTGGCGAACGTGATGGAGTCGACCTGCTCCCGCTTGGGAAAGCCCGACCCCTCCACGTTGCGCAACGCGCCCAGCATACGCTGCACCTCGGCGGAATCGGCGGGCGCGCCGTCCACGGTCCAGTTGACCGAATCGGCTCGGGTCACGGTGTAGCCTCGCATCCGGTTACCCTCGCGGCGTTCCACCCGCACGGAGCCGATGCTGTCGGTCGGGACGACGGCGACGTGGCGATCGCGCCAGTCGTTGGCCTCGCGCCCCATCAACGCGTTCAGCATCCCGTGCACCATGAACACGTTGTCGCTGCCCGGCTGGCGCAGGAACCCGCTGCGTGCCGCGGCGGCGGAGCTGCCGATGATCATGTCGGCAACCGGTTGACCGCTCTTGAGGAACGTGAGCCGCCGCCCGCCGGCGTCATCGACCCCCATCCGCGCGTGCGACGACGCATTGCGCGCCACCAGCTCGCCGCCGCTGGCGGCGTCGCGGAGCGCACTGAACAGCTCCTGCACCCGCGTGGGATCGGCGCGGAAGCCGTTGACCATCCACTGAGCGCCGTCGGCGGTCGCAAGGTCGATCGTGTCGCCGGAACGCTGGATCAGAATGCGATCGACATCCGCGGCACTCAGCGCCGGCAGGACGACCGTTTCGATTTCATCACTCGCGCGGCGGTTCACGACGGCGACCACCCCGTACAGGAACACGGCCACCGCCAGCGCGATCCCGATTCGCTTGAGCGTGGTGAGACTCATGCCCCCTCCCCGGCCACGTGATACACGCGCCGCGTGAGCCGGCGGCGGCGCAACAGTCTGAAGACGGCCATCAGCCCGATCAGGATCGGGATGCCGATGACGTTCGCGTACTTCACGCCGTCGCGTTTGCCGTCGCTCAGCACCAGCGACGGCGGCCGCCGGTCCTTGGCACGGATCTGGACCAGCCCCTCGTCCTGCGCCAGCCAGTCGACCGCGTTGAGCGCGAACAGCAGATTCTCCGGCGCCGACCCGACGCGCCGGTCGGTGAGGAATTCCTCGTTGCCGACGACCACCAGCCGGCCGCGGACCTCCGCGCCCAGCTCGGCCATGTTGACCGTCACCGCCAGCAGGCGCGACGCGAGACTGTCTGTCTGGAACTGACGCTGCGGGTCGAGGAAGGTGACCGTGGCCGACACACCGGCCGCCTGCGTGCTGGCGTAGAGCGGCGTCACCGCGCCCGAGTCGGCGCCGCTCACGTCGATACTGCTCGGCCAGGGCAACATGATCGTGCCGATATCCCGGTTGATCGAACTGGCCCCCGTGCTGCTGGCGCGCACCCAGAACGGATACGACACGAACAACCGGCCGAGCTGCGAGTTCATGCCCACGCGTTCGTTCGACCTGAGGTCGTACACCATGTCCGAGCGGATAGTGACGCCGTAGTCGGCCAGCAGGACGTTCCACGGGATGGGCCGCGGTTGCGCCACCGGTTGCTGCTGGTCGAACCGCATGCCCGACGCCAGCACCATCAAGCCGCCGCCACGCGCCACGAACGCCTTGATCCGATCGAGTTGATCGGCCGGCAACGAATCGGGATCACCGGCCAGAATCACGACATCGACGTCGTCGCCCGGTTCTCCATCGGTCGGGATCGAGAGGCGCCGTACCTGGTACGAGTCGCGCAGTTGGGTTTCGAGCGCCTGGTAGTTGCGCGGCAGCGCCGGATCGGGCAGGCCGGTCACGATCGCCACGACCGCGGTGTCGCTGCGGCTCATGCCGCGGACGGCGGCGGCGATGCGGTATTCCAGATCGTCGGTGCCCCGGATGATCGGGATCGTTTCCAATCCGTCGGCATACTGAATCGCCATCCCGATGTAGCCTTCCCGGATCTGGAGCTGCGATTCGCCGACCACGTTGAACTGGATCTTCGGGACGCCCAACGACTCGGCCTCGGTGCGCGCCTCCTCGTCTTCCGCCGGGTCGCGGATCACCACGCGCACGTTCCCCTTGCCCGCCGACCGCAGATCGCTCAGCAGGTCGTCGAGGTCACGCTTCATCAGCGCGATCTCGGGCGGCAGTTCCTTCGAGATGAACAGCTTGATGGTGACGTTCTCGTCGAGCCCCGAGACGAGCTGCGCGGTCGCGGTGGACAGGGTGTACGCCTTGCCGGGCGTGAGGTCGAGCCGGCCGCCGATGTAGCGGCCCATCAGGTTGACCAGCACCACCACCGCCACCAGGCCGGTGACACCCATCCGCAGCCGTTTGCGGGCGTCGCCCCTGGGCGCCAACCGCCGGCCCACGAACGTTCCGTAGGCCAGCATGATGAACGCCGCGGCAACCGACACGAAGTAGACGGCGTCGCGCAGATCGATCACGCCGCGGCCGATGTTCGAGAAGTGGGTCAGGATGCTGAGCCGGGCCGCCATGGCGCCGAGCGTCGGAGGCAACCCGACGAGCATGGGACTGAGTCCGAGCAGCACCAGGACGAACATGGTGGCCACGGCGATGATGAACGCGGAGATCTGATTGGCGGTGAGACTCGAGGCCCACAACCCGATCGCCGTCAGGCCGCCGAGAAACAGCGCGGCGCCGAAGTACTGCGCGAGGATGACGCCCATCGCCAGGTCGGCACCGAGCGAGAGGCCCATCGGGATCGGCAGGGTGAGCGCCAGCGCAATCCAGAGAAACAGCAGCGCGCCGGCATACTTGCCAAGCAGCAGTTCGAGATCGGTGATCGGCTGGGCGAGCACGATCTCGACGGTGCCCGACTTCCGATCCTCCGCCACGCTCCGCATGGTCACCGCGGGCACCAGGAACAGCAGCACCCAGGGTAGCAGATCGAGCATGGGGCGCAGTGAGGCGACGTCGACCAGATACGCCTGCCGGAAGAACAAAAAATTGTTCACCCCGATGAACGCGACGAGCAGGATGTAGCCCGTCGGGTGATCGAAGTACGAACGCAGTTCGCGTTGCGCGACGGTCCAGATGGCTTTCATGCGCCGTCGCCTCCCTGCGTGAGCTGGCGGAACAGATGTTCCAGGCTCGCCGCCTCCTGGTGCAGCTCGTACAGCGTCCAGCCCTTGCTGTGCGCGAGCCGGAACACGGCGGGCCGGATGTCGGCCGCCGCGTCGGCGGTGACGGTGGCCGCGATACGGCCCGTCTTGGTGCCGTGGGCATCGACCTGCTTCACGCCCTCGAGTGCCTCGAGCGCCTCCGCCACCCCGGCGCCGTCCACCTCGACCGAGATCTGCACCAGCCCCGCCGCCTGGGCGATGAGCTGATCGACGCTGCCGTCGGCCGCGATCGCGCCGTTGTTGATGATCAGGAGCCGCGTGCAGGTATGCTGCACCTCGGAGAGCACATGGGTCGAGAGGATCACCGTGTGATCGCGCCCCAGTTCGGTGATCAGCTTGCGGATTTCGACGCGCTGGTTGGGATCGAGACCCTCGGTCGGTTCGTCCAGCACCAACAGATCGGGCCGGTGCACGATGGCCTGGGCCAGGCCCACCCGCTGCCGGTATCCCTTCGACAGTTCCCCGATGGGCCGGTAGTACACGTTCTCGATGCCGGTTCCGGTGACCGCCGCATCCAGCGCCGCTTTCCGCTCGGCGACGGGGATCTCGCGCAGCCGAACGATGAAATCGAGGTACTCGGACACGAGCATCTCGGTATAGAGCGGGTTGTTTTCCGGGAGGTATCCGATGGCGCGCTTACCGTTGCGCCCCGCGTCCGTTAGTGGGACGCCGTTCAACTGAATCTCTCCCTCGTCAGGCTCCAGGTACTGGGTGATCATGCGCATCGTGGTGGACTTCCCGGCGCCGTTCGGGCCGAGGAACCCGACGACCTGCCCGCGGTCGATCGTGAACCCCACATGGTCCACGGCAGCCACGCGGCCGAAACGTTTGGTCACACCGTCGAGCATCAACAACGACATGGCATTTACTCTGATGAATGTGCGGTGGTTGGTTCGTATCGAGGGAGAATTCTAATGGGAGGGGCGCCCTGACCTCAACCTCCCTCCTCACCCCCGCCTGCTCCCCGCGACCGCCTGTGCCACCCCGACGCGGCGAACGCGACGCGCAGCGACGCGATATCGGCGGTGAACCCGTCGTCGGGCACGAACACGTCTACGGCGGGGTCGTCGTCCTCGCGCAGGCCGAACGCTTCGTCGAGCCGACCGATGCCCGTTTCCGGGAGGTTGATCCTGACGATACCGCTTGCGACCGAAGGGGATCTCGACCGCCTTTGTCAATCACAAATAGCTAACCCACCAATCTCTCCGTCTGGCCTTGACGCCGGCGAACCAGCGACAGCCCACGGAGAGCGGCACCATCGCGACCGCAAACACGACGTACAGCAGCGGGAGGTTCCAGGTGTACCCGTCGGGTGGCGACGGATTGCCCATCGGATGATTCGTGAACAGCCACGGGCTCACGTGGCCGAGCCGGATCGCGCTCACGATCAACGCCAACACGTGAATCAGCGGAATGTGCAGCACGTAGTAGAAGAACGGCACGCGCCCGAACACGGTGATCCAGCGTGCCAGCGCGCCGCGCGCGCGTTCGAGCAGCGGGATCAGCGCGATGGTGGGGCCCAGTGTCATCAACAGGAAATTGAGCGACGCCGGGTACTTGTTGGTGTCGAGAAAGGCGAGCAGCGCCGGCATGGCCGGCGCCCCGTTCGGTCCCTGCGCGGCGGCACCCCACGGTCGGGGATCGCCGTACCAATTGAATCCCCGCAACACCAGGAAGAGCGCGGTGGCGCCCAATCCCACGGCCAGACAGATCCGGTCGCGGCGATCGGGCGCAAGCATCATGATCCGCCCAAACGCGTAGCCGGCTGCCATGACGCCGATCCACGGAACGATCGAATAGAGCACGATCAGACTGGGGCCCTCGGCGCCGAATCGGATCGGCCCGCCGAAGAACCCGAGATAGACGATCTTCCAGAGGCCGCTGGAGGCGTTGTCGCCGAGCGAGCTGATCAAACCGCGCACGTGTGGATCCATCAGGTTATGACCGGCGACGATCAGGAGCCCCACGCTCCCGACGACGGGGAGCGGCAGCTTGACGAGTCCGGCCAGCAGGATCATGCACCAGCCGATCACCCAGATCACGCCGGCCATCTCGTAGTGGGCGAAGTCGAAGTTGAACGTCCACGCGACGCGCAGGAACGTGAGCTCGAGCAGGACCAGCCACGCCCCCCGGGTCACGAGAAAGCGCGACAGGCCGGCGTGCCTGCGGCCGTAGAGGAACGCGCTGGTTCCCGCAAAGAACAGAAACGCCGGCGCGCAGAAATGCGTCACCCAACGCGTGAAGAAGATGCCCGGCGTGGGCCCGCCGGCGGGAAGACCGGAGAACACGCGCACGTGGTCGATCGCCATCAGAATCATCACCGCACCCCGAATCAGATCGATGGACGCGATGCGGGAGGTCGCCCCGCCCGGCGGCGCGGGCACCTCGGAGGATCGTGTGGTATGCATGACCGCGGAAAGTGACGCGGGCGGATGCGCCGATCAATCCTCCGCCGGCCAGCGTGCCGGAGGCCACGGCGGACGGCGGTTCAGGCGCGGCGGGTGGGGACCGGCTTCGTATCAGCAGGGGCGCCGGGGCGATCGCAGCATCGCGCGCACCTGCGCGAGCCGGCGCCGGCTGACGGGTCGTTCCGTGCCGTCCCGTAGCGCCACCGTCGCGCCCCCGGATGGATCGAGCTTCAGCTCGCGCACGCCATCGATCCGCACGACGGTCGAGCGGTGGACGCGCAGGAACTGGGCGGGGTCGAGCCGGGACTCGATCGACGCCAGCGATTCGCGAATGCGATAGTCTTTGCCGCCGGCGCGGACGCGCGCGTAGTCGTCGCTCGCCACGATCCACTCGATGTCCTCGGCATCCAACCACAACTCGCCGGTCGCCGTGGGGACGGCGAGGCGCTCGCCGCGGCTCCCGCGCACGGCCGTGTCCGCGCGCGGTCCGCGGTGCGTCCGCGCGGCATCGCTCGCCAGCAGGGCGGCAAGCCGTCCCGCGAGTTCCACGGCGTCGTGCAGCCGGATGCGGGCGCGCACGCGCGCGATCGTCGCACGAAACCGCGCCTCGGAGAGCGGCTTCACCAGGTAGTCGAGCGCGTGCGTTTCGAACGCCTGCACGGCGAACTCGTCGAAGGCCGTGACGAACACGGTGAGCGGCATGTGTTCCGCGCCGTGAACGCGGATGACGCGCATCCCGTCGAGCCCGGGCATCTGGATGTCCAGAAAGACGAGGTCCGGCTTCACGGTCGCGAGTGCCCGCACCGCTTCACGGCCATCCCGGCACTCGCCCACCACGACGAAGTCGGGATACGGCGCCAGCAGCTGCCGGATGCCGCGACGGGCCAGCGGCTCGTCGTCGACGATCAGCACCCGGATATCAGCCATCCGCGCTTGCGATCTCGCGGAAGGGGAGCCGCACGCTCGCCGCCGCGCCGCCACCCGGGAGCCGCGTCAGGGTCATGCGCGCGCGGTCGCCGTACATGGTCTCGAGCCGCGCCCGCGTGTTGGCCAGCCCCACCCCTTCACGCGCCGCCGGTGCGGCGTCATCCGGACCGGGCCCGTCGTCCGTCACGGTGAGCACCAACTCGTCTCCTTCCCGATGGGCGTCGATTTCGAGCAGCGTGGCCGTCACCCGCTGGGCGACAGCGTGACGCAGCGCGTTCTCCACGAGCGGCTGCAACAGAAACTCCGGGACGGCGGCACGGAGGACCGCCGGGTCCACCGTGAACACCGGACGCAGGCGATCCGAGAACCGTATCTCCTCGATCGCCAGGTACTGCCGCGTGAAGTCCAGCTCGTCGCGCAACGTCACCTCGTGCGGGCGATCGCTTCGCATGATCCGCCGCAACATCTCGCCGAGCTGTTCGAGCATGCGGACCGCGGTGGCCGTGTCGCGATCACGCACGATCACCGCGATGGCGTTGAGACTATTGAAGAGGAAATGGGGCTGCATCTGCATCCGCAGCGCGCCGAGTCGCGCGTCGGAGAGTTGCGCCTCCAGGCGGGCGGCCTGAGTCTCCCGTTCCCGTGACTGGAAGAAATAGAACGCCGCATGTTCGACTCCGAGCACGGCGAAGTAGACGGCGACGCCGAAGGGCAGCGAGGTGAAGAACCAGCTCACGGCACCACCCCCGTACGGGGTCGAGCCGAACAACGCCAGGCTCAACAGCACGCCGCCGCCGGCCCACGCGGCACAGAGCGCGATCGAGGCGGCGAGATGCGCCGGAACGCGTCGCGCGATCCGTCCGGGGACGAGCGGATACCGGCGCGCGAACCAGAAGACGACCGGAGTGAGCACGGCGTACAGCAGCCAGTCGCCGCCTTCCCACACGAGGGCCCGCCAGGTCGCGGGCTCCCGGTTGCCGAGCCGGCCCTGCACGTACGCGCGGAAGACGGCGAGAATGGCGGGACCGAGCCACGCGGCGGACACGAACGCCCAGACCGGTGGCTGCGTGCGTCGCTCGGTCGTCATGGTGAAAACGCGATCCTACGGCGCGGGGTCCGAGGCCAGGTCCAACACCGCGGCGCCCCGAAGGCTTCCGCCCCGGAGATCGCTCAGCGCGGCGTTGGCGTCTTCCAGCGCGTAGGCCCGCACCTCGGTTCGCACCGGCACCTGCGGCGCGAGCGCGAGGAACGCCTCGCCGTCGGCACGCGTGAGATTGGCCACCGACCGTACGGTCCGCTCCCCCCACAACAGATCATAGGGGAAGGCGGGAATCTGACTCATGTGGATGCCGGCGCAGACCACGGTGCCGCCTTTCGCCACGGCGCGCAACGCGCGCGGGATGAGCGCGCCCACCGGCGCGAAGATCAACGCGGCATCGAGCATGGCGGGCGGCGTCTCGTCCGACGATCCGGCCCACTGAACGCCCAGCGAGATGGCCAGCGCCTGGGCATCGGCATCGCCGGATCGGGTGAACGCGAAGACGTCGCGGCCCTGATGCCGAGCCACCTGCGCGATGATGTGGGCCGCCGCGCCGAACCCGTACAGTCCGATACGGGCGGCGTCACCCGCCGCGGTGAGGGCGCGATACCCGATGAGCCCCGCGCACAACAGCGGCGCCGCGTGCAGGTCGTCGAAGTCCGCCGGCAACGCGAAGCAATACCGCTCGTCGGCCAGGGCGTATTCGGCGAATCCGCCGTCGAGGTGATACCCGGTGAACCGCGCCCGGTCGCACAAGTTCTCCCTGCCGGACGTGCAATATCCGCAAACCCCACAGGTCCAGCCGAGCCACGGCACGCCGACGCGCGTGCCCATCGCGAACCGCGTCGCGCCGGCACCGGCCGCGACGACGACCCCCACGATTTCGTGTCCGAGGATCAAGGGCACGCGTGGGTCGGTGAGTTCGCCGTCGGCGACATGCAGGTCGGTACGGCATACCGCGCAGGCCCGCACCCGCAGCACCACCTGGCCCGGTCCCGGCTCCGGTCGCGGGACGTCGAGCAACCGCAGGGCCTGCGACGGTTGTTCCAGCACCATCGCGCGCATGCGCGCGGTCACCTCGCCCCGTCGGCGAGCGTTCGCGCGCGCCGGAACACGGCATGCCACATGCGTCGGGTGAGTTTGCCGGTGTTGGTGTTCTGTCGGCTTGGATGATACGACCCGATCAACACGGTACCGTTGGGGAAGGTGTGTTCCACGCCATGCCCGAAGCGGGGCCGGTCCCTGGGCGCCAGCCGGCTCCACCATCCGGCCGCCCGCATCCAGTGCTCGTGGCCAATCCGCCCGAGGCCAATCACGATGCGCACGCGGGTCAGCAACCGGATCTCCCGTTCGAGGTAGGGCCGACAGGTCGCCAGCTCCAGCGCGGTCGGTTTGTTGCCGGGCGGCACGCAGCGGCCCGCCGCGGTGATGTAGCAATCGATGAGGCGCAGTCCGTCGGTGCGGGACACGGCGACCGGTTGCGAGGCGAACCCGAACGCGTGCAGCGCGGGGAACAGCCAATCGCCGCTCGCGTCGCCGGTGAACATGCGGCCGGTGCGGTTGGACCCGTGCGCACCCGGCGCGAGCCCGACCAACAGCACGCGCGCCTGCGGATCGCCGAACCCGGGCACCGGTTTGCCCCAGTATCGTTCCGCGCGATACTGCTTCTTGCGGTCGCGCGCAATCTGCTCGCGAAACGCCACCAGCCGCGGACACTTGGTGCAGCGCACCAGCTTCCGTTCGAGCGCCGCGAGCGACCTCACACGATCCCGTATTCCTTGATCTTGCGATACAACGTGCGCTCCCCGATCCCGAGGTGCTCGGCCGCCTTGCGCCGGTTGCCGCCTGTCTCCGCCAACGCGGCTTCGATGGCGGCCCGCTCGACGTCGGCCATCTGCATGCCGGGCCGGTAGATCACGCGCACATCATCATCGTGGTGGTCGCCGTCACTCCGCACGATCTCCACGCCGTGATAGGGTGGCGCCCGCCCGATGTCGATGACGTCCACCGGGTGCGTCACCTCGTCCATCCGGCGCCGCAGGTTCTCGATCTGCACTTTCAGGTCGACCAGGCTGCGGAAGATGAACTCGAGTTCCCGCCCGCCCGTTTGTCCGACCGAATCGGCCGGCACCCGAATGGGCAGGAGGCGCGTTCCACCCTCCCGTATGTCGGTCGGGATGTCGCTCGGCTGGATCTCGCGGCCGGGCGCCAGCACCACCATCGACTCGATCAGGTTGCGCAGTTGACGCACGTTGCCGGGCCAATGGGCGTTGACCAGGATCTCCATCGCCTCGCGCGTGATACCGCGGAACGGGCGCTGATGCTGGTCGGACAGCGCGCGCACGAAGCGGCGCACGAGAATCACGACGTCCGACTTCCGCTCGCGCATCGGCGGGAGATAGATCGACAGCACGTTCAGACGGTAGAACAGGTCGTCCCGGAAGGCGCCGTCGGCCACCGCGTCCGCGAGCGGCCGGTTCGCCGCGGCAATGACCCGCACGTCCACCCGGATCGGCTGCGTCCCGCCGACCCGGAAAAAGCTGCGCGTCTCGAGCACCCGCAGCAGCTTCACCTGCACCGACGGCGACATCTCCGCCACTTCATCGAGGAACAGCGTCCCGCCGTTGGCCAGTTCGAACCGTCCCAGCCGCCGTTCGGCGGCGCCGGTGAACGCGCCCTTCTCGTGGCCGAACAACTCCGACTCGAGCAGGGTTTCGGGCAGCGCCGAACAGTTGACCGCGATGAACGGCTTGTCGCGTCGTGGCGAGAGACTATGGATGGCCTGGGCGACCAGTTCCTTGCCGGTACCCGACTCGCCCTCGACGAGCACCGTCGAGGAAACCGGCGCCATCTGTTCGATCTTCACCAGCACCTGCTGGATCGCCGCGCTCTCGCCGATGATGCCCGTGCGTTCCTGCAGCCGCCGCCGCTCGATGAGCCGGACCGCGCGGCCGACCGCGTCGTCCGCATCCACCGGCTTGACGACCCATCCGGTGAGCCCGAGCGCATGGGCCACACCGGGCGGATCGGGTTCGGACCGCTCGAGCATCCCGAGCGTCGCGATGGAGCGGTCGCGGGCCTGCGCCACCACTTCGGCCGCCGACCGCTCGTGCAGCGAGCCGGTGAGGACGACGAGCGTGGCGTCGGTGCGGCGTATCGCCGCGCGCACGTCATCGAGCGGCGAGATCATCGTGGTCACGAACCCCGCCGCCTCGAAGGCGGCGTTGAGCGGCACCGCGACCTCGAGGTCATCCATCGTGATGGCGACGTGATCCGCCATCAGTGATCCGTGGGGGCCCCGGTGATCAGGGCGGTGGCGTGTTCGACGAGGTCCTGCAGCACGGTGAGTCCGTCCCGCACTCCACCGGGACTGCCGGGCAGGTTGACGATCAACGACCGGGCGCGCACCCCGGCCACACCGCGCGATAGGGCCGCGCGCGGCAGCTTCTCGCGCGCATCGGCGCGGATCGCTTCGGGAATGCCGGGCGCCTCGCGTTCGATGACCGCGCGGGTCGCTTCCGGCGTGACGTCCCGCGGCGCCAGCCCGGTCCCGCCGGTGGTGAGAATCAGCTCCGCCACTTCATCGTCGGCCCAGCGGCACAGCGTGCCGGCGACGAGATCGCTCTCGTCCGCCACGACCGCGCGGGCGGCCACGGCGAATCCGCGCGCTTCCGCCCACGCCACGATGGCGTCACCGGATGTATCCGCCCGCTCCCCCCGAGCGCCGAGGTCCGAGATCGTCAGGACGGCCACGCGGATCGACATCACGCTACCGCTTGACGCTGCCCTCGGTGTAGAACGGCATCGTGGCAACCGTGACCGGCACCCGTTTCCCACGGACCTCGACTTCGAACGCCGTGCCCGGCGCCAGCGAGTGCGTCGGCAGGTAGGTGGTCCCAATCGCCTGCTTGAGCGTGGGCGAGAACCCACCGCTCCGCACGACGTCGACTTTATGGCCGTTCAGGTACACGTCCATACCCGGTCTGGGGAACCCGCCCTTCTGCGCGCAGGTGAACCCCACCAGCTTGCGGGTGGCGCCCTTGGCCTTGATGCGCTGGAGCGCCGCCTTCCCGGTGAACGGCGCACCCTTGTCGAGCTTCACGATCCAGCCGAGTCGCGCTTCGTAGGGGTTGATCGTCTCATCGATGTCGTTGCCGTACAGCGCCAGCCCCGCCTCGAGCCGCAACGAATCACGCGCGCCCAATCCAACCGGTACCGCGCGGCCCGCGCCGACGAGCGCGCTCCACACCGTCTCGGCGTGTTTGGGCCGGAAGTACAACTCGAACCCGTCTTCGCCCGTGTAGCCGGTCCGCGAGATGAAGCACTCGACGCCGGCGATCGTGCCGACGTCGAACCGGTAGTAGCCCATCCGCGACAGATCGGTCGTCGTGAGCGAGGCCAGCAGCGCCTCACTCCCGGGTCCCTGCACCGCGAGCAGGGCGACATCGGAGGAGATGTCCTTGAGCCGCACGTCACCCGTTTTCTTGGTGACGATATGTTCCCAGTCCTTCGCGATGTTCGAGGCGTTCACCACCAGCATCAGCTTGTCGTCGAACCGATAGACGAGACAATCGTCCACGAAATGCCCGTCCGCGTCCAGCAACGCCGAGTACTGCGCCTGGCCCGCCTCGAGCGCGCCGACATCGTTGCACGTGATCCGGTTGACGAACGCGTTGCGATCCGCGCCGGTGACTTCGAACTCGCCCATGTGCGACACGTCGAACACGCCGACCGCCGTGCGCACGGTTTCGTGCTCGGCCGAAATGCCATCCGCATACTGCAGGGGCATCTCGAACCCGGCGAAGGGCACCATCTTGGCGCCCAACCTGACATGGAACGGATGAAACGGTGTGTGCTGCAGGGTCTCGCCTGTCATCGTCTCCTCGATCAACCCATGAGCGTCGCCAATAACGCCTTCTGTGCGTGCAGCCGGTTTGCGGCCTGGTCGAATACCCTCGACTGCGGCCCGTCGATCACGTCGGCGGACACTTCCTCGCCGCGGTGCGCCGGAAGGCAGTGCAGGAAGATCGCGTCCGGATCGGCGTGACGCATCAAGCCGCTGGTCACTTCGTAACCGTGGAACGCTTTGGCGCGTTGCGCCGCTTCATCTTCCTGTCCCATCGACGCCCAGACATCGGTGTTGACCACATGCGCGCCGCGCACCGCGGCCACGAGATCGTCCGTGATCGTCACCGACGTGGCCGCGCTCGCCCGCGCGACGATGGCCGGGTCCGGACGGTAGCCCTCCGGACAGGCGAGGCGCAGCGCGAATCCGAGGACCGCGGCCGCGTTGAGCCACGAGTTGGCCATGTTGTTGCCGTCACCAATCCACGCGACCGTCTTGCCGTCCCAGCCGCCGAGGTGTTCCCGGATGGTCAGGAGATCGGCGAGGAGTTGGCACGGGTGCAACAGGTCGGTCAGGCCGTTGATCACCGGCACGGTCGCGTGCGCCGCGAGTTCCTCGACGTCGCTGTGCGCGAACGTGCGGATCATGATCCCGTCCACCATGCGCGACAACACGCGCGCCGTATCCCGAATCGGTTCACCCCGCCCGATCTGGATGTCACGCGACGAGAGAAACAGCGCGTGCCCACCGAGCTGAAACGTGCCGGCCTCGAATGACACGCGGGTCCGCGTGCTGCTCTTGGTGAAGATCATCGCCAGCGTCTTACCGGCCAGCGGTCGTTCGGCGTACGCGTCCGCCTTCATCCGGATCGCCAGATCGAACAACGCCTTCAACTCCTCTTGCGAGAAGTCGGTGATCGCGAGAAAGTCCCTTTTCGGCATGTTCTCTTGGGGAAATGAGTCAATATGACAGGCCGGAGGGGGATTGTAGCTCCCCCGCCGGGTACTGTAAAGCGTCAGATAGCTAGAGGATGTACCGCTGCAGGTCCTCGTCCTGGAGGATCTGTTCGAGCCGTACCCGTACCGCCGCCGCGTCGAACGCGATCAGCTTTTCGGGCAGGTCGGGCAGGTCGAAGAGCGTGTCCTCCAGCAGGGTCGACATCACGGTGTGCAGCCGCCGCGCGCCGATGTTCTCGAGCCGCTGGTTGAGTTCGGTGGCGATGGTGCAGATCTCGGCGATCCCGTCTTCGGTGAACTCGAGTGTGGCCCCTTCCGCGGCACACAGTGCCTGATACTGCTTCGTCAGCGCGTTCTCGGGCTCGGTCATGATCCGCACGAAATCTTCCTGGGTGAGCGACGCCAACTCCACGCGAATGGGGAACCGTCCCTGCAGTTCCGGGATCAGATCCGACGGTTTCGCGACGTGGAACGCCCCCGCGGCGATGAACAGGATGTGATCGGTGCGGACGTACCCGTAGCGGGTCTGCACCGTCGACCCTTCGACGATCGGCAGCAGGTCACGCTGCACGCCTTCGCGTGACACGTCGGGGCCGGCCTGGCCGCGCTCGCCGGCGATCTTGTCGAGCTCGTCGATGAACACGACGCCGTGGTTCTCCACGCGGTCGAGCGCTTCGTTCACCACCTCGTCCATGTCGACGAGCTTGCGGAGTTCCTCGTCGATCAGGATCCGGCGTGCATCCACCAAGCGGACCTGCCGCCGCTTGGTGCGTTTGGGCAGCATCTCCTGCAGCATCTCGGTGAAGTTGATGTCCGGCCCCTCCATCCCGGGCGGCGGCTGCATCATGTCGAGCAGCGGCAGGTTCTGCTGGGTGACGTCCAGTTCGACCTCGCGCTCTTCGAGCTTCCCGTCCCGCAGCTGTTTGCGCAACTTCTCGCGCGTGCGCGCGCGCCGGCTCGCATCGTCCCCCTCCGGATCCGCCGCCGCCGCCACCGCCTCACCGGTCGGCGAGACGACGAAACCGCCCGACCCCTGGCCCACGGCGCCTTGCGGCGCGATGAGATCGCCGGGACGCCTCGCGCTCGCCGTCGGCGGCAGCAAGAGATCGAGCAGCCGTTCTTCCGCGCGCTCCTCCGCGGTGGGATACAGGTCGTCCTCCCGCTCGCTGCGCACCATGTTGATCGACGCGTCGACCAGGTCGCGAATCATCGACTCGACGTCCCGCCCCACGTACCCCACCTCGGTGAACTTGGACGCCTCGACCTTGATGAACGGCGCACCGGCGAGACGGGACAGCCGCCGGGCGATTTCGGTCTTCCCGACGCCGGTCGGCCCGATCATGATGATGTTGTTGGGCACGATCTCGTCCCGGATGTCGTCCGGTGTCTGTTGCCGGCGCCACCGGTTGCGCACGGCAATCGCCACCGCGCGTTTCGCCGACGATTGGCCGACGATGTAGCGGTCCAGTTCGGCGACGATCTGGCGTGGGGGAAGTTCCTCCAGCCACGGCAGCGGTTGCTCCGGCGGCGCGGGTGCGCCCTCGGCGACGTCGGCCGGCACCTCCGGCGGCGTGTTCCCCTTGCCCGGTTTGTCGCGACTCATGATTCGGAACCCAACTCGATGACGTTGATGTTGTGGTTGGTGAACACGCAGATGTCCGCGGCGATCGCGAGACTCGTGCGCACGACCTCGGGAGCAGCCATCCCGGTCCCGACCAGTGCCCGTGCCGCCGCCAGCGCGTAGTTGCCGCCGCTGCCGATAGCCAGCAGGCCGTCGTCGGGTTCGATCAGCTCACCCGCACCGCTCAGCACAAACCCGTGACTGGCGTTCGCGACCGCCAGCAGCGCTTCGAGGCGCCGCAACACCCGGTCGCTGCGCCAGTCCTTGGCCAGCTCCACCGCGGCCCGCGGGAGGTTGGCCGGATACTGCTGCATCTTTTCCTCGAACTTCTCGAACAGCGTAAACGCATCCGCCGCGGCCCCGGCAAACCCGGCGAGTACCTTCCCGCCCGCCAGCATCCGCACCTTCTGGGCGTGGGACTTCATGATCGTGTCACCAACGCTCACCTGCCCGTCGCCACCCATGGCCACGGTGCCCCCCGCTCGCACGCACAGAATCGTGGTCGCGTGAATGTTCATGCGCAGCGCCTCCTCGCAGTCCCGTTCGACCGCTAAGCCCGCGGATGAGCCTGCTGATACACCTTCTTCAGCCGCTCGACACTCGTATGAGTATACACCTGCGTCGTGCTCAGCGAACTATGCCCGAGCAGCTCCTGCACCGCGCGCAGGTCGGCGCCCGCATCGAGCAGGTGGGTCGCGAACGAGTGCCGCAGCGTGTGGACCTTGAGACCGGCCCGCGCGTCCAGCGTCCGGAGAAACCCGCGGACCACCAGTTGCACGCCGCGCGGCGACAGCCGCCTCCCGGTCCGCGCCAGAAAGAGCGCCCGCCGATCGCCGCGACCGCCTTTGACCGATCCCAGCAGTTGCTCGCGCTCGCGTTCGTACCGGCGTAACGCCCGCATGGCATACCCGCCGACCGGCAGAATACGCTCTTTGCGACCCTTCCCGCGCACCTTCACCTGGTCGGACACCACATCGACGTCGTTCACGTTCAATCCGGCCAGTTCCCCCAACCGCATCCCGGTCCCGTAGAACAACTCGAGCATGGCCAGGTCGCGCCGCTCGCGGAACCCGCCTTCCGCGGCCGCGCCCTCCGCCACCGAGAACAGCGCCTCGACCTGCCCGCGGTCGAGCACCGCCGGCAACCGCTTCTCGGTCTTCGGCAACCGGACCGCCTTGGCGGGGTTGGCATCGACGCCGTGGCGTTCAGTGAGAAACGCGTAGAACGTCCTGAGGGCCGAGATCGCGCGAGCGATACTGCGTTTGGCGAGGCCCGCGCGGTCCAGATCGCCCATGAATCCGCGGAGGGTCAGCCGATCGACCGTGGTCCAGCGCCAGCGCGTCTGCCCGCCGAAGTACCGATCCGCGAACGCCTGGAACCGCGCGAGGTCGCGCCCGTACGCCTTGACCGTGTTGGGAGAGTCGTTGCGTTCCTTCTCGAGAAACACCAGGAACTCCTCGATCTCCGGCCGCGGCCGCTCGGCGCGCGGGCTCACGCCGGTCGGACCGCCAGGCTGCCCGCGAACCCGCGCATCGCCGAAAGGGCCCGTTCGGCCAGCGCCGCGCGTTTCCGCTGTTTATCGCGTATCCGCGCCTCGAGCGGTGGCAGCAGGCCGAAGTTGGCGTTCATCGGCTGGAAATGGCGCGGATCGGCTTCGTGCACGTAGCGCAGTAACCCACCGAGCATGGTCTCCGCCGGCGGAATGACCGGCGCGGCGCCGCTCAGCATGCGCGCCAGGTTCACGCCCGCGAGCACCCCGGTGCCAAGCGACTCCGTGTACCCCTCGACGCCCACCAGCTGTCCCGCGAACAGCAACCGGTCGTCATCGCGGGCCGACAGGTGGGGTGTGAGCGACGCCGGCGCGTTGAGATAGGTGTTCCGATGGATGCTGCCGTATCGCAAGAACTCCGCCTCGGCGAGCCCGGGGATGGACCGAAAGATGCGACGTTGCTCGGCAATACGCAGGCGCGTCTGGAATCCGACCAGACTCCACATTTGCGCCGCGCGATCCTCCTGGCGCAACTGGACCACCGCGTACGGGACGCGGCCGGTGTCCGGCACCGGCAGCCCCACCGGCTTCATCGGTCCGAAGCGCGCCGTGTCCTCGCCCCGCGCCGCCATCTCTTCGATCGGGAGGCACCCCTCGAAGTAGGGCACGGTATCGAACTCGTGCGCCGAGTGCTGGCCCCCCGTGCGGAGCGCCGCCACGAACGCACCGTACGCGGCGGCATCCATCGGCGCGTTCAGGTAATCCGCGCCGTCGCCCTTGCCGTAGCGTGAGGCGCGGTACATCAGACCGAGGTCGAGCGACTCCGTGCTCACGATCGGCGCGATGGCGTCGTAAAACGCGAGCGACGCCGTCCCGAGCCGACCGGCGACGGCGGCCGCCAGGCGCGTGGACGTGAGCGGCCCGGTGGCGATCACGGCCGGTGACGGCAGCGACGCGACCTCCTCGCGGACGACCGTGATCCGCGGATGGTCGTGGACGCGGCGTGTCACCTCGCCGCTGAACAGATCCCGATCGACCGCGAGCGCCGCACCTCCCGGCACCCGGGTCAGATCGGCGACCTCCAGCAGGACACTGCCAAGCAGCCGCAACTCGGCCTTGAGCAGGCCGTGCGCGTTTGTGAGTTCGGTGGACTTGAACGTGTTGCTGCAGACGATTTCGGCGAGGCGGTCTGTCTGATGTGCTTCGGTGCGTACCATGGGCCGCATCTCGTGGAGCACCACGGATACGCCGCACCGCGCGAGCGCCCAGGCCGCCTCGACGCCGGCCAGCCCGCCGCCGACGACAGTGGCCTTCATGAAGACGCCGCGGCCGACGCCTCCGTCTCTTCGACCACGAACTCGCTCGCGCACTTGAGGCAGCGGCGGAAGTCGCCCTTGGCCTTGCTGGTGCGACGCTCGGATCCCTCGTTACCGCAGTCGGGACATTTGTCCGCCACCGGACGGAACCAAGTGGAGAAATCGCATTCCGGGTACCGCGCGCAGCCGAAGAACGTGCGGCCCTTCTTCGTGCGACGCTCGACCAGATCACCCGTGCCGCAGGTCGGACACTTGACGCCCAGCGGAATAGGCCTGGTGTGTTTGCACTTGGGATACTGGGTGCACGCGAGAAACGCGCCGTAGCGACCGGTCTTGATCACCATCGGCGACCCGCACACGTGGCAGATCTCGTCGGTCGGCTTGTCCGGGGCCTTGTCCCGCTTGAGCGGCTTCGTATAGCGGCATTCCGGATAATTCGCGCACGCGATGAACGGACCGAACCGGCCGCTCTTGAGCGCCAACTTGCCGCCGCACTGGGGACAGGGCTCCTGTTCCAGGTCGCCCACGTCGTGCGCCTCGCGAATCATCGCGGTGGTGTCGACGTTCTCCAGCGCCTGCGCGAAGGGTCCATAGAACCGCTGCAGGACGTCCACCCAGCCGAGATCGCCTTCTTCGACCTTGTCAAGCTCGTTTTCCATTGCGGAGGTGAACTCGACGTTGAAGATGTCCGGAAACCGATTGACCATGACCTTCGCGACCGTCCCGCCGAGATCCGTGGGGAAGAACCGCCGTTCGCGTATCTCGACATAATCGCGCTGTCGCAGCGTCGACACGATCGAGCTGTACGTGCTCGGCCTGCCGATCCCCAGTCGCTCCAGTTCCTTGACCAGGCTGGCCTCGCTGAATCGCGGCGGCGGATCGGTAAAGTGCTGGGTGGGAATGATCTCTTTGACCTTGGCCTCGTCGCCCTTCTCGAGCGCCGGCACCGGTGCGAGATCATCGAGGGTCTGCCCATCCTCTTCCTCTCGCCCCTCGTGATACACCGCGTGATAGCCGTCGAACACCACGACCGACCCCGTCGCCCGGAACAGGTACTTGCCGATCTCGAAATCGATGGTGGTCGTGTCGTACACTGCGGGCATCATCTGCGACGCGACGAACCGCCGCCAGATGAGCTGATACAGCTTGAACTGATCGGCGGTGAGCGACTGGCGAATCCGGTCCGGCTGACGCATCACATCCGCCGGTCGAATCGCCTCATGCGCATCCTGCGTGCGTGCGGCTTTCTTGGTACGGTAGGTGTTGGGTTGCTCCGGGAGGTACGGCGCATCGTACGCCGACGCGATGAACGCGCGGACCGCCTCGATGGCGCTGTCGGCGACGCGCGTCGAATCGGTTCGCATGTAGGTGATGAGGCCGACCGCACCCTCCGCCCCGATCTCGACGCCCTCGTAGAGCTGCTGCGCCACGCGCATGGTACGCTGCGACGAAAACCCGAGTTGCTTGGCCGCTTCCTGCTGGAGCGTGCTGGTCGTGAACGGCGCCGCCGCGAACTTCCGGCGCTTGCGGCGTGACACGTCCGACACGACGAACGGCTTCCCCTGCACCGCCTTGACGACCTTCCTGGCCGCCGCTTCGTTGGTGAGACTGGGCTTCTTGCCGTCGATTTTGTGAAGCTTGGCCTCGAAGTTCTTGCGCTTGGCGTTGAGATGCGCGTCGATGCTCCAGTACTCCACCGGCTTGAACGCGCGAATCTCGTTTTCGCGTTCGACGATCAGTCGCAAGGCGACGGTCTGGACGCGCCCCGCCGACAGGCCCGTCTTGACGGACTTCCACAGCAGTGGGCTGGCCTTGTATCCGACGAGCCGATCGAGAATGCGGCGCGCCTGCTGGGCATCGACCTTCTTGTTGTCGATGTCCACCGGATGGCGGAGCGCGTCCTTCACCGCCTCCTTGGTGATCTCGTGGAACAACACGCGGCGGATCTCGGAACCGGTCCCGAGTTGATCGGCCACGTGCCAGGCGATTGCCTCGCCCTCGCGGTCCGGGTCGGTGGCCAGCAGCACCGCCGATGCGCCCTTGGCGGCCTTCTTGAGATCCGAGAGCGTCTTCGCTTTGCCGCGAATGGTCACGTACTTGGGCGCAAAACCGTTGTCGACGTCTACCCCCAGTTCGCGTTGGGGGAGATCGCGCAGGTGCCCCACGGTCGCCTTGACCGCGTAGCCCTGGAATTCCTTCCCGAGCGCCTTGAGGTATCTGCCGACCGTCTTCGCCTTGGTCGGCGACTCGACAACGACGAGCGTGCTCTTCGCTTTGGCCATGTTCCTCTATATGCCGATTCGACACCAGGCACATCTGCCCGGGACCGTCAACGGCTGATCAACGAATTCCGCTCTGAAGATCCGAACGGCCCAGAGGGGAACCGAACTCCCGTCCAGGCCGACCACGAAACACCTGTTGTGCAACGACTTACGCGAGATCTCCTGCCTGTCATTCCCACTTTGCCGTCGGGGCGCATATTTACCACCCACCCCGATCTCGCGCAAGCGCGGTCACCTCGTCAACCACCGATTCCATCGTCCGGCCCCGGGTGGAGACACTGGCGTCGGCCAACCGGTAGCGCCGATCCCTGGACGCGAACAGGGCTTCCATCGCGGCCATCTGGTCCTGTTCGAGCAGCGGGCGGTGATTGGTCCCGGCGACGCGCTCGCTGGCCGCCCGCGGGTCGGTAATAAGGTATATGGTGAAGGAGGCCTCGCGGGCCGATTCGAGGCTCCCGGCCTGTACCGCCCACCCGCCACCGGGGGCGATCACACGCGGGGGCGCAACCAGCGCGTGGCACATGGCCTGCCGCTCGAGTTCCCGGAACGCCGGCTCACCGCGCGCGGCGAAGATCTCGCTGATCGATTGTCCGGTCGCTCGCTCAATCGATTCGTCCAGGTCATCGAATGCCGCGTCCAGTCGCTCGGCAACGGCCCGGCCGACCGCCGACTTACCCGATCCAGGCAGACCGATCAAAACGATGTGACGTTTCACCGCTCCGGCGACGCTCCCCATCGGCCGGCGAGCCCGTCGCGATAGTGATCGAACGCCGCACGCATGTCACCGAGTGCATCGCCGCCGAACTTCTCGAGCATCGCATCCGCCAGGACGAGCGCCATCATCGCCTCGGCGATGACGCCCAACGCCGGGACCGCCGTCACGTCGGAGCGCTCAGACTGCGCCTGCGCCGGCTCACCGGAGCGCAGATCGACCGTCCGCAGCGGGCGCATCAACGTCGAGATCGGTTTCTTGGCAACGCGCACCACCAGCGGCTCACCCGTCGTGATCCCGCCTTCGAGGCCGCCGGCATGATTGGACTTCCGCGACACGCCTCCGGTGTTGGGGGAGTCGGCACGAGCCAGTTCGTCGTGGACCGCCGATCCCGGCCGGCGGGCCGCCTCCAGTCCGAGTCCGATCTCCACCGCCTTGGCCGCCGGAATGGACATCATCGCACTCCCGAGCCGTCCATCGAGCTTGCGGTCCCACGACACGTGGGATCCCAGGCCGACCACGAGCCCTCGGGCCACGACTTCGACCACGCCGCCGAGCGTGTCACCGGAGGCTTTGGCCTCGTCGATAGCGGCCTTGATCCGCGCCTCGGCCTCGGGATCGAGGCAGCGGACCGGGGATACATCAGCGACGGGGTTGAGCGGTGCTGGTAGCGGACGCGGCGACATCGCGTCGATCCCGCCCAGCGAGACGACGTGGCTGCCGATCTCCACACCGAACACCTGCAGGAGACGGCGGCAGACCGCCCCGCAGGCCACCCGCGCCGCCGTCTCGCGCGCACTGGCGCGTTCGAGGATGTCCCGCGCGTCCCGCCGATCGTACTTGAGCACGCCGACGAGGTCCGCGTGGCCCGGTCGGGGCCGCTGCACCTGTCGCCGCCGCTCGACCGAGCCATCGGCATCGGGCTCGGCCGCCATGATGTCCTGCCAGTTCTCCCAATCCCGATTGCGGATGTAGATCGCGATCGGTGACCCGAGGGTCTCGCCTGCGCGAACCCCGCTCAGGAACTCGGCCTCGTCGGCTTCGATCTTCATGCGTGCGCCGCGCCCGTAGCCCAGCATCCGCCGGCGCAGCTCGCGGGTCACGTCCTCGGCCACGAGTGGCAGACCCGCGGGGATGCCCTCGACGATGCCGATGAGTCCCTTCCCGTGCGATTCGCCCGCCGTATTGAAGGTCACGCGTCCCATCAATCGCACTCCTACGCTGCACGCCGTTGGGGTCCTATCAAAGTCGAAGCCCGGCCTTGCGACCGGGCTTCGAACATAACTCGCGGAGGATCGGCCGGTCTACTGATCGCCGACCGATCCCCACAGCCTGACCGGGAACGTGTTGGTGATGGCCGGCAGGCGCACCGTGACCACCCCACGCGCCGTCACGCCGATCAACACCTGATCACCACTCGGCAACCTGGCCACGCGCAGCGGCCCGATGACCGGATCGCGAATCGGCACCGACGCGACGATCTGGTAGAACCACGTATCGACCACGTCGATCTGCGGGATGCCACGCGCGATGAACGCAAACCGATCATTGGGACTCAGCGCGCCACCGCTCGTGCCGGGCGTGCCGCCGTTCCGGGCGTCAAACGCGTGGTTGAAGTTCATATCCATCCCGGCGTTGGCGCCGGCTGCCGGGAACGAACCGGTGAGCCGCAGGTTTTCGTCGAGCACGTAGATCGAGTCGGCGCGGATCAGGTTGGTCAGCCCGTTGAAATTGACGGCGATCGACCGCACCGGGACCGCGGTGTTCGAGATGAAGTCGCGCACCTCCGTCGCCGACGAAACGCCGAAGTCCCGCTGATTGGGACCCAGCAGCGCCACGCCCTGGACGGTACCGCCGCAGATGCTGGGGGTCGACATGCCGGCCAGGCGGTTGTAGGACACCGCACGCGCAAACCCGAGCGCCGGTTCGATCACACCGCCCTCGCCGACCAATGCGTGGGTGAAATTACCGGAGTTGCGGACGAAGGTCGATTCGGCGAACGCGATCTGCTTGCGATCGACCATGATGCCGCATGCGCCGGACAGCTGGACGCCGGGCGCCACCTTCTGGACCGACACCAGGAGCCCGCCGGTCTGGTTGCCGGGCACCAGTGCCGGGAAGGCTTGCCCGCCTTGCCCGACGAACGGACCGACGAACGTCACGCCGTACAGACCGGAGGCGTTCTGGGTCACCACCACGTTGTTGGCCCCGATGGTCCCTAACCCGGTCAACGCGGTCTGAACGGCTGCCGCCGTCGCGTTGTCGGCGATCGCCCCGGTGGTGGCCCCCAGGAAACTGAGCGTGTAGGTGTTGACGGCGGTATTGGTATCCGTCACCACGATGCCTTGCGTCTCGTTGCCCGCGACGCCGGTGCGACCACGGTCCACGACGATCTGGAGCGTATCCGCGTCAGGCGACGGCACGACGGCCGCCTGTTCGTAGATGAAATGCGACTCCGGGTTGAGCGGGTTGGCGGTCAGATTCTCCCACCGGACCGTGCCCCGCTGCACGTACTCGATCCCTTGATCGATGGTCGGGGTGGTCGAGAACACCGCGAAGATCGAGTCGACCGCGCACCGATTGGCATTGGCGGTCTGCACTTTGCAGACCGCGGCGAGGTACTCCGGCCGGTCGGAGAAGTCGAACTCCTCGATCTTGATCTTCAACAGGCCCGTCTGCGCATCCCGCTCCGTCTGGATGTACTGCACCAGGTAGTTCGGCAGCGCGTGGCGTCGCAGTTCCGCCCGCGCGGTCACATCGACGACGGAGATGTTGGTTCCCCCGGAGTTCGCCACCATGACCATGTTGAGGTTGACTCCGGTGGAGACAAAGTCCGGCCACAGGGCGATGCCCCAGGGCCTCGCACCCACCGAGATGCTCGCGTCGAATGCCGTGTCGGTGACGTCGAACACCTCGACACGATCCAACTCGACATTGGTCATGTAGACTTCGTTGAGGTTCCGGTTGTACACGGCATCGGCCACGCGGCCGCCGGCCGGGAGTTTCTTCGTGATGCCGTTGACCACGACGACCGTATCGCGCTTGCCGTTGCTGATGGCCGTCACGCCGTCGAAGCTCGTCTCACCGCGGTTTCCAGCCGCGTCGGTCGCAAACGCCACGATCTGAATGCGTTGCGGGAACGTGGTGAACCCGAGATTCAGGTTGTACTGCTCGGTCGCCTCGGTGAGGTTGCCGCCTATGTTCGTGGTGCCGGTCCCCACCTGGTTGTCGTTCGCGAGGTTCACAGCCCGCCAGCCGACGGTGGCGATCCCGCCCGGATCGGTGGCATGCACGATGATGGAGTCACGTACCTCGACCCGCCCGGCGATCTGGACCGTGACGAGCGGCGGTGACTGGTCCTGACTGATCGACTGAACGGTCACGATCAGCGGTGAACTGGTCCCCTTGCGTCCGGCGGAATCCTCGGCAAAGCCGACGATCTGGAAGGTACCCTCGGCGGCGGCGTTGGGGATGCGCAGCGTGTCGACAAAACGTGCGCTGTCCGTGAGCGGGCTGAACCCCTTCGATGCCGAATCGGTGACGACGCCGCTGGTGGTGTAGCCAACCAGGCGTATGCCGGTCTGCTGAACACCCAGAATCTCGACGACGATCCGGAGACCGGGCGACGAAACCGGGGCCGGGGCTCCGCTTGGCCGGAGGACCGAGACGTTGAGCGCCTCGGAGTTCGTCAGGAACACGCTGTCCACCGCGATGCCGGTATTGCCCGCGCCGTCGGTGGCGGTCGCGCTGATGAGGATAACGCCGCCGGCGGTGGTGTTGCTTGGAAACTCGATGAGCACCGGCACCGAAGCGGAGGTGACTCCGGAGCTGAACGTCGTATCGAGCGTGGCGCTGAATCCTCCGGAGAGCGTGATCCGCAACGTGCGCAACGCGAGGTTGTCGCCCGCGTTGACCGCGAAGATCAGTCCATCCTCGATGAGCAGCGTATCGCCGCGCGTCTTGTTGATCGAGACGGCGGGATCGGTCTGGTCTTCGATAAAGCCGCCAATGACCTGCTGCTCATTGCAGGCACTGAGCAGCGCGGCGCAGCCGAGGACCAGCGCGAGACGGCGAAGCGATTGAGTCATACGGCGCAGGGCTCCGTACTCAGCGGCCGCCACCGGCGACGACGCCAGCGTCGTCGATGATGTGCGGCGTCACGAGAATCAGCAGATCGCGCCGGCGCTCGGTGCGCGACGTAAAGCCGAAGATCCGCCCAACGATCGGCAGATCGACAAGGAGTGGGATTCCGGTCTTGGTTACCGTGACCTCCGTCACCGTGAGACCGCCGATCACCGCGGTTTCGCCGTCGTTGACCAGGATCTGGTTTTGCGCCAGTTGCTTCCGGAACGTGAACCCGACGTCCGGCAAACCGGTCTGGACCGCCGAATTCTCGGCGCTGATCTGCATGAGCACCTGACGGTTGCTCGTGACGTGTGGCGTGACCGACAGGATGATGCCCGTCTCGACAAAGGTCGTCACCGCCGCGGCGTTCTCACCGGCGGCGCCCTGGTCGATCTGACGGACCGGCGTGTTCTCGCCAACCTGGATCTTGGCGGCGGTATTATCGAGGGTGCTGATGAGCGGCTCGGCCTGGAGATCGGCAAGCTCCACCTGCTGCAGCGCTTCGACGAACGCCGTGAGGTTGAACGCCCCCACCGCGGTGGAGAAGATGAGTTGCAGTGCCGGGCTCGAGATGACGGCGTCGGCGTTGGCCACCGCCGACAACGCGTTCCCGCCCAGGTTCACGATCGGCGGGGACTCGGGGGAGAAGAACTCGGTCGGCCCAATACCGTCGGGGAAGCCGTCGCCGTCGATGTCCACCTCCTGAGAACTGGACGGATCGGGACGTTGCACCAGGTCGTTGAAGAACTGCTGGGATGTGCCCAGATCGTACCGCACACCGAGGTTCTCGATGTCGGTCCGATCGACGAAGATCAGCCTGGCCTGAATCGACACCTGGGCCGTGCGCCGATCGAGCCGCGCGACGAAATCCGAGATGCCTTCCAGGCTGCTCACGACGTCGGTGACGATGAGGCTGTTGGTCGCGGTGTCCGCGACGACCTTACCGCGGCTGGATAGCACCGCTTCCCTGATGGTGTTGGCCAATGACGCCGCGCGGGCGTAGTTCACCGGAACGACCAACGTACCGACCGGCTCCGTCGAGTCGCGCTGCGCCAGGACGGTGCGGTCGTCAACCCGGATGATGCCCGACGCCTCCTCCAACGCCGAGAGGCCCTGCGATTCGAGTATGGAGCGGAACGCGACATCCCACGGCTGGTTCCGGATCTCCGCGGTCACCACCCCCGTGACACCCTTGCCAAGCACAATTGAGCGACCGCTGAACGCGGCAAAACCCGCCATGACGTCAGTGACCGACGCCGAGTCGTAGGTGACGGTAATGCGCGGCTGTTCGCCCTGTTGCTGGGCCGGCGGCGGTTCGAACGCATACGGGGTGCCGGTCGGGGCGGTCACGGCGGCGGCCAGCGCGCGCGGCTCCAGCGACGACCAGGCCGCGAACGTCCGATCGGAGCCGATGGACAGGCGGATCGCGCCGTCCTCGTGCTCCAACTGGTAGGCCTTCAGCGATTCCAGTTCCAGCACCACGCGGACGACGTCGTCCGTGTACTGGGAGTACCGCACGTTCACGATCCCGCCCCGGCTCACTCCGTCATACCGTCCGGTCGTTTCCACGACCGTGGCACCGGAGATGTCCACCACGATTCTGACTGGGTTGGCGAGTGTGAAATCGGAGACGGTCACGGTACCGGTGACGTCGATCACGACCTGCGCCAACCCCGGCCCGGGCACGATACTCACCGCCGTGACCTGACCGGGTGGGTCCGCCCGAAGGCCGGATGCCGCCAGCGCCAGGCCGAGGGCAGTAATTACGAGTGGCCGCTTCATGGCACGTCCTCCTGACGGCGACGGATAGGCAGCACGACCTGCCGCTCGACGCCGAATTCCTCAATCGCGATGACGATCTCGGTGGCGCGGATTTGCACCACACGAATGCGACCTACCTGGTCACCCAGCCGGAGCGTGTACCGCTTCCCGGCGGCCGTATCCTGGACGGTCGCAACGCTGCGTTGCGGGTAGCGCGGATCGAAGTTGATCGCACGTACACGCAGATCCTGCGGCAACGGGCGTACGTCGCCGGACCGCAGGAGGGACACGAACGGGTCGCGGCCCGCACCACTGTAGGCAAACGCCTCGCGGACCAGTTCGGTGCTCGATCCCCCGTCCGCCTGCATGGCCCCGGAGTCACCCTCAGCCTGCTCCTGTGGTGACGCTGCAACAGGCGCCGGCACTTCGCCGCCTGGCGTTCCGGCCGGGGGCGTGTCGTCCCCTCCACCGCACCCAACACCGATCAGCAGGGCCACCATGCCGGCCCAGCCGGACCTAGCGCGATCCACCGGGGCCTCCTTCCTCCGACGTCGCGGACGCAGGTTGCTTCACGAACGCGCGGAGTTGGAACGTGGCCTGCAACAGGGCGCCGGTCGTGTCACCGAGCGACCGGGCCGCCTGCTCCGGCGCCGGTTGCAGCGACAGATCCCGCGGCACCATGATCCGCGGGAGCGATGCGATATCCGAGAGGAAGCCGCCGAGCGCGTCGAAATGCCCGTACACCACAAATCGATAGCGATCGGTCAGGAATCGACCGGTTTGCTCCTTTCCGAGCGGCGTCAGCACGTCGACGTACACCCCCCGCAGCTTCGCGCGATCGGAAATGTCATTGATCAGCGTGGCGACCTCGTTATCCGTCGGGACGAGTTGCCGCATCAGTTGGAGACTGCCTTCATACTCCGTGACCCGCTCGCGCAGTTGCTCGACCGTGCCGCTGGCCAGATCTTGTCGCGCCGAGTCGACGGCCGCCCGCAGGGAATCGATCGTGTGCCGGGTCTCGGCGATTTCGGCGGAGCGAGGCGTCCGCACGTACATCCAGAACGCGACGATCCCGAGTAGCGGCAGCGCCGCCAGCACGGCCATGAGCTGTTTTCGTTCCTTCTCCGAAATCGCCACCGCGGCCTCCTATCGAACCGACGCCTGAAGCGGCACGGTGCGGATATGGGACGAGTCCGCGACCTGGAACGTCACGGTCACCGTAAACGCCTGGATCGGTCGCTCATCCTCGATCACCGATTGCACCGCGCCGAATTCGGCCGTGCGGACCCACGGGGACCTCGCCAACTGGCTCACGAACCGGGTGTACGCCGACAGATCCGAGGTCCGTCCGTCGATCTGGAACCGCACCGGCGGCTTGGCCAGCGAGTCCGCGGGATCCTCGAGCTGACCCGCCATGACCTCGAGCGAGACCAACCAGGTAAAGTCCGGAAGCGACTTGGTGACTTCCTCGAGGATGTGGGGCCAGACGAACCGGTCGGAGTCGATCTCGCGAATGGCCTCGAGCTCCACGACCAGCGAGTCCCGCGTATCCGACGCGCGCTTTTTCTGGGCGATGAGTGTCTGGAACCGACGTGCCTCCGCTTCCACCGCGGTCCGCTCCTCCCTGACCGATGACAACGCGCCGGCCTGGGGGAAGTGCAGCACGCCAACGACGATGAGCGCGACCACCCAGCCGCCAATGGCCCCGAGCAATAGCGGGTCTTTAACCTTGCCAAGCAAGTCCCCGAACGCGGGGAGCTGGAACCCGGTGCCGCCCCGCCGTTTCTCGCCACCCGGGAGCAGATTGATCCGAATCATACGGTCCGCCTCCCGTGCCTAAGTGCGCAACGCCAAGCCGATTGACTGCATCAGCAACGGCGCGACTTCGTCAACGTTCAACGCCCCGAACGCACCCTCCTCCACCTCGAGCGCCTGGAGCGGATTGGCGATTTCCACCGGCATGTGCACGCGTTCACTGATCACGTCTTTGAGTCCGGGGATCCGCGCGCCACCACCGCAGCAGTAGACCCGCTCGAGCGAACCGGCGTCGCGCGAAGCGGTCTGCAGGAACGCCACCGCCCGCTCGATCCCCACCGCGATCTCGTCGCCGCGGCTCTGGACGTACGGATCGAGGTCCGCGGACCGCTCGAATCCCTGGAGCAACCGATCGGCGTCCTCCGCCGACATGCCCCGCTCGCGCTGCAGATCCTCCCGGAATTTCCGCGTGCCGATGCTCAGGTCACGCGTGAGAATCGGGACACCCGCCTGCACGACATTCACGTTGGTGACCTCGTAACCGATGTTGATCAGCGCCGCCACCCCGTCCATCGCATCCGGATAGTTCAGCTCGAACGCGTTGTGCAAGGCAAACGAGTCGACGTCGACGAACGAGGCCTCGAGGCTCGCGTCGCCCAGGAGCGTGAGCTTGGTTTCAACCAACTCCCGCTTGGCCGCCACCAGCAGGACGTCCATCTGGAGCCCCTCCCCCTCGGGATCGAGCACCTGGAAGTCCAGCTCCACACCCTCGATGTCGAACGGGACGTATTGCTGCGCCTCCCATCGAACCACGTCGAACGCATCGGCTTCGCTCATCCGATCGACCTGGATCTTCTTGACGATCACATCGCGGCCACCGACCGCGACCGCCACGCGCTTTTGCTTCACGCCCGACGTCACGAACAGGCCGCGGATCGCTTCGGACACGACACCAGGATCCATGATCTCGCCTTCGACGATGGCATCCGCCAGAACGGGGGTCACCGCGACCTGCGAGAGCGCCGGCCTGCCTGAGCCGTGGTCGATAACCACCAGCTTGATCAAGCCGCTCCCGATGTCCAATCCGACCGACTTCGGTTTTTTTCCGAGCCCCAGAAACGCCATATGTCCCTAGGCTCCAACGAGATAGAAGGGTGAAACGGCAACCTACACTATGGCTCGCCTGACAATTTGTCAAGCTCCAACCTACTTTAAGCCTAACCGGGCAAGTGTAGAATATGGTGTGACTTACGTCACTTAGTAAGGATAAATCCAAGACCGCCCGCGCAGTCTTGATACCCCGGTGGCGCCCGCACTGTCGCGCAAGCGCACCAGCAGTCCCACTTCGCGACGCGCCGCCGAATCGGCGCTAAACCCCTCCGCACGCACCAAGAAGAGCGTCTCGTTGAGCCGCCGGACCGACGCGCGGTACCATCCGCCGCCCGGGCCGAGTGCCCCCGCCCGCGCCAACGAGTCTCCCACGACGAGCGCGCATTCGTCAGCACCCCATCCGAGGGCAACGAGGTCCGCCCCGCCCTCGGCGGCGGCGAGCGCCTGCTCGAGCGCGACCGTGTTGTCGGACAACTTGATCTCCTGCACCGCAACCAACGTCGCCACGGTGGCGAGCGCACCGGCCACGAGCAACGCCAACATCACGAACGGAATGGCGAAGCCGCCCTTGTCGAAGCCCAAGGTTCAACCCCGATTGCGCAGCGCGGCGATCGTCACGGCACCAACGGCCGCGCCGCCGCCGGCCGAAGCGGTGAGCACGATTCCGACACCCGCCACGCGTGAGGGGTCGAGCACCGCCGCTCCCCCCGCATCGAGGTAGCTGAATTGCAGGCCGTCCACCGCCAGCGGTCCGACCACCGGCTGGATCGGATTCCACCCGGTTCCCTTGGAGGTGGTCTGCAGTCCGAGCCAACGGGCGCCATCCCCGCCGGTGTACAGGCGGATGCGCACGATCTCGAAGCGGCTCACCGGACCGCCCACCACCACACCGGGAATAGCGCCCGCTCCGGTGTCGTAAGCCGTTCCCGGCGTTCCGTTTGGACAAGTATCGCCGGACACCTGAACGAGGTTCCTCGCTAGCCACCGGTCATCCGTGTCGGTGCCGGGGTCGTTGTCAATGAAGAGTAGAAGGGAATCGCGCGCGGGGTCGGTGCCGCGGAGCGCCCAGACAGGGTCCTGGTATACCACGAACCGGCCGGCCGCATCGGGCGCGCGGCATATGATGGAAAGACCCCGGGTGGCGCGGTAGGCGATGGCGCTCGGGCCCAGCTCGAGCAGATCCAGGCTCAATGGGTCCGCCGTGCTGACGGCCCGAAGCTCCGCCCGCAGGACGGCGGCGGCGATGCGCAACGTGGTATTGGCACGCGCGCGGCCGGCCAATTGTCCGGTGAGTTGCTGCTGCCGCAGCAACACCCGCAGGGCGGCGGTCGCGACCACCGAGGTGAGCACTGTGGCCACCAACAGCTCCGCCAGGGTGAAACCGCGCCGGACATTCATGGGACGCAGATCCCAACCAGCGTGTCGGTCTTCTTCCCGCGGGGTGTCGGGCGCTCGGCGGTGACGGCGACCCGCTGAGCAGTCCCGGGCAGGGCCACGCTGGTCGTGGTCAGATCGAGATCGCCGTAGGATCCCGTGGTCGTCAGCCCTCCACATCCGCGACTGAGATCCGCGTCTCGATGCGCCACAGCCAGTTCAACCGCCCGCAGCCGGACGCTGCTCTCGCCCACCGCCCGGACCGCCGTCGAAACCGCGGCCACGAAGCCCAACAGGCCCGTGCCGAGCAGGACGATGGCGACGATGACCTCGAGTAGCGAGAACCCGCGCGTCGGGCGGTGATCGGATTGGGCTGCGGGACAACGGATCATGACCACAACCTGGCCTCGGAGCCCGGGTGTCGTGGTCACCAGGTATTGCACGCCTGAGCGAAACCGCGCCGTTCAACGGACGAGGGCGGGATCGCCTGTCGCGACCCCGCCCTCAGCTCTGTCGTTCAGACGCCGACCGCGCGACGTTCAGTTCAGGTTGACCCAGCTTCGGTCTCTGAGCAACGCGCCGGACGCCGAGGCGCTCAGCGCGCGGATCAGGGCGCAATTGGAGAAGTTGACGACGGCGTCACCGAGTACGGTGTTCTGCTCCAAATCGACATTGGCCGCGACCACCCCACCGTTGAAGTGTCCTCCCGTGCCGGTCGTCGAGAGCGACTTCCGCACAATGACCGGCCCGTAGAACTCGAAACCACCCTGGACCCTCAGATTACCGTTCACCACCAGGATTCCCTGCCCCTGCACACCATTGATGGTGATGTCTCCCTCGACCCAAACGACGGCGAAGTAATTGCCGCACGGCCCATCCGGGTCGAGCGGACTGCCCCAATTCGTCACGACCTTCGAGCACGTACCGCCGCTGGTCACAGGCTGGATCTTGTAGTTCCCGCCCGTGATGACGATCCCGGCGAGCGCCTTCAGGTCGTCGAAGTCGGCATCGCCGAACGTCGTGAGCGTGGAGTCCGTGATGGTCGTGTCCTCCTCCACTTTGGGATCACCGTCGACGCAACTCAGGTCGCTGCAACCGCTGGTGGAGATTTCGCTGGCATCGTTGATCCGGATTCCGGGCAGAGGTGGCTCGAGCGACGGGCATCCGCTCCACCCGGACGGCTCGGTATCGTGCCCGTCGATCTGGGAGGATCCGCCGATCTTGGTGGATCCCTGCGTCTCGAGCGCGGACTTGATATTGATCTCGATGGGCCGCAAGCGCACGAGCATGCCGACCTGCTGGCGGGTGGCGCTGTCGGTACTGAAGCCCTCCGACCGCACGAGGAACAACTGCTGATTGAGCCGCGTCACCTGGCCGCGGTACCAGCCCTGTTGCCCGCTCAGCGAGCCGCCGATGGTCGTGGTCCCGCCGACCGCGAGCGCGTTGTAGACGTCCGTACTCCAATTGGCCACCGTGAGCTGCGCTCCATACTCGGCACTGGCGAATGCTTGTTGCAGCTTCACCGTGTTGCGGCCGACCTGTTGCTCCTGCATGCCGACGAAAAACGATCCGGCGACCAGGGCGCCCACGATGACGAGTGCGAAGATCGCCATGGGCAGGGCGATGCCGCGATTATCAAGGACCCGGTTCATCATGGATCACTCCGGTCTGGGGTCAGTACGTCGGGTTGTTGCGCAGGGCAACCTGCGTCATGATGTCCTGCATCATCAGCGCTCTGCCGGACGAGCCGGTGCCGGCCACGAACTCCGACCCTTGCGACTGCACGGTGATGGCGATGCGGGCCACGTCGGCCGGCACCGCGGTGACCACGCCGAGCGTATCGTAGTACGTCAACGCGAGACCGCCCGCGGCCAACGGGCCGACGATCGGCTGGGTGTTGGTCCAGGTACCGGACGCCTTGGTGTACTGGCGGCCGCCGAGCCATTGGTCACCCGCTGCATCGGCGTACAGCAGCACCTCCACCACCTCGGCGCCTCGAATCGGCGCACCGCTCTCCACATTGCCCAGCTGTGCCGCCGTCACGCCACTCAGCCGCACCGTCAAGCTGGCCGCGCCACCGGTACACGCGGTTCCGACCGTGGTCGATACCACGTTGGCGTGGAGCCACGCGTCATCCGCCCGGGTACTCGGATCCCCCTCCGCGAACAGGAAGATCGAGTCGCGCGTCGCGTCCAGGGGCCGGAGCCCGAAAAACGTGGAGCCGTCGAGTATCACTTCGAAGGTGCCCGTATTGGGCGCCGCACACAGGAAGTACAGGCTCCGCATCGCCTTGTACGTGAGTGACGACGCCGTCATCTGCACGATGTCGCTGCCCGCCGGGTCCCCGGCGCTCAACTCACGGATCTCGCCGGGCAAGATCGAGATGGCGGACCGGGCGCTCTGGTTGACGTCGACCCGCGCCGTCTGCTGGCGGTACACCCGCTGATTGTTGACCAGCAACTGGTAGATCGACGTGCCGACGATGCCGAACAGCACCAGGGCCGTGATCAACTCGACCAGCGTGAACCCACTGCGATCGTTCTTCATGGACACACCTTGGTGGTGGTGAACGCGTCCGTCCGGTTGCCGCGTCCGGTGGGTGAGGTCACGGTAACCGCGATTTCCCGCGCCCGACCGCCGTTCACATTCGTCACCGTCCACGCGATGGAATACGCATCGCGCGTCTCCGACCCGCTGGCGACCGCCGGACAACGCTCGCCGCGCAAGATCTCGAACCGTTCGTTCGCGAGCGTCGAGGCCTCGGTATAACGCTGGCCTTGCGAGATCATGCGGGTCACGAGACCCGCCGTCGTGGCCAGTCCGAGAATCCCGACGGTCAGGATCATGACCGCCACGAGTACCTCGACGATCGTGAAACCGCTGCGATTGTTCATCGAATGATCCCCCCAACCGAAGACACCTCGATCGTGTCCGCGAAACCGGCTTTCGAGATGTAGAAGTAGGTGCTCGACGCCTGGCCCCCAATGCCACGCGAGTCGAAGACAACCGAGTCGCGCGGCGACGCCGTGATGGTCACGCCGTAGCTGTCGTACAGGTTCTGCTGGCTGATCGTGTCCACCGCGCGGGTGACCGGATGCGTGGAAAGCATGAACACGCGGTTCGACCGGTGCACCAGCGACACGGACAGGCCGCGCTGGATGGCGCTGGCACGCGCCCGGGCCATCATCGTGGTCATCGCGGCCCGCGCCGAGCGCACATTCTGCTTCTGAATCTCCTGCCCGATCCGCGGGAAGAAGAACGACGCCATCAGCCCGACCAGGACGATCGCGATCACCAACTCAATTAATGAAAACCCGCGCCGATTCATGGACACCTCGAGGAAGCTTGCCGTTAAGCTATATCAGAATTCGTGCCCAGCCATAAGATCATGCCAAACAACCGCTTATGAGAATCGTCCCATTGGTGAGTGTGCAATATACTGCACAACAGTGCAGAAAACTGCACGATTTACTCAGGCGGTCGGTCGAGCTTGTAATACAGCGACCGGACGCTGATGCCAAGCAGCCGCGCGGCGTCGGTCCGATTGCCCCCTGTGGCCTCGAGGGCCCGCTCGATCGCGTCGCCCTCGGCCTGCTGAACCACGTCCTTCAGGGCGGCAGGTCCGCTCGCGCCCCGGGCAGCCGGTGGCGGCGCCGACTCGGCGAACGCGGTCGCGGCGATCGTCCCACCCGCGTTCAAGACCACGCTCCGTTCGATCACGTTTTCCAGTTCCCGGACGTTGCCCGGCCAGCGACGCCCGCGCAACGCGGGCAACGCATCCGGCGCCGGCACCATGCCGCCGCCAGCCCGGGCGATGGCCCGCTCAAAGAACATGGTTGCCAATCGGTCGAGATCTTCCGGCCGCTCGCGCAACGGTGGAATGTGGATGCGGACCACGTTCAACCGATAGTACAGGTCCTCGCGGAATCGTCCTTCGGCGACGTCCGATTCGAGGTCCCGCGCCGTCGCCGCCAGGACGCGGGTATCCACCTTGGTGATCCCCGACCCTCCCACGCGACGGATCTCACCTTCCTGCAGCACGCGCAGCAGCTTGACCTGGAGCAAAGGCGGGAGGTCTCCCACTTCATCGAGCAGCAAGGTCCCCAGCGCCGCCTCCTCGAACAGGCCGATCCGATCCCGATCAGCCCCGGTGAAAGCGCCGCGGACGTGTCCGAACAGTTCCGACTCGAGCAGTTGCTCGGGGATCGCCGCGCAGTTGATGGCAACGAAGGGCCCATCACGCCGGGGGCTCATCCGGTGAATGGCGCGGGCGACGACCTCCTTGCCGGTACCGCTTTCGCCGGTAATCAGCACGGTCGTCCGGTGCGGTGCGACCCGGGTCGCCAAATCCATGACGCCGCGCATGGCCGGGGATTCCGCAATCACGTCGCGATCGCGGAATCGTTCCACCTCCGCCTCGAGTGCGGCGACTCGTCCGCGGAGCCGCTCGCGTTCTTCCGCCTTCCGCAGCGTGAGCAGCACCTCGTCGGAACGAAACGGCTTGGGAAGGTAGTCGTACGCCCCCTGCTTCATGGCGGCGATGGCCGCCTCCTCTCCGCCGTACGCGCTCATCATGATCACCAGCGCGGTGCCGCCGCTTGCGAGATAGGACCGAAGGAACTCGACGCCATCCATCTTCGGCATGCGCACATCGCAGAGCACGACGTCAAACGGCTCGGCCGCCGCCCTGGCCAGCGCGACGATCGGATCGCCTTCCGTGGCGACGTCGTGACCATCTCCCGTCAGCAGCAGCGTGAGAGACTTCCGCAGGCCGGCGTCGTCATCGACCACGAGGATTCTCACGGCGCCGCGCGCCTCGTCGCGACGGTCGCGCCGGGCACCGATGCAGGAAGCAGGATCTTGAAAGCCGCGCCCCCTTCTCGCGCGTCTTCCACCCACACGACGCCACCCATTTCGTCCACGGTCCGGTGCACGATCGCCAGTCCCAGCCCCGTCCCCGCCCCCGGGGCTTTGGTCGTGAAGAAGGGGTCGAACACACGCTCACGATCCTCGACCGGGACACCCGGACCGGAGTCGAACACGTACAACAGCACGCTGGTCGCCGGGGCTGTCAGTTCCGGTCGCCAGGGGCGGCTGCCAGAGCGGCGTCGGCGGGGCGGCCTTACCGTTTCCCCCCGGCGAACCAGGTCGCTCGCGCGAAAGGCCTGACGCCACGTCATGGCGCCGACCGTGATGGACGAGGCGGTCGCCGCGTCGACCGCGTTGAGCAGGAGGTTCACGAGTACCTGCTCCATTCGATGCCGTTGCCCCCGGACCGCCGCGAGACCAGGCTCGATGTTGACCTGCACGGCGCGGCCCTTGAACACCCCCTGGTGGGTAAGCAGCTCGACGACATGCGCCGCGAGGTCGGCGAGATCGATGTCGCCGATGTCCTCCTCACCCGGCCGCGCGTAGGTCAGCAGACCTCGAATGATGCGGTCGATCCGTTCCAGTTCGGTTCCGATCGATTCCACCATCTCCGGATCCACCCCGCGCTGGCGCAGTACCTCGACGTAGGTCCCGATGGCGGCAAGCGGGTTTCCCACCTCGTGTGCCACACCGGCGGCCAACCGCCCGATTCCGGCAAGCTTTTCCGCGCGAACCAGCTGGGTCTGCGCACCGAGCAACGCGTCGGTCATCTCGTTGAATCGCTCGCCGAGGCGATGGAACTCGGCCGTGTCACCGCCGGGCGCGCGACGATCGAGCTTGCCTGCCGAGACGTCGTCGGCCGCCGCCATCAGCAGCCCCATGGGTCGGAGCACGAGTTTGCGAAGCAGGGAACGGCCGAAGACGAACAGCACCGCCACGTCCGCCCCGATGAGAAACAGCAGGGCGACCGCCGCGAACCGTGGACTCAATACCTGCGCGGCCAGGGTCGTGACGACCGCCAGCGACAAGGCGGCTCCCGTCAGCAGGGACAGGCTCCAGAGCAACTCACGCGCGAGGCTTGGCCGCGCGGGCGGCGATTCGGGTGGTGCAGGCACGTTGGGCACGGTGGGGAAGATGGCAAGAAAAATGGGCCACCGAAACGCCGGTCGCCCGCGCAGCGTCCTGCCGGAAGACTAGTTACAGGCGGCTTCGCCCTCGGAGGTCGCCGGCGATGGTGCGGTGGCCGACCCGTAGAAGATGGCGCAGGACTTGGGGAACCCGCCATGTGCCGCCGTGGCCGCCCAGCCGGTATTGCTCACGCTGGAGAGCGTAATCGTGACGTCCCTCGATGGCGAATACGCGATGGCCGCATCGGGAATCGTCCCGCTGAAGTACGTGTTGTAGTCGTAGAAGTAGCTCTCCTGCGCCGTCACCAGGTTGCGCAGGTCGGACTTCATCGCGGCCAGCCACGCCTTCTCTTTCGTGGCGCCGAACTTCGGGATCGCAATGGCGGCGAGGATCCCGATGATCACGACGACGATCAGCAGTTCGATCAACGTGAATCCTTGACGTTTCATCGGTCGATCCTCCCGAAGAATGCGAAACCGCGCCGGACGTTCGAGCCTTGCCCTCACGCCCGACGCGGTTCGCAAATCAAACACCTACCGCGGCGTGCGGCCCGGGTCAGTTACAGCCGACTTCGCCTTCGTTGGTCACCATCGACGGTGCCGTCGCGGTTCCGACATACACACCGCAGGTCTTGCCGGTGGCGCCGGTGTGCGTGGCGGTCGCCGAGAAGCCGGTCGTGGCTCCGTCGGTCGACGTGATCGTCACATCGGTCGTCGCGGTGAACAGACCCGCCGCATTCACGTTCGCGTAGGTGCCGTACGAGTTGAAGTCAGCGAAGTACGACTCCTCGGCGGTCGTGAAGTTCTTCAGGTCGGACTTCATCGCGGCGATGTACGCCTTCTGCTTGGTGCTGGCGAACTTCGGAATCGCGATCGCCGCCAGGATGCCGATGATCACAACTACGATCAGCAGCTCGATCAGCGTGAAGCCCTTGGTGTTACGAATCATGCTCACCCCTCCGTTGAATGTGACCCGCGGGCTCGTCTCCCGGGGCGTACGAATCCCTCGCCGACGGTGGGTCGCAACGACCGTGCCAATCGACGGCGAAACCACGTAATGCTATGCACATCAACCTGATACGGGCGGGAGTTCGACCGGTCTCTCGGCGGCCCCCGCTCCGATCTTGGCGCTATTTGCAAGGCGGGTTGCGGTTCGCGAGGCGTTCCGCCAAGCGTTCGAGATCGGGCGCGGCGGCGGCCGGCGCCAGGGCAGCCGCCGTGTCGGCCTGGGCGGCCGCGGCCCGGCAGTCTCCAGCGGCCAGGGCCCCATCCGCCGCCATCACCCGATGCCGCCAGGCGGTGGGCTCCCGTGCCACCACCCGCTCCAGCGCCGCAAGGGCCCCAGCGTAGTCGCCCGCCACACCCAACGCATCCGCCCTGACCACCAGCAGCGACTGATTCTCTCCGTGGAGCCGGGTCATCGCGTCGAGCAAGGCGATCGCTTCATCGGGCCGCCCGGTGCGGCCGAGCGACAACGCGAGCGCGAGCGCCGTACCGAGCCGGCTCGAGTCCCTTTCCACCACCCGAGCCAGCATTGGGACGGCCGGTTCGTACCGGCGCGTCGCGGCGTAGATGCGGCCGAGATCGTCCATCGGTTGCGGATGGTCGGGGTTGAGCGCGATCGCCCGCCGCATCTCGCTATCACCGGTCACCGAGTCGCCGGCGGCAAAGGCCTGGGCGCCTCGCGCCCAGTGGCCGCGGAACGACTGCGGTGCTTCGCGGAGCATTTGCGCGAACAGGACGTCCTCGCTGCGCCACACGCGCGCCCGGACGGCACTTCGTGCCGCGAACAGGACAGCGACCACCGCCACGGTTCCGGCCATGACCCGCACGTCATTCGGCCGTTCCGCGATGACCAGCGCCCCGAGCGCGCCCAGCGCGATGGCCCACCCCACGGACGGGAGAAACAGCAATCGCTCGGCGAACAGAATCTCGAGCGGCGCGACGACGTTGGCGACGACCGAGATCGTGAGGAGGAACCAGATCACGCCGAGTCCCACACCCGGGGCCCGGCGGCGCAGTGTCCACGCCGAGACGGCCACCAGCAGCCACGTGGCAAGTGCCAGCAGATGCGAGGTACCGAACCCCGGCTGCGCCACCAGATGTTGCGGGCCGTAGTCGGCCGACAACCACAGCGGTACGAACAGGACCTGGAACCATTTCAGAGTGACCGGTAGCATGACCCACGCGCGTTGGAGTTGCGAATGCGGGTCGAGCCCACTCGCCACGCTCCCGGCGGCGGTCGCCCCGCCAAGGATCGCCGACCGCGCGACGACGTAGAGCGCCAGCAGGACCACCGACGCGGTGAGCACGACCGCTTCGCGCCTGAGCGCCAGCCTGACCGGGTGCCCGTCGCGCTGCGCGCGCCACCAGAGCACGACGAGCATCGCCCCCGGCAGGGTGATCGCGTGTTCCTTCGCTCCGACGGCCAGCAACGCGACCAACGGAATGAGCACGCCAAACGCCGTGCGACGCCGGCCGGTGGCAGCGGGATCGGCCCGCAGCCAGAGCAATGACACGGCGGCGAGATATCCCGCAGCCGCCAGCAGTTCGCCCTGTCCCACCACGTTCGCCGTGACCTCGACATGCGCCGGCTGAACGGCGAACAGCACGCCGGCCAATACGCCGGCGGTCGGGTTGACCAGCCTCGTACCCAGCCACGCAACCAACGCCGCCACGACCGCGTACAGCACGATGTTCGCCGCGTGGAACGGCAGCGGCGCTCCGCCACCGATGGTCCACTCGACCGCGAAGGCAAACAACGTGACCGGCCGCCACATCGCGCCGTGGGTCAGCACCGCGTTACCCGGCCAGTAGGGCGCCGTGAGCAGCGAACGGAGGTCCGCGAGGTTGTGCACCACGTCGTGCCGCGCAACGATCCAGCCATCGTCCAGCACGAACCCGTTCACGATCGACGGCAAGGCGACGATCAGCGCGGTCAAGCCGGCCACGACCGCCGCGCGGGCCGGCGTCGATTCGGAGGCCCATCGTGCCGGCTTCACAAACCGCTCCGCGGAATGACGGTAAACCGCGGCGCTCCGCCCGGCTCGATCGGGGCATAGCGGTACAGCGCGCGATCACGGTATCGCTCGAACAGCGCCGCATTCCCGCGGCCCAGGTCACGCGCCCAGATGATCTCACCGTCAAGGTGCGCCGTGTTGAGGTAGAGGTACGGCGCGAAAGCCAGGTAGCCTGATTGGTCCGTGCGCAACTCGTCCACGCAGAGCGGTGGCAGCGCGGCCCCGGCGGGGAGTCTGAGGTTGTTATCGTCGGTGATGCCGGGCGGCGACCCGGGTTGACCAAGCGCGGCCAGGGAGTCCAGTATCGCCACGAGCCGGGCGTCACGCACACCGGTCCGCGCCGCGGCGTCGAGCACCAGCTCGAGGGTGCAGGCATCGATCGCCGCGTACAGTCGCGTCGAACGACGGGCGGGAACCCCTGCCGCCCACATCCGCGCAATCAGGCGGCTGCCCCACCCGTCCGGGATCACGATCACCGCGTGCGCTATCCCCGCCCGGCGGGCGTCGCGTTGCGGGTGTAGGTCGAGCGCGGGCGTCGATGCGCGATACGCCTCAATCCGTGACGGCGACATCATCACCAGGCCGACGACCGCACCCGTCACCACCGCGATCGGAAGGGCGTTCCCCGTCCAGAGCCGCCCGCGGTCCGGACTCACGAGCAGGTGCGCCGCCCGCGATACGATCACCAGCAGCCAGGGCACGACGCTATAGAGGAATCGCGGTCCGTAGAACACGTCGCGGTGCCAGTAGAAGAACAGCAGCCCGACCAGCGCACCGACGCCGACCAATGGGACGACATCCCGTTCCGCAAGCCGCCGGCGGGCGACCGCGTATCCGGCGGCCGTGAGCAGCATGATCGGGAACGGGAAGTCCACGAGGTACAGGTTGAGCTGATGCAGGTCGAGCGCCGTGAGTCCGATCGCCCGAGGGAAGGTGAGGGGAATCCCCCACGGGACCTCGTGGAACCCCAACGAGTGATTCGGTCCCCAGAGGTAGCTGTATCCGAACTCCAACCAGTTCCCCGTCGTCGCGCCGTTGAACCACAGGGTCGGTATCGTCGCGACCGTCCCGGCGATGGCGATCGCGAGCAACGCCTTCGACCTTTGCGCCGCCGTCATGAACACGATCACGCCGACCGGTACCGCGGCGGCGACCGCGTCGAGCGGACGGAACGCGGTCATCAACCCCAACGCGGCGCCGGCGGTGAGCGCCGCCGGCCACCAGCGATCGCGGTTGAGCGACGTGGCGCATGCCGCGGCCCCAACGCCCAACGCGGCGGCGGGCAGGTGATTCATTTCCGTTCCCGCCACCGCCAGCGCGAACGGCGAGACGCACGTGAGCAGCGCCGCCAGCCGGCCCGCCGATTCGCCGCAGGCCCAGCGGCCGACCCGGTAGGTGGCGACCACCAGCAGCGCACCGAACAGCGGGTTCAGCAGCCACCACACGCCACCCGCGAGGCCCGCGGCGAGGACGGCCGATTGTCCCGGTGGGTACTGCGCGAACCATCGATCCGGCCCGACGATCATGTGCAGGGTCGCGAAATTGCCGATCTCCGGTGGTGGCGCGACCCACGCCCGGCCCGCCAGGAACATCCGCGCCTGAAAGAGCTGCGCAAAACCGTCCACGTTGCGCGGATTCCCGGAAAACACGAACAGCGTAAACAGGAGACTCAGCCCCACGAAGGCGACGATCACCACCGGCAGGAACGTGCGTGACGGCGCCGTCACCACCACGTGCTTCCACCACCGCCCCAGCGCATCGACCGCCGCACCCCGGCTGAGTATGACGAGTACCGCGGCAATACCGGCGGTCACCACGCCACCCCATCCCCACACCGACCAGGCACCGAGGAAGCCGTCAGGGTCCGTTCCCACCAGCCAGATCGGCAGCGGCACCACGGAACAAAGCGCCGCAAGGCCCACGACCGCCGGCAGTACCGTCGTCGGCCAGCGGGGCCGCGGGCGGTCGCTCACGTCAGGACGGGCGTTTGGGCGGGAACAGGTTGAAACGGATGATGTGCCACAGGGCGGCAAGACCGTCGCGCCAATCGATCTTCTTGCCCTCGGCGTAGGTGCGCCCGGCGTAGCTGATCGGCACTTCCCAGATTCGTGCACCGGCCGCGGCGAGCCGCGCGGTGAGTTCCACTTCGATCCCGAACCGATCGGACACCAGCGGTAACGACTTCAGCAGATCGGCCTTGGCCATCTTGTAGCAGGTTTCCATGTCCGTGAGGTTGAGATCGGTCAGCATGTTCGACAGGAGCGTCAACAACTTGTTGCCGATGGAGTGCCAGAAGTAGAGCACACGATGCGGGCCCGATTGGAACCGCGAGCCGAAGACCGCGTCGGCCCGCCCCAATCGAATCGGCTCGAGCAGCACGACGTATTCCGCCGGATCGTATTCCAGATCGGCGTCCTGGATGACGATCACATGCCCGGTGGCCGCCCGTATGCCCGCGCGGACGGCAGCGCCCTTGCCACGGTTCTTCGGCTGCCGGATGACCTGCTGCACGGCGCCTTCCCGCTGGAGACGCCCGAGGACCGATACGGACTGATCGGTCGACCCGTCATCCACCGCCACGATCTCGACGTTCAGCGGCACCAACCGCACGCGCCGCACGGCATCCTCGATCGTCGCCTCTTCATTATAGACCGGCATGATCGCCGAGAGGACGATGTCGTTCCAGTCCTCGGGAAGCGCGCCTCCCGCCCCGGGCGGGACGAACGCGTCACTCGGCATCGGTATCGTACTTTGAGAGCTTGCGGTAAAGCGTCGAGGGATCGATGCCAAGCACCTGAGCGGCGCGCGACTTGTTGCCACCCTCGTTCTGCAGAATCCACATGATGTACGCCTGTTCCACGGCGTCCAGCGTCGGGTTGTCGTGCTGCCGCTCGGCCACCAACGGTTCGGCCTTGCGAGCCGTGATGCGTTCCGGCAGCGCCGCCGGTGGGATGACGTCGCCGCGCGACAGCACAATCGCGTGTTCCAACGCGTTTTCCAGTTCGCGCACATTGCCAGGCCAGTCGTACGCGAGAATCGCATCGAGCGCTTCGGGCGCGAGGTGCCGGACCGGCTGGTCGCGTTCCGCCGCGAGGCGGTGCAGGAATGCCTCGGCGAGCAGGTGGATATCTTCCCGCCGGTCGCGCAACGTCGGCAGACGCAACGAGATGACGTTGAGCCGATAGTAGAGGTCCGAGCGGAACTGCCCTCGCCTGATCTCCTCCTCGAGATCCTTGTTGGTCGCTGCCAGGACCCGCACGTCCACCGGGATCGGCTCGGTCCCGCCGACCGGGAGGGCCTCGCGTTCCTGCAACACCCGGAGCAGCTTCACCTGGGTCGACGGCTGCGTCTCGCCGATTTCGTCAAGGAAGAACGTGCCGCCACGCGCGGCGGCGAACAGACCCTGCTTGTCCCGCACCGCACCGGTGAATGAGCCCTTCACATGTCCGAACAGTTCGGATTCGAGCAGGCTCTCGGGCAGCGCGCCGCAGTTAATCGAGAAGAACGGCCCGTCGGTTCGCTCCGACAACTCGTGGATGTACCGGGCGACGACCTCCTTGCCGGTGCCGCTCTCGCCCTGGATCAGCACGGTGGATTCCGTGGGCGCGACCTGCTCCGCCAGCGCAATGACGTCGAGGAACAGCTTGGACTTCCCAATCGGGTGCGCGCCCAACGAATGCTCGCGCCGGCGTATCTCGCGCTTGAGGTGCTTGTTCTCCGCCCGGAGCTGGCGGTGTTCGGCCGCCCGGCGACAGATGGCGAGGAGGTCGTCGTTCGAAAACGGTTTCAGGATGTAGTAGAACGCCCCCTGGTTCACCGCGTCCATAGCGCTCTGGAGTGACGCCTGGGCCGTCATCAGGATCACCGGGGTCTCCGGGTCGACCTCGTGGGTCGCCTTGAGAATCTCGATCCCGGTCACCTGCGGCATGCGTACGTCTGAAAGCACGATATCGGGCCGGGCGGCCTTGATCGCTTCCAGACCGGCCCGCCCGCCCTGGGCGGTCTCGACCTGGTACCCCGAGTTCTTGAGCAGAATCCTCAGCGTATCGAGAATACCCAGCTCGTCGTCGATCACGAGTATGGAGGGTTGGTAGCTCATGCCGCCGCTTCGTCGCTTCCGCCGAGCGGAAGCAGAATAGTGAAGGTCGAGCCCTTCCCCGATGTCGACTCGACGAAGACGTATCCTTGATGGGCCTCGACGGCCCGCTGTACGATAGCCAGGCCCAGGCCGGACCCGCCGATCCGGCCGGACACGAACGGATCGAACAGGCGCTCCCGCAGGTCCGTCGGGATTCCCGGACCGTTGTCGCTCACGCGGAGCAGCACCGCGGCCGTCATGAGCGCACCGCGCGGCAACTCCGACTGCCTGGCCCGTCGGGCTTCGACCGTGACGGTCACGTCCCCGTTTGCCGCCTGGACCGCGTTGAGTACCAGATTGGCCACGACCCGATGCAACAGGTCTTCATCACCGACCAGCGGTGGGCAATCCGCCACGACGCGCATCTCGGTCTGGGGGCGGCAGGCGGGATGCTGCCGTACCACGTCGACCGCCGATCGTAACACCTGGGTCAGGTCGACCGGCTTCGCCACCACCACTCGTACGCGTGCGAAGTCCAGGAATTCGTTCAGTAAGCGGCTGAGCCGATCGCTTTCGCGGATGACAAGCTGTCCGAGGAATCGTTCGTCGTCACCGGCCGCGCTGGCATTGGCGAGTTGCTCGACCGACGACCGTATCGACGCCAGGGGGTTCTTGATTTCGTGTGCCAGTGACGCCGACAGTTCCGCGACGGCCTCCAAACGTTCGGCCCGCAGGTGCAGCGACTGGATCCGTTTCTGGTCGGAGATGTCCGTGAAGATGGCGGTCACGGACGGCGGTGACCGGTCGCTCGCCTCCAACGCCGTGGTGGTCAACCCGATGTCGAACGCATGATCCGCGAGCGTCACACGCCCTTCCGCGCGCGTCCCGTGGTCACCGCTTTGCCGGGTCGCTTCGAGCGTGGCCGCCAACTCGGGCGACCGCGACGCGAGCAACTCCAGCACCGGCCGGTCCACGTACGCGGCCGCATCGAACGCGAGCAACCGCTCGGCCGACGGGTTCGCGTACAGCAGGTTGCCGTCACCGTCGACCGTCACGACCCCGCTGCCGATGTTACGCAGGATGTCGCCCGCCTCCAGCCGGAGCCGCTTCACCTCCTCCACCAGGACCGCCCGCTCCTGCCCCACGAGCCGCACGCGGCTCGCCAGCCATCCGGTGGCAACCGCCACGCTGACGAACACGCCGATCTGCAACCAGACCGCGATCGACAGCTGCTCCGGGAACCCGACGACGATGTCGGCGACGAAGATCGAGCTGGCGAGCGCCGTCAGGAGCAGGCTCGACGGCAACGGCAGCAGCACCGATGCGACCGCGATCACGAGGATATAGAGCGGCAGGAACGCGCTTTCCGCGCCGCCGGTCACGTGCATCACCACGGTGACCAACGCGAGGTCGAACGAGGCCTGCACGTAGACGAAGGTCGCGCCGGCCCGGTGGCGCCGTATGTGCGTCCAGAACGCGGAGGCGCCGCTCGCGCCGAGGGACGCCAGTGCCGCCACCGCGAGCACGATGATCACTTCGGGCGGGATCGCGGTGTAGTAGAAGGCCGCCGCGAGAAACACCACCGTGGCCACGAGGACGCGGCCCACATACACCCATTGCAGGAGGCTGAGGGCGTCGGGCATGGTGGTGCCCGCGCCCGGCTGCGCCGGCCGCGCATCCGCGCCTAGCGGTCTCATGACCGTGAAGTATTAGAGGAGACTGGCCTCAGAGCAATGCCGTGACGATCGCGTCCGCCTCGATCTCCACCAGGATATCCGGGCGGATGAGCCGCCGCACTTCGACCATCGAGGTGGCCGGCCGCACCGCGGCGAAGACCTCGCCGTGCACCCGCCCAATGGCCTCCCAGTCGTCGATGTTCACCACGTACATCCTCGTGCGCACGACGTCGCCCAGGCCGGCCCCGACCGCCTGGAGCGCCGCTTCGATATGGTGCAGGATCTGACGTGTCTGCGCGGCCGGATCACCCGGGCCGACGACCGACCCGGTCTCGTCGGTGGCCGTCGTGCCGGACACCGAGACGTGCGGCCCGACCCGCACGGCGCGCGCGTAGCCGACGATCGGCTCCCAGGGCGTCCCCGATGCGTATGCTGTTCGCTCCATGAGCACCTCAGGTGACCGCGAAGACCGGCCGGTCGAGAACCTGCCGAGCCTGCCTTTGATGGCGGCGATCGTGCGTGGTGAGCATGGTGACCCCGGCCGCCACGTTGCATCGCCCGAGCCGGCTCACCGGCGAGGTCATGGTGATGCGCGCCGGATCGAGGCCGTCCGCGGGACGCCGCTGCTCATCTGGTGATCGCGAAGTAGATCACGTACAGCCACGACAGGACACCGTGCAGCATGGCCCAGAGTATCGAGTGATGCTGCGACCAGGAGATGGCGATGGCCAGGGCGGTGCCGAACCCGATGCCGGACTTGGCGACGTCGTTCCGTGTCATCAGGTCCTCCGCGCGGAATCGATCACGATAGGCGTCACCGGCACGTCGTCGTGTCGTCCCTGACGGCCGGTCTTCACGCGCACGATCTGGTCCACCACGTCCGTCCCGTCGGTGACGCGACCGAACACCGCGTAGCCGAAGTCGCGCGTCCCGTGGTCGAGAAACGTGTTGTTGGCCACGTTGATGAAGAACTGTGACGTCGCGCTATTGACGTCGGCGGTGCGGGCCATCGCCAGCGTGCCTTTGGTGTTGTGCACACCGTTGTCGGCTTCATTCACGATCGGATCATGGTTCGGTTTCTCTTGCATCGCGGATGTGAAGCCGCCGCCCTGCACCATGAATCCGGGAATGACGCGATGGAAGATGGTCCCGTCGTAGAATCCTTCATCGACGTAGCGCAGGAAATTCGCCGCCGAGATGGGCGATTCCTGCTCGAGCAGTTCGATGGTGATGTCTCCCAGCGTGGTCGACAAGACGACCATGGGTATCCTCCGGATTCGAGACTCGTCGGCCGGCGCCTCGGCCGGTGGTGTATTGCCGGCCGCCGGAAGGTGGAACCTGTAGAATAACGTCGGCGATCGGATTGGGCCCCCACGCGTCGGGAGAATCTCGGTTGTCCGGCATGGTGGGGCAAGCATGTTGGGCTGGAAAAGGTGTATGCCGACAGCTCGGTCGTCAGATGACGTCAGCGGTTTGAGTTCGGGTGGTCGATCCCGGACATCGGCTACGCGAGCTGCTGGACGAGCCGCTACGGCGGATCAGGATGTGTAAAGCGCGCGCGAACAATGGTCACGGATCGGGGAGTGATTTGGTGCAAGAGAGGCAACCACAGCGCCTCTGCTCGTTATCAAGGTACGAAGCGCCACACCCCACCCGACGGCGAGACAATGCCAACCAGCAATCGGCCGCTGGAATCTTGCACCGCGACATCGGATCCTGGGACGCCAGCCGGGGTCGGGATCATACTCCACGTCGTGCCGCTGTCCCCCGAGCGGTATACCGCAAGGTCACTTCCCGCGTCTGAGAACGTACCGCCAATGGCATACAAGCAACCGGCGCCACTGAGGAGGCTCATGACGAGGCCGTCTACCTCGAGTACATACTCCCAGCTGCGTCCTCCATCACCGGAACGGCTTACTCCCCCTCGCACCCCTGCCCAAAGGCGCGCAGGCCGGTCCGCGTCAACAGCCAGCGCGAAGACCGCGTTCTCCGACCCCAGGGTCGGAATGATGGGCTCCCACGAGTCCCCCCAGTCCTCACTCCGGAGAACTAGGGCGTTGCCGAGCGCCGCCTCCGCCCCCGTCCACACTCGTCCATCTCGGTTTGGGGAGATCACGATCGCGTTCACCCCCCTGCCAAACAGATCGGCACTGCCGTACACGTATTGCCAGGTTCGGCCCCCGTCGCCTGAACGCAGAACGGAGGCAGACTGGCCCATGTAGAGCCGTTTCGGTTCGCCCGGATCGCGGGCGAGGGAAAAGGCCCACTGCCGGTTGCCGTGTCGCTCCGCCAATCCGCCGTCCCAAGGAACCCACGTCTGCGCTGCATCCTCCGTTGCAAACACCGCTGCAGTTGTTTGTTCCTCCGCGTGAGGTCTCATAGCTACCAACAGGCGCGGCACGGGCCCCGGAACGAACAGCATTGCACTAACAACAGCATGGTCGAGGCCAAGCGGCTCCCACTGTCCGGGACCAGGGTCGTACCGGAACATGCCGCTGTCGCCGGTTCCGGCAAACACGCCCCACGGGGTATCGAGCAGTGCGGTCACCCAATGCCCCTCAAGGCCGAGTTGTGTCCACGAGCCAGAGGTAGCTGCAGTGCACGACTCCAATTCCTCGGGTCCCGGCGACCCTGAGCAGCCCAGTGCCAGTGCCGCGCACCACACGCTCAAGAGTGACAACGCGCGGGAGCGGCGCTCACCGGTGCCGCCAAGCATCCCTGGGCCACGCCCCCCGGCCGCCTTTGTGCTCGTCAGTCAACAACCGTAATCCCCTGCATATCGTGATGTCTCATCATCCAATCTTCCATGACGCTCGCATCATACCCCTCACGTCGTCCCGGCGTTCGTGAGATGTCCCGCTTACGTTAGGCAGGGTAGAGCCTCGCTCTGCACCGTGACGTCATTCGTATCTGTAGCAAGTCCCCCCTGAGCGCATTGCCCGGCGCCGGCGCAAGGTGGCGGTGCGGCACTAGCACTATAGCACTAGCCAGGCGTTCGTCGCGTTCCTCATTTCACGCCCCCGGACTCTTCGTGGCTGAACCGGGTGGAACTCTGGTTCTCCAAGATCGAACGGGATCTCATTCGCCGGGGGGGCTTCACGTCCCTGAAGGACCTCGCGCGGCGGATCGTGACGTACATTCGTCGCTTTAGCGAGGATCCAAAACCGATCAAATGGCAGGACCACGATCCGAGGCGCCGCATTCGCGTCGCTTAACGTTCAACTGTAACGGTCAATACCGTAGGGTGGGGTGTGGTCGGGTATCGAGTGCCCGAATCCACCAGGGCCGGGCGCCGTCGGTGAGATCCTCGGCGAATGCGCGAGTGAACCCGCGGCTCGGAATCAGTCACTCCAACTGATTCGCAGCGCCCACCGTGCCGCTTGCAGCGGCCGGCGCCGAGCCGCGGCCTCGGCCGCGCACGGACGGGCCGCGGGACACCCTTGCCCCCCTTCCAGGTCCGAGCGTACCCGCGGCGAAATGGCGTCCGCGCTGCTCTCGCGACGGGCGCGATCAAGGGCGGTGAGATCCTCGGCGAATGCGCGGGTGAACCCGCGGCTCGGCATCAGTCAGTCCAACTGATTCGCAGCTCCCACCGTGCCGTTTGCAGCGGCCGCGTCGCGGGACACCCTTGCCCCCCTTCTAGGTCCGAGCGCACCTGCGGCGAAATGGCGTCCGCGCTGCTCATCGCGACGGGCGCGATCGAGGGCGGTGAGATCCTCGGCCGAGGCGCGGGTGAACCCGCGGCTCGGCATCAGTCAGTCCAACTGACTCGCAGCGCCCACCGTGCCGCTTGCAGCGGCCGGCGCCGACCCACAGCCATCCCCCACAAGTGTTGGGGCGTCCGACCATGGACCCGCCCACCTTGGCAGCTGTCGGGAGATGCATTCGCCGGGGATCGTCGCCGCGGGGATGTGCCCCGGGGGTTCGCCGCATCCAAGTGCAGCCGACAACAAGGACTGTGGCCAAGAACCGGTGCCCGTCCCGACACCGGCTGCCGAACCATGTTCTCACACCCCAACACGGTGGCATGGACTCAGTGTCCCTCAGCCTCCAGGGAGGACAATCACGGTCGCCTCAAATGGACCAGTTCGACATGCTCGACACCCAGGCTGTCGCGGCGTCCCAGCAGGACACTGTTGTCCGTCGCGTCGTAGACCACGGCGGAAGCCGCGATTTCGCAGGAGGCCAGCAGAGCACCGTCCGACCCGAACACGAACCACGAAGCGATGGAGTCCCCCGGGACGACATACTCGCGCACCCACAGGTGTCCGTTCTCGGCCACGATGACCTCGTCCACGGCCGGAAACGTCTCAGGGAACAGCATCCCTTCGACGAGGGCCCGCTGCCCACGCACGACGGGCTCGGAGAACCCCGCGAACCGGGTGGCTTCGCGCTCGAGGCGCTGACGTTCGTCGCGGATGTGCCGGTTCGTCACCCGCACGGGTTCGTGTTCCTTCCGGATGATGCGTGCAAGGCTTCCATCGACGGCATACACCGCCAGCTCGACGTGCGGTGAGGATGCCACGACCACCCGAGAGCCGCCCCCACGAACAATCCCCTGGATGCCGAAGCTGCGTGGCCCGACCGCGCCGTCCGGCGCGCCGTAACGCTCGCGGCCGGGGAACGACGTCACCATCGGCCCCGGCATGCCTTTGGGCGAATACAGGAAGATGCGTTCGGTCGGCCGCGACACCCGCGGACGCTCGGACGGCGTGATGGGCGTGGACGTGGTCATTATGAGCTCGCCCGACGCCGTAACGCCGGCGAGGGTGACATAGCGACTCTGCTCGTCCGGTCCCGTCATCGGGAACGCGCGACCGAATGCCCCAGCGGCATCCAGCATGGAGTACCGTTGCGAGCGGAAATCGTAGACGAGCAGGGAGTCCCCAGGATACTCCCAGATGCCGCTTACGTACTGGAACTCTCCGGGCCCCCTTCCACGACGCCCGCTCGCGCCGAGGAAGGACCCCGTAAGCGAATAGAATCGAACCTGCCAACTGCCGGCATTCGCGATCGCTATGCGGTCGTCGAGTAGCAGGGCACCAGTAACGCGGAACAGGTGATCGTCCTCATCCGATCCGTCGCCGACGCGTACCTGCGGGAGGGAATCCAGCCACCACTGTGGCACTGGTGGTGCGGCGCGGCTGAGAACGACTTCCACGCCCTGGCTGTCGCTTCGCGTGACGGCGTGGTGGGGTATCGATGAACCGGTGTCGCACGCTCCGGCGAACACTACGAGAATGAGTGCCCTTCGCCTGTAGCAGCCCCACCGATTCGGCTCACGCGCCCGGATGGCCACGACTAGTTCCGGGAGGTGAGCACACGCAAGGCCGAAAGGCAGCGCCTGAAGACAGCGGTATTTCCATCCCCAATCTCATGGGCCAGTCTGGTCCAGGCTGTGCCGGCTCTCCAGGACACATCGTCGAACAAGCGGGCGTGCATCTGTCTGAAGAACCCGAATTCGTCCGCGGAGATGGCTGCCCATGCCGCGCCGCGCGCGGCATGATGCGCGTCCAAGGGCAACGTGGCCGTAGACAATCCCAACCTCGGGGTCGCCATCCGGTCAGTCGCGCGGCGCCAGCCGCAGCGACGCGGAGTTGATGCGGTAGCGCAGCCCCGTCGGATCGGGGCCATCGTCGAACACGTGCCCGAGGTGCGCAGCGCAGCGCGCGCAGAGCGCCTCCGTGCGGCGCATGCCATGACTCGTGTCCTCTTGCGTCGCCACGTGGGCGGGATCGACCGGCGCGGAGAAACTGGGACCTGCAAACGCCGGCTCGCCGTACCCCCGTCCCAAGGAGGCCACGACGCCCTGAGGTCGTCCACCCCGGCCGAGTGTGCAGTTTTGCCCGTCGTTTCTGTGCGGTTCCAAACGCCCGTTGACACCCGAGCTCCGGCGCGGGTTCCTCGCATTGAGTTCATTTCATTGATGTCACTCTGGCGCCGTCTAGCCCGAAGTTCCCGGATGTGAAATAAGGATAACCTGTGAATGGAGTGTGGCTTACCTATGGAGCAAGGGTACGGCGCACTGGGTACATGTTAGCCGCCCAGTCGCA
>Ga0214471_10000200_pt1 | contig 55333 bp, 48 predicted proteins | sample RVTome_5_FD_207665 | JGI IMG/M metagenome (GOLD analysis project Ga0214471, IMG submission 207665) | Soil microbial communities from uranium-contaminated site in the Upper Colorado River Basin, Wyoming, United States - RVT142D155 | ecosystem: Environmental > Terrestrial > Soil > Contaminated >... | reverse complement strand
AGTAATCGCGGATCAGCTACGCCGCGGTGAATACGTTCCCGGGCCTTGTACACACCGCCCGTCACGCCATGGAAGCTGGGGGGACCCGAAGCCGGTGGGCTAACCGCAAGGAGGCAGCCGTCGAAGGTCAACTTAGTGACTGGGGCGAAGTCGTAACAAGGTAGCCGTAGGGGAACCTGCGGCTGGATCACCTCCTTTCTGGAGTTGCCGAGTAGGGCCGCGGGCAACCGCGGATGACGAAAGGCGTCCAGTGTCGCCCGCGCTTCTTCCATCCCGCACCGATTGAGACGCTGAGTTCGCGTGGCGTGCGCGCCGGTCGGCGCCGTGCCGCGATCGCTCTTTGACAACTGATGGACAGCATGGATGTTGGGTATCGAGAATCATGTAGGCTGTGATCTCAAATCGCATTGAGATCAAGCAGAAGTAGGGCGCACGGTGGATGCCTTGGCACAGAGAGGCGATGAAGGACGTGGTAAGCTGCGATAAGCCTGGGGGAGCTGCACACGAGCTGTGATCCCAGGATTTCCGAATGGGGCAACCCGGCGCGGGGTAACCCGCGTCACGTCGCAAGACGGGCAAACCCGGGGAACTGAAACATCTAAGTACCCGGAGGAAGAGAAAGCAACCGCGATCCCCCTAGTAGCGGCGAGCGAACGGGGGCCAGCCCAAACCGGTGGAGCTTGCTCCGCCGGGGTTGTGGGACCGCAACGTGGGAGTACGAGACCAAGCTGAAGCGGCCTGGAAAGGCCCGCCAGAGATGGTGACAGCCCAGTACGCGTACGTCTACGACCCCTAGCGGCATCCCGAGTACCGTGGGACACGAGAAATCCTGCGGGAAGCTGGGGGGACCACCCTCCAAGGCTAAACACTCCTCTGTGACCGATAGCGCACTAGTACCGTGAGGGAAAGGTGAAAAGAACGCCTGGTGGCGAGTGAAAGAGAACCTGAAACCGTGTGCCTACAAGCGGTCGGAGGGAGGGCGTAACTTCGGTTGCGTGGCTCCTGACGGCGTGCCTTTTGCATTATGACCCGAGGAGTTACTCGTCGGCAGCAGGTTAAGGCCCTCAGGGCCGGAGCCACAGCGAAAGCGAGTCTGAATAGGGCGCTAGCGTTGCCGGCGGTAGACCCGAAGCCGTGGCGATCTACCCTTGAGCAGGTTGAAGCGGCCGTAACAGGTCGTGGAGGACCGAACCGATGTGGGTTGAAAACCGCTCGGATGACTTGAGGGTAGGGGTGAAAGGCCAATCAAGCTCGGAGATAGCTGGTTCTCCCCGAAACATATTTTGGTATGGCCTCTGGAATTGAGTCCGCAGGAGGTAGAGCACTGGATGGGTTCGGGCGACGCAAGTCGTACTACCCCCAACCAAACTCCGAATGCCTGTTGGATGCTGCCAGGGAGACAGTTGACGCGCGATAATGTGCGTTGGCGAGAGGGAAAGAACCCAGACCGCCTGCTAAGGCCCCGAAGTGACGGCTCAGTGTATCTAAGGATGTGGACATGCTGAGACAACTGGGAGGTTGGCTTAGAAGCAGCCATTCCTTTAAAGAGTGCGTAATAGCTCACCAGTCCAGCGTGGCCGCGCCGATAATGGTCGGGACTTATAAGCCGTCCGCCGAAGCAGCGGACTTCATGCGCATGCATGGAGTGGTAGGGGAGCGTTCCCGCAGCATCGAAGCCGGGGCGAAAGCCTTCCGGTGGAGCGGCGGGAAGTGAGGATCTCGGGACGAGTACGCGAGAAACAGGGTGAAAACCCCTGTCACCGAAAGCCTAAGGTTTCCTGAGCCATGTCGATCAGCTCAGGGTTAGTCGGTGCCTAAGGCGAGGCCGAAAGGCGTAGTCGATGGGAAACAGGTCAATATTCCTGTACCGCTGTGTGTCTGTTTGAGTCTGAGGAGGGACGCAGGAGCAAGCCGTCCGTCGGGTGGTGGATTCCGATGCAAGGTGGTAGGCGTTCCCGGGTAGGCAAATCCGCTCGGGTAGCCGAGAACCGATGCCGAAGGGGTTCTAGGACCCCGCAAAGGGATGGTACCGCACACTGCCGAGAAAAGCTTCGCAGATGAGGACATGCCGCGACCGTACCGCAAACCGACACAGGTAGGCGAGGCGAGAAGCCTAAGGTGCTCGAGTGATTTACGGAGAAGGAACTCGGCAAAATGACCCCGTAACTTCGGGAGAAGGGGTGCCGGTGGTACGTGAGTGACTTCGCGTCGCGAGCGGAAGCCGGCCGCAGAGAATCGGGCCAAGCGACTGTTTAGCAAAAACACAGGTGCCTGCTAAGGCGTATCCAAGCCGACGTATAGGCACTGACACCTGCCCGGTGCCGGAAGGTTAAGGCAAGCGGTTAGTCTCTTCGGAGGCGAAGCTGTGAACTGAAGCCCCGGTAAACGGCGGCCGTAACTATAACGGTCCTAAGGTAGCGAAATTCCTTGTCGGGTAAGTTCCGACCTGCACGAATGGTGTAACGACTTGGTCACTGTCTCCTCCGTAAGCTCGGCGAAACTGCAGTATCGGTGAGGATTCCGATTACCCGCGACAGGACAAAAAGACCCCGTGCACCTTTACTACAATCTGTCATTGGACGCCGGCTTTGCATGCGTAGCATAGGTGGGAGTCGATGAACCGTCGGTTTTGGCTGGCGGGGAGACTACAGTGAAATACCACCCTTGTTTTGTTGGCGCCCTCACCCAGTTGGCAACACCAACGGGGACCGTGACTGATGGGTAGTTTGACTGGGGCGGTCGCCTCCTAAAGAGTAGCGGAGGCGCACAATGGTGCCCTCAGTGTGGCCGGTAATCACACGAAGAGTGCAAAGGCAGAAGGGCGCCTGACTGCGAGAGCGACAGCTCGAGCAGGGACGAAAGTCGGTCTTAGTGATCCGGTGGTTCCGTGTGGACGGGCCATCGCTCAACGGATAAAAGGTACGCCGGGGATAACAGGCTTATCGCCCCCAAGAGTTCACATCGACGGGGCGGTTTGGCACCTCGATGTCGGCTTATCACATCCTGGGGCTGGAGAAGGTCCCAAGGGTCCGGCTGTTCGCCGGTTAAAGTGGTACATGAGCTGGGTTCAGAACGTCGTGAGACAGTTCGGTCTGTATCCGTCGTGGGCGTGGGAGTGTTGAGGGAGTCCGACCCTAGTACGAGAGGACCGGGTCGGACCGACCGCTCGTGTCCCGGTTGTCACGCCAGTGGCATTGCCGGTTAGCGACGTCGGGTAGGGATAACCGCTGAACGCATCTAAGTGGGAAGCCCGTCCCAAGATGAACACTCCTGGACCGTAAAGGTCCCTGAAGGGCCGTGGGAGACTACCACGTTGATAGGCGGCAGGTGTAAGGTGTGCGAACGCCTCAGCCGAGCCGTACTAATCGCCCGTGCAGCTTGATCTCTTCCTTATGACATTTCGATCGCAGTCGACACGATACCCACATCCATGCCCATCAGGAACACATGCTTGCTGGCGACTAGCGCGACAGGGCCACACCCGTTCCCATCCCGAACACGGCAGTTAAGCCTGTCAGCGTCGATGGTACTTGGAGGGAGATCTCCTGGGAGAGTAGACCGTCGCCAGCTTCCCTGCGAAGCCCGCTTCCGTTCGGAAGCGGGCTTCGTCTTTTTGGGGTCGCGACCGAGGGAGCGCGCCGCTGGTCGGCTACGTGCCAGCGATCTGCTCGCGCCAAGACGCCGCCCGTCGGCGCAGGTCCGCCGCGTCCAGGAACAAGGGGCGGCCGTGCGCCACGACGTGGCGCCCACTCACCCAGACGTCCGTCACATGCTCTCGGCCGACGACATACACGAGGTGGGATGCGGGGTCGTAGCAGGGGTCGAGTTCAGGGGCCGACAGGTCGATCGCCGCAAGATCCGCCGCTTTACCGGGAATGATCGACCCGATGACGCCGTCCAGGCCGAGTGCGCGCGCCCCGTTCAGCGTCGCCATCGCAAGCGCGTCGTGCGCCGGCACCGCGTCCGCTCGACCGGCCACCGCTTTGGCCAGCAACGCGGCAAGCCGCATTTCGCTCAGCAGATCCAGCCGGTTGTTGCTTGCCGCGCCGTCCGTCCCGAGGCCGACATTGATACCACGAGCAACCATGTCGTCAATCCGCGCCATGCCGCTCGCGAGCTTGAGGTTGGCCGCGGGGCAATGCGCGACGTGCGCTCCGGCATCGGCCAGCAGCGCCATCTCGCCGTCCGTGAGGTGTACCGCGTGCGCGGCGATCGTGCGACCCGTCAGCAACCCAAGTCGGCGCAGCCGTTCCAGCGGACGGATCCCGTACTGGCGTTCCGCGTCGGCGACCTCGGTGATGGTCTCGTGCAGGTGCACGTGCAGCGGCAGGTGGAATTCCGCCGCCAGTGCCTGCGACGCCATGAATCCGTCGTCACCAACCGTGTAGGGCGCGTGGGGGGCGACCGCGCACGAGAGGTGGCGGTCCCGCCCGCATTCGGCGACCGCTGCACGCGCCCTGTCGAGGTACGCCTGCAGATCCGACGCGTAGCTTGTGGGGACATCGAGCACGACCAGACCGAGCACGGCGCGCATCCCCGCATCGACCACCGCCCGTCCCGCGGCGGCGGGATAGAAGTACATGTCGTTGAAACAGGTGACACCGCCGCCCAGCATCTCCGCCGCCGCGAGGAGCGTCCCGTCGTACACGAACGCGTCGCAGACGAAACGCGTCTCGGCGGGCCAGATGTACTCGGCGAGCCACTCCCGGAGCGGGCGGTCGTCGGCAAAGCCGCGCAGCAGCGCCATCGCGGCATGCGTATGCAAGTTCACCAATCCGGGTATCAAGACGTGAGAGTGGAGCGCCGCGCGCGCCGTCTCGGGGAACGTCTCCCGCGCGGCGGCGCGTGGCAGGACCGCGGCGATCCGGTCGCCGGCGATCACGACGGCGTGCTCCTCCAGGACCGTCCCATGCGGTTCGACCGGAATGACCCAGCGCGGTTCCAGCACGAGGTCGGCTGGCGGGGTGGGTGGCTGGCGCGGGACGGGCATAGCGATGGGCACGAATCTATCACGAGCCACTCCCGCGGGACCAGCGTGACGTCGACGGCTGGCTCGCCGCCGTTGGCGTTCCTGGGTACCTTCGGCCGATGTGCGATGAGAACTCCACCGCTCAGACCCGCTGCGGTATCGTGGTCCTGGCCGGCAAACCCAACGCCGGGAAGTCCACGCTGGTCAACCGGCTGGTCGGCGAGACCCTGGCGATCATCAGTCCGAAGCCCCAAACAACGCGACAGGCGGTCGTGGGCATTCTCAGCGAGGATCTGGTGCAACTGGCGTTGGTGGACCCACCGGGCCTGCTTGATCCGCGCTACCTGATGCAGGAGAGCATGGTGGCGGAGGCCCTGGCGTGGCTTCAGCGGGCCGATGCGGTCTTGTACTTGCACCCGATCACCGATGGCCCGCCGGCGCCGTTGGACTCATTGCTGCCCGACGGCGCGACCCTCCGGGCGCCGATTCTCAATGTGCTGACGAAGCGTGATCTCGCCGGGCCCCAGCCGATGACCGCTTCCGACCGGGTGGCGATCTCGGCTTCGACCGGCGAGGGGATCCCGGCGTTACTCGATTGGTGTCGCAGTGCGGTGCCCGCCGGCCCGTTTCGGTTTCCCGTCGATGACGTGAGCACACAACCGACGCGCTTCTTCGTGGCTGAGTTCGTGCGCGAAACCGCGTTCCATCTGCTCGGTGACGAATTGCCGTATGTGATTGCGACCGAAGTGGATGAGTTCCGGGAGGGCTCGGAACCGCTGTATATTCGGGTCACGTTATACGTGGAACGAGAATCGCAGAAGGGCATCGTCATCGGCACGCGTGGCCGGACGATCAAGGCGCTTGGCGAGCGCGCCCGGGCCTCGATCGAGCGATTCATCGGCGCACCGGTATATCTCGATTTGTGGGTCAAGACCTACCCACGTTGGCGTCATAGCGCGGAAGCACTGCGCCGATTCGGGTTTTCCCATGTGACTGTGAGGGAATGAATGAGTATTGCGCCGGACCTTCTCGAAATCCTCGTCTGCCCCAAATGCAAGGGGCCACTCGAACACCGCACCGAACCGGAGGAGACCCTCGTTTGCCACGCATGCCGGTTGATCTACGCGGTCGAGGACGATATCCCGATCATGCTCATCGATGAGGCGAAGACGTTCTAGACGTCTCATCCCGTTTGTCCTGCTCGTCCTGGCGGGTGCCCACCCGGCGCTCGGGCAGGACGTGCCGGAACAAGGGGGGGCCGCGTTTCTGCTGCTGCCGGTGGGAGGGCGGGCCACGGCCTTGGGGCAGGCCGGCACCACGGCGGGAGGCAGCGGTGAGGCGGTGTTCTGGAATCCCGCCGGACTCGCCCGTATGCCCGGAAGCGAGTTCGCGATCCACTACTCCGAGACGTTCGTGTCGAACAACAGCGCCATCACGGCGTTCTTCGTCAACGAGCGCCTGGGCGTGCTCGGCGCGGCTGTATACCTGGTTGACTACGGCTCGCAGGACGTGGTGCCGCCCGGGCTCGACCAACCGCCCACCACCGGCCGCTCGCTGCAGAAGAACGTGGCACTGCTGGCGTCGTACGCGATTCCCGCGGGCCGCGTGGCCATGGGTGTCACCTACAAGCTGGTCCAGTTCAGACAGGACTGCCAAGGCGATTGCGGCGTCTTGCGATCGATCGTGGGAACGACCCATGCGATCGATGTTGGGCTCCAGGTGGCGCTGGGTCCTCCGGACGCTCTCACCCTCGGTGTGGCCCTGCGGCACGCGGGGTTCGCGCTGCAACTCGAGAATCGCGATCAGGCCGATCCGCTCCCCACGCGACTCCAAGTTGGGGCCGCGTACCGTATCGAATTCAAGACGGTTCGTTCCCCCCAGCCGATCGATGTGCGCGTCCTGGTGGACCTGCACGAACGATGGAGGGACCTCGGCTCCCCGGAGGTACGGGTGGGGCTCGACATGGGGTACGGTCAGCTGATACGGGCGCGGGCCGGGTACGCATGGCTCGACGGCGATGCCGGCGGACCGGCCATTGGGTTGGGGGTGCGGATCGACCGCATCGGCGTTGACATCGCTCGCACCTTCTTCACGGCCGGAACCTTCGAGGACCCGGTGTACGTCAGTCTGCGCGTGCTCTTCTGATGAGTGGGCGGGACCTCGCGGTTGGCCTGCTTGCCGCGGTCGTCGCATGGCCGGGTGCCGCGCGCGCGCAGGAAACCAGCAGGGACACGTCCGCGGCCAAGGTCCCGTTCGTGACCGCACTGTGGCGAACGTTGAGTGATCCGGAACGGGGTTCGTACGTCCGGCCGCTCGCGTCGGCGGCGATCCCCGGTGCCGGTCAGCTCCTCGGGGTCCAGGAGCGGGGGGCACTGTACCTGATCGCCGAGGCGTTGCTCTTGACCCGTTTCGTGGCGTTCAACCGAGAGGGTCGGCGCGAACGGGATCGGTTTCAGGATCTTGCGTTGGTCGTGGCCCGCGGCGAGTTCGGTCCGTCTGCGCGCGACACCACGTTCGAGTACTACGAGCAGATGGGGAAGTTCATCGAGAGCGGTCCCTTTGACACCGATCCCGGGGCGGACTTCGTCCCGCCGACCGATGAACGGACTTTCAACGGAAGCATTTGGGGCCTGGCCCGCCGGACGTTCTTTGCCGATCCGGACGCACCGCCGCCGCGGGGTTCGCCGGAGTTTCAGCGGGCGCTCGCGTTCTACCGCGCGCGGGCCGTCGGGTCGAACTATCGCTGGTCCTGGCGAAACGCGGGCCTCGAGCAGGACCAGTTTCGCCAGACGATCCGGCAGAGCGACGAGGCATTCCGGAGCGCCACCCAGCAGCTCGGGTTGCTGCTCGCGAACCACGTGCTGAGCGCCGTAGACGCGTTCATCAGCCATCGGCTGGCCGGGCCCGACCGGCCGGTCCGGGTCCAGACCTACCTCGCCGCCCCGGGCGATGGCCCGGCTTGGCCAGTTTGGGGGATCGCGGTCAGGATCGGGCTCTAGCCCCGTTGCCGCGCTTTCCCACCTGGAGCGACACAGGTCACAGTCCCGCAGCCCGATTTGACTTATGTTTCGGTCACTCCTAAGTTTTTCCCGGGCTTGACATTACGTGACCTCAAAGAGGAGACCGGTGCGGACTCGTCCGACCGTATTGTACTTCGCTCCGGCCGGGCACCCGGCACCCGAGTTGATCACATCCTGGGCCGCGAGGATGGGGTTCGAGGTGGTGCCGTATGTCGCGCGCGTCCAGGTGGAGATGGCGGCGTTGCGAACCTTGCCCCGGATGATCGTCGTGGCGGAGGAAACGGGCGACGAGGGCATGGCCTTGTGCCGCACGCTGAAGGGTGACCCCTACACCGGGATCATCCCGCTGGCGACGTTGGCCACGCGGCACGATGCCGACCACACCGGCCAGTGGTTCTCTGCCGGGGCGGATGAGGTCATTACGCCCGTATTCGAACCGGACGAGCAACGCTCGCGGCTCGACGTGTTGTTCGCGCGGACCCAGACGAGCGTGTCGGTGCATCCGTCCACGCGGTTGGCGGGTACCACCGAGATTGAGCGCGAGATGCGGCAGCGGCTCGAACGCGAGATCCCGTTCGCCGTGTGCTACGCCGACCTCGATCACTTCAAGGAGTTCAACGACCGGTACAGCTACGCGGACGGTGACCGGGTCATCTACATCCTCTCGCGCATGCTCCGCGATGTCGTGAAGGGGATGTGTCCGGACGCGGGCTTCGTCGGACATATCGGAGGAGACGACTTCATCGTCGTCCTCCCGATCGACCAGGTCAGCGAAATCTGCACGGAAATCATCAGTGTCTTCGATACGCTCGTGCCGTTACAGTACACTGAACAGGATCGCCGGGCGGGGTACTTCTTCGGGAAGGACCGGCGGGGGCAACTCTATCGCGTTCCGCTCATGACGCTATCGATCGGCATCGTGACCAATGAGCGCCGGACGTTCACGCACCCCGCCCAGGTGAGCGGTCTGGCGACCGAAATGAAGAGTTACGCAAAGACGCTGCCGGGCTCGGTGTTCGTCGTCGACCGACGCCACGATTCCGATGGGCGAGTCTAGCGTGGAGGAAGAAGGATGAACGTCCGCTGCACCTCATGCGAGACCACCTACCGCGTCGATCCCGCCAAGGTCCCTCAGGGTGGGGTCCGCGCCCGATGCACCGTCTGCTCGGCGGTTATCCCGATCCAGCGGGACGGTGCGGCGCCGGTGGTGGCGATGCCCCCTGCGGCGGAGCCCGCGCTCTCCGCACCAACGCCTGCCCGGCCGGTGCCGCCGCCGGTGGAACCCAGCGCGCCCGTGCCGCACGAACCGGTGGTCGAGGCCCCGGCGGCCCCGCCTACCCCGATGCCCGCTCCACGTCTGTCGCAACCGTTCTTCCGACCGGGTGCCAGGGCCGAGGAAGCGCCATCGCGGCCGTCGGCACCGGTATTCCGGCCGACTCCGGGGCAGCCGGTACAGCCTGCGTCGGCCCCGCCTCCCCCTCCAGCGCCATCCGAGGCCGCACCGGCTCCGGTGGTGGCGGCCCCGCCGACCCCGACCCCGGTCACGCCAGAACCGCCGCGTGCCGCCGTTGCGCCGCCCCTCGTCCCGGCTCCCCCCACTGCCCCGGCGCCGCCCCAGCCCCCGCCGGTTGCGGCGAGGCCCGTTCGGGCCGTACCCGAGCCGAAGAAACCAATCAACCCGTTCCTGGCTCAGGATCCCAGGCAAAAGGCGCGTCGGCTGGCCCGGGCGCTCATCTCGGACATGATCGTGTACCAGCCGGAGAAGCGGCAGCGAGCGCTTGCCGGGGGCAATTTGAAAGAGGAGTTCGAAGACGAAATCCAGAAGAGCTGGGAGGAATACGTCGATCAAATCGGCGAAGAGATGGCGACCTCGAACGAGTTCTGGAAAGAGGCGCTCAACGATATCCTCGCTGGCGGCCAACAGATTTTCTAGGGTGGTGTGCGCCCTGGGCGCGGCTTATGTTTCACCTGTTCGAGCCGTCCCTTCGTGTCCGGAGGCGACGGCTCCTATCTTTCAGGGACGTAGGGAGGCGACGTGACGCATGGCTGACCCATTGGCGGACCGGCTCGAGGATCTCTCCCGGAGGCTGCACGAGCTTCGAGGTTTTCTTTGACCTCGATGCCAAGACTGCCCGTCTAACGGCGCTGGAAGGGCTGATGGCCACGGCGGGATTCTGGGATGATCCGGCAGCGGCCCGCGGCGTGGTCGAGGAACTGCGACAGCTCAAGCGGTGGATCGATCCGTTTGCCGATCTGGCACGCCGTGTGGGCGATGCCGTGGAACTGTCCTCCCTGATCGCCGATGGGCCCGACCCCGAACTCGAACGCGGCCTGGCCGACGAACTCCCGGCATTGCTCGCGGGTCTCGCGGCGCTCGAACTCCGGAACATGCTGCAAGGGCCGGACGACGGACGCGCAGCGTTGCTCACCATTCATCCGGGCGCCGGCGGGACGGAATCGCAGGATTGGGCCGAGATGCTCATGCGGATGTATGCGCGCTGGGCGGAGCGGCACGGATGCACGCTCCAGATCCTCGATCTGGTGCCAGGGGAGGAAGCGGGCCTGAAGTCGGTCACGCTGGAGATCACCGGCGACTACGCCTACGGATACCTCAAGGCCGAAAAGGGCGTGCACCGCTTGGTGCGGATCTCGCCGTTCGATGCCCAATCCCGGCGGCACACTTCCTTCGCATCCGTGTTCGTCTATCCGGTCGTCGATGACAGTATCGAGATCGATCTGCGTGACGATGACATCGAAATGGAGGTCTTTCGGGCATCGGGGGCGGGGGGGCAACATGTGAACAAGACCTCATCCGCCGTCCGACTGCGGCATATCGAGACGGGGATCACGGTCTCGTGCCAGCAGGAACGCAGCCAGCACAAGAATCGGGGGACCGCGCTCAAGATGCTGAGGGCGGCGCTCTACCAACTCGCGATCGAGGAGCGGGAGAAGAAGCGGGCGGCGGTCGAAGCCACCAAGACCGACATCAGTTGGGGGAATCAGATCCGATCGTACGTGTTCCAGCCCTATACGATGGTCAACGACCATCGGACCGAATTGAAAGTGGGCGACGTGCAGTCCGTGATGAACGGTGAGATCGATCAGTTCATCGAGGCGTTCCTCAAGCGATTCGGTGGGAAGGCCGCGTGAGTGCCCCGCACGGATCTCGGCTCGAGGAGGCGCGGCGTGCGACGGTGCGGGATTTGCGCGCCCGCGGTATCGAGCCGTTCGCGTATGCCTACGACCGGACGCACCTGTCGACCGAGGCGATCGCCGCGTTCTCCTCCGGTCGTGAGGTTGCCGTTCGGGTCGCGGGGCGACTGGTTGCGCTGCGACCCCATGGGAAGACCACGTTCGCGCACCTGGAGGACGCGGCCGGGCGCGTCCAGGTGTATTTCCGGCTCGATGACGTCGGGGAAGAGGCCTACGACCTCGTCCAGCTGCTGGATCTGGGTGACTTCGTCGGAATCGCCGGAGCGATGTTCGCGACCCGTACGGAAGAGGTCACGGTTCGCGCGGCCGAGTTGACCCTGCTAACCAAGGCGGTCCGGCCACTCCCTCTTGGGAAGACGGACGAGACCGGGCAGCACGGCGGGCTGGCCGACCAGGAAACGCGATACCGGCAGCGCTACGTCGATCTCGCGGTGCACCCGGAGGTTCGGGAAGTGTTCCGCGTGCGGACGCGCGTCATCTCACACCTGCGACGCCTGCTCGACGAGCGTGGTTTTCTGGAGGTGGAGACGCCGGTGCTGCAGCCGCTCTACGGTGGCGCGATGGCGCGTCCGTTTCTCACGCATCATCACGCACTCGACCGGCATCTCTACCTGCGGATTGCGACCGAACTGTATCTGAAACGCTGCGTGGTTGGCGGGCTCGAGCGGGTGTACGAAATCGGCAAGGACTTCCGGAATGAGGGTATCGACCGGTTGCACAATCCGGAGTTCACGATGCTGGAGGCGTACCAGGCGTACGCCGACTATCACGGGATGATGGAACTCACCGAAGCGCTGGTGGCCGGTGTCGTGCATGAGTGCGCCGGCGCGACGCGGATCGAGCGGTTTGGCCGCACGCTCGATTTCACACCTCCGTGGCCTCGCGCCGGATACGTGGATCTCGTGCGGGAACACGCGGCCCTCGATCTCGCTGCGACGACGGACGCGGCCCTGCGCGCGCACCTTGCGACGCGCGGGGTCGAGGAGCTCGATGCCATGCCGCGCACGAAACTGGTTGACGAGATCTTCAAGGTGTTTGTCGAGCCGAATCTGGTCGATCCGACCTTCGTCGTCGACTTTCCGATCGAAGTGTCGCCGCTCGCCAAACCGATGCGAGGCGATCCGACGCGGGCGGAACGCTTCGAGTTGTTCGTGCTCGGCCGTGAACTGGCCAACGCGTTCAGCGAACTCAACGATCCCGACGACCAGCGGGCCCGGTTCGAGGCCCAGGGCGTGGCCCGAGCCGCGGGCGACGAGGAAGCCCAGCAACTGGATGACGACTACGTGCGCGCCCTCGAGTTCGGCATGCCGCCGACGGGTGGTGTTGGGCTTGGGATCGATCGGCTGGTGATGGTCGTGGCGGAGTGTGAGTCGATTCGCGACGTGATCCTGTTCCCGATGCAGCGGGCGGCGCCATGACGCGTCTCGAGTGGCTGATTGCCGCCCGGTATCTGAAGAGCCGCCGCTCGTCGCGCATGGTCTCGTTGATCACGCTGATCGCGACGGGAGGCGTCACGGTCGGGGTCATGGCGCTCATCGTCGTCATGGGGGTCATGAATGGCCTTCAGAACGATCTGCGCGAGAAGATCCTGGTGGCCAGCCCCCACCTGCGTCTCCTGACGTACGGGGAAGACCTCGTGATGGGTGGTTGGGCGGACGTGCTGGCGACGGTGCGCGGGCAACCGGACGTTGCCGCCGCCGCGCCGTTTGTCCTGAGCCAGGGGCTGCTCGCGGCCGGTCACAACTACACCGAAGGGACCTACGTGTTCGGGATTGACCCCGACACCGGGGCCGTCGCCGTGACGCCGCTCGCCACGAAGTTCGTCCGGGGGGATTTGACCTTCACCACGACCCGCGACGATGTGGATGGCGGCATCGTGATCGGGCGGCGCATCGCGGAGCGTTTTTCCGCGTTTCCCGGCGCGAAGGTGACCATGATCTCGCCGGCGGGAAGCCGGTTCAACGCCGCGCTCGGTGCCTTCGTGCCGCGGTACTGGGAGTTCGAGGTCACGGGGTATTTCGAAACGGGGATGTACGAGTACGATAACGCGTACGTCGTCATGTCCCGCGCGCAGGCACAGCGGTTCGCGGGATTGGATAGCGCGGTGACCGGGCTGGAACTGCGGCTCACCGACCCCGAGCGGGCGGACGACGTGGGCCGCGCCCTCGAGGCGGAGCTTGGCTATCCGTACCGCGCCCTTGATTGGCAGAGTCAGAATCGGTCGCTGTTCTCCGCGTTGCAGCTCGAGAAGCTCGCCATGGGCTTGATCCTGCTGCTGATCGTCATCGTGGCGGCGTTCAATATCGTCAGCACGCTGACGATGGTCGTGACCGACAAGACCCGCGAGATCGGGATCCTGCGCGCCATGGGGCTTGGGGCCGCGAAGATTCGCCGCGTCTTCGTGCTCCAGGGCGCGGTCATCGGGATCGTGGGGACGATGCTCGGCGCAGCGTTCGGGCTGCTCATCGCCCGGATCGTCGATCAGAGTGGGCTCATTCGACTGGATCCCAGCGTCTATTTCATCGACCGTCTCCCGGTTCGTATCGACCTGTTCGACATTGCCCTGATCATGGTCGCGAGCATCGCGGTCGCCGTCCTGGCCACGGTGCACCCGGCGGGGCAGGCCTCCGGGCTCGATCCGGTCGACGCGATACGGCACGAATGAGCGCGGTGGTCGAAGCGCGCCACGTGCGCCGGGTCTACCGCGGAGGCGGCGACACGCTCGTCGAGGTGTTGAATGACGTCAGCCTCGAAGTCTTCCGCGGCGAGATGGTCGCGATCATCGGGGCCAGCGGCGCCGGCAAGAGCACGCTGCTTCACTTGCTGGGCGCGCTCGACCGGCCCACCGGCGGAGAGATCATCCTGAACGGCATCCCGCTCACGTCGTTGGAGCCGGCCGAAGCGGACATCATCCGCAACCGCGAGATCGGGTTCGTGTTTCAATTCCATCACTTGCTTCGGGAGTTTACCGCCCTCGAAAACGTCATGATGCCGTTGTGGATTGCCGGCGTGCCTTCGCCCCTGGCACGCGGCCGGGCGGAGGAGGTGTTGGCGCAGGTGGGCCTTGCGGGGCGGATGACGCACCGACCCGGGCAGCTGTCGGGCGGCGAACAGCAGCGGTGCGCGGTCGCGCGAGCGCTGGTTCACGATCCCAAAGTCATTCTGGCGGACGAACCGAGCGGGAACCTGGACCACGCGAACAGCACTCGCTTGCACGACATGCTGGGGGAACTGGCGCGTAGTCTCGAGACGGCCCTGGTCGTGGCGACGCACGATCGGGAACTGGCCGGCCGCGCCGACCGGGTTTTGTTGCTGGAGGACGGGCAGTTGCGTCCGGTCGACGCGGCGGAGGCAATGTCCTGATGGACTGTCAGCAGTGCGGTCTCAGGCCGGCGGCGATCCATCTGACGCAGGTCGTTGATAACGAGGTGAAGACGCTGCACCTGTGCGAGGCGTGCGCGTCCGACAAGGGAGTCGAGACCGAAGCGACGGTCGCCAAGTTCCCGTTGTCCGACTTCCTGGCCTCGATGGGGAAGGGAGCCGCGAGCGCGCTGCCCGCGGGAGCGGACGGCGAGGCCTGTTCCTTCTGCGGTGGCACGTTGCAGGACTTCCGTGACACGGGCCGGCTTGGCTGTCCGCGGTGCTACGACACGTTCGAACCCCATCTCCGCACGCTGCTGCGCCGCATTCACGGGTCGAGTCGTCACGTGGGGCATGTGGAGCGTACGACCGGGTGGGCGGGTGGCGTGGCGGGGGCCCACCCGATCGAGGAGACGCTCGTGGCGCTGCGCGATCGGCTGCGCCGGGCGGTCGCCGCCGAGAACTTCGAGTTGGCGGCCGAGCTGCGGGATCAGATTCGGGGGATCGAGTGATCGACTTGAGTCTGTTACCCGACGGCGGTGTGTCCTGGCTCGATGCCAGCGGCCCGGACAGCGACATCGTGCTCTCGACGCGGGTGCGTTTAGCCCGCAACCTCGATGGGCAGTGTTTCACGATTCGCGCTCGCCCCGGCGACCGCGAGGCGATCCTGGAGTCGGTGCTCGAGGCGGGGCGGGCCGCCAGGCAGATGGTCGACGGGGCGGTGTTCCGCTTGGACCACCTGGAGCGGACCGACCGGCAACTGCTGCATGAGCGTCACCTGGTTTCGAAGGAGCTGGCGGGACTCGGAGCGGAGGCGGGCGGGCATGCCGCGGCGTTGCTGACCAACGGGCAACTTGGTGTGATGGTCAACGAGGAGGATCACCTGCGGCTCCAGGTGCTGCGCTCGGGCTTCGCGTTGACGGACGCGTACGGCGAGATTGCGCGGTTCGCGGCCGATCTTGAGGCGCGGCTCCCGTTCGCCTTCCATTCCGAGTTTGGTTACCTTACGGCATGTCCGACGAACGCGGGAACGGGGCTCCGTGCGTCGGTGTTGATCCACCTGCCGGGCCTCGTGCTTACGAAAGAGATCGCCAAGGTCCTTCAGGGACTGGCCCAGGTAGGGCTCACGTTTCGCGGGCTGTACGGAGAGGGGAGTGAAGTCGTAGGCAACTTCTTCCAACTCTCCAACCAGACCACGTTGGGTAAGGCCGAAGAAGACCTGCTCGATCACCTGGGGAAGATCGTCCGAACGGTCATCGAGTATGAGCATCAGGCGCGCGAGGTATTGCAGCGCAACGCGCCGATCGTCATCGCGGACAAGGTCTGGCGCGCGTATGGGTTGCTGCGACATGCGCGGCGGCTGGAGTTTGAGGAGACGATGAACCTGTTGAGCGGCGTGCGACTGGGCGTCGGGCTGAACCTCATTGGCGACGTCAGGGTATACACGCTGAACAAGCTGTTGATCTTTACGCAGCATGCGCATTTGGCGAGTCGCTCGAAGCGGGTTCCGGGCGATCTCGATTTCTCGGCGGTGAGGGCCGCGTTCGTCCGACAGACGTTGGAGGAGGACGCCGCCCGGCCGCCGAAGACCGGGTCGGGGGGCTGACCCATCAACGGCCAGACACTGTCATGAACGGCTATAACTTCACCGATCGAGTCCGTAAGGTCCTGCAGATGGCGCGGGAAGAAGCGGCACGCCTGCACCACGAGTACGTCGGGACCGAACACATTCTCCTGGGGTTGATTCGCGAGGGGGAGGGCGTGGCGGCCGCGGTGCTCACCAATCTCAACGTTGACCTCGACGAGATCCAACAGAAAATCGAGGAGACGGTCAAGAAGGGGAAAGCGCCCGCGGCGGCTGGACCGCCCGACCTTCCTTACACGTCCCGCGCCAAGAAGGTGCTGGAGTTGGCCATGAGCGAGGCGCGGGAACTGAACCACTCCTACGTCGGGACGGAACACCTGTTGCTGGGGCTGTTGCGGGAGGAGAAAGGGATTGCGGCACAGGTGCTGACCGACGCGGGCGTGAATCTCGAGCAGGCGCGCGCGGAGACGCTCCGGCTACTTGGCAGCGACATGCCGCAGACCCCGAAGAGCGGCGTGCCGCCGAGCGGGGGGACCTCGCGCGCCGAAAAGAAGTCCAAGACGCCGGCGCTCGATCATTTCTGCCGTGATCTCACCGCGCTGGCGGGTGACGGCCAGCTCGATCCGACGATCGGGCGGCAAAGCGAGATCGAGCGCGTCATCGAAGTCCTGTCGCGCCGCAAGAAGAACAACCCGGTGCTGATCGGGGAGGCGGGCGTGGGGAAGACCGCGATCGTCGAGGGGCTGGCTCAGCTCATCGCGTCGGGGAACGCGCCGGAGTCGCTCGCCCACCACCGTGTGCTGGCGCTCGACATGGCGGCGGTCATCGCGGGGACCAAGTATCGAGGGCAGTTCGAGGAGCGGTTGAAGGCGGTGATGAACGAGATCGCCCAGAACAAGAACATCGTGCTGTTCATCGACGAGTTGCACACGCTGGTCGGTGCGGGCGCGGCCGAGGGCGCGATCGACGCGTCGAACATGCTGAAACCGGCACTCGCGCGGGGGGAACTCCAGTGCGTGGGGGCCTCGACGCTCAACGAGTACCGCAAGTACATCGAGAAGGACGGGGCACTCGAGCGCCGGTTCCAGACAGTCATCGTCGACCCTCCCTCGGTGTCCGAAACGGTCGAGATTCTCAAGGGGCTGCGTTCCCGGTACGAGGACCACCACCGCGTGACGATTCCGGACTTGACGTTGGACATCGCGGCGAAACTGTCCGAGCGTTACATCACCGACCGGTTCCTGCCCGACAAGGCGATCGATGTGATCGACGAGGCGTCGGCGCGGGCGCGGCTCGCGGCGCAGGTGCCGCCGGGTGACGTGGCGGAGTTGAAAGCGCGTCTTGAGGGGATCAATCACGACAAGGAAGAAGCGGTGCGCGACCAGAATTTCGAACGCGCCGCGGCGCTGCGGGATCAGGAGCGCGAGCTACAGGGCGAGATTCGCCGGCGGCAGGAAGAGTGGGAGAAGGAACGCGAACTGCATCGGCCGTCGATTGGCGAGGAGGAGGTCTCGTTCATCGTGTCGCGCTGGACGGGGATTCCCGTGACCCGCCTGCAGGAAGCCGAGACGCAGCGGCTGCTGCGCATGGAGGACGAGCTGCACAAGTCGGTGGTCGGTCAGGCGCCGGCCATCGAAGCGATCTCGCGGGCCATCCGCCGTTCGCGCGCGGGGCTCAAGGATCCCAACCGGCCCATCGGCAGTTTCGTGTTTTCGGGTCCCACCGGCGTGGGCAAGACCGAATTGGCACGCGCGCTGGCGCGGTTCCTGTTTGCCGACGACCAGGCGTTGATCCGGGTCGACATGTCGGAGTACATGGAGAAGTTCAGCGTCAGCCGGCTGATCGGCGCGCCGCCGGGGTACGTCGGCTACGAAGATTCCGGCGCGCTCACCAAGGCCATCCGCCGGAAACCGTACTCCGTCGTGCTGCTCGACGAGATCGAGAAGGCGCATCCGGATGTGTTCAACATCCTGTTGCAGGTGCTCGATGAAGGACATCTGACCGATAACTACGGGCGCGTGATCGATTTCAAGAACACCGTCGTGATCATGACCTCCAATGTCGGCGCACGGGATATCACGAAGGGTGCCGCCGTCGGATTCGCCGAGCCTGACGGCAAGTCGTCGTTCGAGAAGATGTCGGAGAAGGTACGGGACGAGATCGAGAAGGTGTTCAATCCCGAGTTCCTGAATCGGCTGGATGACGTCATCGTGTTTCACGCGCTCGATCGGGCGCACATCGCGGAGATCGTGGACATCATGTTCCGCCAGGTCGCCGCGCGCATCGCCGACGACGGCCTGACGTTGCGCCGTACCGCAGCGGCCACGGAGTTTCTGGTGGATCACGGGTACGATCCGCAGTTCGGTGCGCGGCCACTCAAGCGGGCGATCCAACGCTACGTCGAGGATCCGCTTTCCGAGAAGATCTTGATGGGTGATATCACCAAGGGTGACGAGATCGAGGTCGATTTGAATCCCGATGGAGAGCGGCTCATCTTCAACGTCTTCTCAGGCACGAAGGCGTAGTTGCGTTCCGTCATGTTGCTCGCCGCGGCGCTGGCGGCGATCTCCGGCGTTGGCGAGGCGCAGGACCCCGACGCCACGACGGTGTTGGACAGCGTCGCGGTACTCGGAGCGCGCCGTGTTCCGGAGGCCCAGATTCGCACGCTCGCTCGCATCGCGGTGGGTCGGGAGGTGACCTACCGCGACGTGCAGCGTGCGATCGAGGCCCTGTTTGACAGCGGGGAATTCGATGACGTGCGCGTGACGCAGGGCGTGGTGGACGGGAAGCAGATTCTCCGGATCGAGGTCATCGAGCGGCCGACCCTCGCATCCTGGACCGTGCGCGGGGCCGAGAAGGTGGCCGAGCGCACCGTGCGGGGGAAAATACGGCTGCGGGAGGGCCGGCCGTACGATCGAGCGGTGGCGCACCGGTCGCTGGGCGGCATCGACTCGTTGTACCGTAAGGCAGGCTACTACCTCGCGACACCCCGGCTGCGCGAGATTCCGGGAGAGGACGGGACGGTCCGGGTGGTGTTCGATATCGACGAGGGACGCCGGGTGGCGATCGCGCGGGTCGTCATCGAAGGCAACGAAGCCATCACCGACGAAGCAATCGTCGGCCGCATGAAGACCGATCCCGAGGGGTTCTGGTGGTTTCAGCGCGGCGAATTCGACGACGTGGAGTTGGAGCGCGATGTCCGGGAACGCCTTCCCACGCTCTACGCGTCGCGCGGCTACATCGATTTCCATGTTGTGGATGACACGCTGATCGTTCACGAGGAAACGGGCAAAGGCACGCTCGTGCTCACGGTCGACGAAGGCAACCAATACCAGGTCGGCCGGTTCGAGGTGATTGGAAACCGGCAGTTCTCCACCGAACAGATCGAGGCACTGTATCCGTTTGGCGATCGGGCCACCGGGTTCTTCGGGTTGGGTGGCCGCCCGGAGGGACCGGCGGCGTTCGACGACACCAAGTGGCTCGAAGCGACGCAGGCGGTTCAATCGTTGTACGGCAATGCCGGCTATTTGTACGCGGACGTCCGGCCGGTGGTGGCGCGCACCAGCAGCGAGGGCGGTACCAGCGTGGTCGATCTCCGCTGGCAGATCACCGAGGGGAGCCCCGCGACGATCAACCGGGTGGACATCGTGGGCAATGCCGTGACCCACGAAAGCGTCATCCGGCGCGCGATCGTGCTGGTGCCCGGGGACGTGTTCCGCCAGGACGCGATGATTCAGTCGTACCGGAACGTGAGCAACCTGGGCTTCTTCCAGCAGCCGTTAGCCATCCCGCAGATCCAGCCCACCGCCAATCGGGTCGACGTGGACGTCGTGTTTCGCGTCGAGGAACGACGCACCGGGAACGTGAATTTCGGCGCGTCGGTCGGGCAGGGGACGGGGCTTGGTGGTTTCATCGGCCTGGACGAACCCAACGTGCTCGGGCGCGGTAAACGCGTCGCATTCCAGTGGCAGTTCGGGCGCAACATCTCAGATTTCAATATCACGTATGGCGATCCCGCCATCCGGGGCGGCCTGATCTCGGGTTCGCTGACGCTGCACAACACGCGGCTCCGGTATACGGTCGCCGATCTCGGGCGGATCCGCACGCGCGGTGGCAGCTTCCAACTCGGTTTTCCGTTGTTCGGCTCACGGTTCACTCGGTTGCTCACCTCGTACACGTTCGAGGAGAGTGACTACGATTCGCCAACGCTCTCAAGCCAGTTCTTCTGCCGGAATTGCATCCTGTCGATGCTCGGGCTGAGCGTCGTGCGCGATACCCGATTCGACCTGCCGTTCGCCACCGGCGGAGCGATGCACCAGGTGCAGCTCTCGCAGGGCGGCGGGCCGCTGGGTGGGAGTGGATCGTTCCGGCGGGCGACCTTCGAAGGGCGATGGTACGCGCCGTTGGGGTCGCTCGGCGGGGTCGACGCGCTGGGGTCGGGCTCGCTTCGGTTCGTCCTGGGGCTCACGGGGAAAGCCGGCTTCGTTTGGGGCGATCCGGGGCCGCATTTCCGACAGCTGTTTACGCTCGGCGGAACCCAGTTCGGCGTGCCGCTGCGCGGCTATGACGAGTTCTCGATCACACCCGATGGGTTCGATGCCTCGGCCAGCGGCTTTCGTGCCAACACGGTCGACGCGTTCGGGCGTTCGTACTTCGCTGTCACCGGTGAAATCGGTGTCCGGGTCAGTCAGGCGCTGTACTTCAGCACCTTCTTTGACGCGGGGAACGTTTGGGCGAGGCCCGCCCAGTTCAATCCGACGCGGCTGTTTCGCGGCGCCGGCCTCGGTGTGAGCGTGCTGTCACCGCTCGGGCCGCTTGGCCTGGACTACGCCTACGGCTTCGATCGGACGGATGCGGAAGGTGATCCGGCACCCCGCTGGAAGTTCCACTTCAAACTCGGCAATTTCTTCTAACTTTTTCGCAGGTTCTGAGCCATGGCATTTTCCCGCTTCACGACTCGTTACGCGCGCGCGCTGTGCGCGGGCGCATTGGTGACGGCCGCGGCCTTCCCGGCGGTTGCGCAGGATCCGCCGCCTGCCGCGCCGGCGGCGACGCCGAGCCGGTTGGCGTGGGTCGACACGCGCCAGATCATTCAGCAGACACCCGGCTACGCACAGGCCGAATCGACGCTCACCGCGGAGATCGCCGGATTTCGCGTGGAGGTCGAGCGGCTGCAGGCACAGCTCGACTCCTCGATGCGGGCGTACGACCAGCAGGAAATCGTGTTGTCGCCGAGCAATCGTCAGGCGAAGCAACAGGAGATCCGCCAAATGCAGGCGCGACTCGAGCAGCGCGTGAACGAACTGCAGACCATCGCGGCGGACCGCGAGCGGGAATTGGTGGCGCCGATCGAGGAACGGGTGAAGGGGGTCATCGAGGGGTTACGCGCCGAGCGGAATCTGTCGTTCATCTTTGACGTTGGAGCACCGGGCAACAATGTCATCACCGCCGACCGTCGTCTCGATCTGACCGCCGTGGTCATTCAGCGACTGAACGCGTCGCAATAGGGCCGCATGCGCCCTGGACGGGCACTGTCGGCCGCGGAGATTGCGGCCTTGGTCGGGGGCGAGTTGATTGGGCCCGGCGAAGCCCGACTCGCCGGGGTCGCCTCGCTGGAAGAGGCTGGCCCGGGCGAGCTTTCCTTTCTTGCCTCGGCCACCTATCTCCCGTATTTTCATGCAACTAGCGCGGGCGCGGTACTGGTCGCACCGGGATTCCGGGAGCTGTCCACCGGGCCCGCGACGCGCATCGTAGTGGATGATCCGCGATCTGCGCTGAAGCGCGTGATTGATGTGTTGGTGCCGACGCCGCCCCTCGATTGGGCCGTCGATCCCTCGGCGGCGCTCGGTCGCGGGGCTCGCTGGGAGGGCCGGGTGTCGATCGGCCGTGGCGCGGTCATCGGGGCCGGCGTATCGATGGGTGCCGGATGCCGAATTGGGGACTTCGCCCGGATTGGGGTTGGCGCCGTGTTGGGCACGGCGTGCCGGCTCGAAGCGCACGCCGAAGTCGCGGAGGGCGCGCGGCTGGGCGATAGGGTCGTGCTGCGGTGCGGCGCGCGGGTCGGCGTATCGGGCTTTGCGTTCGTGCGGGGCGATCACGGCGCCTTCGAACCGATTGTGCCGGTCGCCGGTTGCCGGCTCGGCGATGACGTCGAGATCGGCGCGCATGCGACGGTTGCCGCCGGGTCGATCCGCGACACCGTGATTGGGGCAGGAACCAAGATCGACACTCTCGTGCACGTTGGACACAACGCGCGCATCGGGGCGCGCTGCCTGTTACTGGCACAGGTCGGCGTCGCAGGAAGCACCACGATCGGTGACGATGTCATGATCGCAGGTCAAGCGGGGTTGGCGGACGGACTGCGGGTCGGCGACCGTGCGCGGATCGCGGCGCAGAGTGGCGTGATCGGCGACGTGGCGCCCGGTGCCACGGTGTCGGGCTATCCGGCGCGCGATCATCGTGCCGTGCTGCGCCAGGCCGCCGCCCTCAGCCGACTCGCTCCCCTGGTCGCTCAGCTCGAACGGGCCGCGGCGCGGGAGGTCGATCGTGCGTAGACGAACACTTGCCGGTCCCTCCCCACAGATCAACGGCGCGGGCGTCCACACGGGGGCCACCACGTCCCTGCGGTTCGTACCGGCTCCGCCGGACACCGGGATCGTCTTTCAACGCCTCGATCTCGACGGCGCTCCCCCTATTCCCGCCGCGTTGCACGCCGTGCGGTCGACCGATCGTCAGGTGATGCTCGGCGTTGACGACGGCAACACGGTGCATACGGTTGAGCATGTGCTCGCCGGCCTGGCGGCGCTGGGCGTCGACGATGTCACCATCGAGCTCGATGGACCGGAGCCGCCTGCCGGGGACGGGAGCAGCCGCGCGTTCGTGACGGCGCTGTCCCAAGCCGGCATCACGGAACACGGGGGGGAAAGCCGGCGTTGGCGGCCGCGCGGCCCGATGACGGTGACCGAGGGAGATAGCCGGTACGTCGTGGTCCCGAGCGCCACTCCGCGCCTCACCGTCACGATCGACGTGCCGCATCCGCTCGTCGGACGGCAATCGGGCTGTTTCGACATCAGCGGCGACGCCTTCGCTGGCGCGCTGGCGGACGCGCGCACTTTCGGGTGGCTGCGGGAACGGGACGCGCTTCAGGCACGTCAGCTCGCGCGCGGGGCCACCGAGGAGAATACGGTCGTGCTCACGGACGACGGGCTGGCAAGTGGCGCGCTACGCTGGCCGGATGAATTCGTGCGGCACAAGGCGGTCGATCTGCTGGGTGACCTGGCGTTGCTCGGCGGCGGGTTGGATGCCGACGTCGTGGCGTTCAAGCCCAGCCACAGCGGCAACGTCGCGCTGGCGCGTGCCATCAGTATGGCCGCGCAGCCCGTGCCGGGCGTCCTCGGAATCGAGAAGATCCTCGCGGTGATCCCCCATCGCTATCCGATGCTCCTGGTCGATCGCATCACCGAAATGCACGGGCGGGACCGGATCGTCGGGATCAAGAACGTGACGATCAACGAGCCGTTCTTTGTCGGACATTTTCCCGATCATCCCATCATGCCAGGCGTGTTGATCGTCGAGGCGATGGCCCAGGTCGGTGGAATGCTGATGATGGGCACCGTGGACGATCCGGAAGCGAAGGTGGTCTACTTCATGTCGCTCGACCACGTGAAGTTCCGGCGGCCGGTCGTGCCCGGGGACCAACTGCGCATGGAGTTGGAGATGCTGCAGCAACGCCCCCGCACGTGCCGTATGCGCGGCGTCGCATACGTCGACGGCCAGGCGGTGGCGGAAGCGGAGATGATGGCGCATATCGTGGATCGCTGAGACGCCGCAGGCATGACGTCACCCATCCATCCCAGCGCCACGATCGACCGGCGGGCCGAGTTGGGCCCCGACGTGATCGTCGGTCCGTACAGTGTCATCGGGCCTGAAGCGCGGATCGGCGAAAGCGCCGAAATCGGTGCGCATGTCGTCATCGAGGGTGCCACGACGATCGGGCGCGGCTGCATCATCGGTCATGGCGCGATCATCGGAGGCTCGCCGCAGGACCTCAAGTACCGCGGGGAGCTGACGCGGGTCGACGTCGGCGACGCCACACGAATCCGCGAATACGCGACGATCAACCGCGGCACGGGGCCGCAGGGAATCACGCGCATTGGGGCGCGGTGTTTTTTGATGACCTACGTGCACGTCGCGCACGACTGTGCAATCGGTGACGATACGGTGATCGCGAACGCGGTCCAGCTCGCGGGGCACGTGACGATCGGCCACCACGCGTGGATCGGTGGATCGACGCCGATTCATCAGTTCGTGCGGGTCGGGGAGCATGCGTTCGTGGGTGGTGGGTCCCGTGTGCCCCGGGACATCCCGCCATTCGCGCGGGCGGCGGGGAACCCCTTGCGGTTGTGCGGGATCAACGTGACCGGGTTGCGGCGCGCCGGGTTCGCGACCGATGTGCGGCTCGCCCTTCAGCGTGCCTACCGGGTGCTGTTCAACTCGGATCTCACCCGTGCCGCCGCTCTCGAGCGAGTCCAGTCCATGGTACCGTTGTATCCCGAGGTGGACCGCTTGGCGGCGTTTGTGGCGGGATCGGATCGGGGGGTCACGGTTCCGTGAGCAGCCGTCGGGTTCTGATCTCGACGGGCGAACTCTCCGGTGACCAGCATGCGGCGGACGTGGCGCGCGCGCTTCGGGCGCTGAGCCCCGACCTGGACATTGAAGCGGTCGGGGGCGCGGCCCTCGCCGCCAGCGGTGCTCACCTGGTTGGGTCGATCGATGACCTTGCGGCGGTCGGGTTGGCCGAGGCGGTGCGGCAACTGCCCGAACACGTGCGGCGGCTCCGCGCGCTCGAGACCGCGTTTCGGAGCGGTCGCTACGATCTCGTGATCGTCGTCGACTATCCTGGTTTGCATCTGCGGGTGGCGGCCGCGGCGCGCCGGCACGGCGTCCCGGTGGTGTACTACATCGCACCACAGCTCTGGGCGTGGGGTGCGTGGCGGGCCCGCCGGTTGCGTCGCTGCGTGACCCGGCTCGCGGTGATCCTGCCGTTCGAAGAGGCGTTCTTTCGCGCTCGCGGTATTCCGGCCGAGTTCGTGGGCCATCCGCTGGTCGGCCGCCCGTGCGGACCCGCTCGCGCCGACGCATGCGCGCGGCTCGGTCTCGACGCGTCCCACCCGGTACTCGGGTTGTTTCCGGGAAGCCGGCCCGCCGAAATCGAGCGACATTGGCGGCTGTTTCGCGACGCCGCGGCGCTGGCCGCTCGCACCGTGCCGGGCCTGCAAACGCTGGTGTCCGGCGTGAGCGGAGCGTCGTATCCGGATCCGACGGCGATCGTGCACGTCGGTGATCCGTCACTGGTGTTTGGCGCGGCCGACGCGGCGATCTGCAAGTCGGGCACGACCACGCTCGAGGCCGCCCTGTCCGACACACCGCACGTGTTGGCGTACCGAGTCCACCCGGCGACCTTTGCGGTGGCGCGACGCCTGGTTCAGGTCCGCCACATCGGATTGGTCAACCTGATCGCCCAGCGGGACGTCACCCCGGAGCGCCTGCAGCGGGCGGCCACCCCCGAGCGCCTTGCTCAGGATCTGATCCCGCTGCTCGACGCCGACAGCCGGTTGGCACGAGCCCAGCGGGCCGGCTTTGCCGAGGTACGGGAGCGGCTCCGGAACGTGGATGGGGAGGGCGCTGCCGACCGGGTGGCGGCGATCGCGCTGGGGCTGGCCGCATGACGGCCTTCCTGGCCCTGCTGGGGCGCGCGGCGCTTGGCCTGCTCGCGTTGACCTGGCGAATCGAGCTGGATGGTGTGGACCACTTGCGGCGCATGCGCGCCACCGGTCGAGGGTTTGTGTTCGGGTCGTGGCATCGGGGGATGGTGCCCTTGATCTGGCACCATCGCGGCGAGGGTGTGACCCTGCTGATCAGCCAGCATCGGGATGGTGAGTGGCTGTCGGCCGCGGTGAAGCGTTGGGGATATCGCGTCGTGCGCGGATCGAGCACGCGGGGTGGGATGTCGGGTCTTCGGGGATTGGTGCGCACGCTGCGGTCGGGTGGGGAGGTCGCCGTCACGGCCGACGGTCCCCGAGGGCCGGCGCGGGTCCCGAAGCCGGGTACCGTTGCGGCGGCGCGCCACGTATCGGCCCCGATTCTCCCGGTGGCGGCAGCGGCCTCGCGCGCGTGGCTGGTCCGGTCGTGGGATGCGTTGATGGTGCCCCAGCCCTTTGCCCGGGTACGCATCGTGTACGGCGCCCCGTTCGAGGTCTACGATCCGGCCGACGACGGTGGGCGCCTGCTGGCTGACCGTCTCGACGCGGCGGCGGCGCGGGCGGAGGGGGAGGGGAGGGGGAGGGGGGGACGATGATGCGCTTCTGGACCTCCCGGTCCCTGTGGGCGCAGGCGGGCCGTCTGGCCCTGCTGCCGCCCGCGCTGGTGTTTCAGATCACCGCCACGGCGCGCACGAACGCCTATCGGTCAGGCTGGCTGCATCGGTCTCGCCTGCCGTTGCCATCGATCGGGGTGGGTGGCCTTGCGGTCGGAGGAGCCGGGAAGACGCCGGTGGCGGGGTGGATTGCGTCGTGGTACGCCGAGCGAGGGGTGCGGCCGGGCATCCTCCTCCGTGGATACGGTGGTGACGAAGGCGAGGTGCACCGGCTGGCGGTCGGTGCGGCGGTCGTGGTGGAGGACCCGGACCGGTTGCGTGGGGCGCATCGGGCGCACGCTGGCGGGGCAGAAGTGCTGGTTCTGGATGACGCGTTTCAGCGGCTCGACGTTCGCTGCGACGTCGCCATGGTTCTGGTCAGCGCCGAGTCGGTCCGGGCCGCGCGGTGGCGGGTGCCGGCCGGCCCGTGGCGGGAAGGCTGGAGATCGCTGCGGCGTGCAGACCTGGTGGTGGTGACTGTCAAATCGGCCGGCGGCGGGGTAGTGGCGGAGGCCGTTCAGGAGGCCCGCGCGGCGTCCGGTCGCGACGTCGCGGTCGCGCGTTTGGAGCCGGGTCCGCTGCGAGGGGCGATGACGGGGTGTCCATACCGGGAGGGGCTGCTGGCCGGCGCGCATGTACTCGTCGTCGCCGGGGTGGCCGATCCGGATGCGTTCGCGGCCCAGATCGGGAGGCAGGCAGGTCGTGTCTCGCTCGTACGGAAGGGCGATCATCACGCGTACACGCCGCGTGACGTTCGGCGCGTCCTCAGCGCCGCCGAAAAAGTTGATTACGTTGTAGTGACCGCGAAGGACGCGACGAAGCTCCGTCGGCTTTGGCCGGCCTCCGCGGCGGAGCCGGTGGTAGCGGAACTGACGATCAAGTGGGAATCGGGTCGTGCGACGGTGGAGCGACGGCTCGAGCAGGTGATCCGTGCATCACGACATCCCAATGCAGTCAACTTCCACGTGACGGGCCACCCGGTCGAGGCCGGCGCCTCTGCTCATGAGCAATCCTAATACAAACCAAAGCGGTACCCGTACGGCGCGGGACCTGGTGGGGCGCAGCAAGGACCCGGTTCTGGCGGAGGATAGTCCGTTCGAAGCGATGATGGCGCGGTTCGACCACGCCGCCGAATTGCTCGACCTCGATCCCGGCATTTACAACGTGCTGCGCGAACCCGAGAAGCAGATCATCGTTGCCGTCCCGATCCACCGGGATAATGGTGAGATCGAGGTGTTCACCGGCTATCGCGTGCTGCACAACACGTCGCGCGGACCGGGCAAGGGCGGCATCCGGTTCGACCTCAATGTGACGCTCGACGAAGTGAAGGCGTTGGCCGCGTGGATGACGTGGAAATGCGCCGTGGTCAACATCCCTTTCGGTGGCGCCAAGGGCGGCGTGGTGTGCGATCCGAGCGTCCTGTCGATCAACGAACTGGAACGGATCACGCGGCGCTATACGGCCTCGTTGATCGAGACGCTGGGGCCCGACTCCGACATTCCGGCGCCGGACGTCAACACCAACGAGCGCGTGATGGCCTGGGTGATGGACACGTATTCGATGCACAAACGCCATTCCGTCACGGCGGTCGTCACCGGGAAGCCGATCGAGATGGGTGGATCCCATGGCCGACGGGAGGCGACGGGGCGCGGGTGCATGATCACCACCAAGGGGGCGCTGAAGCACCTGGGGTTGCCGTTGCGAGGGACCAAGGTCGCGGTGCAGGGGTTCGGCAACGTGGGGTCGGTGGCGGCCAAACTCCTGGAACAGGAAGGGCTGACCATCGTCGGTGCGAGCGATAAGTCCGGCGCCGTCTACAATCCCAACGGCATCTACATCGACGATGCGCTCAAGTGGATACGGGAGCACCGGTACCTTGCCGGGTATCCCAACGCCGACCCGGTGAGCAACGACGAGTTGCTCGAACTCGATGTCGACGTGTTGTTGCCGGCTGCCGTGGAGAATGCCATCACCCGGAAGAACGCCGCGAACATCAAGGCCAAGGTGATCTGTGAGGGCGCCAACGGCCCGACCACACCCGGCGCGGACGAGATTCTCGACGAACTCGGTGTGTTCGTCATCCCGGACATCCTGGCGAACGCGGGTGGCGTCACCGTCAGCTACTTCGAGTGGGTCCAGGACCGCGGTGGCTACTTCTGGGAGGAGAAGACCGTGGTCAAACGGCTCAACTCGATCATCGAGCGATCGTTCCACGACGTGCTGTCGGTGTCGATCCGTCACGGGGTCAACCTGCGGACGGCCGCCTACATGCTGGCCGTGGAACGGGTCGCCGCGGTGCACCGGTTGCGCGGCATGTATGCGTGATGAGAATCCGCGTCGTGGCCGTGGGTCGCGTGCGCGACGCGGGATTGCGGGCGGTGTGCGATGACTTCCTCCGTCGGGCGTCGCGGACGCTGACCGTCGACGTGGTCGAAGTACCGGAAGCCGGCCGGCGCGGTGGGTCACCCGCGGGGACGCGCAAGCTCGAGGGCGAACGCCTGGGCGCGCGGATCCCGTCGGGGGCGCTGACGGTCGGTCTTACCCGGACCGGACGCCGGCTGTCCAGTGCGGCGTTTGCCGATCAGGTTGGGAGATGGCGCGATGGGGCGCGTGACGTCGCGTTGCTGCTCGGAGGGGCCTACGGCCTCGACGGGGCACTGCTCGAGCGATGTCAGGTGCGTCTGAGCCTCTCGCCGCTGACCCTGCCACATGAGCTGGCGCGGCTCGTGCTCCTCGAGCAACTCTACCGAAGCGGTACGATTCTCCGTGGCGAACCCTATCACAAAGATTCCTCCGCGCCCGCGTGACCGAGTGGTTTGAACGCTGGTTCGGTGAGGAGTACGTGCGTCTCTATCCGCATCGCGACGACCAGGAGGCGGCGCAGGCGGTGGCGTTGATCGACCGCATGGTGACCGTCGACGGGCGGCACGTGCTCGATCTTGCCTGCGGGCCGGGCCGCCACGCGGCCCACTTGTCCCAACGCGGGGCGCGGGTGGTCGGATGCGATTTGTCGATGCCGTTGCTGACCCGCGCGCGTGCGCGCGTGGGAGACCGGGCGTCGTTCGTGAGAGGCGACATGCGGGCGCTCCCGTTTGCGTCCGGTTCATTCGACCTCGTGGTCAACCTGTTTACGAGTTTCGGCTACTTTGCCGACGACGCGCAGCACGCGGCCGTGCTGCGCGATGTGGCGACATTGCTCAAGCCCCAGGGAACGTTCATGCTCGATTTCCTGAATGCCAGCCGCGTGCGGGCGACCTTGGTGCCGCGCGAGCAGCAGGAACTCGGCGAACACCATGTCAGGATCGAACGGCGCATCAGCGAGGATGATCGATTCGTGATCAAGGAAATGCACCTGCTCGAGGACGGACGGTGTTTCGTCGAGCGCGTACGGCTGTTCTCGCCCGACGACCTGGTGACGTTGCTCGAGTCCGTTGGGTTGTCGGTGCGGGAGCGGTTTGGCGGATACGACGGCGCGCCGCTCACCGATGACGCTCCCCGGGTGCTGCTCTGCGCGGTGCGCGGATGAACCTGACCTTCGTCCCGACGCCGATCGGCGATTTGCCCCGCATCGATTGGCACCAGCTCGCGGCACGTCGCTCGGCATGGCCGATCGATCCCGCGCTCCGCGGCGCATTCGTCGACGCAGCCTCCGGGCCGCAACCGGCCGACCGGTTGTTCGCGCCCGGGGCCATGTGCGTCACGACCGGCCAACAGCCTGGTCTGTTCACCGGGCCGCTCCTGGTGCTGTATAAGGCCCTGTCGGCGGTGGCGTTGGCGCGCCGGTTGGAGCGGACGCTGGCTCGTCCCGTCGTGCCGGTCTTCTGGGTCGCGGGGGACGATCACGACCTGGCCGAATCCAACCACACCCACCTCCTTACGCCGGCCAACGAGGTCGAGCGGATCGCGCTCGCGGATCGGCCGCCCGAGGCGGCCCTCACGCCGCTGTATCGCGAACGACTCGGCGACGGGATCACGCACGCCCTGGATGCGGTGACCGCGGGGACAACCGAGTCGGAGTTCCGCCACGAGGTGCTCGCCTGGCTGGGGCGGCATTACCGGGCCGACGCCGACTACGCCGGTGCCTTTGCCGGGGCGATGGCGGATTGGCTTTCGCCGCATGGACTGGCGGTGTTCCGACCAACCCATGCCGCGGCCAAGGCCGCGATGAGGCCCTGGCTGATCCGCACGCTCGCGGAAGCGCAGGCCATCCTGCCGGCGCTCGTGGCCCGGGCCGACGAACTGCGGCGTGAAGGCCGGCCGGCGCCGGTCGGCGTGGACGACCAGGCGACACCGGTCATGCTGGAGGCGACGTTGGGTCGCGACCGCCTCGTGCGCCACGGCGACGGATTTCGGACCCGGCGATCGGGTGAGGAGTTTACGCTCCCGGCACTGCGGGCGATCGCGGACACGTCGCCCGCGCGGCTCTCGCCCAACGTCCTGCTGCGGCCGGTGGTCGAGGCCGCCATCCTCCCGACGGTCGCGTACGTCGGCGGCCCGGGCGAATTGGCGTACTTCCCTCAGTGTGCGCCCCTCTACTCGGCGCACGGCGTGCATCCGCAGGTGCCGGTGCCGCGCTGGTCGGCGCGGGTCGTGGAGGCTCGGGTGGCCAAGGTGCTGGAGAAATACGACGTCGCGGCGAACGACCTGACCCTCGCTGAAGGGCAACTCGAACAGCGATTGGTACGGGACGAGATACCCGCGAGCGCGGTTGCCGCGCTCGAGGCGATACGGAGGGCACTCGACGAGGAATACACCCGATTGCGCGACGCGGCCGTCACGATCGACCCGACCCTGAGAAAACCGATCGAGTCGACCCAGCACGCCGCCCGCTCCGGCGTGGACGCGGTGGAAAAGCGTCTGGTGGGCCATCTGAAACAGCGTAACGACGTCCTGGTGAACCAACTTGCCAAGGCCCGGGTCAACTTGTTTCCGCTCGGACGGCCGCAGGAGCGGGTCCTCAGTCCCTTGCCATTTCTCATGCGGTACGGGCCGTCGTTCCTCGATGCGGCCCTCGGCGCGGCCACGGAGTGGGTCGACGCCCTTGAACCCGGTCTCGCCAGCCCCTAGTATGCGCTCATGCTGCTGCTGGTTCTTGGCCTCGTCATTATCGTCGCGCTCCTGATCCCGATTCTCGCCGTCGTGCTGGACTCGCCGTTTGTCCACAAGATGGCGGAATCACGATACGGCACGCTGAGCGGGACCACCGCGGACGAGCTCATGAAACGTCTTCAGACGATCGAGGACGACGTGGATGATCTCGGCCAGGCGGTGCGGCAGCTCAAGGAAGAGAATCAGTTCCTGCAGGGAATGCTCGAGAGCGCGGAAGAGGCCAAGAAACTCCCACCGTCCGGCTGAACGGATGGCCCAATCCCAGGGGCAGCTGACGGCCCGAGTCGCTGCCGGTATCCTCGTCACGCGTGTGCTCGGGTTCGTGCGCGAACGGGTGTTTGCGCACTACTTCGGCAACAGTGCCACCGCCGATGCGTTTCGCGCCGCGCTGCGCATCCCCAATGCGATCAGGAACCTGCTCGGCGAAGGCACGCTCTCCGCGTCGTTCATTCCGGTCTACGCCGGGATGCTCGAGCGAGGAGAAACGGACGAGGCCCGGCGGCTGGCCGGCGCGGTCGCGTCGTGGCTGATGTTGCTCACGGCGCTGACGGCTGTCGCCGGCATTCTGCTGGCCCCGCTCGTTACCGACATCGTGGCGCCCGGGTTCGACGGCCGGACGCGAGATCTCACCGTGCGGCTCGTCGAGATCATGTTCCCGATGTTCGGGATCATCATTCTCTCAGCGTGGTGTCTCGGCGTCCTGAACACGCACCGGCGGTTCTTCCTGTCGTATGCGGCGCCGTCGATGTGGAACATCGCGCAGATCGCGACCTTGCTGGGGTTGGGGGGCGTGCTGACGGGGGCGCGGCTCGCGGTGGCGCTGGCCGTTGGTGCGGTCGTGGGGAGCGTCCTGCAACTGCTGGTCCAGCTGCCGATGACGCTACGGCTGGTGCGCGGGTTCACCGGGAGCCTGTCTCTCGAAGTGGCGGGCGTGCGGCCGGTCGTGCGTGCGTGGGTACCGGTGGTGTTCGGCGCGGGCGTCGTGCAGCTATCGAGCATCATCGATACGCAGCTCGGCTCGTGGCTGGGGGCCGGCGCGGTGGCGGTGCTCGGCTATGCCCAGTTGCTCGCGATCCTCCCGATTTCGTTGTTCGGCGTGAGCGTGGCGGCCGCGGCGTTGCCCGAGTTGAGCCGTGATGCCGCCGGGGCGGATAGCGAGAAGCTGCGCGCGCGTCTCGCCGATGGGGCACGCCGCCTCGCGTTCTTCGTGCTTCCATCCGCGTTCGCGTACGTCGTGTTGGGCCGGGTGATCGTCTCGACGTTGTTCGAGACCGGTCAATTCGGCCGTACCGATTCCGAGGTGGCGGCCGGTGTGCTTGCCGCCTACGCCATCGGTCTCCTGGGACAAGCGTCGGTGAAGCTGTTCGCGTCCGGCCACTATGCGTTGGGCGATACACGCACGCCCGTGCGCATCGCCGCGCTGTCGGTCGCGCTCTCGGCCGCGGTGGGGGCGTTCAGCATGCGGTACCTCGGGGCCGCCGGCATTGCGCTCGGAGCAGCGGCGGGCAGTTACGTCAACGTCGGGCTGCTGGTCGTGCGACTGGAGCGCCGCGTCGGGACCATCATCGGCGCGGCGGCCCGGCGCGAGCTGGTCGCCGTCTTGCTGGGGGCGGTGGCCGCCGGCCTTGTCGCGGCAACCGTGGCGCGCACGCTCGCCGCACAACCGACATGGATCGCCTGCACGCTGGGCCTAGTGGGGTTCGGCACGGCGTACGGCGTCGTCACCCTCGCGGCGGGACACCCCGACGCGCGCCGGCTGGTCACGGCGCTTCGCCGATGATCGGGCCGCCGCCGCGGGTCGCGGCCCAACTCGACTCGCTACCCGACGGTCCCGGGGTCTATCTCTGGAAGGACAAGGGTGGTGCGGTGGTCTACGTGGGCAAGGCCAAACGCCTGCGCCAACGCGTGCGGTCGTACTTCGCCACCGACGGGATCGACAGTCCCAAACACCGCAGCCTGCTTCGTGAGATCGCAGATCTCGACACGATCGTCGTGCCGTCGGAGTCACAGGCGTTGCTGCTCGAAAACAACCTGATCAAGGAGTACGCGCCGCGATTCAACATTCAGCTGCGCGACGACAAGAGCTATCCGTCGATCGTGGTGACGCTCGGCGAGCCGTTCCCGCGCGTGCTCGTGGTGCGACGACAGGATATCGCCGGCGGCCGGTACTTCGGTCCGTACACCGACGTTGGGACCTTGCGGCGCGCGCTTCGTCTCATTCGCAAGATCTTTACGGTGCGTTCGTGCCACTATCACCTCCTCGACGAGCGACCCGATCGACCGTGCCTCGACTACCACATTCAACGCTGTCTGGCGCCCTGCGTCGGCTACCAATCCCGGCAGGCGTATCGCAGCATGATCGAGGACGTGATTGCATTTCTGGAGGGGCGCACTGTCGAGGTACGCGGCCGGCTGCGCGAGCGGATGGATGCGGCGTCGGCCGCCCTCGATTACGAACGGGCGGCCGAACTCCGCAACGCCATCCAATGGCTCGATCAACTCGAGCAGCCGCCTGCCGTCGAGCAGGTGGGTGGCGGCAACACCGACGCGATCGGGTACGCGCGAGATGGGGATGACGCGGCGCTGGCCATCGTCCAGGTGCGGGGTGGCAAGGTCGTCTCGCGCGACCAGCGATTCTTGCACAACCTCGCCGAGGAACCGGACGGCGCGGTGCTCGGCGCATTCCTGGTGCGCTCGTTTCTGCGCCGTACCGGTCGCGCGCGGCGGGTCGCGCTCCCGTTTCCGCCGACCGATTTCGATGCCGTCGTCGAGCTGTCCGACGGGACCGCCTGGCTGACCCCGCAACGCGGCGCGTATCGGCGCCTGGTCGATTTGGCGGACCAGAACGCGCGCCATTCGCTCGAGAGTTTCCGCATCGAGGCGCTCGAAACGGACGAGCGGGTGGAAGACCCGGTCTACGCGCTTGGCCGGGATCTCGGTCTCACGGTGATCCCGCGCCGTCTGGTGTGTGTCGACATCTCGACCAGCCAGGGCCGGGATACGGTCGGGAGTCTGGTGTGGTTCGAGGGCGGCCGGCCGAAGAAATCGGAGTACCGCAAGTTCCGCGTCAAGCGGGCGGCGGCGGTCGAGATGGGCGATGTGGCGGGTGACGTGAAGCCGGACGACTACGCGGCGATCCACGAAGTGGTGACCCGCTACGTCACCCGCAGGCGGAACGAAGCCAAGCCCGTTCCCGACCTCATGGTGATCGACGGCGGGAAGGGGCAGCTCGGTGCCGCGCGGGCGGCACTCGCCGACCTGGCGGAGGACGGCATCCAGTTGGCGAGCCTGGCAAAGCGCGAGGAGGAGGTGTTCCTTCCCGGCGTGCCACGCCCAATTCGGCTCTCGCGCACGGCGCCGTCGTTGCGACTGCTGCAGCGCGCCCGCGATGAAGCGCACCGCGTGGCCGTCGAATACAATCGCCAGCGGCGCCGCGCTCGAACCGTCACGTCCGAGTTGATGAACATCCCGGGCGTTGGGCCGGCGCGGCGGCGACGGCTCCTGGAACGGTTCGGCAGCCTGGCCGGTGTGCGGTTGGCGAGTGCGGCGGAACTCGCGACCCTGCCGGGCATTTCGCAGCGTCTTGCGGAACGCATCCTCAACCATCTGCGATCATGACACTCCCCTGGTCACTCCGCTGCTCCTCGTGCGATGCGCGGCACGATGCATCGGGTCTTCCGACCGTGTGCTCGGCGTGCGGTGCGCCGTGGCTCGTTTCGTACGCCTACGCGCCGGATCCGACGGTCCGAGCGTCCCTTGCCATGCGTCCGGCCACGATGTGGCGGTACCGCGAGTGGCTTCCGCTGGTGGACGGCGAGGAACCCGTCTCGTTGGGCGAGGGCATGACTCCCCTGGTTCGGGTCCCCAGCGTCGAACGGCGGTTTGGTCTCTCGAGTGTCTGGATCAAGGACGAAAGCACGAACCCAACCGGGTCCTTCAAGGCGCGGGGACTGTCGGCCGCGATCACCCGCGCGACGTTGGGCGGTGCCCCGGCGTTCACGGTCCCTACCGCCGGGAACGCCGGCGTCGCGACGAGCGCGTATGGCGCACGGGCGGGCCGTCCGGTGCGTGTGTACGCGCCCCGATCCACGCCGGCGCGCCTGCTCGAGCAGGTGGGGGTGTTTGGCGGGCAGTTGGAGGTCCGCGACGGGCATATCGGCGATTGCGGCCAGGCCTCCCGCGCGTATGCCGCCGAATCGGGTGCGTTTGATGTCTCCACGTTGCGCGAGCCGTACCGGATCGAGGGCAAGAAGACCCTCGGATTGGAGCTCGCGGAACAATTCGACTGGGACTTGCCCGATGTGATCATCTACCCGACCGGCGGCGGGACCGGCCTGATCGGCATGTGGAAGGCGTTTGACGAGCTGCGTCGCGCGGGGTGGCTCGCCGCGGATTGCCGGCCCCGGTTGATCAGCGTGCAGTCGACCGGCTGTGCACCGGTGGCGCGCGCGTTCGATGCCGGGCAGGACGCGACCACCGCGTGGGAACATCCGGAGACGGTGGCCAGCGGCCTGCGGGTTCCCGCTCCGCTCGGCGGCCCGCTCATCCTGCGGGGCCTTCGGGAGACCGGCGGACTCGCCGTGGCCGTTACGGATGACGCGCTGATGGAGTCTGCTCAGTGGGTCGGGTCGGGTGAGGGGATTGACATGTGCCCGGAGGGCGGGGCGGCCGTCGCCGCCCTGGCGTCCCTGGTGTCCGCCGGTATGGTCGACCGTGATGCGCGCGTCGTGTTGTTCAACACCGGGGCCGGGTGGCTTTATCGATAGTGACCGGCGATATTTCCCGGTTGGATTTCACCCAACATGCCCATCGCCATTCTCGACCCGGCCGCTGGAATCAGCGGTGACATGACCCTCGGCGCGCTGCTCGATGCCGGGGTGCCCGCTGAGTGGCTGGCCGGTTTACCGGCGCGCCTGGGTCTGGTGGACGTATCGGTGCGCATTGCATCCGTCATGCGTTCATCGATCGTGGCCACCAAGGTCGATTTCGCGATCCCGAACGGCGGGGAGCACCACCACGGGCGGTCGGTTGGAGCGTTGATCGCGTCGCTGCGCGGCGCGGCGATATCGGACTGGGTGCGCGAACGGGCCGTGCGCGCGTTCGAACTGGTCGGGGAGGCGGAGGGACGCGTGCACGGCTGTGAGCCGTCCGACGTGCACCTGCACGAGGTCGGGGCGGTGGACGCGCTGCTCGACATTGTCGGGGCGATCGAGGGATTCGAGCAGCTCGGGGTGAGCGCGGTGTACAACCTCCCGGTCGCCGTGGGCACGGGTTGGGTCGACGCCGTGCACGGGCGACTTCCGGTGCCGGCGCCCGCGACGGCGATCCTGCTCGAAGGGCTCGACCTCGTGCATGCGGGCCCGGTGGAAGGCGAGGCGACGACACCGACCGGGGCGGTCTTGCTCCGGGTGCTGTCGGACGGACCGCCGCCCGCGCGGTGGCGAATCCGTGGGACGGGATGGGGGGCCGGGCAACGCGATCCAGCGGGATATCCGAACGCGTTGCGCCTGCTCGTGGCCGAGGCGTCGGGCGAGTTCGGTGAGCTGGAGGTCATCGCGACCGACATCGACGACCTGACGCCCGAGTACGTCGAGCCGTTGCGTCAGGCGTTGCTCGACGCCGGTGCGGTCGATTGCCTGTCCTGGCCGACCCACGGTAAGAAGGGTCGGGCGGGCATCCGGATCGAGGCGTTGACGCCGCTCGACCGTACTGAGGTGGTGATCGAGGCGATGTTCCGGCATAGCACCACGGCGGGCATTCGCCGTTCGCGCACGCAACGCCGGACGCTGGCGCGACGCGAGTTCGTGGTGGAGCTTGCCTCCGGCGTGCGGGTACGAACCAAGGTGAGGATTGGGCCGGATGGCCCGCGGGTGAAAGCGGAATTCGACGATTGTCTCCGTGCCGCATCGGCACTCGATCGGCCGGCGTTCGAGGTCGCGCGCGAGGCCGAGCGGCGCGCGGAGGCGATGCTCGACATGACGAACCAGGACACGACCGCGTCAACCAAGGAGTAACCATGGGCAAGCTTGCGCTGACGGTAGGCATCGGCATTTCGCTCGCTGCGGGAGCCGGAACGGCAGCGGCGCAGGTCTCCGGTTGGGTGGCGCCGACTTGCGATCTCAATACGGGCCACTACCTGGTCAACAGCGCACTAACCTATCTGCGTAGCGCCGCGCGGACGCGACACCAGGATCAGAAGCAACGGGATCTCGCGGATGCCTTGCGGGTGATCAAGGAGGCCATCGCCCAGGGAGAGGGCGAGAACGGCTCCGTGTGGTATTTCCTGGGCCGATACCACGCCGTGCGCAACGATCTCGTCGGCGCGGATTCCGCGTGGGATCGCGCCGCCGCGATGCTGCCGGGATGCGCGAGCGACATCAACGTCCACCGCCGCACCCTGTGGGTACCGATTCTGAATCGCGGCGTGCACGCATTGCAGGCCGGCGACGTCGAGAGCGCCAAGGCGGAATTCCTCCGCAGCAACACCATCTTCGACGTGGAACCTCCCGCCTACTTCTACCTCGGGCAGGTCTTCGCGGACGCGAGCGAGGTCGACAGTGCCGTCGCGTATTATCGTCAGACGCTCGGCATTATCGCCGAGCGGCGGGCAGATGGCGACAGTGCGTTCGACGACATGGCGAAGAACGCGACGTTCAACTCGGCGCGCCTGCTGCACCGGTCGGAACGGTATGATTCGGCGGTGGTGTGGTACCAGCGGTATCGCCAGATCGATCCCGATGACGCCCAGGCCATTACCGGCCAGGCAGGTGCCATGGCTTCCGCGGGCCAGGAAGACGCCGCACTCGCCCTCTACGACAGCGTGCTCATGCGTGCCGCGGGGATGTCGCCGCTCGACCTGTTCTCCACCGGTGTCGTGCTGTTCCGCGCGGACCGCTACGATCGGGCGGAGCAGGCCTTTCTCGCCGGTCTCGAACGGAATCCGTACTACCGTGATGCGTTGTTCAACTTGTCCAACACGTACCTGAAGTTGTCGGACCGGGAGGGCGTCGAGAAGGCGGCGTTGGGCGAGAAAATGTTCCCGATCGTCCAGCGGTTGCTCGAGGTGGATCCGAATTCAAGTGCGGCGATGCGATTGATGGCGGCGGCGTATCAGCTTCGCGGAATGGGCGACTCCACGCTGGCGATGCTCGAGCGGCAGCAGGCGCTGACCTTCGATATCACGGTAAGCCGGTTTCTCCCGGCCCCCGACGGCGGCATCGAGCTCGGGGGCGTGATCACGAATCTGCTGGACAGCGCGCAGACCTTGCCGGCGATCACGTTCGAACTGCTCGACGAGTTGGGTGAGGTGCTGGAGGACGTGGATGTGGGAAGCATGGAACTCGACGCCGATGGAGGGATGGCGCCGTTCTCCTACGTGGCGCTGTCGGAGGGGATCGTCGCCTGGCGCTATCGGGTTGGCGGCTAGCGACGACCTCGATTGACAAGGCGTGCGGGGTCTCGTCATACTCCGCCGCCATGCGGGCGTAATTCAGTGGTAGAATGCCAGCTTCCCAAGCTGGACGTCGCCGGTTCGAGTCCGGTCGCCCGCTCTTCCTGGCGGATGCATTCGAGGCGCGACTCCGAATACCGGATAACTGTCGGCTGAGGTTGCGCCGATTCGGTTCCGGGGTTATGTGTCTCGTGAAATCCACCTCGGGGGAGGCGCACCGATGACCTCACTCGTCCGCACGTTGATCTCTGCCGGCGTGGCCGCGACCGCGGTCGTGCATTCCGTCGCGGCCCAGGGGTCATGGACCGGACATCAGCCGCCGTGCGAACTCAATACCGGCCATTTCCTCATTAGCGGCGCGACGCTGTATCTCAAACAGGCCGTCGAAACGCGGCACCCAAACGAGCGAGATGGGCGTCTCGCGGAGGCGGCCCGCGTGCTGACCGAAGCCGTGACCACCGGTGGGCAGGCAGACAACCCGGGGGCCTGGTACTACTTCGGGCGCTACTACAGCATCCAGGCCGATCCGGCCGGCGCGGACAGCGCGTTTCGCCGCGTCCTCGATGCGGTCCCCGCGTGCGCCGACGATGTGCGTCAGTATCTCGCGCGGCTTCACCCGATCAGCCTGAATGAGGGATTACGCACCTGGGGCGAGGGGCACCTCGATTCGGCGGTGAGCTACCTCCATCTTGCCGGGCGGCTCAACCCGGATGACGCCGAAGTGCCGTTGTATCTGAGCGTCATGTATTCGGCCGGCGGTCAGCTCGATTCCGCCAGCAAGTACGCCGAGCTCGGCCGGGAGGCGGCCAAGACCGACACGGCACATGCCGCCCGACTCAAGCAGGCCCTGCTCGAATTGGCGAGCGGGTATGAAACCAAGGCGTACCAGGAACCGGCCATCATCACGGTCCCGTTGACCCGGCAGGAGCGCGACTCGATCGCGATCGAGATGACGACGGACTCGTCGCGATTCGCCGACATGGCGGGACAGGTTGCGGCCATTCGCGCTCGCGGGAACAAGCTGGACGACGAGTCGGCGGCGCGATTCCAGGCCGAGTCGACCACCGTGACCAACACCCTGGCGCGTTACCGTTCGCAATACGATTCATTGGTGCGCCACGCGCAGGCCGACAGTGCGGCGGTCGCCGCGGCGGCGGACCCGGCGATCCGCCACTACGGGATCTACCTGGAGGCGTATCCGGATGACGTCGATGCGGCCATGAAGGTCGCGCGACTCTACTCGGCGCTCGGCGATGCCGCGTCACTCAACGCCATGATCGAACGGGTGGCGGCCTCCGACGAGATCCCGGCGACTCAACTCGTTCAGGGGGGACTCAGTCTCCACAACGAGGGCCAGAATGCCGCGGCAATCCGACTGCTCGAGAAGGCGCTGCGGCAGGTTCCGTATGAACGCAACGCGCTATACGTGGTCGCGCGGGCGTACTACGCGCTCAAAGACGTGGACCACATGATGCCGATCACCGAGCGATTGCTCGACGTCGATCCGCTGAACCGCAGCACGGTGCGCATGCGCGCGCTGGCCTGGTCACTCCGTGCCGAGGCAGACTCCGTTCGGCACTATGTGGCGCTCGCCGACACCGGGGTGGCGTGGAATGTGACGGTCACGCAGTTCATGGTCCGGGACTCGTCCATGGCGTTGTCGGGGGGGGTGCGGAACGTCGCGCGTCGGCCGCTTCCCGAAACGACCCTCGTCTTCGAGTTTCTCGACGAGGCCGGCAACGTCGCATTCGCCGAATCCGCCACCGTTCCCGCGTTGGATCCGAACGGGCACCATTCCCTCGCGATTCGGCATGCGGAAGGCGGTGTCGTCGCGTGGCGGTACCGGAGACAGGAGTAGCGCGGTAGGTTTCTCCGCCGGCCCCAGCGGGCCGCCTGAGGGAGGGCGCATGCCCTCCCTCGTTTGTCCCTACACCTTCGAGCGCCCACATGGTTCGTGTGCAGTCTGTCGCTGCTGACTCGCTCGGCCACGAGTTGGGTCTCGCGCCGGGGACCGAGTTGCTGTCGGTGGATGGTCGCGCGCTCGACGACTTCCTCGACTGGGAGTTCCTCACCGCGGTCGATCGATTCACGCTGCTCGCCAACCGGCCCGACGGTCAACCGGTCGAATACGACGTGGAACGCCCGGAAGGCGTGCCGATGGGATTGGTGCTCGAACCGCCCCGCGTGCGCCGCTGCGCCAATCGCTGCGACTTCTGTTTCGTGGATGGTCTGCCGGCGGGGCTGCGGGAGAACCTCTACATCCGCGATGACGATTACCGGCTGTCGTTCCGCTACGGCAACTTCGCGACGCTGACCAACCTCAAGCAGAAAGACATCGACCGCATACTCGAATATCGCCTGTCGCCGCTGTACGTGTCGGTCCACGCCACCGATCCGGTCGTCCGCAGACGCTACCTGCGGAATCCGCGCGCGCCCGCCGTTGTACCGCAGTTGGAAACGTTTGCGGCCGGCGGCATTCAGTTCCACAGCCAGATCGTGGTGCAACCGGGAGTCAATGACGGTGCGGTGCTCGCACGCAGCCTCGAAGACCTGTACGCGCTTGGGGCGACCGTCCTGTCGGTCTCGGTGGTGCCGGTCGGCCTGACGGCCTTCAGCAAGCTCGACCTGGTGCGGGAGCCGACCCGGGACGAGTGCCGGGCGGCCCTCGCGACGATCGAACCGTTCGCGTCGCGTGCCGTAGGTGAACGTGGCGAGCCGTGGGTGTTCGGGTCAGACGAACTGTACCTGGTGGCCGAGACCGATCTGCCACCGGCGGAGGCATACGGGGCATTCGACCAGGTCGAGAATGGGGTGGGGAGCGTGCGGTATCTCGAGTCGCAGATCGCCGACTACGAAGACCTGGCCGAGTTCAGCGATCGCCGAATCGGCGTGTTCACCGGTTCGGCCATGGGCCGTCTGTTGCCGGCGGTGGTTGGCGGGCTGGCCGAGCGCACCGGCGCTCGGTTCGAGGTCATTCCCCTGGAGAACGACCTGTTTGGACCGTCGGTCACGACGGCGGCGCTGTTGCCGGGGCGCGTGTTCCTCGAAGCCCTCCGCCGGCGCGGCGACCTCGATCTGGCGTTGCTCCCGGCTGAATCGGTCAATGACGAAGGGTTGCTGATCGACGATCTCCCGGCCCGGGCGCTGTTCGAGGGCGCGTCGTGCACCGTGCGTTTCTCATATGATTTCGGCGACGCGCTGCGGGAGCCACTTCGCTAATGCGCGCCACCGTCGCCATCGTCGGGCGTCCCAACGTCGGGAAATCAACGCTGTTTAATCGCATCGTCGGCGGCCGGCCGGCCATCGTGCACGACCGGCCCGGCGTCACCCGCGACCGCAATTTTGGCCTTGGCGTGTGGGGTGGTCAGGAATTCTGGCTGATCGATACCGGCGGGTGGATCGCCGGCGAGGACGATGCGCTCGGCAAGGCGATCCGGCTTCAAGTGGAGGCGGCCATCGACGCCGCGGATGTCGTGCTGTTCGTGGTTGATACCCGCGAGGGGGTCCACCCGGCCGACCTCGAGGTGGCGGGCATCCTGCGCCGGCTGAGCGATCGGGTGCTGGTCGCGGCCAACAAAGCGGACGATCTGGCGACCGACGTGTCGCATCACCAGTTCCACGAGCTCGGCCTGGGAGAACCCTGCGCGGTCTCCGCCGGCACGGGGAAGGGAAGTGGGGATCTTCTGGACCGGTTGGTAGGTCTGCTGCCTTCCGAAAATCGGGGTGTTGCGCGAGTGGAGGGCGAGATCAGCGTGGCGGTGGTTGGCCGGCCGAATGTGGGGAAGTCGAGCATCGTCAATCGCTTGCTGGGTGAGGAGCGGAGCGTCGTCGCCCCGGAAGCCGGGACGACCCGAGACGCGATCGACTCCCCCTTGCGGTATCATGATGTGACCCTCAACTTCATTGATACTGCGGGGTTACGAAAGCGAACGAAAGTAGAAGATGAGGTCGAGTTCTACTCGACCGTGCGTACGGAGCGAGCGGTGGAGCGCGCGGACGTGTGCGTGCTTGTGATCGACGCGGCGCAGGGGATGCAAGGGCAAGATCTGCGCATCGCATCGCGTATCTGGGATTCGGGCGCCGGTCTGATTATCGCCGTGAACAAGTGGGACCTCGTTGAAGAGAAGGACTCCGATACGGCGGTGCACGGTCGGGCGGCGGTGGTGGAGCGGGCCGCGTTTCTCGATGCCGTTCCGTTCATTTATGTCTCGGCGCTGACGGGACTGCGCGTGCGGAAGATCCTCGACACGATTCTCGAGGTGGCGCGCGAACGCGCGAAGCGGATAGCGACGGTGGATGTCAATCGGGTGCTCGAGTCGCTGCTGCAGCGAACCCAGCCGCCGCAGAAAGCCGGGCAGGAGGTGAAGCTGCTCTACGCCACCCAAATCGGAACCGCGCCGCCCCGGTTCGCCATCGTGTCGAACCGGCCGGACGCGGTGCCTGAATCCTATCAGCGGTTCCTCATCAATGGGTTCCGCCGGGCGTGGGGGTTCTCCGGGGTGCCGATTCAGCTCAAGCTGCGCCGGAAACGCGGCCGGCGATGACGTTGGGTTTGGTCCTGTTGGCGGCGTACCTGCTGGGATCGATCCCGATGAGTTGGCTGATGGCGCGGCTCGGGGGGATCGATTTACGGGCACATGGCAGCGGGAATCTGGGCGCCACGAATCTGTATCGCGCGCTGGGATGGCGCTACGCGATTCCCGCCGGCTTGTTCGACGTGGCGAAAGGCGTCGTGCCGGTGATGGTACTCGCGCCGCGCGCCGGTAACGAGCCGTGGATTCCTCTGCTCACCGGCGCCACCGCGATGTTCGGACACGTGTACTCGGTGTTTGTGCGTTTCAAGGGTGGAAAAGGCGTCGCGACCGCCGCCGGGGTGGTGCTTGCCCTGGCGCCAGCCGCGCTGTTGGCCAGCGTGGCCGTGTGGCTGGTGGTGCTGAAGGGTTCGGGATACATGTCGCTGGCTTCCCTGGCAGGCGCGGCGGCATTTCCGGTTGCCGTGTGGTTCGTTCGACCGGAGAACCCCTACGTCCTTTGGGTGGGCATCGTGCTCGCGGCGTTCATCTGGTTCACGCATCGGTCCAATATCCGGCGACTGATTGCCGGTACCGAGTCCCGGCTCGGGCGACGGCGCGAGGTCTGACATGCAGGTGGCCGTGATTGGGGCGGGGAGCTGGGGGACGACGATTGCCGATCTGGTCGCGCGGAACGGTCACCGCGTGGCGATCTGGGCGTACGAAACCGAGGTGGTCGACTCCATCAACGGGCAGCACGAAAATGCGGTCTTCCTGCCGGGTGCGTCGCTGGCGCCCGGCATCGTCGCGCATCGCGATATCGCCGACGCGGTCAGCGAGGCAGAACTGGTCGTCTCGGCGTCTCCCTCCCACGCGGTTCGCAGCGTGACCGGCGAGGTCGGTGGTGCGCTCCGCGGTCGGACGCCCTTGGTCGTCAGCCTGTCGAAGGGGATCGAGGAAGGGACCGACGCGTTCATGAGCGCGATTCTCTGCGAAACGATGCCCGGGTGTGCGGTGACCGTGGTGTCGGGCCCCAGCTTCGCGCGGGAGGTCTTCGAGCAGCAGCCGACAGCCCTGGTCGCGGCGTCGCGCGATCACGCCGCCGCCGAGGAGGTCCAACGGGTCTTGTCGAACGGCTACTTTCGCGTCTACACGTCCGCGGACGTGTGTGGGGTGGAACTCGGCGGGTCGCTGAAGAACGTGATTGCCCTTGCGGCGGGCATTCTCGAAGGGCTCGGCTTGGGGAGCAACCCTCGCGCGGCACTCATCACGCGGGGGCTCGCCGAGATGGCCAGGCTTGGCGACGCGTTGGGAGCGGATGCGCGGACCTTCGCGGGTCTGGCCGGCATGGGCGACCTGCTGCTGACCGCCACCGGGACGCAGAGTCGGAATCACAGTCTCGGCGTGGAGTTGGGGAAGGGACGGGCCCTCGATGCCGTACTCGCGGAGCGGCGCTCCGTGGCTGAAGGCGTTCGCACGGCGCGGACCGCCGTCGATCTGGCTGAGCGGGTGAAGGTCGAATTGCCGATCGCGAGTGAAGTGTCCCGCATTTTGTTTGACGGCAAGTCGCCGAAACAGGCGATCGATCACCTGATGGGTCGGGAACTGCGGGCGGAACACGACCGATGACGGCCTCCCGCCCCTTGCAGGAGTTCTTTGCGATCGGTGACGTGTGCCAGCTCACCGACCTCAAACCGCATGTGCTGCGGTACTGGGAGAGCCAGTTCCGGTTCCTGAATCCCGCGAAGAACCGGTCCGGGAATCGGGTGTACCAGCGACGCGAGATCGAGCTGATCATGCTCGTCAAACACCTGCTGTACACCGACAAGTACACGATCGAGGGGGCACGCCAACGCATTGACCACTACCGGCGTACCGGCACGTTGAAGTTCGAAGCCCGGACGGCCCTGCAGCACGAGACCATCGAGAGCCTGCGGTCCGAACTCCAGGACGTGCTCGACGTGCTCAACCGCGATCGCGATTCCGTTGCGCATCCTGGTAAGTAACGACGACGGCATTCATGCACGCGGACTCAGCGTGCTTGCCGACGTCTGCCGTTCCGTTGCGGAGGTCTCGGTCGTGGCGCCTGATCGCGAGCAGAGCGGTGCCAGTCACTCCCTGACCCTGGCTCGGCCGCTGAGTCCGCTCGAGCGCGGCGACGGGTCCTTCCAGGTCGATGGGACCCCCACCGACTGCGTGCTGCTCGCCCTCGGGGCGTTGCTGGATGACAAACCTGATTTTGTCTTCTCCGGGATCAATCATGGGCCGAACATGGGCGAAGACGTGCTCTACTCCGGCACGGTGGCCGCTGCGATGGAGGGGTTGTCGGCGGGCATTCCGGGCATCGCGGTGTCATTCGCAGGTGGCGCCATCGAGCTGATCGACAGTCACCGTCCGTGGCTCGAGCGCCTGGTGCGAGACATCGTCCAGGTCGAGGATTTCCCGAAGGAAACGCTGCTCAATATCAACTTGCCCGCCGTGCCGGGAGGTGAGATCGCCGGGATTCGCGTTACGACACTCGGGAATCGTGTGTTCGAGGGGTCGATTGCGACCACGACCGACCCGTGGGGGCGAACGGTGTACTGGATCGGGGGCGGCCACATCTCGTGGTCGGGGCGGGACGACTCGGATTTCCATGCGGTCAAGGCAGGGTACATCTCGGTGACGCCGCTACACCTCGATCTCACGAACTATCGGTTGCTGGAAGATGTCGGGTTATGGCAACTCGGCCGGTAGGGGACAGTTACGGCGGTTACCGCGCCAAGCTTGTCGAGGAGTTACGCGGGAAGGGGATTGACGATCTTGCGGTCTTGCGAGCGTTTGGCGAGACCCCGCGTCACTTGTTCGTGCCGGAGGCGCTGGTCCGCCAAGCGTACGAAGACACCTCGTTGCCGATCGGGAACGGCCAGACGATTTCTCAGCCTTCCACCCAGGCATCATACCTTCAGGCACTCGCGCTCACCGGCCGGGAACAGGTCCTTGAGATTGGGACCGGGTCGGGATACCAGGCGGCGTTGCTCGCTCGCGTGGTGGACCGCGTGGTCACGGTCGAGCGCGTTCCGCAGCTTGCCCAGGCAGCCAAACGGGCCCTCGATGCGGCGGGTCTGACGGGCGTCCTCGTCGTGACGGGCGATGGGACCTTGGGCTGGCGGCCCGGGGCACCGTACGATGCCATACTGGTCGCGGCCGTCGGTCCGGGAATTCCGGCTCCGCTGGTAGAGCAACTCGCGGATGGAGGTCGACTCGTGATTCCGGTGGAGCGCAACGGGAAGCAGGTGCTGCTTCGCGTGACCCGCCAGGGGGAGGAGGTCGTGGAAAACCTCATGGGGTCGGCCAATTTCGTTCCCCTGATAGGGCGTCACGGCTACGACGGGGCCGATGCCGGACCTGCGCGGAGTGGCGGGGAGGCAGCAAGCCGGTGATCGGGTCGCTGTCCCATTGGTTTTCGGGCCTGATTAGCTGGCTTACCGAGACCATATTCGCGTTGGGGTATCCCGGGATTACGGCCCTGATGGCGCTGGAGTCGTCGTTCTTTCCCTTTCCAAGCGAAGTCGTGCTCCCGCCGGCGGGCTACCTGGCCGCGCAAGGGAGAATGAATGCCTGGCTGGCGCTTGGATCCGGCGTCCTCGGGTCCGTGCTTGGGGCGCTGTTCAACTACTTCCTGGCCGTCAAGCTGGGGCGACCGCTGCTACACCGGTATCACCGCTACCTTCTGATCAAAGAGACCTCGTTGGACCGGGCGGAGGCCTTCTTCCGGCGCCACGGCGAGATCAGCACCTTCGTTGGCCGACTGGTCCCGGTGATCCGGCAGTACATCTCGCTTCCGGCCGGGCTGGCCCGAATGCGGCTCGATCTCTTCGCGGTATATACCGCGCTCGGGGCGGGGATTTGGTGTGCGATTCTCACCTGGATTGGGTGGTATCTGGGATCGAATGCCGAGCGGCTTCAGGAAGAAGCCGTCGCGGGGTATGTTGGCCGGGCGTTGACGATTGTCCTGCCACTCCTCGCCGTGCTGATCGGGGTTTACGTCGTGAGGCAGCGCCGCCGGGCAGCGGCTGCGGCCGCCGACCGCTCGGAGCAGCAATGAGCGAGGAGTGCGCGTACCGCTGGCGCATTGCGGGACGTGTGCAGGGAGTGGGGTTCCGATGGTCGGTGTTGGACCGGGCTCGCGCGTTGGACGTGGTGGGCTGGGCGCGCAACATGCCGGACGGTTCCGTGGAGGTGGTTGCTCGCGGACTGCCAAATGCGCTCGACAGGCTCGATGAATTCCTGGCTACCGGTCCAACGCACGCCCATGTGGAAGATGTGGATAAGGTCCATATTCCACATGAGAGTGTTGCGGGCAATGCCTTTACAATCAAGTAGTTAGCCGTCGAACCATACATGGATCAACACTTGAGATGATTTCGAGAATGACTGCAGTAGCCATGCGGTCCCGGGCCATTGAGACTCGGCTTCCCAGGCACGGCAGGGTTGGATGTTTGCGGCCCAATTGGCAGGTAGAGGCGGCCACTCTCGGCAGCACCCAAGCTGTTTCGGGGCATACCGGTAGCCACTTCAACTTGTTAAGTTGTCACCCGCTGCGCCCCTGTAGCTCAGTGGATAGAGCAGCGGTTTCCTAAACCGTTGGTCGGGTGTTCGACTCACCCCAGGGGCATGCGGCCGGCTGGGATCGCCGGGATCGCCGGGGTCACCCGGACCGAACACTCGCTTGGACAAACCAGAGGTCAAGTGACGAAAGCAGTCGAGACACAGCAACCGGAGCGGGTCGAAAAGCTGGTCAAGTGGTATCAAGCCCATCAGCGCCGGCTGACGGTGATCGGCGCGGTGGCGGCGGTGGTGGCGGTGGGGGTGTGGTTCACGCTGACCGCTCGCTCACGACGGGAGGCGTTCGCCCAACGCGAATTGAGCCAGGCCAGGATGGCCGCCGATGCCGGTAACCTCGCTCTGGCGTCGAACGATCTGTCCCGCCTGGTAACGTCCTACGGCGGGACGGCGGCGGCGGAGGAAGCGGCCCTGGTGCTTGCCCAGGTTCGGCTGCTTCAAGGACAGGCGCAGCTGGCCGTGGTCGACTTGCAGTCGTTGGTGGCTGGTGGCCTGCGCGATCAGTTTCGTGCCGTGGCCTATCAGCTGTTGGGAGCCACATTGGAGCAGCTCGGTCGGGTGGCGGAGGCTGGAGATGCCTATCTGGAGGGTGCGACGGGTCCCGGGCCCGCATTACTCCTAGCCGACTTGCTCCTCGACGCCGGGCGCGCGTACATGGCAGTGGGTGACGTTCAGAAGGCGGTTGCGGCGTATCGGCGGGTCGCCGAGGAGTTCAAGGACACCCCAGGCGCGCTCGAGGCGGAGTTGAGGCTTGGCGAGCTGCGCCAAACTGACATGGAGACCTGACCTTCAGAGCGGGCTCGCCGGGACGGGTCCAGGTGGTGGACCCGTTTCTTTTGGACCTACCTAAAGTGCGTATAAGATATGTTATGTTAAGTTAATCTGTCGGGACATGTGGACAATCAATTCCCTCATGTCGCGCGCATGATGCGTAAATGCTTGTCGATTGGCGCTTTGTGGCTGAGTAGCTCGTAAGAGACTTGAAGACGGCTACGGAGTGCCTGGCTCCGCTATCAACATAGAGTGGCAGAGGGCTGGCAGACCGCATGGGCATTGAGCGGTCCCGACGAGAAACACGCCGGTGCCTGTCAGCGGCCTGCCTGAAGGACCCCCGTGAAGACCAGACGACCTTGGCCGCCGAGCCGCGGCTCCAGCAAGCCCGGGTTGGGGCCGCTCGATTTGGGGAGTCCGTGCACGGAAATCGGCAGTCCCGCGCGGCTCATTACGGTCCAAGGGAGCTCGATTCGTCCGGCGACGGCCAGAAAGACCGCTGAGGCGACCGCTCCGGTTCCGCAGGCGAGCGTCTCAGCCTCCACCCCGCGTTCGTACGTGCGCATCGCCCACTCCCCGCCCGGTTTCTGGCCAACGAAGTTCACATTCGCGCCGGCGGGAAGCGCGGCATCGAACCGAAGCGCCCTCCCCCGTATCGGGACGTCCACGGCATCGAGGTCGTCGACCGGAACCACCAGGTGCGGCACGCCGACGGTCGCGAACCCGATCGAGCCTTCCCCGGCGATCGGCGTGATTGGCGGGAACCAGGCGTCTGTGACGTCGGCCAGACGGATCTCCGCGCGGTCGGGGTCGTTTGGGTCGCCGCGCGTCTGGAAGGTGCCGGCGTCCGTCTCGAGTTCCATGGCGCCGGCGGGCACCATTTCGAGCCTGGCCGCCAGTGTAGTGGCGCAAAGCGCGGCATTGCCGCACATCGGCGCGTGGCTGCCATCGTTGTTGAAAAAGTCGAATCGGACCGCGCCCGGCTTGGACCCGGGCGCCAGCACGACCAGCCCGTCCGCCCCTACTCCCATTCTCCGCGAGCAGACGTCCTGGATTCGTTCCGTGGTCCATTCCGCCAAAGGGTCGGTACGGCCATCCGCGAACACGAAGTCGTTGCCGGACCCCGTCATCTTGAAGATCACCGAACCCATGGGGTCAGAGCCGTCCGAAAAGCGCTTTGAAGCGCAGCCGCCAGACCATCCAGATTGCCTCGCGTACAATGTGTCCCGACATCTTGCTCACGCCGTCCGTCCGGTCGACGAACACGATCGGGATTTCCACGATCCTAAACCCCATCCGGGCCGCCCGGAAGCTCATCTCGATCTGAAAGGCATAGCCGTTCGAATGGACCTGATCGAGCTTGATCGTCTCCAAGACCTTGCGCCGAAAGCACTTAAACCCTCCCGTCGCATCATAAAGCCGGTTTCCCGTGACCACCTTGGCGTAGATATTCGCGAAATAGCTGAGCAGCAGCCGCGCCATCGGCCAGTTGACCACCGTCACTCGCCCCTTGAGGTAACGCGAGCCGAGAACGACGTCGGCATCGGCGGCGGCCTCCAGGAACTGCGGCAGATGCTTGGGATCATGGGAGAAATCGGCGTCCATCTCGAAGATGAACGCGTAGTCGCGTTCGAGCGCCCAGCGAAACCCGGCGACGTAGGCCGTTCCGAGCCCCTTTTTCCCCTCGCGATGGATAGCGTGGATCCGTGGATTCTGGCGCGCGAGATCGTCGGCGACCTTTCCCGTCCCGTCGGGCGAGTTGTCGTCCACCACGAGTACGTCGATACGCGAATCCTGCTCCAGGACCAGCGGGACGATCTTGTGGAGGTTGCTCAGTTCGTTGTAGGTCGGGATGATCACCAGCGCCTTGTCAGCCACCGCGCCTCCGGGCGATTGGCGGCCCGACGAGGCTCACCGCGACCAGGAACACGCTCAACAGCGTGATGAGTTTCCCTCGTTGATACGGGCGACTCTCGAACGTCAACTCCACGCTGCTGGCCCCCGCCTGGACTGGAACGGTGATGAGCGCGACATCACCTCGGATCACGGGTGTCTCCGTTCCATCTACCGTGGCGCGCCACCCCGTGTAGTAGTTCTCCGCTACTACGACATACGCGGGCACCGGAGCCGGCGGTTCGATCTGCAGCGTCATCCGGCCGGGTTCCCATGCCGCCACATCCACGCGGGCGTCGAGCGCCGGGGGAAGACTGTCGATGGGTGCTGGGTCGACCGCCGCCGCCGTATCGAGCAGCACCAGCCGGTCGAACGGGAGCCGGGAGCCGGGGTCGGCCACCGTCGGAATGGCTTGTTCGTCCGGGACCTTCAGGGCGGCCGGGACCAGCCGTGCGTAGGGTGCCGGGTTGCGCCGTACCATCACGGTTCCCTGCTCTCCGCCCGAGGTCACGACGCCGTCCAGGAGCGTGTCGAATTCCGCCGCCAAGTCTGCGTAGGCGGGCACAAGCGGGCGGGCGAGGTCGATTTGCGGGGGAAGCAGCACGTAGCGGACGGCGTACAAGTCCCACAGCCGTCTGCTCCTGAAGAGGTAGCTCCAGACGTTCTTGCCCCCCATCAACTCGTTGAAGGCGTGCAGTTGGTTGCCGTGATGTCCCAACATCTGCGGAATACCGAACGCCATGAGCGACGACCCGCGATACAGCTCGAACCCCGTGTCGGACAGGTCGAACACGCGAAACGGTAGCCTCTCCTGCCGCAACCGCTCGGTGATTTCATCGGGTTGGTAGAGTCCCGCGGTTGGGGACTCGGTGAACGACCAGAACCCGCGGGCGTTGCGCCACAAGTCTCCCCCGACGAGCAGGGCCAGCCCCATCACGAACAGCGGTGCCGTCAGTTTGTCCTTGCACCACGCGAAGGTGAGGCCGCCCAGCGCCACCAACGCGACGGCGCTGCCGAGCGCGCCGCGCAAGATCGGTCCCTGTGCTGTCGCGGCCGCACCGATGAAATCCCGAGCGGTTCCCGGCGGCGCCTGCTGCGCCACGCCGATCGCCAGCGACTCCGCCAGCCCACCAAAGGCGCCAACCACCGCCAGGACGGCGAGCGCACCGCCGCTGATCATCCATGGCAGGGCCCAGCGGGTCCCCGCCCCGTCCCGCTCGAGCCGCTCGACGCCGACGGCAGCGAACACCGCGAGCACGAACGCGACGGCGAAGAGCGCCATGCCCGGGGCCCGCACCTGTTTCATGAACGGCATGACCGCCCACCAGACCCTGTAGAATGGGGTGGCCGAGCCGAGCGCAATGAGCAGAAACAGGATCCCGGTTCCGCCCAACCAGAACGCCATCCGCCGTCGGTTCCGGTCGAGCAGGCCGACGATCGCCAACGCCACGACCGGAAGTCCGAGGTACTCGGAATGGAGTTTGAGGGGATTCGCCGCCCAATAGCTCTGGTCCTGCGTGGTTCCCGCAAAGCTCGAGATGAAGAACTCCGGCACGTGGGTCCACGGAATGGCGTATGACGCGGACCCGGCAAAGCCGTAGTACGTCTCGGCGCGGGGCGAGTACGGCAGGTACTCGAAGAACGGGAGTACCTGGATCATGCCCACGCCGAACCCGACCATGACCGCGAGCAACGCCAGCCCAAGGGCGGGAAGCCGTGCCGCGACGGGGCGATCCGATGGCTCTCCGAACGTGAGATAGAGCGCGAACAGGCCGGCGGCCACGAGCATGTAGTAGGTGAGTTGCGCGTGGGGCGACACGAGGGCCAGCCCGATGCTGAGCGACACGAGTCCGTACCCCTCCCACCGCCGATCCCGCAGTGCGAGGACCAGTCCGATCAGGGCGAGCGGGAGCAACGTGGTGACGAACAGCTTCCCGTCGTGTCCGGGGGACACGTAGGATCCGATCACGCCGGATAGCTGGTATGCGAGTCCCCCGGTCACCGCGCCGGACCAGGCGATGCGCAGGAGGCGCAGCAGGGCGTAGGTCAGCAGGCCCGCGATGACATAGTGGATCACAAACCCGAGATTCATCGCGATGCCGGTCGGGAGTATCAGGCGCATCCAGGAGGTTGGATAGAAGATGTCGCCGTGCATTGCCCCGACGAACGGCAGGCCGCCGAACAGTTCAGGATTCCACAGCGGCACTCGGCCGGTCCGCTTCCATTCGGCCGCGAGCCAATCACGGAACGCGTAGCCCGAGTGGTACTGATCGCTGAACGGACCGGCGAGGAACCGGCCCGACCACATGGGGATCGACAGGATCGCGATCCAGAGCGTGAGCACGCCGCTCGCGACCAGCGTCGGGCGGGGCGGCTGATACGGCTCCGGTCTCTGCTCAGCTTCCACGTGGCTGCTCCTTCGATCCCGTGCCCAGTACCGTTCCCGCGGCCGCGGCGGCGAGTTCGGTGATCGTGAGCAGGAGTCGGGACGCAATGCTCAGCGCCACGGCACCGCCACTTCCGAGTGCGGGCGCAAGCAGGCCGATGAAGACGACCTCCCGGACTCCTACCCCGCCGGGGGCGAAAACGGACAACAAGCCAATAATGTAACCCGCCGCGAAGACCCCGACCGCCGTTGGGACGGTCAGGGCGGTGGGACCAAACAGGCCGCGTGCCAGGAGCCAGAACCCCGCACCATACGCCACCCACGACGCGGCGGTGACCAGGGCCGCCGTCACCACGCTTGGGAGCGCGAGCGGCCGCAGGTTGTCACCGCCCGGAAATCGGCCGAGCGCGCGGATGGCCGCGGGTGTGGCGAGTGCGCCGATGGTGACGATCGTGATGACGGCGCCCACAGCGAGCCAGAGCGGCGATGCGGCGCCGGGTGCGGTGGCGGCGACGATCGCGACGCCCGTGCCGAGGGCAACCGCCTGCATGGCGATCGCCGACCCGGCGGCGGCCCAGCCGGTGACGCCGGCGCGTTGGGCGAGTACGGCGAGACCCGCGATGCTCCAGACTTTGCCCGGAAGGTATCGGCCGAGATTGGCGAGCGTCCAGATCCTGGCGGCCGCGCCGAACGCAAGTCGCTGGTCCCAGCCGCCGAGCACGCGGCGCCATGCCTCGATCAGCATGGCGTAGGTGCCGAGCACGGCGAGCGCCGAGAGCGCGATCATACTGGGGCGGAGCGCGAAGTCGAACTCGAGTCCGCGGAACGCTTCCCAGTTTCGCGCAATCGCGCGCCACACGAAGACCGCGATGGCGACGCCGAGGACGACTTGCAGCATCCAAAACGCTGTCGAGCGGCGTGTCATCCCGTTCCCGCCTTGGCATAGACCCGTTCAAACTGGCCGGCAATCGCATCGGGGGCGAGTGCGGCGCGAAGCCTGTTCCCTGCGTCGCGCGCCGCGGTGCGGATGGTTGGATCGGCGAGGCACCGCTGCAGCGCGGCACCGACCGCCTCCGCCGATGCCGGCACGACGCACGCGCCGTTTCCATCGTGCACGATGTCCAGCACACCACCGCCGTCGAGGGTCGCCACCACGGGAATCCCAAGCATCAACGCCTCCGCCGCCGCGAGTCCCAACCCCTCGTGGCGTGACAAGAACGCGGCGACATCCGCGTTCCCCATGACGCGCGTGACCTCTTCGTCAGGCAGCGCGCCGCAAAACCGGACGTTGCCGAGTTCGAGCCGCGCGGCCTGCTGCTCCAACGCGGACCGCGCGGGGCCGTCGCCGATAATCGTGACGGGCGCGCTGATGGGCTCGCGATGTACCGCCTCGAGCAGCAGATCGACCCGCTTCTGGGTCGTGAGGCGTCCGAGATAAACGACGCCCCCGCCCCCGCCCCCGCCACCGGCGCCGTGGTGCTGGAACCGGGTGGTATCGACCGGAACCGCCACACGATCGATCTCGAGATTGGGTAGACGCGTGGCGCGCGCGGCCTCATCGGCAAGGTAGGTCGACAGGGCGGTCACGCGTGTCGCGCGCGTCAGGACGCGCCGCGCAAGCCAGCGCGCCGGCCATCGTCGCATCATGGCCACGTCGGTCCCCATGAGGCTCACCACGACGGGGACAGGTGAGCCGACCGCTGCCCAGCCGGCGGGAATCCACCAGAAGGCGTGCACGATGTCAGCGGAGATGTGGCGCACCTCGTTGCGGATCCCCTCGCGGAGCGCGCGCACCAGCTGCCGGAACGCCCACGCTCCGGACACGGACCGCGTGCTGCGCGCCATGTCACCGGTGTACGCCAGGTCCTCCCGGTTGGGCGCGGCGTAGCGTACCTGCACCACCGAGACGCCGCCGATCGTCTGGCGACCGGCGCGGCCGCGATCGGCGGGAGCGACCACACTCACGACGTGGCCCCGCGCCACCAGGGCCTCGGCGAGTCGTCCGAGAAAGGACCCGGCAACATCGCCGGGCCAGCGAGGGAACGCG
>Ga0214471_10000199_pt1:30000-55504 | contig 55504 bp, 42 predicted proteins | sample RVTome_5_FD_207665 | JGI IMG/M metagenome (GOLD analysis project Ga0214471, IMG submission 207665) | Soil microbial communities from uranium-contaminated site in the Upper Colorado River Basin, Wyoming, United States - RVT142D155 | ecosystem: Environmental > Terrestrial > Soil >... | reverse complement strand
TTTTGCTTTCTCAGATATTTCATAAAACGGACTCTCTATAGATCCCCACCAGTGATCAATTCTCGCATGAATAGCTAAGGATCCAGTAAGTCCAACATTGATGCCTTCGGACGTGTCAATTGGACAAATACGCCCATAGTGACTCGGATGAATATCTCGGCTCCGAAAACTTGCAGTTCTCCCCGTCAATCCTCCAGGACCCAAACAACTCACTTTTCGCCCATGAACCGTTTGTGTCAATGGATTGGTTTGGTCAAAAACTTGAGATAAGGGGTATGTGCCAAAAAAGGTCTCATAAGTAGTTATTAATAAAATCGAAGTTGAAGTTGGAGTTACCAAAGTTTGTGGAGTCGGTTTCGATTGACGTATGAATACTCTACGGATAGTTTTTTGAACCGCATGTTGTAAACGGCCAAGAGCCAGTCCGAATTGATCTTGTAACAGATCCGCAACCGAACGAATACGTTTATTTTTCAAGTGATTCATATCGTCATCGTCAAGTATACCCGTTCCAAATTTCATTCCAATCAAATGATCCGTAGCGGCCAATACATCTCGTGGTAACAAGAATGTATTGTTCTGAGGTATATTAAGATTCAGTCTCCGATTCATATTTCGTCGACCAACTCTTCCTAATTCACATTTTTGTTGAAAAAATTTCTTTTGTAATTCCTCACATAAGGACTCCGAAAATACCAGGTCCCCGCCTACACAAGCAAATTGTTGATAAAACTCCAAAATAGCTTTTTCTTTTGACTCAATCCTCTTTTTCTCCTTAGCATCCGGGAAAGACAAGAAAATTTCGGGGTAGGAAACATTATCTAAAATTTCTCTTAGATTCGAACCCATAGCTGATGATAGAACTAAAATAGATATCTTTTGTTTTCTACTCACGCGAGCCCATATCCTTTCTTTTTTATCAATTGCTAATTCCGATCTTCCTCCCCAATCTGATATTATAGTCCCGGTGTATATAGAAATTCCCTTATTGTCTAATTCCGAGCGGTAGTAAATACCAGGACTAAGCAATATTTGATTGATCACAATTCGGTATATTCCATTTATTATAAAGGTTCCTAAGGAATTCATTATAGGAATGTTTCCAATAGAAATGGTTTGCTTTTGCACATCGAAACCAAAAATGAATCTCGCAGATACATATAATTCAGAAGAATAAGTGAGTGATTCATACACAGCATCCCTTTCTTTTATCGAGGGTTCTAGCAATTGATATCCTTTCGCAAATAATTGAAATGCAATTTCGTGATCTGGATCTTTAATTGTTGGAAACTTCTCAAGTTCTTCTGCCAAGCCTTGATTAATGAACCTACAAAATCCCTCGAATTGGATCTGACTAAATCCGGGTATTGTAGACATTCCCTCATTTCCATTCCGGAGCATCTTAATCTTAAGTTTCCTATTTGTCGAAGAAAAATTCCATTATCAGCTCACTCTTTATCAATCCCTACGGATCAATCTAGCAATCATGGAATCTATATTCTGTTTACTGAATCACATGAAATTCTAGGGAACTCCACATACGTATTTCATATATGTATTTCATACATATGAATAAAGATCATTTTGACGAAAGTTTGACTTTGGCAGGGGTAGAAATGGAATTAAAATGAATTGATAAAAAAGCCCTAGAAAAAATTCTGCCACTTAAACTTTAAGATATTCGAATCAGATTGGATAGCAAATATTTCTCTTTTATCTCCTTTCTATGAAAGAAATAAAGCCATAATAATTTATAAGCACTAGAAAGTTTGACTTTAGTTCGATTTAGAATTTAGAATAGTACGCTTAGTTTTATTTTCAAAAAGAAATTAAAGGTTATTTTTTGTTTCGTAGTAATAGAATTGCTGAAAAATAAAGGATTTCGTTGTAGAATCCTAAAATAAAGTACTTACTTTTTTGAAGTACTTGCTAATCTAGTTATCCACCTATTCACATATCCTTTCTTTTATCGTAATTTCACTTGTGTGGGCCAAGAAAAGAAGGCCAGGCCATAATCTATATCAGAGCAAATTTCCTCTTTTTATTCAAGATATTTAATGCAATGAAAAATTAAAGCATGATTCCCCGTAGGGATAACATAGGGGGGATCCATAGATAATAATGCTGTTCGGACCTGGAGTTTACCTATATACAGATTAGGGAAACTTTTATTCTATTTTATTATGCCATTAAAGGAGAGAATACCGATTTAAGAGTCGTTTACTAATGCAATTCAAAAAAAAAATTCTAGTTAATGGTTCCAATTTGTTCTGAATTTTGCAGTCTGTGACTGGAAATCCACTTTTGCTTCTTTGCCATTTCAATAGAATAGAAAGAAAAGGGGTTTTAGTAAGAAAATATGGATGAATACTTGTTCTTTTCTCGATTTTAGATCGGATTTTTTGGCGGCATGGCCAAGTGGTAAGGCAGGGGACTGCAAATCCTTTATCCCCAGTTCAAATCTGGGTGCCGCCTGATCAATAAAATACTTAGGATTATAGTACTAAATCAAACTCAAAAATTTCGTACCCTCATAAGTTGGGGCAAGAGAGTAACTAGGTCTGGCGATACTGGATTTTGAGAATCCATACCATAGTTCTATCCTCAAACGAGGCTTTGTTTTGGCGGCAGTGGCCCAAACGGGGAGCTACCAACAGAGATGAGGTAGCGTTTCCTTATTCTTTTATTAATTTGAATTGATTCAGGAATTTAAAACTATGAGGCTAAGGTGCCATAAACCTTCGTATCCAAAGGTCCTTTTTTCAATCTAAGATTGAAGAAGGGACTTTGCGAAGAAATATCAAGACTTTCTAATTATCATACATTTTATTTATCATACATCTTACTACATATACTTCGTACATCTTATGCTACCTACATACACTAAAGTAAAGGCTACTGATTCTGTCGAGAATCAGATTGAATAGGCTGATCAAAACTCAATTTCGGAATTGTGGAGTGGATAAGGTCTCCTCACTCTTTCATAGAAAGAGAGAAAGTGGGGTAGTAGGGTTTAGGTCAAAAATAAACATGGGTAAAGTAGGTATCCAATACATATTTATCTATCCTAATTTTATGGTATATTTTGACGTCCTTTGCTTATAAAAAAGGTAACAAAAGGAAGAAAAAATCTTTCTATTCCCGCGTCTTCTATTCAGGACATTCCCACACTCTTTCTTTTTTAAAGAAAAGGTATATGTATCATATTTATACTTAATACTCTCCAATTCTACCAGAAATCATATAAGAATTTGATAGGAGTAAATTCCTTTAACTGATTCATCCGTAGTCTTAGAGCAGAATTTTGACTCTGTACCCTTAATTCCACTATGATTATTGATCAATAGTAGAATAATTCCTTCATAGAAATAGGAGACATAATTTACATGGATATAGTAAGTCTCGCTTGGGCTGCTTTAATGGTAGTCTTTACATTTTCTCTTTCGCTAGTAGTATGGGGGAGAAGTGGACTCTAGGGATACTACTAATTGATTGAGTAGTCGAATTGTAGTATCAACTCTTTTCTTTAATTGATCATTTTATTTTGTATTAATCATTTTGCCAAACTTTCTTTTTTCTCTCTTTCTTTAGTTTTGTTTCACTCTTGTAAAAAACTCTTTTAAGAAAGAGTCGTTCTATTCCACTATGTTTCATTCTACTATAATAGAAATAGAAAGAAATAGAATAGAAATAGAAAGAGCGATTATAGTAATTAAGAATTTCTACTAGAAGTGACGAGTAAAAATAAAGTTCTTTACATAAGAAAATTAGACTTTCTTACACGAAGCTATTCACAGCAGATCGGACATTTTCCATTTATACTCTTTTCTTATTCTTAGAAATTTTTTTGTTCTTTTTTTTGTTTTTGAAGGATCTCGCGTGAAGCATCTCGCGTCATTTTGTAAGTATGAAAGATTCGCAGGTTTTTTCCTTTTATTTACTTTTTTTTTATTATAGTCTATTCTCGTATTATTGTTCTCCCTCTCCATGGATTCTTTCAATGAAGAATTGTCTTCCATTTTTTTGATTTTGACTTGCTTGAAATCAAAAGTGGATGCTGTGAAAAAAGAGGTTGAATTAGATTACTATTTCAATCTACTAATCTATTCTATGTAGATTCAAGATAATATAATAGAATTCTATGTAGATTCAAGATAATATAATAGAAAGAATCTAAAGTGTGGTATAAAAAACTATATGTAGTTTTTTATACCACACTTTAGGATTCCAACCAGATCCTTTCATTTAAGACTTGGATTTTTTTTTTTTAATCCCTTTTTCATTTCTTCAATGATTAATTGGAATTCCAATTAATCGTTTTGGCTGGCTGTTTTTACATAAATAATAAGTAAAAAGGCAGTAGGAACTAGAATGAACAATGCAGTAGCAATAAATGCGAGAATATTTACTTCCATAACCTCTTTATTTTTTTTTTTAACAATAACTCGGGATGTAATCCCATGGAGAGGAAAAGGGGGTAGGTATCCCTGTAAATTCAAGGGGAGGACTTGCATTCTGATAATACTGAATTAATTCCATATTATATATATATAATATATCACCGAATGTCAAGGTTATGAATATAGGATCTATCAAATCAATTCATGGTTGATAGTGGAATAATATAACATAGGAAGATCCCTTATCCATACTAAGACCAAAATTAGTTTTTTGATTAGATTCGGAACCCCTCTATTTTTCATCCTTTTCTACTTTTGCTTTTCTATATATATGTATAGCCAAGAATCTTTCTTATCCAATTTCCCTTCCTTTTTCTTATAGTTATACATACAATTATGTATGTATGTATTATATAACCGGCTTTCTATGGGTCACATAGACATCCAAATAAGCAGTAGAAGTAGAAATGAGATGGAGAAAAGAGGATCTTAAATAAAAAAGATCCAATATTTAAATTTAGAAAAAAGAGCGTTTGCTTGGTTTTTATTTTATTAGGTTACTGTCAATATCTGCTTTTTGGGTCTAAAGATGAGAACAGATTCATAAAAAAAGGAGTCGACAAATGGATTGAGAATGAGGTGGATTCTTTCCAAGAATTCATTGAACATACACAAACAAAGTTGGAACTACAAAATGGAAGTGGTGTGGTTTAACCCCTAAAAAGGAACTAATTATATTAAATTCATTCTCTAACAATAAACGAATCCAATTTGTGTATGGATTGGATTCCGGTAAAATACCGGAACTCTATTCCTTAAGATAAGAGTCAAATAGGAAGTTAAGATGAGGATGGTATCATCATATCATAAAAATAGAGTAATATCCCAAATTATACTAATCCACATATGATATGTATGTCTTTCCTTATCAACCGGAAGTAGTTAAAAAAAAAGATTCCTATACATTAAAAAAAAAGATTCCTATACAGCTCTCTTTTTATTGAGAGCTGCGAAATAAAAAAAGTAAAGTAAGGGTTCTCCATAGATATTTGATCTTGCCTTCTGCCCCCCCCTTTTTTTCAGGGAAATTCTTGATGAAAAAAAAGGAAAGATGAATTTTTCCATTCAAGCCAGTTCCCATAGACTTATGGAACGTTCCCGTTCGCGTGCATCCAACAGGATTTGAACCTGCACAATACCAATTATGAGTTGGGCGCTTTAACCATTCAGCCATGGATGCTTAACAGGGATGAACCCCAGTTCGGGACTGACGGGGCTCGAACCCGCAGCTTCCGCCTTGACAGGGCGGTGCTCTAACCAATTGAACTACAATCCCTGCGGGGTTTATGGCATATATTTTTTTCTTACATAAAAAAATGGATTTAGTTCATATTCACGAAGCCCTAGATTTTTGGGCCGAGCTGGATTTGAACCAGCGTAGACATATCGTCAACGAATTTACAGTCCGTCCCCATTAACCGCTCGGGCATCGACCCAGGAAGAATTTATTCTAGGGTTTTTGGTAATCTATGATTAATCCCTTTTTATAATACTCCCTACCCCCAGGGGAAGTCGAATCCCCGCTGCCTCCTTGAAAGAGAGATGTCCTGAACCACTAGACGATAGGGGCATCACTAGACGATAGTGCTATATAGAACCACTCGTCATTATACTATAATGATAGTATGAGCAGTTTTTTGGAATTGTCAATATACTCGAATCGAAGAGTATAAATAGATCAAAGCAAAGAGTCTTTCCTACTTTTCTGTTATGCTTTCATAGGATTTTTTTTAGTTGATGGTTAGGTTAATTCACGGATCATCCCCTGCTTTTTCGGGAAATTCCTTTAACTTTTAAAGGATATAGAATAAGAATAGATTAATAAAAAGGACTCTAGATTAGTTCAGTACAGATATTTATTTGATTGCTCTAACAGGAAAAAGAGTCCAATTTCATTTATTTTTTCCAATTTAAACTCTATGCTTCGTTTAGTGTTCAGACCAAAAATATGGGCATCTCATACTAAACGAAGTCATAAAATTCAATAAAAAATGGAGACATTTTCAAAAAAAAAAGAAAAAAAGTGAATGAATTTAGTAGAAAAGTACTCTATCGGATTCGAACCGATGACTTCGGTCTTGCCGTGACATTACTCTACCACTAAGGGAAAAGCCCTTTATCGGATTTGAACCGATGACTTATGCCTTACCATGGCATTACTCTACCACTGAGTTAAAAGGGCTTTTTATTCAAAATTATTCAAAAATTAGCCACTTTCATTTACCATTATAGATCTACTGCATAATGTACAAAATATATGTATATATTAATGTACATAATACATATATAGATATATATATGTAGAGATTTTATTTTCTATATCTCAATATAGAAGTTTATTCATGGTGAGGTTCAAAAAGGCCAAAGGGGCAATAAGAACTGCTGTTAAAAAAATGGTAGACTTTGTTTTTTTTATCTTTAGCCTAGCCTATTCACTTTTCACGTGCTCAGAATGTTCTGCAGAATTAGGACTTTTTTCTTCTATTGGCTGATCTTATGATGAGAACTTTCTCCATTTATGTTTTATTTCCCTTAATTCTAATTGGGGGTATAAAGGAATTCGCTCTCTTCATATACCCATATGGCTGGATATTGTATTAATTTTCATCTTATCTGTTTTGGTGCGAGATTGAAACAATTTTTCACAGACATTCCTTGGAAAAACCTTCGAGTTCAAAACTTTTCAATTTTTTCAGTTTTGGACGGATTTGTTGCAGCAATTTTCAACGGGTACCCTTTGGAAATAGTACTTGAATATTATCCAAAAGGTGTATTTTGAGCAAACTATATTGGAGTTTTATCAACAATTTTATTCTAAAAAGTGGGCAGTCGAATTTATACTGCAGAGTATAAAAATTATTCTACAGCCTGCCTAACAAAAAAGAAAAGGAAGAAAGGGATTGATGGGTACTGTCCCCTATATCTCTTAGTGTATATTGTAGGACTATAGAATACGAAGAATACGATCCTAATCGAAATGCATACATTTGGTTCATACGATAGTGGCATGGTAAGAAGAGATTTCTTTTACAGACTATAGAGGGGCCATCTAAATCCTAAATTAAAGGTCTGCGATTGAAGTACCAACTGCTCACTTTTCTCCGTAGGTGGGTGGGATTAGCCTCCTCCTCGAATGGCTACCCTTGACAAAGGGTAGTGTTGGTATCATAATCTACATGTAGCGGGTATAGTTTAGTGGTAAAAGTGTGATTCGTTCTATTAATAACTGAATTTGAAATGATATACTTAAGGCATCCTTAAGTTTTTTATATTCATATTCCGATGAAAACTTTAGTTCTTATAAAGGGTTTAATCCTTTTTCTCTCAATAGCATATTGAGGAAGAATATACATTCTCGCGATTAGTATCCAAAGACTAATTCAATTTGCATGCAAAATACAAATTTGATTATGGGTACAGAGGCGCGAAGCACAATTTTGCATTGGATTAAGTATTCCAATTGAATAAATATGAGTAAAGGATCTATGGATGAAGATACAAAAAAGTTTATTTCCAATCGTAACTAAATCTTCTTTTAGTTAAAAAAGAAATGGAAGCCCAATAGCTAAAAAACGATAGTTTTGGTTTACTAGAACCATCAGGATATTGTTTCAGCTCGGTGGAAACCCAACTCTTTTCCTCAGGATCTCTTGAATGAAATTAGGGAACGAAATAAGTAGATTAGATAGATATTTAGGAAAATTTCTTAGATAGATATTTAGGAAAATTTCTATCTCCTACTCTATAGGGATCATCTAGAAAGCGGAGAGCTTTGGTTCCATTCAGACAGAAAAGCTAACATAGATGTTAAGTGGTGAAAATAGCCATAAAGGAGCCGAATGAAATCAAAATTTCATGTTCGGTTTTGAATTAGAGACGTTAAAAATAATCAACCAACGTCGACTATAACCCCTAGCCTTCCAAGCTAACGATGCGGGTTCGATTCCCGCTACCCGCTCCATTCTGTATAAAAAGACTATTCTATTTGTCTAGACATGGTAGAGACTTGTATTCAACCTTTTTCATCCACCGGTTTTTGGCCCTACAGAGCGGAGTAGAGCAGTTTGGTAGCTCACGAGGCTCATAACCTTGAGGTCACGGGTTCGATTCCCGTCTCCGCACTTAGCAGTCCATATAAATAAATGGACTATTCTATTTGTATAGATATGGTAGATTGTATAGATATGGTAAAGGGCTATATCCAACCCTTTTTTTTTATTCAGCAGGCAGAAAAGAAAAAAGAAATAAAAGAAAGGCACAGTCTATTCCCCTTTAATAGCCATTTTCTCTTGTTTGTCTCGGTGAATCCCCCGTTTAGGGCACCCTCTTGGCAAGTTCGATTTTCGCCCCCGAAGCACTCTTTTTTTTTTGAGTCAAGTGCAAAGGATAAGATAGGAAGGGATACGATACTAGACTAACAACTACTTAATTTAATATAAGTACTTAAGTAGTATAAGTAGTTAAGTAGTCAACTAGACTGAATTTATTATCATAGTACCTTACTAAATTAAGCTGGCGAGCGACGGGAATCGAACCCGTACCTTCTCCTTGGCAAGGAGATGTTTTACCATTGAACTACGCTCGCTACATTGAACTACGCTCGCTACGGCATATATTTTATAGGATATATCCGCCTGGGTCGACCGTCTATGTCTGGGTCGACCGTTTCATTTTCTATTAGAGTTTTTTTTTTTTTTATTTATTTTGTATCGGGTTACTAAATACTAAACAAATTCAAGAAATGAGAGAATTCAGAATAGCTACCAGAAAGACTAATCCAATCCATAATGATGTACCGGAAAATACAACGTTTTTATTATTTGACCAACCATCAGGAGAAGCAAATACAAGGGGTACACTAATTACTAAGACTGAGGAAGTCGCAATTAATGCAAAAACAGCTAACTGGAAAGCAATAGTCATATTTATAATCCTCCAAGCTACCATCAAATAAAGTTGACTACATATTTATATTTGATCCCTCACTTAATCAATATTGTACTAAAATACAAGAAGTAGGAGGGGTTTAATCATGAATCCATTGATTCTTCTCTTTAAAACTTTTTCCTTACCCCTTTTATGAGGGGATTTAGCCTTTATTTCACAAACGGATATAGCGGATTCTGTATCCGTGTATACAGTACAGAGAGATATAGCAAAAGTGGACTTGCATCTGAGATGTTTTTAGAAGTTAGTAGAGCATTTCATATGGCTATGTTCGATTTGTAGAAATAAAATAGGGATTAGGCTGTGGAGAGATGGCTGAGTGGTTGATAGCCCCGGTCTTGAAAACCGGTATAGTTCTAGGAACTATCGAGGGTTCGAATCCCTCTCTCTCCTTTTGTTTATTGAATACATTTGTTTCTTTATATGTTTTTCTTTGTTCTGCCCTCTTATATCATTCTTTTATAAAAAAGAATGAATGGCTCGGCTAGATGGAATAACCGAGCCAGAAAAGAAAAAAACAGTAGAACAGGTATAAATAAGAAAATCTTAGTTAAGAGGGGTCATGTAAAGAACAGGTTCCAAATCACGATCAATTCCCTTTTCAAAGCCTGCTGCAGCAGCTCGGGCTCTTCCTGCATGCCACAAATGGCCCACAAAAAAGAAGAATCCTAGAACAAAATGGGAAGTCGCTAACCAACTTCTAGGAGAGACATAATTAACTGCATTGATCTCGGTAGCTACGCCACCGACGGAATTTAAAGAACCTAAAGGAGCATGGGTCATATATTCTGCCGAACGTCGTTCTTGCCAAGGTTGGATGTCTTTTTTCAACCTACTCAAATCCAAACCGTTGGGGCCCCTTAGAGGTTCTAACCATGGAGCACGAAGGTCCCAAAAACGCATAGTTTCCCCCCCAAAAATAACCTCTCCTGTTGGGGAACGCATTAGATATTTACCTAAACCTGTCGGTCCTTGGGCGGACCCTACATTAGCTCCAAGACGCTGGTCTCTAACTAGAAAAGTAAATGCTTGAGCTTGAGAAGCTTCTGGACCTGTGGGTCCGTAAAACTCACTTGGATAAGCTGTATTATTGAACCAGACAAAACAACAAGCGATAAAACCAAAGACAGATAAAGCACCCAAACTATAAGACAAGTAAGCTTCTCCAGACCATACAAACGCACGGCGAGCCCATGCGAAGGGTTTGGTTAAGATATGCCAAATTCCACCAAGTACACAAATGGAACCCAACCATACGTGTCCCCCAATTATATCTTCTAAATCATCCACACTAACAATCCATCCTTCTCCTCCAAAAGGAGATTTTAGTAAATAACCGAATATAACACCGGGGCTAAGGGTCAAATTGGTAATTTTTCTTACATCTCCTCCTCCAGGAGCCCAGGTATCATATACACCGCCAAAATAAAGAGCCTTGAGTACTAAAAGAAAAGCACCTATACCTAACAAAATTAAGTGAATACCCAAAATTGTAGTCATTTTATTTCTATCTTTCCATACATAACCAAAGAATGGAAAAGATTCTTCAAGAGTCTCGGGTCCCAGCAGCGCGTGATAAATACCACCGAAGCCTAAGACTGCGGAGGAAATTAGGTGAAGTACTCCAGATACAAAGTATGGAAAAGTATCTAGAACTTCTCCCCCCGGTCCTACTCCCCAACCTAGAGTAGCTAAGTGCGGAAGTAAAATCAATCCTTGTTCATACATGGGCTTTTCTGGTACGAAATGAGCCACTTCAAATAGGTTCATTGCTCCGGCCCAGAATACGATTAATCCGGCATGGGCTACATGAGCTCCAAGTAGTTTACCGGACAAATTGATAAGTCTGGCATTCCCAGCCCACCAAGCAAAGCCGGTGGTTTCTTGGTCACGACCAGCTAAAACGAAAGTTCCATTAAAGAGCGTTTCCACGTGGTAGAACCTCCTCAGGGAATATAAGATTTTCATGAGGCTGATCCTGAGCTGCCATCCACGCACGAATACCCTCGTTTAAAAGAATATTTTTGGTGTAGAAAGTCTCAAATTCAGGATCTTCCGCTGCACGGATTTCCTGGGAAACGAAGTCATAGGCACGTAGGTTCAGAGCCAGGCCAACTACGCCAATAGCACTCATCCATAAACCGGTGACGGGTACAAATAGCATAAAGAAATGTAACCAACGTTTATTGGAAAAAGCAACACCAAAGATTTGGGACCAAAAGCGGTTAGCAGTGACCATTGAATAAGTTTCTTCTGCTTGAGTTGGGTTAAAAGCTCGGAAGGTATTTGCACCATCACCATCTTCGAATAGAGTGTTTTCTACAGTAGCCCCATGAATAGCGCATAGCAGAGCTGCACCTAATACTCCGGCAACTCCCATCATATGAAAGGGGTTCAACGTCCAATTATGAAATCCTTGGAAGAAAAGGATGAATCGAAATATAGCTGCTACGCCAAAACTCGGTGCAAAGAACCAACCAGATTGTCCCAGTGGATAAATAAGGAATACGGAAACAAAAACAGCGATTGGACCAGAGAATGAAATTGCATTATAAGGCCGCAATTGAACAGACCGAGCAAGTTCAAATTGACGTAACATGAAACCTATTAGTGCAAAAGCCCCATGGAGAGCGACAAAAGTCCACAGACCGCCTAATTGACACCAACGAGTAAAATCCCCTTGTGCTTCCGGTCCCCATAGTAGCAACAAAGAGTGTGCTAAACTATTGGCAGGGGTGGAAACCGCCGCCGTTAAGAAATTACAACCTTCCAAATAGGAACTAGCCAATCCATGGGTATACCAAGAAGTTACAAAAGTGGTCCCTGTAAACCAACCCCCTAAAGCGAAATAAGCACAAGGAAAGAGCAATAGGCCGGACCATCCTACAAAAACGAAACGGTCCCTTCGTAACCAGTCGTCCATAATATCAAATAGATCATTTTCTTCTTTAGTAACTCTACCAAGGGCTATAGTCATAGTGATCCTCCTATTCAATTACTTCAACCATTTCCGAGCACCTCATATTACTTCCAAGGCATATGATAGTTTGATTATCTGTGGACAATTTCTTTCTCGTTCAATGCCCTTTTTCAATGGTCTCGAAGATAGAAATTTTGCATTTTTATCTATGGGGTCACAACCGAAGTCGTGGTAAATCCATGAATTTCATTAGATTCATTTTTCTTATACTATAGAAATAAGGAAATAAACATTTGAATTTAGCATTATTCTAAGATTCCTATTTCAAAGCCTATCTTTTAAGGGAAAAATAACCCAACCCCTCTTTTCTCATTCGCTCTCTATTGCATGGGTGGAAGAACAAAAAAAGGATTCTGAAAAAAAAAGAAAGATATTGAAAAGAAAAATTGACTTTCGAAATCCATTTTTATGTGTAACGGAAAAGAGTTGCGATTTCTTCTTATTCCTATAGAACGTCTAGTAACAAGAATATGAAATCGTAAATAGCAAAAAATTCTTGCCTTGCGCGGTCTAAGTCTAAGGAAATACAAAAAATCCACTTATACAACAATTTCATCCACATCGAATTTATATATCAGAATAGCGGATAGAGGCATCATTCAAGGGGTCAGGTCTACTTACTTTATCTTTCTTTCCAATTTTATGGTGGGTTTTTGATAAGAATTTTTTTCTATAACCTGCTTATTTTATTTTAACAAGTCCTATACGGAAATGCCCGTTGAAGAGAAAATATATCTGATTGTCTCTCAGCCTATATCGAATTTTAGAAAGAAGAAACAAGAATTTTCTCCTTTTTTTTATTAACATTAAGAAAAAAGAATATAACTAAAATGGAATTGGCAATATAATTTTTATGCACTTTTGAAATGAAAAAAGGAAGGATTTTTTGTAATCCTTATTTCTTGCCTCTGTCATATCACGAAAACCTTTCGATTTGGAACGGGGAGAGATGGCTGAGTGGACTAAAGCGGCGGATTGCTAATCCGTTGTACAATTTTTTTGTACCGAGGGTTCGAATCCCTCTCTTTCCGCCCCCTCGGATCGTTTGGGACTTTCGAATTGTAAGGAATTCGAACCCCCAGATTTTCTCATAGATAAATGTACGAAATAAATTCAATTTGTAAGAAAAAATTCCCAAAAATTTTGGATTTTTACTCCTCACGTCCAGGATTACGTCCTGGGTCATTAGATAAGAATCCAAAGATAAAAAGGGAAACAAAGAATATCACTACTGTATAAACAAAGAGTTTGAGAGTAAGCATTACATAATCTCCAAGATTTTTTTTTAAGGAATAGATTACCCGTTTTTCCTTACCACACAGATCCACTAGGATGGTTTTTTTTATTTTGACACCTAAAAAATGCAAAAATCAATTCTTAAAAAAATTGCAAGAATTGCTTTATAATAAGTAGTCTTATCAATATCAAAAATTAGTTTAAGTATTGTGTGGGTACCTAAAGGTACCTGCTCAACGTAGGTGCAGGGGGTAGAAAAGCTGATCCAAATTTATTGTTGCAGCTATACATTCAATGTAGAAGAATTTGAATTTTAGAATCGAAAGTTCATAATATAAGACTTCTCGGTTCTTCTACATTTTTTCATTTTTTTGGAATGAATACATCATTCAATTTGGGAGACAGAATAGAATAGTAAAGATTTCATCGAAAACTTACAGCAGCTTGCCAAACAAACGCTAATAGAAAAAAGAGTACAGGTATGACAGGCATAACATCCACGATTGGGTTGAAAATGGCATAAGCTTCGGGCAATTTGGCTAAGAAAAAACTAGTTGGATAAAGACCAGAATTAAAACAGATAGAGGTTAAACTAAGTATATTAGGCATAACAAACATTTCGTTCTTGTAGAGTAGATAATTGGATTTTGATTGAGTTATTTTTCTAAGGGAAAAAGGAAAAGAAAAGGTGGATTCAAAATCCTTTTTTCTTCGGACTTTCCCAAACACAAAATACCTCCTTGTATTCGCATTCTCAAATGAGAATGGAAGAAATTCGACTTTCATATAATATCTTAATAGAATTCCATGTAATGATCAATGCATTTTTTGGATTCTATATTATCCGCATGTTTAGAATTCTAGCAAGAAAATATCCTTCGTTTTTTAGGTAATTGAAGTGGGATTGACGAATAATATATAATAAAAATACTGTTTATTAGTATCGCATAAAACGAAATGGGGCGTGGCCAAGTGGTAAGGCAGCGGGTTTTGGTCCCGTTATTCGGAGGTTCGAATCCTTCCGTCCCAGATTTTTTTTCATGAAACGAAAGATAGAATCGTATTGTGCCCTGCACGACACAAAAGTTTATTAAAGAGAATAATTATTTCTTAAGAACTCTAAAATTAGCTGCATTTCTAAGGATTCTTTTTCTTTCTTAGAAAACAAAATCAAATGTCAAGTCCAGTCAAATTGAATATCTTTATTTTTCATTAAAAATTTTTGTCTGTCAGGCACATTCAGGACATGCTCCTGCTACTCATTACTCATATGTGTATGTGTTTTGAAATTCGAACTTTTTGGATAAACTTTATGTTCCATACCCATGAAGTGGGAATTCTTACAGGATACATTTGACACCTAATGTGAAGAAAAAGGAGTTTCCATTCTACGGATAGAGACTAGATTTTTCTATTTTAAGCATTATCTGATTTACAAATATCCATTTCTAAATCAATGGAATGTGAGGTGTGAGGATTAGAGATAAATTCATATATTTTGTCTACTCGACTTTGGAATTGATTGAAAAACAAAAATTTATGAGGGAAAACACTGTATAAAAAATAAGACCTATCCCTTTATGATACAGATAGATTTATTTTTTGTTGTATTATTAGTAAAAAAAAAGTATTAGTAAAAAAAAAGGGGCTCTTCTTTGGTTAAGCGAAACCGATTTCGATCTGTGATTCTTTAAATATCCAAACGATACATTCCGGTAAGGATAAGGTAAGAACTGTTCGTTGGATAGAATAGAATGGATTCGAAAAAAAAAATCATACTTTTCGTATTTTTAATTTTTAGTTCTTTCTGTTACTTAAAAGAAAGAATGCTATAAGTAAAAGCTAAGTAAAAGCAAAGACCTTAATTTTACTTTACACTAATTTTTTTTACTTCATTTTTTCGTTCTTTTGTTACTCCTGTTATTCCAGTCAAAGAACTATGAAAAGTTTATAACTAACAAAAAACTGCTAATCTTTTCATTGGCATAGTTTATTTGTTGGAGAAGAGTGGATTCTTCTCATTCCAGGATTGATCATCTCGAGTTCTCTGTTGAGGATGGAAATTCAATAATAAATAAGTCTTAAGCAAACTATTTTATTCCTCTTTTTCAAACTATGTTTCATTCATATGATAGAATATGGGTTTAAATAAATTGGATCCTTCCAGAGTCTTCCCCGATAAATACTTATTTCTTTTATCCATATTTCTCCATAGATAGCAAGTTTGAATTAGTATACAAAACCAATGACTATTCATGATTCCATCCATATTGGATCAATTCTCGATACCACTTTGAAATGAAATTAGAGGAATGTTATGGTAAAACTTCGTTTAAAACGATGTGGTAGAAAGCAACGTGCGACTTGAAGGAGATGATCGATTGTGGATTTTGCTATCCACCATTTTCCATAGTAATGAAAATGCTCTTGGCTCGACATAGTCTGTTCTATTTGTCCCGAACCGAATTTGCGCTCGGTTGTTTGTAAGTAAATAGTACACGATGGAGCTCGAAAAGACAGAATTTATTTTTTATCAAGGGAAAGAATCTAGGGTTAGTGAAAACAAATAAATTAGGCCAACTTTGTCAGTCTATCCTTAATATAGAAATGGATAAATAAGAAAAAGTCTAATTTTGGAAGATTGGAAAACTTTTTTGATTAAAAGTCTATCAGAATCAATCGTTCATATTCGATTTCTCTAGAAGAGGAAAATGTTTTATTGAAGGAAATAAGAAAAAAAGAAAGGGTATGTTGCTACTCTTTTGAAAGAAAAAAGAATAGGAATTCCCGAAGTAATGTCTAAACCCAAGGATTTCACAAATCAAAGATAAAGGATTCCGGAACAAGTAAACATGATTTTCAACCATCTCAACAATAGAAATAGAATTAGATCAGAATAAGGAATAAAAGTCAATTTGTTCGAGATGAGATAAAGAAAAGAGTTTAGAGACGACTCAAAAAATTTAGAAGGATTTCTCTTTTGAATTCTGTCAGTCAAAATTAGCCAACTTGAGTCATGAGTATAAATGAAATTTGTTTTTTCTTCTATAAGGAAATTAATGCAAGTCATAGTCTAATTTCTATCTACTTGTATTATAGATAGAAATTCGAATCATTTTCTCGAGCCGTATGAGGAGAAAACCTCCTATACGTTTCTAGGGGGGGGCATTGTTTATCTACATCTATCCCAATAAGCTGTCTATCGAATCGTTGCAATTGATGTTCGATCTCGAAGAGAAGGAAGAGATCTTCAAAAAGTTGGTTTTTATGATCCGATAAAGAATCAAACTTGTTTAAATGTTCCAGCTATTCTCTATTTCCTTGAAAAAGGTGCTCAACCTACAAGAACTGTTTATGATATTTTAAGGAAAGCAGAATTCTTTAAAGATAAAGAAAGAACTTTGAGTTAATTGAAGAACTAAATGAATAAAAAATAAAAAAGTAGGGGAGGGTCATTAATATCCCTTAATTATTTAGACACAATTTGCCTCTTTTTTAGTCCTATTTTTTTGCTGCATTTATGTCGTGCCAATCCAACAAAAGCCCTTATTTAATTTCCTTATTTGTACTAATTGTTTTTCTTCCCATTGTATTTCTATTGACAAAGGTCTATTGAACAGCTAGAATTTGTAGCTAGATAGGTCTCTTTATCGTCACTCCATATTAGATATTTCTGTCTACACTTTGCTCAAATGATAGGGTTGCCCCCACCCTTGCATGTACTTTCATATAAGATTTTTCTATTTAAATGCTAAAAAAATAACAATTTTGCTATTATGATTGGGGCCGCTCCTTTTTTAACCTTAGTGAAATTTAACCGATCTGCTTATTTTGGTATTTGAGTGTTTTTAATGGGTGATAAAATCTTTCTTTTGATGTCTTGCTAATTCAATGTTTTGCCAGGAGCTTCCGGTGTAATTCCATCGATTTTTGGATTTCGATCGTATATAAGATCCTATTTTATCTGGGTTGCTAACTCAATGGTAGAGTACTCGGCTTTTAAGTGCGACTATGATCTTTTACACATTTGGATGAAGCAACAAATTCGCCCAGACTCTTGGTAGAGTCTAGAAGACCACGACTGATCCTCAAAGGTAATGAATGGAAAAAATAGCATGTCGTAATAAAATCAATTTCTTTTTTTTTTTGAATAAAAAAATTCCGATTTTCTGGGTCTAGTGAATAAATGGATAGAGCCTGGCTCTAATTCTGGTAAAAAAAAAAGCAACGAGCTTAACTTCTTAATTGAAATGATTCCCCGATCTAATTAGACGTTAAAAATAGATTAGTGCCTGATGCGGGGAAAGGTTGGGTTTCCCTATCGATGGACCCTTTAATTTTTTTTTTAGGAATCCTAATTATTCTTGATTATGGATTGAAAAGGAATGTTATGAATTGAATGTGTAAAAGAAGCAGTATATTGATAAAGAGACTGTATTCCAAAGTCAAAAGAGCGATTGGCCTGCAAAAATAAAAGATTTGTTCTTTTTTGTAATTAGAACAAACATAAACAAATTAGATAGAAAAGGAGCAGAAAAAGATCTATGGATTAGACTCCCTTTCTTTTCAGGGTTTGTTTTAAAAAATGTAACACCCTGTTCTGACCATATTGCACTATGTATCATCATTTGATAAATCGAGAAATGCTTTTTTTCTCTGATTCAAGTAGAAATACAAATGGAAAAATTCGAAGAGTATTCAGAAAAACAGAAATCTCGTCAACAATACTTCGTTTACCCATTTCTCTTTCAGGAATATATTTATGCATTTGCCCATGATTATGTATTAAAAGGTTCTGAACCTGTGGAAATTTATGGTTGTAATAACAAGAAATTTAGTTCACTACTTGTGAAACGTTTAATTATTCGAATGTATCAGCAGAATTTTTGGATTAATTCGGTTAATCATCCTAACCAAGATCGATTGTTGGATCACAGCAATCATTTTTATTCGGAGTTTTATTCTCAGATTCTATCTGAGGGGTTTGCAATCGTTGTAGAAATCCCATTCTCGCTAGGACAACTATCTTGTCCGGAAGAAAAGGAAATACCAAAGTTTCAAAATTTACGATCTATTCATTCTATATTTCCCTTTTTAGAAGACAAATTTTTGCATTTACATTATCTATCACATATAGAAATACCCTATCCTATCCATTTTGAAATCTTGGTTCAACTCCTTGAATACCGGATCCAAGATGTTCCATCTTTGCATTTATTGCGATTCTTTCTCAACTATTATTCAAATTGGAATAGTCTTATTACTTCAATGAAATCCATTTTTCTTTTGAAAAAAGAAAATAAAAGACTATCTCGATTCTTATATAATTCTTATGTATCAGAATATGAATTTTTCTTGTTGTTTCTTCGTAAACAATCTTCTTGCTTACGATTAGCATCTTCTGGACCCTTTCTGGAACGAATCCACTTTTCTAGGAAGATGGAACATTTTGGAGTAATGTACCCAGGGTTTTTTCGGAAAACCATATGGTTCTTTATGGATCCTCTTATGCATTATGTTCGATATCAAGGAAAGGTAATTCTTGCATCAAAAGGAACTCTTCTTTTTCAAAAGAAATGGAAATCTTATCTTGTGAATTTCTCGCAATATTTTTTCTCTTTTTGGACTCAACCCCAAAGGATTCGTCTAAACCAATTAACAAACTCTTGCTTCGATTTTCTGGGGTACCGTTCAAGTGTACCAATAAATACTTTCTTAGTAAGAAATCAAATGCTGGAGAGTTTTTTTCTAATAGCTACTCGAATGAAAAAATTCGATACCACAGCCCCTGCTACTCCCCTCATTGGATCCTTATCAAAAGCTCGATTCTGTACTGGATTGGGGCATCCTATTAGTAAACCCATTTGGACTGATTTATCAGATTGGGATATTCTTGATCGCTTTGGTCGGATATGTAGAAATCTTTTTCATTATCATAGTGGATCTTCGAAAAAACGGACTTTGTATCGACTAAAATATATACTTCGACTTTCATGTGCTAGAACTTTAGCTCGTAAACATAAAAGTACGGTACGAACTTTTATGCAACGATTGGGTTCGGTATTTTTAGAAGAATTTTTTACGGAAGAAGAGCAAGTTTTTTCTTTGATGTTCGCCAAAACAATTCACTTTTCTTTCCATGGATCACACAGTGAGCGTATTTGGTATTTGGATATTATCCGTATTGATGACCTGGTGAATCCTCTTAATTAATCATTAGACAAAACTAATAAACTAGAAATGGTTGATATCAAGATAAAACTTTCACATTTTCCATTCTGAAATGTTCCCCTAAATAAATAGTAGGTGAATCAATTTACTAATAAAAAAAAATTAGTGTACTTCCTCCTCGGAATAGAAATTGGCTATTTCTACATAGGGAAAGTCGTGTGCAATGAAAAATGCAAGCACGATTTGGGGAGGGATTTTTTTTCTATTGTAATAAAGAAGAATTATCTACTCCATCCGACTAGTTCCGGGTTCGAGTCCCGGGCAACCCATATGGAAAATAGAAAAGAGCAATCTGAGTTTTGAGTTTTTACTCACTTCATTTACAAAATTTTTTGGTTTGGTTAATTTAGTTATATGGAAATCCAATCGTTTCCAATCGTTGGGGCTTGCTTGGTTGACATTGGTATATAGTCTATATTATACTGTTAAATAACAAGCCTTTTATTATCTATTTTCTTTCTAGTTAATATGTGTGCTTGGGAGTCCTTGCAATTTGAATAAACCAAGATCTTACCATGACTGCAATTTTAGAGAGACGCGAAAGTACAAGCCTGTGGGGTCGCTTCTGCAACTGGATAACTAGCACCGAAAATCGTCTTTACATTGGATGGTTTGGTGTTTTGATGATCCCTACCTTATTGACCGCAACTTCCGTATTTATTATCGCCTTCATCGCTGCCCCTCCAGTAGATATTGATGGTATTCGTGAGCCTGTTTCTGGTTCTTTACTTTATGGAAACAATATTATCTCTGGTGCCATTATTCCTACTTCTGCGGCGATCGGATTGCATTTTTACCCAATTTGGGAAGCTGCATCTGTTGATGAATGGTTATACAATGGTGGTCCTTATGAGCTAATTGTTCTACACTTCTTACTTGGTGTAGCTTGTTATATGGGTCGTGAGTGGGAACTTAGTTTCCGTCTGGGTATGCGTCCTTGGATTGCTGTTGCATATTCAGCTCCTGTTGCAGCTGCTACTGCTGTTTTCTTGATTTACCCTATTGGTCAAGGAAGTTTCTCTGATGGTATGCCTTTAGGAATATCTGGTACTTTCAATTTTATGATTGTATTCCAGGCAGAGCACAACATCCTTATGCATCCATTTCACATGTTAGGTGTAGCTGGTGTATTCGGCGGTTCCCTATTCAGTGCTATGCATGGTTCCTTGGTAACCTCTAGTTTGATCAGGGAAACCACTGAAAATGAATCTGCTAATGAGGGTTACAAATTTGGTCAAGAGGAAGAGACTTATAATATTGTGGCTGCTCACGGTTATTTTGGTCGATTAATCTTCCAATATGCTAGTTTCAACAACTCTCGTTCTTTACACTTCTTCTTGGCTGCTTGGCCTGTAGTAGGAATCTGGTTCACTGCTTTAGGTATTAGTACTATGGCATTCAACCTAAATGGTTTCAATTTCAATCAATCTGTAGTTGATAGCCAAGGTCGCGTTATTAATACTTGGGCTGATATCATCAACCGTGCTAATCTTGGTATGGAAGTAATGCACGAACGTAATGCTCACAACTTCCCTCTAGACTTAGCTGCTCTTGAAGTTCCATCTCTTAATGGATAAGGTTTTTCTACTAACATATAGGAATTTTTAAAAGAAGGAAAGCCGGAAATACCCAATATCTTGTTCCAACAGGATATTGGGTATTTCTTTGTTTATTCTGAATCTTTCTATTCTGAATTCAGTTAACGACGAGATTTAGTATCCTTTCTTGCACTTTCATAACTCGTGAAATGCCGAGTAGGCACGAATTCCCCCAATTTGCGACCTACCATAGGATTTGTTATGTAAATAGGTATATGTTCCTTTCCATTATGAATCGCGATTGTATGGCCAACCATTGCGGGTAGAATGCTAGATGCCCGGGACCACGTTACTATTGTTTCTTTCTCCTCCTTCATATTGACCTTTTCGATTTTTGTCAATAAATGACGAGCTACAAAAGGATTCGTTTTTTTTCGTGTCACAGCTGATTACTCCTTTTTTTCATTTTAAAAAGTGGCATCCTATGTCCACTATCTCGATCGAGGTATGGAGGTCAGAATAAATAGAATAATGATGAGTGGAAAAAAGAGAAAATCCTTTAGCTGGATAAGGGGCGGATGTAGCCAAGTGGATCAAGGCAGTGGATTGTGAATCCACCATGCGCGGGTTCAATTCCCGTCGTTCGCCCATCGCATTATTGCAATGCAATTTTCCATATTCCTAGTTACGTATTTACTTACGGCGACGAAGAATAAAACTATCACTATATTTTTTCCTTTTCCTAGTTCTTCTTCCAAGCGCAGGATAACCCCAAGGGGTTGTGGGTTTTTTTCTACCAATGGGGGCTTTCCCTTCACCGCCCCCATGGGGGTGGTCCACAGGGTTCATAACTACCCCTCTTACTACGGGGCGTTTACCTAGCCAACACTTAGATCCGGCTCTACCCAAACTTTTTTGGTTCACCCCAACATTACCCACTTGTCCGACTGTTGCTAAGCAGTTTTGGGATACCAAACGGACCTCCCCGGATGGTAATCTTAAAGTGGCCAATTTACCCTCTTTTGCAATCAGTTTCGCTACAGCACCTGCTGCTCTAGCTAATTGCCCACCCCTTCCACGTGTGATTTCTATGTTATGTATGGCCGTGCCTAAGGGCATATCGGTTGAAGTAGATTCTTCTTTTTTCTCAAAAAACCCCTTCCCAAACTGTACAAGCTTCTTCCAAAGCATACGGCTTTCTAGATGTATATGACGATCTCTAGACAGATGGATCTTCTATGAATCGTATGATGAAGTACCACATGAGTGGATATATAGAAAAGGAATCCAAATCTGCCGAATCGCTCATGTTATGATCTTCTACATCCTAGGTCTCCGCGTTCCGTCATCTGGCTTATGTTCTTCATGTAGCATTCAGATCGAATGACTCTATGAAATTACGTCGATACTTCCACATATTATGGGTAACGTAGGAGACATCCCTATTTTCACCCGGGGGTCTTAATTACCACTGCTTAGCTTTCAATTCGCCTCTGACCATCAAATTAAATGTGAATAACCCGTCCTCCTTTCTTTGAAACAAGGGGCGCTTCCGGTTCTGTGCGTGCTTCAAACAATTTTGTCTTCTCCATATTACCATATCTCTAGAGTCAATAATTTTCTATGAGGAACTACTGAACTCAATCACTTGCTGCCGTTACTCAACAGTTTTCTGTTGAGGTCTATCCCGTAGAGTTAGTCAAATTGGATCAGTGATCGATTTCTAGGTTTCGTCGTAAACCTAATTGGTTACTTCCAATTACGTAAATCAATAGTTCAAACCGCACTCAAAGGTAGGGCATTTCCCATTGATATAGGAACTTTTGTACCAGAAACAATAGTATCTCCAATTATAGCCCCTCTGGGATGTAAAATATATCTCTTCTCACCATCCCCATAGTGTATGAGACAAATGTATGCATTTCGATTAGGATCGTATTCTATGGTTACGATTCTACCAGATATGTCTTTTTGATTCCGTCGAAAATCGATTTTACGGTATAGGCGCTTATGGCCTCCCCCTCTATGCCTTGCGGTAATGATTCCTCTGGCATTACGACCTTTACCACAACGGTGCCGTCCATGGATCAATTTATTTCGTGGATTGGATTTCACTTGCCTGTCTACGGTTCCCTTGCGTGTGCTCGGGATAGGTGTTTTGTATAAATGTTTCGCCGTATTATTAAGTATTCTCCTTTAGTTCTTTTCTCTATCTAGAAGTGGAATAGAATAACCCGGTTGAAGGGTAATGATCATACGTCTGTAATGCATTGTATGTCCCAGAATAGGTCCCATTCTTCTACCCTTTCCGGGTAGTCGATGGCTATTCACAGCTACTACCTTAACACCAAAGAAGAGCTCGACCCAATGCTTTATTTCTGTCTTAGTGAATCCCGATTCGACATTAAAAGTATATTGATTCTTTCCCAATAAACGAACACTTTTTTCTGTAAATACTGCGTATTTGATTCCATCCATAAATCGACTTTCCCTCCTATGCTCTGAGTTCCAGTATCGATAAGAATTCGAGTTCTTATTGTTCTTATGTTATGGTATGAATATACCATACCAATTCGTTATGTATGGATGATGGATGAGATTCCATGGATAGAGAGCCAGTTCCAATAGACTTATGGAACGTTCCCGTTCGCGTGCATCCAGCAGGAATTGAACCCTCAAATTTACCAATTATGAGTTGGGCGCTTTAACCATTCAGCCATGGATGCTTAACAGGGATCATCGTACATCGTAAATAACCAATTTTCATATAGAAAGACATATCATAGAAAAATGAAATCAAAATATTCGGAGATGGCAAATATTCGGAGATGACTATGAAAACACCTCTCTGGATCCTCGAATTGAAAGAGAGATTGAGAGGGATCAAGAATCCTAATTCTCGCTATTTGGAATGGATCCAATTCTATTGAGTCTGACTCATAGTGATCATTTCTCTTTAGCAAAGAAGGACCTTGGTTATCAAAGGATTGAACAACCGGGATCCATTTACTTATGATACCTACTTGACATTGCTAACAAGGATCTAACGAATTATGAGTTTAATAGATCCTCTTTAGCAGAAAGACGTATATTCCTTGCTCATTATCAGACAATCACTTATTCCCAAACCTCGTGTGGGGCTAATCGTTTTCATTTACCATCTCATGGAAAACCCTTTTCGTTCCGCTTAGCCCTATCGGGTATTTTAGTGATAGGTTCTATAGGAACTGGACGATCCTATTTGGTCAAATACCTAACGAAAAATTCCTATTTTCCTTTCATTAAGGTACGAGGGCTTCTTATTCCACAAGAACGAAAGCACCTTTTCATTCTTTCATATACTAGGGGTTTTTACTTGGAAAAGACAATGTTCCATACTAAAGGATTCGGGTCCATAACCACGAGTTCCAGTGCATTAGATCTTGTAGCACTTAGCAACGGGGCCCTATCCATTAGTATTCCACATAAGAAATCCATTATAGAAACTAATACAATTAGATTAGCTCTTCATAGACAAACTTGGGGTTTGCGAGCCAAGATAAGACCGGCTCGGGATCATGGGACCCTTTTCTATCAGATAGGAGAGGATCTTGTACAAAATAGACTTCTAAGTAATAACCCCATAGATCCTATATCTATCTATATAAAGAGGCAATCGTGTCAGGAAGCGGGTTTTTCTTTGGCCAAACGTCGAACTTGGAACGAGCATGAGGAGATTAACGAGACTTCTTTCTCTTTTGAGTTTTTCTGGCGGACCGGTCGCGCAAGATCTTTGGTCTTCCCCCGGAACCGATGAAAAAGTGGGTCGCTTCTTATGGACTCGCTCAGAATGATTCTTCTCTATCTATAGTTCATGGCCTATTAGAAGTAGAAGGTGCTCTGGTGCAATCCTTACCGACAGAAAAAGATTGCAGTCGGGTTGATAATAATCGAGTGCCATTACTTCGTCGGTCCGAACCAAGGAATCCGTTAGAAATGTTTTGAAATGGATATTGTTCTCTCTTTGATCAGGGATTGCTATATGAAATGGGTAAGTCACCAATCCCTTTGACAAATCGGGTGTCATATTAGATATCATATTCTATATATAGAAATATCGTAGAATAGACATA
>Ga0214471_10000199_pt1:0-12500 | contig 55504 bp, 42 predicted proteins | sample RVTome_5_FD_207665 | JGI IMG/M metagenome (GOLD analysis project Ga0214471, IMG submission 207665) | Soil microbial communities from uranium-contaminated site in the Upper Colorado River Basin, Wyoming, United States - RVT142D155 | ecosystem: Environmental > Terrestrial > Soil >... | reverse complement strand
GAGAATATTCAAATACCTCAAAGAGCCAGCTATATTAGGGTAATTATGTTAGAATTGAGCCGTATAGCTTCTCACTTGTTATGGCTTGGACCTTTTATGGCGGATCTCGGCGCACAGACTCCTTTTTTTTACATTTTTAGAGAGAGAGAATTGATATATGATCTATTTGAAGCTGCTACAGGTATGCGAATGATGCATAATTACTTTCGCATCGGAGGAGTAGCTGCCGATCTACCTTATGGATGGATGGATAAATGTTTAGATTTCTGTGATTATTTTTTACGAGGAGTTGTTGAATATCAACAACTTATTACACAGAATCCTATTTTTTTAGAACGAGTTGAAGGAGTAGGTTTTATTAGCGGAGAAGAAGCTGTAAATTGGGGCTTATCGGGACCAATGTTACGAGCTTCTGGAATACAATGGGATCTTCGTAAAATTGATCCTTATGAGTCTTACAATCAATTCGATTGGAAAGTCCAATGGCAAAAAGAAGGGGATTCGTTAGCTCGCTATTTAGTACGAATTGGTGAAATGAAGGAATCCATCAAAATTATTCAACAGGCTGTAGAGAAAATTCCTGGAGGCCCCTATGAGAATTTAGAAGCCCGACGCTTTAAGAAAGCAAAGAATTCGGAATGGAATGATTTTGAATATAGATTTCTTGGTAAAAAACCTTCCCCAAATTTTGAATTATCAAAGCAAGAGCTTTATGTAAGAGTAGAAGCTCCAAAAGGTGAATTAGGAATTTATCTGGTAGGAGATGACAGTCTTTTCCCCTGGAGATGGAAAATCCGTCCACCTGGTTTTATTAATTTACAAATTCTTCCTCAGCTAGTTAAAAAAATGAAATTGGCTGATATCATGACGATATTAGGTAGTATAGATATCATTATGGGGGAAGTTGATCGTTGAAATGATAATAGATAGGGTAGAGGTAGAAACTATCAATTCTTTTTCGAAATCGGAATTATTAAAAGAAGTCTATGGACTGATATGGATTCTACCTATTTTGACCCTCCTACTGGGAATCACAATAGAAGTACTTGTAATTGTGTGGTTAGAAAGAGAAATATCCGCATCGATACAACAACGTATTGGTCCTGAATATGCCGGCCCCCTAGGACTGCTTCAAGCTATAGCAGATGGAACTAAGCTGCTTTTTAAAGAGGATATCCTTCCATCCCGAGGAGAGATTCCTTTATTTAGCATTGGCCCCTCTATAGCAGTCATATCCGTTTTATTAAGTTTTTTAGTTATCCCTTTTGGATATCATTTTGTTTTAGCTGATCTTAGTATTGGTGTTTTTTTATGGATTGCCATTTCAAGTATTGCTCCTATTGGTCTTCTTATGGCAGGATATAGCTCAAATAATAAATATTCTTTTTCAGGTGGTCTACGAGCAGCTGCTCAATCTATTAGTTATGAAATACCATTAACTTTTTGTGTGCTAGCAATATCTCTACGTGTGATTCGTTAAAAAAGGAGCTTTTCTTTTAAAATCCATTGAATACTTATTTTCCTTTTCTTATTCTGTATTCAGGTCGGTAAGTTAAACTAGATAGCTATATGAGTGAAACAAAACAGCTTATTAATTTGTAGTAAAAAAAAATCTCATTTCCTACGTACAAGAAAAAGTTGAAGTAAACATAAACAATGTAAACTCTTTACCCCAAGATTGAGATTGTTTGATTAGTCATCATATCTTGAAGCGGGCAAGAATAAAGGATTCGCGATATGGAATTCCATTACAAGAATATTATTTAGTTATTACTAGAATTTAGAACCATATAAAAGAATCCATAAAAAGTTAGTGGGGGATTAGGAACACTAAAGTACATAAAGGATTAGTAATGAGAGAATCTAAATCATTAGACATTTTTTTCTCCTAAAAGGAATCATAATAAGGACTTGAAATTGGTGGAAATGATCAAGTAGTACTTTCTTCGGATTCCGATCCAGAGTATATTCCCATTCACTTGTTAAGGAAATAGCTATCAAGAACGAATTAACCCTTTATTTCTTTTTTCTTTTTAAGTATCCCCTTCCCCGGGAAAGAAGAATAGGACAAAAGAAAAGATATGTAATGCAATAGAAAAAAAGATCTTTTTTTATTCTTTCTTTTAATTCATACAGAATTGAATTCGTCATGAACTAATATCCAATTCTTTTCATTTATTAATTGCTATAACGAGTGTTTTATTCCAATATTAAGTTATTACTGAACAAGAAAAAACTGTCATTTTATTATATAAAGGATAAGATCAATTCGGAAGCGCTTTTTATTATTTTAGCAGACGGAATTGCTTTGGTCTAATTTAGGACTTTCCAATCAATTTTATCTTACCTAATTCTATCTACGCCCGGGGGATAAGATCAAAAGAAATAATCCTTTTTTCTGATCATAGAGGAGCCGTATGAAGCTAAGGTTTCATGTACGGTTTTGGAATAGCGGTGGGAACTGTGATGTTATCATCGACTATGATTATCTAACAGTTCAAGTACGGTTGATATAGTTGAAGCGCAGTCAAAATATGGTTTTTTTGGATGGAATCTTTGGCGTCAGCCTATAGGTTTTCTAGTTTTTCTAATTTCTTCTTTGGCAGAATGCGAAAGATTACCCTTTGATTTACCAGAAGCAGAGGAAGAATTAGTAGCGGGTTATCAAACCGAATATTCCGGTATTAAATATGGTTTATTTTATCTTGCTTCTTACCTAAATTTATTAGTTTCCTCTTTATTTGTAACTGTTCTCTACTTAGGCGGGTGGAATTTATCTATTCCCTATATATCTTTTTTTGGATTTTTCCAAATGAATAAAATTGCGGGAATTTTTGAAATAATAATGGGTATCCTTATTACATTAACTAAAGCTTTTTTATTTCTCTTCATTTCTATCACAATAAGATGGACTTTACCCCGAATGAGAATGGATCAGTTATTAAATCTTGGATGGAAATTTCTTTTACCTATTTCTCTGGGCAATCTCTTATTAACAACTTCTTCCCAACTAGTTTCACTATAAATAAGATCTTACAATAACAGTAAGAATATCTTCAACACAAAAGTTCTCTCAAACAAGAGAAAGAAACATACCTTTTTGATAGATATTTAGAATATGTTCCCTATGATAACTGGGTTCATTAGTTATGGTCAACAAACAATACGTGCCGCAAGATACATTGGTCAAGGTTTCATAATTACCTTATCTCACACAAATCGTTTACCTATAACAATTCACTACCCTTATGAAAAATCAATTACATCAGAGCGTTTCCGCGGGCGAATACACTTTGAATTTGATAAATGTATTGCTTGTGAAGTATGTGTTCGTGTATGCCCAATAGATCTACCCCTTGTGGATTGGAGATTTGCAAAGGATATTAAAAAGAAACAATTGCTTAATTATAGTATTGATTTTGGAGTTTGTATATTTTGTGGTAACTGTGTTGAATATTGTCCGACAAACTGTTTATCAATGACTGAAGAATATGAACTTTCTACTTATGATCGTCATGAATTGAATTACAATCAAATTGCTTTGAGTCGGTTACCGGTCTCCATAATGGGAGATTACACAATTCAAACAATTAGGAATTCGCCTCAAAGTAAAATAGACGAAGAAAAATCCTGGAATTCAAGAACGATTACTGATTACTAGGTACTAGGATTTTTTTGTTAGAAAAATAGTTTTTTACTAACTATAAAGAAAAATGAATAACTACTGCTTATTACAAATTATTCATGATTTAAAATTAGTTGGGAGTAGATTTTCGTGATGTGATTTCTAACTATACAATTTATATATAAATATCCTAATCCCTTTTCCTTTCCTTGAATCTTTTAGTTTTAGTCAGTTCATGAAAAATTTTATACTATTAATTTCTTCTTATCCATAATGGATTTACCTGGACCAATACATGAAATTCTTGTGCTATTTGGGGGATTTGTTCTTATACTAGGGGGTCTAGGAGTAGTATTACTTACCAACCCAATTTATTCTGCCTTTTCGCTGGGATTAGTTCTTGTTTGTATATCCTTATTCTATTTTTTATTGAATTCCTACTTTGTAGCTGTCGCACAACTTCTTATTTATGTGGGAGCCATAAATGTCTTGATCATATTTGCTGTAATGTTTGTAAATGGCTCAGAGTGGTCTAAAGATAAGAATTATTGGACTATTGGAGATGGGTTTACTTCACTCGTTTCTATAACTATTCCTTTTTCACTAATGACTACTATCCCAGATACATCATGGTATGAAATTCTTTGGACTACAAGATCAAACCAAATAGTAGAACAGGGTCTCATAAATAACGTTCAACAAATTGGGATTCATTTAGCAACCGATTTTTATCTTCCGTTTGAACTCATTTCCCTAATTCTTCTAGTTTCTTTAATAGGTGCTATTACTATGGCTAGACAATAATAAATTCTTAGAATTTCAAATCTAAAAAAATAACTAAAGAATAAAACAATTTTGATTTAGTAAAATCTATCTACTGTCAACACAACAAATACTTTCTTTTCTCTTTTGTTGCGTAATTGTTCTATTCTAATTAATTGAATCGGTTCAATTCTTGTCCTCATATTGAAATGAATCGAGATTGATAAGGAGTTAGTTAATGATGTTTGAGCATGTACTTTTTTTGAGTGTCTATTTATTTTCGATTGGTATCTATGGATTGATTACAAGCCGAAACATGGTTAGAGCTCTAATATGTCTTGAACTTATACTGAATTCAATTAATCTAAATCTCGTAACATTTTCTGCTCTATTTGATAGTCGCCAATTAAAAGGAGACATTTTCGCAATTTTTGTTATAGCCCTTGCGGCTGCTGAAGCCGCTATTGGACTATCCATTCTTTCTTCCATCCATCGTAACAGGAAATCAACTCGTATCAATCAATCGAATTTTTTGAATAATTAGACATAGAATCCTCTAAACAAAGGCGCATATATAATAATATGGAACATTAAGATTAATAAAATTTGAGTCTTCTTTTCTTATTTTTATTTGAGAATACCCATTTTTTAAGTAGGTTATTTCAGAGTATTCTTTTTTACTTATTGAATTTTGTATTTTTGCAATTCATTGATATTGCAATATTCAAATTGCAATAATTTATATTGCAAAGATAATAGCCAATTTTTTGGCTAATTCAAATTAGTATGTAGAATTCGTATAATTATTACTGTTGAAGCCTTAAATTCAAGTCTCTTGGCTCTTTTCACGCTTTCTCACAAACAGATTAAGAAATATATTGCATTATTTATTAAAATTTGGATAAACCATTGCTTCGTCTGGTGTCTACAATACATATAACTTATATAGTACTAATTTCATTTTTACCAGATCGAAAATTGTTATGTTGAAAAGGAAAATTTCTAGATCCAATGTCACATTCTGTAAAAATTTATGATACATGTATAGGATGCACTCAATGTGTACGAGCTTGTCCAACAGATGTATTAGAAATGATACCTTGGGATGGATGTAAAGCCAAGCAAATTGCTTCTGCGCCGAGAACCGAAGATTGTGTGGGTTGTAAGAGATGCGAATCCGCCTGCCCAACAGATTTTTTAAGTGTCCGCGTTTATTTAGGGCCTGAAACAACCCGCAGCATGGCTCTATCTTATTGATACGTTACAAAAAACTCCACTTGAATCGTCTGATTCCTCTTTACCGAAGAAGCCTGTGCTCAAAATAATCGAGCATGGGCTTTTCTGGTCAAAACGTATCTTGTCTTTATTACTTTATCATGAGTTATTTTCCTTGGTTAACAATACTTGTTGTTTTGCCGATATTTGCAGGTTCATTAATTTTCTTTTTACCCCATAAAGGAAACAAAATCGTTAGGTGGTATACTATATCTATTTGTTTATTAGAATTCCTTCTAATGACTTATGCATTCTGTTATCATTTCCAATTAGAGGATCCCTTAATCCAATTAAGGGAGGATTCTAAATGGATAGATGTTTTTGATTTCCACTGGAGATTGGGAATCGATGGACTTTCATTAGGATCTATTTTATTGACAGGATTTATCACTACTTTAGCTACTTTAGCCGCTTGGCCAATTACCCGGAATTCGCGATTATTCTATTTCCTGATGCTAGCAATGTATAGCGGTCAAATAGGATTATTTTCTTCACGAGACCTTTTACTTTTTTTTATCATGTGGGAGTTAGAATTAATTCCTGTTTACTTACTTTTATCCATGTGGGGGGGGAAAAGGCGTCTATATTCAGCTACCAAGTTTATTTTGTATACTGCAGGCGGTTCCATTTTTTTCTTAATCGGAGTTCTGGGTATGGGCTTATATGGTTCCAACGAACCAACATTAGACTTGGAACGTTTGATTAATCAATCATACCCTGCAACGTTAGAAATATTACTTTATTTTGGCTTTCTTATTGCTTATGCTGTCAAATTGCCGATTATACCTCTACATACGTGGTTACCAGATACCCACGGGGAAGCACATTACAGTACATGTATGCTTTTAGCGGGAATCCTATTAAAGATGGGAGCATACGGATTGATTCGGATCAATATGGAATTGTTACCTCATGCTCATTATCTATTTTCCCCCTGGTTGGTAATAATAGGAGCGGTGCAAATAATTTATGCAGCTTCAACTTCTCTTGGTCAACGAAATTTCAAAAAAAGAATAGCCTACTCCTCCGTATCTCACATGGGTTTCATAATTATAGGAATTGGTTCCATAACCAACATTGGACTAAATGGAGCTATTTTACAAATATTATCCCATGGATTTATCGGTGCTACACTATTTTTCTTGGCAGGAACGGCTTGTGATAGAATGCGTCTTGTTTATCTCGAAGAACTGGGAGGGATATCTATACCAATGCCAAAAATGTTTACTATGTTTAGTAGCTTTTCAATGGCTTCTCTTGCCTTACCAGGAATGAGCGGTTTTGTTGCAGAATTAGTAGTATTTTTTGGACTAATTACTAGTCCAAAATTTATGTTAATGCCAAAAATGCTAATTACTTTTGTAATGGCAATTGGAATGATATTAACTCCTATTTATTTATTATCTATGTTACGCCAGATGTTTTATGGATACAAGTTATTTCATGTTCCAAACGCAAATTTTGTGGATTCTGGACCACGAGAACTCTTTCTTTTAATCTGTATCTTTTTACCAGTAATAGGAATTGGTATTTATCCAGATTTTGTTCTCTCGCTATCCGTTGACAGGGTAGAGGCTCTCTTATCCAATTATTATCCTAAATAGGATTTTTTTTTTAACTAATCCGCTCTATATTTCATAATGGAAAAACCAAAAAATTCCGAAAAAAGTTAAAAAGTCTAATTAGATCCATTTCGAATTTTTGGGAACCCCTTTGAACGTCTTTTCAAAGGGGTTCCCAAATCAAACAAAAATGGGAAAAAACCCTCATTTTATGAATGTTTTATGTTATGTAATCATTTAGATGGTAATGTAAATGAACCATAACTGTGTAAACCTATTCCTAAAAGATTGATACCAAAATAACAGATCCAAATTATAAGAAATCCTATCGAAGCTACAAATGCGGAATTCGTACCCTTCCAATTTGGATTTGTTCTACTATGTAAATAAATAGCAAATATGGTCCAGGTAATAAAAGCCCAAGTTTCCTTAGGATCCCAATTCCAATAGGATCCCCACGCCTCATTAGCCCATACTGCTCCACAAAGAATACCTATGGTTAAAAGGGTAAACCCTAGACTAATAACACGATAACTCCAAGAATCCAAACGCTCAATTAATTGATATTTGTAATAATTTGGAAATGAAGGAAAAGAGGTGTTTTTTAAGGCACTTCTTTTTGCATAGAAATATTCAATCTCACTAAAAAAAAATGTTTTAAGTAATTTTTTTTTTTTCTTTTTAGAAAAGAAATCGAAAGAATTTCGAAATCTAATGATTAGAAGAGCGGCGGATAATAAGGATCCGCACAAAAGAGTTGCATAGCTTAGTAACATCATACTGACATGCATCATTAACCACTGAGATTGTAGAGCAGGTACTAGTATTGTAGATTGATGCATTTCAGTTAAAAGACCTGACGTGGCAAAGCCTTGCGTTAAAATAGTACTTGGCGTAGTTATTGTGCTTAAATCATTTTTAGAGTTCTGTATCTTAGGAATAGTATGAAGAATATACAGAGCCCATGAAAGGAAGATCAATGACTCATATAAATTACTTAATGGAAAATGTCCCGAAGAAACCCAACGAGAAACTAAGAATCCTGTTATAGAGAAAAAAGTAGCTATCATTCCTTTTTCTGACGAATCACGTAATCCCCTAAGTTCACGAACTAATAAGGTTATCAAATGAATCGTAATCACAATTGAAATAGTTGAGAAAGAGATATGAGTTAGTATATGTTCTAAAGTTGCAAATAGCATAAGGAGAAGGTCCCATTACAAAATTGGAAATTTCGAATTGAATCCATTTTCTAATCTATTGTATTCTTTTTCGAGAATGCCGCCACTCGGACTCGAACCGAGATGCTTGAGCACTGCTTCCTAAGAGCAGCGTGTCTACCAATTTCACCATGGCGGCTAACTTGAAATAATAGTTAATAGTTAACTTAAAAGAATAATAGTTATTTTCTCGCGAATCGTCGAGATTGGGAGAATCCATAGAATTTAGGAAAATTAGAATTTCATCATTAAATACAAAGAGTTTTTTATTTTGAAAAGTTTCTAAAGTCAAAGCCTTTACGCTCTTATTAATACGATTTACCAGTTCTAAAACAATTTATTTGTGAATTTTGGATAAGATAGGTAGAAATTCTAAATCCTATTGCAAGAATACTCTACTTTTGATAATGGAATCCCCCTATTTTTTTTTAGGAGGATTCCATTATCAAAAGTTCTTTGATAGGAAAAGAATACTGAGGACACAATATACCAAAACTTTTGTTCTATATAACAGAATAACAGAAGGATTAGTTCTAAGAATATTGTACCCAGGAATTCGACACATAAAAGTACATTCATTAATTAATCCAAATTATTCATTCATATTAAATAATTGGAATTTCTTTGAGATCGGTCAATTCAGATTATTCCAAAACCTTATTATTTGTTTGTTACCCAGAAAAACCTTTTGGTTTTGGATGCTCGTTCCCGCTCAAAAATGATCTTGATTTTGCTAAGGAATAAGATTGTACTATGCAAAAATAAGTTTTTTTCTTCCAAATATTTTTACGAATACGCTTTTTTGACATCGAAGTACGTTTTTTTGGAACTGCCATTCAAAAGGGGAATTAGTTTTTTCTAGTTGTATGTGAAAGACATCTATTGCCGCAAATCAATCCTTCTTTCTGTTTTTTCTTAGTATTTATACTTAGATACTGAAAGATAATGAAATTTGAAATTATTTTTTACTTCATTTTGTCTAATGTGGATAAGACAAGAGTTTTCGCGTATTTTTCATATATATTTTAGACTTTGTTTTAATAATATACAATATATACAAAGATATATTATATACAAAGGTTTTCTATTTAAATCAATTTATATATCAAATATACTCCATGATATAAATCAAAGGTATGGGGGATAAGCCCTCATATAATATGGGGAGATAAAACGAAGTTAAAATTCAAATAGTTAATTAAGTTGAGAAGATATTCAAGAATGGAATTCCAGTCAAAATAAAAAAAAAAATTAGTCTCTTAAATAAGACATTCTAAAACTTAGATAATTCTAGTCATTAGGATTTCCATTTTATATGAAGTAAAGAATATCCGAGAATTTCCAATAAATAAAAAATTCAAATATAGTTGAAATTCAATCAATCAGTTACGAAATAAGAGAGCTATTTCATTTTAACAGAAAGAAATAAAAAAAAGAATAGGAATAGAAAGTAAACTTATTCCATCTTTTTTTGTATTTTAATAAATATCTTTTTTTAGATAATAACTAAATAACGAAATTCTTTGATTAACTTTATAACGAAATTCTTTGATTAACTTTTTGAATTTAAGCAACTAACCCCATTCTGAATTTTTGAATATTTCAATGAGACAAATTAAAAAAAAATCAAAATTCCATTATTTTTTCTTATTCTTATTTTTTTAATTCCTTCAGAAAGAAATAAGAATAGGTTTGGTGAATCGGAAACAATTTTATAGAAAAAAAAGAACTATAAATTTCAACTAAAAATTGCTATTTCTTTTCTTATGGAACATACATATCAATATGCCTGGGTAATCCCTCTTCTCCCACTTCCAGTTATTATGTCAATGGGGTTGGGGCTTTTTCTTATTCCGACAGCAACAAAAAATCTTCGTCGCATATGGGCTTTTCCTAGTGTTTTACTCTTAAGTATAGCTCTGGTATTCTCAGTTCACCTGTCTATTCAACAAATAAAAGGGAGTTCTATCTATCAATATCTATGGTCTTGGACCATCAATAATGATTTTTCCTTAGAATTTGGATACTTGATCGACCCCCTTACTTCTATTATGTTAATACTAATTACTACTGTAGGAATCTTGGTTCTTATTTATAGTGACGATTATATGTCTCACGATGAGGGATATTTGAGATTTTTCGTTTATATAAGTTTTTTTAATACTTCCATGTTGGGATTGGTTACTAGTTCCAATTTGATACAAATTTATTTTTTTTGGGAACTTGTGGGAATGTGTTCCTATTTATTGATAGGCTTTTGGTTTACACGACCAACTGCAGCGAGTGCTTGTCAAAAAGCTTTTGTAACTAATCGTGTAGGGGATTTTGGTTTGTTATTAGGAATTTTAGGTTTTTTTTGGATAACAGGTAGTTTAGAGTTTCGGGATTTGTTCAAAATAGCTAATAACTGGATTCCTAATAATGGGATTAATTCATTACTTACTACTTTGTGTGCTTTTTTATTATTTCTTGGTGCAGTTGCAAAATCGGCACAATTCCCTCTTCACGTATGGTTACCCGATGCTATGGAAGGACCCACTCCCATTTCGGCTCTTATACACGCAGCAACTATGGTTGCTGCGGGGATTTTTCTTATAGCTCGACTTCTTCCTCTTTTCATATCCCTGCCTTTGATAATGAGTTTCATTTCCTTAGTAGGTACAATAACACTTTTCTTAGGAGCGACTTTAGCTCTTGCTCAGAGAGATATTAAAAGAAGCTTAGCCTATTCTACAATGTCTCAATTGGGTTATATGATGTTAGCTCTCGGTATAGGTTCTTATCAAGCAGCTTTATTCCATTTGATCACTCATGCTTATTCGAAAGCTTTATTGTTCTTGGGATCCGGATCCGTTATTCATTCAATGGAACCTCTTGTTGGATATTCACCAGATAAAAGTCAGAATATGGTTCTTATGGGTGGTTTAAAAAAATATGTTCCTATTACAAGAACTACTTTTTTATGCGGTACACTTTCTCTTTGTGGTATTCCACCTCTTGCTTGCTTCTGGTCCAAAGATGAAATCCTTAGTAATAGTTGGTTGTATTCACCTTTTTTTGGAATAATAGCTTCTTTTACTGCAGGATTAACTGCATTTTATATGTTTCGAATATATTTACTTACTTTTGATGGGTATTTGCGTGTTCATTTTCAAAATTACTGTAGTACTAAAGAAGGTTCGTTGTATTCAATATCTTTATGGGGAAAAAGCATACCCAAAGGAGTCAATAGAGATTTTGTTTTATCAACAATGAAGAGTGAAGTTTCTTTTTTTTCACAAAATATACCCAAAATTCCTGGTAATACAAGAAATAGGATAGGATTCTTTAGTACTTCCTTTGGAGCGAAAAATACTTTTGTCTATCCTCGCGAAACTGGAAATACTATGCTATTTCCTCTTCTTATATTACTCCTTTTTACTTTGTTCATTGGATCTATAGGAATCCATTTTGATAATGGAGTAATGGATAATGGAACATCGGAGTTAACCATATTATCAAAATGGCTAACCCCTTCAATAAGCTTTTTCCAGGAAAGTTCTAATTCTTCCATAAATTCATATGAATTTATCACTAATGCAATTTCTTCTGTAAGTTTAGCTATTTTTGGTCTATTCATAGCATATATATGCTATGGATCCGCTTATTCTTTTTTTCAGAATTTGAATTTTAAAAATTCCCTTGTAAAAGTTAATCCCAAAAAGTTCTTTTTGGATCAAGTAAAAAAAAAGGTATACAGCTGGTCATATAATCGCGGTTATATAGATGTTTTCTATACTAGGATATTTATCCTAGGTATAAGAAGATTTGCCGAACTAACGCATTTTTTTGATAAAGGTGTTATTGATGGAATTACCAATGGAGTAGGTCTCGCTGGTTTTTGTATAGGAGAAGAAATTAAATATGTGGGGGGAGGGCGAATATCGTCTTATCTATTCTTTTTTTTATGTTATGTATCCTTGTTCCTATTCTTTTTTCTTCCTTAATTCATTATTCCATGAATTCCTCAAAACGAGGCTCATCAAAATGCAAAATCTAAGACTACTATAAGACTAC
>Ga0214471_10000198_pt1 | contig 55667 bp, 53 predicted proteins | sample RVTome_5_FD_207665 | JGI IMG/M metagenome (GOLD analysis project Ga0214471, IMG submission 207665) | Soil microbial communities from uranium-contaminated site in the Upper Colorado River Basin, Wyoming, United States - RVT142D155 | ecosystem: Environmental > Terrestrial > Soil > Contaminated >... | reverse complement strand
CAGAAACGTGTGCGTCCCTGATTACCCGGCTCAGTGGCCCGCCAGCTCATTCCATTGCGGCAGCAACACGATGCTGTTCGGGTTGTAGCCGCTATTCTTCAGCGTGTCCACGCTGCCGATGACTTTTCCCGCTTTCAGGTCGACGACAGTGATCGAACCATCGCTCATCCCGGGCAGGTTGAGGAGCGCATTCTGAACGTAGGCGTAGCGCCAGTCCTTGGTGAAAGCAACGTGGTGCGCCCCCTCGGCCGTCGCAATTGACTTCAGCAGCTTCGGCTTGGCCGGGTTACCGCTGATGTCGAAAATGTGCAGGTGGCCGGGCTTCGCGGTGGTCACATACATCCGGCTGGCCTTCCTGTTGAAATAAATCTCCAGCGGGACACCGGCGCCCTGCGCGGAGAAATCATGCGCCTGCTTCACAGCGAAGTCCTTCTTCGCGGAGTTCCACGTGGCGGTCCACAGCGTACCGCCGTACATATTGGTGACATAGGCGACCGGCGGCTTGGCCCCGGGGACGAACAGGACCTCCACCGGCGCTTCGCCGGACGGCGATGGCTTTTTCGAGAGCTTGTAGGTGCCGAGCACCTTGCTCGTGCTCGCCTCCACCGCGCTGATGACCTCACCCGCATCGCCCAGGTCGGAAGCGCGAACGGTGCTGGTCAGCAGAATGCGGTCGATCCCGTTGTGGATCGCGATGCCGTGAGGATAAGGCGCGGCCACCTTCACGGTCTTGAGCGGCTTGTCGGATTTCGCGTCGCCGACGATCATCGCCTGCGTGCCCATGCAGCTCAGGTACCAGCGCTTGCCGTCTTCCGAAAACACCACGTCCTCGCCGAAGCCGCAACCCGGCACCGCGACGACCTGTATCTGGTACGGCTTCTTCTTCATGTCGATCACGCGCAGCTCGCTCTTCCCGAGCGCGGTGATATACGCCTTGCTCTGGTTCCGGTTATAGAAGATGTGGTGCGCGACAAGATCGGCGGGCAGCGGCAGGTCCTGCACCATCTTCCCGAAGTTCTTGGATTTCGGATCAACGTCTATGATCGCGATGCCTTCCTTGCGGGCCGGCGCGGCGATCGGTGTTTTCAATGCTTTCAGGGAATCGGCCGACTTGGTCTCGTAGTTGACCATCGCGAGAATCTCGCCGGCGGCGAGCGAGGGCACCAGCGCGAGCATCGCGGCAATGCAAACCGGCAGTGCGTAGGTCTGGATCATGAAGGGTCTCCGTGGATACGTTTCGTTCGCCCGGCAAGTTTTGGATACTCTTGCCTTGAGCGAACTCGCCTACTATGAACCTCTACTGTCTCCCGGGCAATCCCATGCTACATTCATCCGGCACCCAGGCGTGGCCAGGAAAGCCGAGGGCTCGATTCCCTTGAGGCGGACGCGTAGCGCACTCCTCGCTGGCGCAGCGCTTGCCTGCGCGTTGCCCATCGCCGGGCCGGCGCTGGCGCACGGCTTCGGCCAGCGGTATTTCCTGCCGATTCCGCTCTGGCTCTACCTGACCGGCGCCGGCCTGACCGTCGCCGCCTCCTTCGCGCTGATCGGACTGTTGGTTCGCCGGGCGCCGACAGCACAAGATCACAAGCGGATTGACCTGACGCATCTGCCGATCGGCCGCGTGCTCGGCGCTCCGGCCGTATTGGCCGGGTTGCGGATACTTTGCGTAGGACTCTACCTGCTGGTCGTTGTCGCCGGACTCATTGGTACGCAAAGCCCGCTGAAGAATATCGCGCCGGCGATGGTCTGGGCGGTCTGGTGGGTCGGCATGGCGTACGTGTCGGCGTTGCTCGGCAACCTGTGGGCGCTCGTCAATCCTCTCGATACGCTGTTCGCCGCGGCCGAGTCCATTTACGGGCGGCTGCGACCCGGACAACCGCTGACGCTCGGGTTGCGCTACCCGGAATCGCTGGGTGTCTGGCCGGCGGTTGCGCTGTTCTTCACGTTCATCTGGATGGAAATGGCGTGGGAGGCGAGCGACCACCCGGCAAGTCTTGCGGCCGCGATGCTTGGGTACTCGGCGTTGACGTGGCTCGGGATGCTGCTGTTCGGCCGCGCGGAGTGGCTGCGCCGCGGCGAGGTCTTTTCCCTCGTATTCGGGCTGATCGCCCGCTTCGCCCCGACGGAGGCACGGGTCGCCGGTGCCCGGGAGTTGAAACTGCGCCCGTACGCGGTCGGGTTGCTCGTAAACGAGCCCCTGCCGGCATCGCAGATCGTGCTGGTCTTGCTGATTCTCATTGCCGTGAGCTTCGACGGTTTCCGGGATACTCCGGCCTGGGCGGCGATCGTCGACGGGCTCGGCCAGGATTTTCACCACTCAGCGGTGACGCTGGGGCTCGCCGCCTCGGCCGTGCTGTTCCTCGCGGTCTATCTCGGTTTTTGCCGGTTGATCGCTCGCTACGGAGAGTCGCCCTCACGCGACGGCGCCGGTCCGGCCGTCGGCCATTCCGTTTCGCGGGTCGCGGGCCTGTTCGTGCTGACGCTGATCCCGATCTCGATCGCCTATCATCTCGCCCATTACCTGTTCTTCCTGGTCATGGCCGCGCAGTACCTGATCCCGCTCGCCTCCGATCCCCTCGGCCTCGGCTGGAACCTCTTCGGCACGCGGAATTACTTCGTCCGGATCGGGCTGATCGACGCCCGCATCGTCTGGTACGTGTCGGTTGCCGCGATCGTCGCGGGCCACGTCATCGCGCTCTACCTCGCTCACCTTCAGGCACTGCGGGAATTTCAGGACCGGCAGGGGGCCCTGCGCAGCCAGTGGCCGATGCTGGCCCTGATGGTCTGCTATACGATGGTGAGCCTGTGGATCATCGCTCAGCCGATCGTGGCTTGAAATGGGGCTTGAAATGAGGACGGAGCCCGGTTTTCCATCAAGACGGGGAAACTGGAAAACCGGGCTCCGTCCCCAATTTATCCGTTAGTACGCACCGCCCGCTTGTTGCGCGCGGTCCTGCATTTGCTCCTGCATCTTGTCGATTTTCTGCTGCGCGCGCTCCTGGCTGCGCTTGCCCTCCTCCATCTCCTGCTTCTTGATGGAGGCCCCCGTCGCCGCAGTGGTGGCGGTGTCGACGCCGCAGCCCGCGAACAGAATTAAGGCACCGACAAGGACGACGTGTTTCATGGGCGTTCTCCTTGAAATGCGTGAACCGTGATCCGGCCCCCTCACCCTACCCTCTCCCCCAGCCGGGGGCGAGGGAGTTTGGCTCAGTCGGCGTTGGCGCCGGCCACCGCCTTCCCTCCCCTGTCGAGGCGCCTCAGGACCTTCACCCGCTGCACCGTGTCGCCGGCAAGGTGCGTCCACACCATCGCGTCGCGCACCAGCTTGTCCACGCGCGCGTTCATCATGCAGCCCTCGGCGCCGTGGATCTCCATGTTCAAGCGCGTGACGCGCTGGATGACGTCGGTCGACCAGTTCATGACGAGCCCGGCGTTGGCGGAATGCTCCTTCCGGTCGTGCTGCCACGCGACCCGCATCACATACGAGCGCAGCGCCTCGGTCAAGGCGTGCATCTCGTTCACTCTCAGCTGCACCAGCTGGTGCTCGATCAGGCGCCTGCCGGCGCGCTTGTGCGATTTCGCGAAGGCCGTCGCCATCTGGCACGCGTCGTCGCACACGCCGAGGGCGTTCGCCGCGAGCTCGAGGTCGCCGAAGATGTCGCCGCCGGTGGTGTCGCCCTTGCCGGCCTTGACCGAGCCGGTGCCGACTTCGCCGACGACGTTGGCGTGCGGCACGCGCGCGTTCTCGAAGATCAGCTCCGCATTCTGGTAGAAGCGCCAGCCGCGCTTGTTGAATACCTTGCCGATGCGGAAGCCGGGAGTGCTCTTCGGCACCATGAAGAGCGTGCCCCCCTGCCGGATGTTGACATCGGGGTTGGTGCGCGCGTCGACGAAAAAGAGCGAGCCGACGCTGCCGTTCGCGATGAAGCACTTCTCGCCGTTCAGGGTCCAGTCGGTTCCGTCGCGCACCGCCCGCAGCCGGTAGCCGGCCCTGGGATCGTCTTCCGGCGGCATGCGGTTGTCGGAGCCGGCGTTGGGCTCGGTGATGCCGCGGCCCATCACGTAGCGGTGATCCGCGAGGAACGGCTTCAGGAAGCGCTCCTTCTGGTCGTTGGTGCAGGCGGAGGCGATCAAGTGGCTCCACTTCCAGTTCTGGCTGAAGGCCTTGGACATCGCGCTGTCGCCGCGGGCGAGCTCCGCCATCACCAGCGCCTGCGACACGAAATCCGCCCCCGGACCGCCCCATTCCTTGGGCACTGCCAGCGTGCGGAAGCCCAGCTTCGAGCCTTTCTCGATGATGCCCCAGTCCCATGGCTCGAAGCCGCCCTCGATCTGGTCGCGCTCGAGCGAGCGCGGGCGCAGTTCCTCGTCCGAGAATTTTCTGGCCTCCGACTGCCAGTGGCGCTGCTCTTCGTTCAGCGAGAAATCCATTTCAAACCCCGAGGAAAGTCACTGCGGTCAGGCAGCATCCGCCGCCGGCCGCCGGTAGCCGGCGAGCGCTTCGGCGACGGCGAGCTTCGCTGCGCCGTCGCTGTCCTCGGCATGCCGGAACACCATCGATTCGTGCACGTACTTCTGGAGCGGCATGTCGCGCATCACGCCCATGGCGCCGAAGCATTCCGCGGCGAGGAGGGCGACTTCATTGACCGCCTCCGCGGTGTAGATCCGCGCAATGACTTCGAGCGGGAGCCCGGACACGCTGCCGTCGGCGACCGCCTCGGGATGATCCTGCGTCCAGGCCGCCTTCCAGATCATGCTGCGGGCGAGCTCGAGCCGGATCGCGCAGTCGGCGAGCTTGGTTCCGATCGCCTGATGCTCGATGATGCTGCGCCCGCCCTGCCGCCGCAGCTTGGCGTAGTCCACCGCGGCTTCGTACGCCGCGCGGCCGAGCCCGAGATTGATCGCCGCGACCTGCGGCGCACCGCGCGCGAGCTCCGCGGTGAGCGCGCCCGCGCTCTTCGCGCCTTCGCCGAGCACGTGGTCCGCGGGCACGCGGCAATCCTTGAACGCCATGCCGGCGCCCGCCCCGTGGTTCCAGCGGATGATCTCGCCGACGGCCTTCAGCGGCTCGCGCACCGCCAGGCCCGGTGCCTCGCGCGGCACCAGCAGCGTAACCGCTCCGCCCGCGCCGGTTCGCGTACGGACCGCAAACAGCTTCGCGACAGTGGCGTTCGCGACGAATCCAAGAGCGCCGTTGATCACCCAGTCATTGCCCTGCTTCACCGCCACCGGAACGGCGTCGCTCTCGGCCTGCGGGCGGTGGTAGCTCCAGCCGAGACCGGCGACGGGATCGCGCCCCGCAAAGGCCAGGTGATAACGGTCATCTTTTACGAACGCCGGCAGGAAGCGCTTGCGCTGCTCCGCAGTCATGAGGCGGTCGAACAACAGGCGGCCGAGCATCGAGGTCTGTCCCAGTACCGCTGCGATATCCACGTCGCCCGCGCCCAATTCCTCCATGACGATGCAGGAGGTAAGGCCATCGGCACCCGCGCCGCCCGCGTCCTCGGACAGCGCAAGAGTGCGCAAACCCATCTGCGCGGCCTTGTCGAGAAGATCCACGAGCAGCGGCTTCTCGAACGGCTCCAGGCGCTTCGGGTTGAGGGCGGCGGGCTTGATCTCGGTCTCGACGAAATCGCGCACCGTCTCGCGGAATTCCAGCTGCTCGGGCGTGAGGTGAAGGTTATACATATCAGCAGTCCGGGCTCCATTCACTTTCGAGAGCCGCCATCTTAACAGCCGGGAGCGGTGGGCAGGATCACCGTCTCAGGTTATGGAACCCGCCCGGTTTGAGGGATGTGGGAAACCTTCCGCCGTCAGCCGCTGGTCGTCACATCCTGGATCGTGCGAGCTGGCGCAACTCGCCCAGGAGCGTATCGCCGATTTCAATGCCCTCGGCTCGGGCGCGGGCGGCGGCCTGCTGGCGGCGGGCGCCGGGAAGACGAACGCCCTCCTCGGCGAGCATTCTCGAGACCAGCACTTCCAGTCGCGCGAAATACGAGTCCGCGCCGGCCAGCGCATCCGGATCCACGGCGAGGATGGCGTGGCCGATACGGGGCTTGTTACCGGGCTCGAAGTAGGAATCGTTCTCGAAGCTGAACGCGGCGCCGGTCAGCGCGACGGAGAGAACCTCCACCGTCAGCGCCAGCGCCGTTCCCTTGACGCCGCCGATCGCGGAGAGGCTCCCGGTCAGCGCGGCTTTGGCGTCCGTGGTGGGATTGCCGTCCTTGTCCACCGCCCAGCCGGGCGGAATCGGCTTCCCCTCCTTCGCGTGGAGCATGATTTTGCCGCGCACCACTTCCGTGAGCGAGAGGTCCACCACGATCGGATCGGCGCCCCGGCGCGGGAAGACGGCGGCGATGGGATTGGTGCCGAAGAACGCCTTCTTGCCGCCCCAGGCGTTGATCGCGGACGGCGAATTGGTGAATGCGAGCCCGACGAGACCGGCCTGCGCGACGGGCGCAAGGTGATAGGCCGCGGCGCCGAAGTGATGGCTGTTGGTGACCCCGGCAAACGCGACGCCGTAGCGCCGCGCGCGCTTCACCGCTTCCTTGACCGCCAGCGCGCAGGCCGGGAACGCCAGGCCGCCCGCCGCATCCACGAGACAGGCGCCGCCCTTCTTCCTGACGATCCGCGGCTTCGCTTTCCCGTCGGCGCGTCCCTCGCGCAGGTGCTGGCAGTAGAGCGCGACGCGCGACAGGCCGTGCCCTGACAGCCCTTCGCTTTCCGCCGCGACCAGCGCCTGCGCCGTCGCCTGCGCCGTCGCTCGCGAAGCCCCCGCGCGCTTCAGCGCCCGCGCGGCAAGCGCCGTCGCTTCACCGACAGCCAATTTCACCTGTCACCCTCCGCCGGTCAGGCCGCCGCCGCCTTCATCAGCAGGGTTTCGCCCGGCCTGACGCGAGTGAATTCCACGGGGCGCGTGGAGATCTCGAAGCGGCCGTCGCGCCAGCCGACACAGACATAGCGCGAGTGGTCGAGATCGCGCACGTCGGGAAAATCGGAACGGTAGTGCGCGCCACGCGAGTCCTCCCGCGCCATCGCGGAGGCGCGGATCGCCTTCGAGACCAGCAGCAGATTCTTCAAATTGAGCCAGTCGTGCCAGGCGAGGTTGAAGGCGAGATCCGTCCCGCCTGCGCCGGTGGCGTCGAGCCGCGCCTCCAGCTCCTTGAGCGCCCCCTCCGCCCGCTTGAGACTCGCGACATCGCGAACGATGCCGACGTCGTCCCACATCACATCGTAGAGCTTCTCGCGGATGGCGTTGAGGTCGCCCGCAGGCTTGCCGAGCGGCGCCCGGGCGCGCGCGATCGCGGCATCGATTGCCGCCTGGTCCGGTTCGTGCAGCGCGGGGTGGCGTCTCACCCACGGCGCTATCGCCTCTCCCGCGATGCCGCCGAACACGGTGGAATTGGCGACGCCGTTGCCGCCGAGGCGGTTCGCGCCGTGCACGCCGCCCGAGTCCTCGCCCGCGACGAACAGCCCCGGCAGCTCCGTCGTGCAGTCGCCGCGGAAGACGACGCCGCCCATCATGTAGTGCGCGGTCGGCACCACCTCCACCAGCCCGCCGGCGAGATCGAAGCCGCAATCGGCGCAGCGTTCGACCATGCCCTTGAATTCCCGGCGCACCCGTTCCGCTCCGAGATGCCCCATGCTGATATAGACGCCGCCATGGGGCGTCGTGCGGCCGGCGCGCATCTCGGCGTAAATTGCTCGCGAGACGATGTCGCGCGTGGCGCGCTCGCCCTTGGGGTCGTAGCCGTGCATGAAGCGCTGCTTCGATCCGTTCAGAAGATAGCCGCCGGAGCCGCGCAGGCCCTCCTCCAGCACGGTGCCCGTCATGCGGGTGCCGGGCCCCGCCAGCAACCCCGTCGGATGGAACTGGACCATTTCCATGTCGCGCAGCGTCAGGCCCGCGCGCAGCGCCATCGCCAGTCCGTCGCACGTCTTGTCGCCGGAGGGCGTGTGGTACTTGTACATGGTCGGGCCGCCGCCGGTGGCGAGCAGCACCGCTTTCGCCTGCACCATCACGAACTCGCCGCTCCTCACGTCCACCATCAGCACGCCCGCGAGCGCGTCGCCGCTCCGGTTCCTGATGAGCTCCACCGCGCGGTGCTCCTCGAGCCGCGCCATGCCGCTCGCCCACACCTGCTCGGCGAGGCGGTTGATGATCTCGATGCCGGTCAGATCGCCCTTGTGCACGGTGCGGTCGAAGGTCTGCCCCGCGAACGCCTTCTGGTGAATGGTGCCGTCGGGGTTGCGGTCGAAGTAGCAGCCGAGCTCGTTCTCGAGCTCGCGGATGCGCTCGATCGCGACCGTGACCAGCGTCCACGCGAGGTCCTGGTCCGGGAGCCACTTGCCGCCTTCGATCGTGTCCATGAAGTGGCGCTCGACCGAGTCCTGCGGCGCCAGCGCGACGTTGTATCCGCCCTGCACCATGCGCGTGCAGCCGCACTTGCCGAGGAGCCCCTTCACCGCGATCGTGATGGAGAGCGACGGGTCGGCCTGGTGCGCGTGCAGCGCGGCGAACAGTCCCGCGCCGCCGGAGCCGAGGATGAGGATGTCGGTCTTGAGCCTACGCACCGGATCGAACCGCCGAGAAGATCAGATCAATATTGAACCGCCAAGGCGCCAAAGTACATTCAAAGACAAAGCGTGGGACCTGCTCGAATGAATGATCTTGAATGCAGTTTGGCGTCTTGGCGGTTATTTTCCGGTTTTGACGCCGAGGGAGGCGAGCGCGGCGGCGCGCTTCGAGCGCGCCTGCGCGTTGACTTCGGTATAGAGGCTGCCGCCGTGGGCATCCATCGCCACCAGCAGCGGGCCGAAGCCCTTCACCCGGAACTTCCACAGCGACTCGGGATTGAGGTCGTCGAGGTCCACATCTTCTATCGCCTCGACCCAGGTGGTCTCGAGCGCGGCGGCGCCACCGATGACCGCGAGGTAGGCGCCCCCGAGCTCCTTGAACGCGCCGAGCGAGACTTCCCCGAGCCCGCCTTTTCCAATCAGGATGCGCGCGCCGTATTCCCGCATCAGCGGGCGCGTGAAGCGTTCCATGCGGGCGCTGGTGGTGGTGCCCACGCACAGCGGCGCGTAACCGGACGGGGTCGCCTTGGTCTCGCCCACCCATCGCACGTTGGGCGCGGTGTGGATCAGCGCGTGGCCGCGCAGGTCGAAGCGCGTCCTGCGCCCGCGGTCGAACATGTGGATGAGCGTCGCGTCGCGGATGCCGAAGAGCGTGCCGTTCAGCGTGACCGTGTCGCCCACGCGGAGCGCTCTCGTCTGCTCCTCCGTCACCGGCGTTGTGAAGTCGTAGTGAACCATGCAAGGACCAATTAACCGCCAAGCCGCCAAACTGCATTGAAGAACATTCGAACCAGATGATCCAATTAACCGCCAAGACGCCAAACTGCATTCAAGAACACTCAATCAAGGAATTTTCTCTTGCCTGCGTCGCCTTTGAATGCCATTTGGCGCCTTGGCGGTTCAATCCCTGTATTCAAATGCTCTTTGGCGTCTTGGCGGTTCAATTCAAAAACCGTAGGTCATGCCCTTCGGCGTGAACGTCGCCGAGGCGCGGCGCGCGGCATGGCACTGCATGTTCACCGCCACCGGGTTCATCGTGATGTGCGTTGCCGCAACCTCGACGTGGACGGCGAACGCGGTCGAGTCGCCGCCAAGCCCTTGCGGGCCGACCCCCAGCTGATTCACCGCGCGCGTGAGCTCCGTTTCGAGCTTCGCGCCCTCCGCGTCCTCGCTGCGCGTGCCGAGCGGGCGGATCGCGGCGAGCTTGGCGAGCGCGACGCAGAGATCCGCGCTGCCGCCGATGCCGACGCCGACGATGGTCGGCGGGCAGGTCTTGCCGCCCGCATCGAGCACGCAGTCCACGACGAAGGTCTTGATCGCGTCCACCCCTTCGGCCGGCACCGCCATCTTGAGCCAGGAATTGTTCTCCGAGCCGCTGCCCTTGGGGATCATCTGTATGGTCAGCTCTTCCGGCCGCTCGGAATAGCTGAAATGAATCGCCGGAATGCGGATTCCGCACGAGGTCTGGTCGTTGACGCGGGTGATCGGGTGCACGACGGAGGAGCGCAGGGGGTGCTCGTTCGTCGCCCGGGCGCAGCCTCTGGTGATCGCGGCTTCGAGATCGACGCCATCCACCTGGACGTTGCGCCCGATGGTGACGTTGTAGATCGGCACCCCGGTGTCCTGGCAGGTGAGGTTGTCCGTCGCTTCGGCCACGGCGACGTTCTTGATGATGGTGCCAAGGACCTTCTTCGCGCGTGCGCTCGTCTCGGACGCATCGAGCCGCTCGAGGCCCTGCTTGATATCGGGCGGGAGTATCTTGAGGGCCCGGATGTAGAGATCCTTGCTCGCCTCCTCGATCTGTTTGAGATCGACCTTCACTCGTCACCCGACACCCGACACCCGACACCCGACACTGGAACTGACCGGAGCCTCGCCCGGTTAGTTCACCTCGAGCTTGCGCGCACGGATGATTTTGGCCCAGCGTCCCGATTCCTCGCGTATCGCTCTCGCAAAATCGGCGGGCGTGTTGCCAACCGGCGCCATGCCGAGATCTTCGAACCGCTTGCGCAAGTCCTCCGCCGCCAGTGCCGTCACCGTGTCGCGATAAACCTTGTCGATGACCGCGGCCGGCGTTCCGGTGGGCGCCATCAGCCCGAACCAGCCCAGGTTCTCGAAGCCGGGCAGAGTCTCGGCCACCGCCGGCACGCCCTTCAGCTGGGGCACGCGCTGCTTGCTGGTGACCCCCAGCGCGCGGAGTCGGCCCTGCTGCACGTAACCGATCGCCGCGGAAAGATTGGGCGTCAGAAATACGATCTGGCCCGCAATGAGGTCCACCATCGCCGGCCCTTCGCCTTTGTACGGGATATGGGTAGCGTTGATGCCCGCGGTAAAGATGAAATTCTCGGCGGCAAGATGCGTCTGCGTGCCGAAGCCGGCGGAGCCAAAGGTGAGCGCGCCGGGCTTTGCCTTGGCGAGCGCGATCAGCTCCTTGACGCTCTTCGCGGGAACGCTCGGGTGTGTCGCAACGATCTGCGGCCCGCTCGCGACATTGGTGATCGCCACTAGGTCCTTTTCCGGGTTCCAGTTGAGCTTCTTGAACATATGTTGATTCGCGGCGATCACCGATCCTGAAGTCATGAACAGCGTATAGCCATCGGGCGGCGCCTTCGCCGCCAACTCGGCCCCGATGTTGCCGGACGCGCCCGCGCGATTGTCCGCCACCACCTGCTGGCCCCATGTCACGGTCAGCTTCTGTCCCAGAAGACGCGTGACGATGTCGGTCGCGCCGCCCGGCGCGAACGGCACGATGATCCGGACCGGCTTGGCGGGGTAGGCCTGTCCTGAGCCTGTCGAAGGGGTCAGGGCGAGCGTCGCGAATGCGATCCATACCACGGCCGGCAATGCAAGCCATCTGGCGATACGCATGATTTTCTCCTCGGCTTTGTTTTGACGGAATGCGGCTTCGGGACAACCTTACCTGATAAGCGGCCGCAGCAGCAAGGAGACGGGCCTCAGAGGCCGCCAGCCTCGACGGCGAGCCGGCGCAGCTCGCGCCGCAGCTTCGCGCGCACCGCGCGGTACGCGGGCCGATTGATTACGTTCGCGATCTCGTAGGGGTCCCGGTCGAGATCGTAGAGCTCGTCGAGCTCCCCGTCCCGGCTGCGGTTCACCCAGCGGATGTACTTGTGGCGCTCCGTGCGCACCGCCTTGTAGGTCATGCCGACGAGCCAGGGGTAGGCGTTCTCGGCCCAGTACTCCATCAGGAACGACTTGCGCCACCCCGCGCCGCTTTTTCCTTTCCTTCCGGTGAAGAGCGGCAGCAGCGAGCGGCCCTGGATCTGCGGCCCCGGTCGTCCGCCCGCGAGCTGGATCAGCGTCGGCGCGACGTCCTGGAGAATGACGAGATCCTTCACGCGCGTGCCGGCCTTGATGCGACCGGGATAGCGCGCGATGAACGGCGACCGGATGCCCTCCTCGTAGGCGAACCGGCGCTCGGGTCCCAGCCCGTGCTCGCCGAAGAAATAGCCGTTGTCGCCGAAAAAAAGGATGAAGGTGTCGTCGAGCTGGCCGGATTTTGCGAGCGCGGCGAGCAGCATGCCCACGCCCTCGTCCACCGCCGCCATCATGCAGGCGCGCAGGCGTATCTCCTCCTGCTCTCCGGCGTGGATCGCGTCGAGGAGCACTCGCGATTGCGCCGAGGTCCGCAGCCGCAGCGCTTCCTCCCACGCCGGCTTGCTCTTCACGATCTCGGCGGCCGGGAGCATGTTGGGCTTCTTCGGGAACACGCAGCCGCGGTAAAGGTCCTCGTGCCGCTTTGCGGGACGGTAGCCGTCCATCCTGAAGGTGCCGTCGGTCGCCTGCTCCGCGTCCGGGTGCACCGCCTTGTGCGCGAAGAAGAGCGACCACGGCCGCTCGTGCGCGCGGCTGACGAAATCCACCGCCATCTGATTCATGATGTCCGTGATGTAGCCGGTGCGCTGCACGTACTCGCCCTGCTCGTTCAGCTTCGGGTCGTTCAGGCGCCCGTGGCCGTCGAAGCTCACCCAGTGGTCGTAGCCCGGGCGCGGTTTTCCGTCGTTGCCCATGTGCCACTTGCCGATGTGAGCGGTCTCGTAGCCGAGCCGCTTCAGCTCGAGGTGGTAGTTCGGCAGCCGGTGGCTCGCCGCGTCGCGCGCGACATTGTCGATGATGCCGTGGCGGCTCGCGTACTGGCCGGTGAGGATGGAGGCCCGGTTGGGCGAGCAGATCGGCGTGGTGTGGAAGGCGCGCTCGAAGATCGCCCCCTCGCGCGCGATGCGGTCGATGTGCGGCGTCTTCAGGTACGGATGGCCGCCCGCGCCGAACTCGTCGAAGCGCAGGTCGTCGATCAGGATGATGAGAAAATTGGGCCGCTTCGCCATAATCAATTCCCTCCCCATCAGGGGGAGGGTTGGGGTGGGGGTGGTTCGAATCGGCGCGGATGCTGGGTCAAGGCAGATTCAACAGGAACGCGAGCCCGGCAGCAATCGTGACGCCCGCGGCGAGAGCAAGCAGGCTCTTGTGCCAGTCGCGCCACGCCAGGAATTCAAGCGCGAGCAGGCGCAGCCCGCCCGTCAGGTGCGCGGCGAGGAGCACCACCAGCACCGTCTCCGCGAATTTCACCAGCGGCTGCTCGCTCCAGCGCAGGAACGCGTCGAGCCCCGCGTCTCCCTGCAACGCCCGGCCAAGCGCCCAGAAATGCAGCGGAAGGAAGAGCGACAGCAGCACTCCAGACACGCGGTGCGCGAGGAACGCCCAGTAGGCGGGGTGATTGCGCGCGCGGAAGTCGTTTTTCATGCGAAGACGGCGTAGACCGCGCGGAAACCCCACAACGCGAGCGCGAGACCCGTTGCCGCCACGGTGACCTCCAGGCTCGCGCCACGCCAGTTAAATGTCTCCGCAAGGACGCTGCGCAGGCCGATCGGCGCATGCACCGAGACCGCCGCGACAAACAGCGCGTAGAACGCCGCCCACGCGACGCTGCCCTGCGTTCGCCCCAGCACTTCCGCCGCGGAGAGGCCGTTGCGGACGGCGTAGATGATCGTGACGAGATGGACCACCACGCACACGGCGAGCACCGCCGCGCTCGCACGCTGAGCCGCCCAGAGCAGCACCTGCGAGCGCGTGTTCATCCTTCGAGCTCGCCGCGCAGCGCCGCGAGCGCCGTGGCCCGCTTGAGGCCCGCGATGGCCGCGGTGGGCGAGATCTGCTTCGGGCAGCGCTCGCTGCAGCTCATGTGCGTGTGACAGGCGTGGCAGCCGGCGTCGCCCGCCACCGCCGCGAGCCGCGCGCGATTGCCGGTGTCGCGCACGTCGTTCACCAGCGTCCAGGCGCGGTTGAGCGCCGCCGGGCCCAGATAAGCCGGGGTCCAGGCGACCACGTCGCACGAGCTGTAGCATACGCCGCAGCCGATGCATTCGATCCCCGCGTCCGCCAGCTGTCGCGCGGGCGAGCCGGGTGCCACCCGCGCGAAATCGTCCTTGCGGGTCGCGCCTCCCTGGAACCGTCCGCGCGCGCTCGCCCACTTGTCGAAAAACGGCGTCATGTCGGTGACGAGATCGCGCACCACCGGCAGGTTGCGCAGGGGAGCGATTTCGAGCCGCCCCCCCTGCGCGACGCTGTCGACGTGGGTGCGGCATGTCCAGCGCGCGCGCCCGTTCACGGTCATCGCGCACGAGCCGCACATGCCCACCCGGCACGCATACCGATACGCCAGAGTCGGATCGAGCTCGCGCTGGATGAACGTGACGACATCGAGCACGGTCTGGCTCGCGAGGCGCGGCACCTCGAAGGACTGGAACCGGCCGCTCTCCGTGCCGCGCCAGACGGAAACGCGCAGCGCGGACATGGACGCTCAGGCGCTCTCGTAGAGCCGCGTGAGCACGAACTCGCGGTGGCCGAGCGCCTCTGCGCACGTCAACCGGCCGTTGCAGGTCCGCAGCATCACTTGGAGCAACTCGTCACCGCACTGGTCCATGTTCTTCTGCCGTTGCAGCAGGCCCGAGACGTCGAGATCAATGTGCTCGGTCATGGTGCGCGCGGTGCGGGGGTTCGCGGTCAGCTTGATCACCGGCAGAATCGGGTTGCCGATGACGTTGCCCTGGCCGGTGGGAAAGAAGTGCACGACGTAGCCGGCGGCGGCGCACAGCGTCACCATCTCCGCCGCTGCCGAGGACGAGTCCATGAACCACAGCCCCGGGCGCGTCGGCGTCTCCGCCTTGTCGAGCACGCCGATGATCTTGCATTTCTTGCCGATCTTCTGGATGTTGCCGAGCGCCTTCTCCTCGATGGTGGTGAGACCGCCGGTGATGTTGCCCTTGGTCGGCTGCGATTCCGACAGGTCGTCGGTCTTGTGGCGGTTGACCACTTCCTGGTAGCGATTGAACATGAACATCCATTTCTCGCGCACCGAGCCGTTGGCGCAGCGATCGGCCACGATCTGCTCGCCACCGGTGATCTCGGTGGTCTCGCCGAAGCACATCGTCACGCCGAGCGGCTCGAGCTTGTCGAACGCGTTACCCACCGTCGGATTGGAACCGATCCCCGAGGTGGTATCCGACTCGCCGCACTTGCAGGAGACCCACAAGTCGTTGACCGGGCATTCCACGCGCTGTAGCTCGGAAGCCCACTGCACATATTCCTTCGCGACCTTGGAGGCGCGCAGGATCGTGTCGTGGTCGCCATGCTGCTCGATGCCGAAGCCGGTGACCGGCTTGCCGGTCTTGGCGATGCCGTCGACGACGCGCTTGGCCCATCCTTCTTCAATGCAGATCACCACGACCGCGGCGACATTGGGGTTCGAGCCCGCACCGATCAGCGTGCGGAAATGCAGATCCAGGTCGGCGCCGAACTGCAGCCGGCCGTAGGGGTGCGGGATCGCCAGCGCGCCCTTGACGTTGTTGGCGACCGCTTCGGCCGCGGCGTTGGACAGGTCGTCGACCGGCAGGATGAGGACGTGGTTGCGGATGCCCACGCGCCCGTTCTCGCGGCGGTAGCCCTGGAAGGTGGATTTCGCTGAGATCATTGGCAGGTTTTCCTGTTCAAAAGCGTGGTTGGTGGCTGGTGGTTGGTGGCTGGTGTTCAACTCGACCCACCATCCACGATCCACGATCCACGGTAGTTCTTACCAGCGCTTGGTTTTCATGTTCTGGACGTGAGCGTGCTCGCCCTTCCTGATCGGCGCCACGGCCTTGCCGATGTCGAAACCGTACTTGATCACGGTCTCGCCGCTCGCGATGTCCTTCAGCGCGAGCTTGTGCCCGATCGGGATGTCGTTCAGCGCCTTGACCTTGATGGTCGAGTCGTCCTCCATCACCCAGCCGGTCAGCTCCTGCCCGGCCTTGACGCCCTCGACCACGATGACGCCGACGGTGTCCTTCTTGTCGTGAACCAGAACCTGAATCATCTCGACTCCTGAATCGGTCAGGCGCGCGCGCCGAACCACTATGGACAATGAATTGCGACGGAACTCGTTCTTATGGCAGCAATGCTAGCGCGCAAGCGGGCCCGATTTCAAGCGATCACGCGGCGCGGCGCGAGGGTCTACAATCTGGACGGCCCGCCGGCGCGCAAAAAAAGCGGCTCGCGCCGCCTTTCTTGGTCTCGATGCGCCGCGGTTATTCCTGGCTCTCGCCCGGGACGATCTCCTCGCCCGCCTCGAGCTTCTCGCGGATGCGCGCCTTCTTGCCGGTGCGTTCTCTCAGGTAGTAGAGCTTCGCGCGCCCGACGTCGCCGCGCCGCTTGACCTCGATGCTCGCGATCAGCGGCGAATAAGTCTGGAAGGTGCGCTCGACGCCCTCGCCGGAGGAGATCTTGCGCACGATGAACGAGGAATTGAGCCCGCGGTTGCGCTTGCCGATCACCACGCCCTCGTAGGCCTGGACGCGCTTGCGGTCGCCCTCCACCACGCTGACGTTGACCACGACCGTGTCGCCGGCCGAGAACTCGGGGATCTCTTTTCCGAGGCGCTTGATCTCTTCGGCCTCGAGCTGTTTGATGATGTCCATGTTCAGTTCTCCTGCTTGTATTCTTCCAGCAGCTTCCGTTCCTCGTCGCTCAGTCCCCGCTTCTCCAGCAGCTCCGGCCGCCGCCGCCAGGTGCGCCCCAGTGCCTGCTTCAGCCGCCAGCGCGCGATCTCGGCGTGGTTGCCCGAGAGCAGCACCGGCGGCACCGCTGCGCCCTCGTAGACCTCGGGCCGAGTGTAGTGCGGGCAATCGAGCAGCCCGCCCGCGAACGAGTCCTGGTCCGCGGATTCCGCGTCGCCGAGCGCGCCCGGCATCTGCCGCACCACCGCGTCCATCACCACCATCGCCGCGAGCTCGCCGCCCGTCAGCACGTAGTCGCCGATGGAGACTTCCTCGTCGACCGCCCGCCCCATCAGCCGCTCGTCCACGCCCTCGTAACGCCCCGCGAGCAGCACGAGCCCGTCCAACGCCGCGTATTCCATCACCCGCCGGTGGTCGAGCGGGCGGCCCTGCGGCGAGAGATACACCGTTCTCGACTGCTTCACCCCCGCGCTCTTCTGCCGCTGGCGCGCCGCCGTGAGCGCCTTCTCCAGCGGCTCCGCCATCATCACCATCCCGGGGCCGCCCCCGTACGGGCGGTCATCCACGGTGCGGTAGCTGTTGGCCGCGAAGCTGCGCGGATTCCACAGTACCAGCTCGTAGAGCTTCCGCTCCCGGGCCCGGCCCGTCACCCCGCTCCCGGTGACGGATTCGAACATCTCGGGAAACAGCGTGACCACGTCAAATTGGTACATCAGTAGTCCGCGTCCCACTCGACCCGCATCACGCCGGCGGCGAGATCCACGTCGCGGATCACGTCGGCGATGAACGGGATCAGCCGCTCGCGCTCACCGGCCACCACCAGCACGTCGTTCGCGCCGGTCTGCAGCAACCCGGCGATCCGGCCGAACGCCTGCCCGGCTCCGTTCACCACCGCGAGGCCGATCAAGTCGGCCCAGTAGTACTCGCCGCTCTTCGTCCCGGGCAGCGCCGCCCGCGGCACCGCCACACCCTTCCCGCGCAGCGCGGCCGCCGCATTGCGGTCTTCGAACCCTTCGAGCTTCGCGACCACCGCGGTGCCGTGCACCCGCGCTTCCGAAATTGCGATGCTCCGCCAGTCCCCGTCGCCTTCCACCCACCAGGTCTTGTAGGCCAGCAGATTTCGCGCCGCCGCGGTGTTCGGCTGGACTTTCACCCAGCCCTTGACGCCAAACGGGGCGGAGATCCGCCCCATCGTCACCAGCCGCTCAGGCGGTCTTGGTCTGCTCACCGTGCTGCTTGACGAGCCGCGCCACGGTGTCGGAGAGCCGGGCGCCCTTGCCCGTCCAGTGCGTCAGGCGCGCGCCATTGATGCGCAGCCGTTCGCGTCCCTCCGGCGCCTTGGGATCGTAGAAGCCGATGCGCTCGATGAAGCGGCCGTCGCGCGCGCGCCGCGAGTCCGCGACCACCATATTGAAGAAGGGGCGCTTCACCGCGCCGCCACGTGCCAGACGGATGACCACCATGGGTTTTGCCTGCCCTGAAAGTGCGGAAAGGGCGTGATTTTACGCCAGTTTTTGGCGCTTTCGCAAGGCGCACCGGAGCGCTGCGCTAACATGCTGCCTGCTTTCGAGGGAATCCGCGATGACGCCACCCCATACTCCCGCACAACGGCTCGATGCCGCGCTCGCCGAGCGCTTCGGCGCCGCGCCCGCCATCGACCCCGAACTGCCCGGGCTCGACGAGCTCGCGCGCATGGCCGAGCACCGGTCGCACCGCAAATTCGCCCGCCGTGAGGTGGAGCCGGCGCTGCTGCGCCTGCTCCTCGCGTGCGCGTTCTCGGCGCCGTCGAAATCGGACCTGCAGCAGGCCGACGTGATTCACGTCGCCGATCGCGCGAAGGTAAAGGCGATTGCGGACGGCATCCCCGACATGCCGTGGATCGCGGACGCGCCGGTATTCCTGGTATTCGTCGGCAATAACCGCCGCATCCGGCAAATCGGCGGCTGGCGCGGCAAGCCCTTCGCCAACGACCACCTCGATCACTTCCTGAACGCCGCGGTGGACACCGCGCTCGTGATGATGAGCTTCATCCGCGCTGCAGAAGCTGCGGGGCTCGGAGCCTGTCCGATCAGCCACGTGCGCAACCACCCGCATGAACTCTGCCGGATGCTTGAGCTGCCCGACTGGATGTTTCCGGTAGCGGGCCTGTGCGCGGGCTATCCCGCCGAGCCCGGCCGCATCACGCCGCGCCTGCCGCTCGATGTCACCGTGCACGTGGATCGATACGACGAGTCCGGCGCCAGGGAGAGAATCGACGCCTACGACCGGCGCCGGCACGCCCTGCTGCCCTACCGCAGGCAGCGCTACTCCGATCGCTATCCCAACGCCGACTTCTACGGCTGGTCGGAGGACAAGGCGCGCCAGTACTCGGTGCCCGAGCGCGCCGACTTCGGCGCCTTCATCCGGTCCAAACGCTTCAACCTGGGGTGAGGCGGCGTCAGCGCAGGTTTGCCGGCGCATTGCGCCGCCACAGGTGCGCGCGCCAGTGGATTGCGATGACAGCGGTGAACACGAGGCCGATCCCGCAATAGAGCGTCGCGGTCATGGGAAAGCCGATGCGGGCGATCAGCGGCGCGGAGATCAGCAGTCCGGGCAGGTTGCCGTAGAGCGCGAGCATCCGCATCCCCATGACGCGCCCGCGGTAGCGCACGTCCGAGTTGCGCAGCAGCATTGCCGCCATCGGAATGAGGCCCAAGCTTTGCACGACCCCGGTCACTATCAGGACCGCGATGCCGGCCACGGGGTGAGGCATGTGCGCAAATACGAGGAGCAAGGCGTACCAGCCCACGCCGAACACGAGCCCCATGCGCCCCGGGCGCACGGCGTGCCCGATCCGGCTCAGCACCATCGACCCGACTAGCGCACCGAAGGAAGCGCCCGCCACCATGTACCCCAGCGTCGTCTGGTCGGACGAATAGACTTCCTTCGCCACGTACGGCAGCAGCCCGGTGAACAGCGGGAACGCCGTCAGGTTGAGCAGGAAAGCGAAGCAAATCGCCCCGAGCAGGTGAGGCGTGTTCCAAACGTAGGCAAACCCTTCCCTGAGATCGCGCCAGGGGGACGCGCGGGGACGCGCGGACTCGTTACCGGCGGAGCCGGCCGTTTGCGGGGAGCGCGTCGAGGCCCCCGCTTCGCCGGCGCGACCTTTCGATGACGTGTCGCGGGGGCGGGCGGCCTCGCCCGATGCATCCCGCGCCGCGTGGTGCAGGGGTCGGGAGCTCACCGCTTTGAAGGTCAGCAGGACACTGGTCGCGTAGAAGGTCACGACCACTGCGTAGGCCGGTCCCATGCCGAGCACCGCGACCAGCCCCGCCCCGGTCAGGGCCCCCGCGATCCGCGCGGAATCCTGCGTCGTGCGCTGGATGCTCATCGCCCCCACCAGCCGGTCGGCCGGCATGGTTTCGGCGACGAGCGCCGCGCGCATCCCGATGTCGGAAGGCCGCACCAGGCCCATCACCGCAGTGATCGCAAGCACGATCGCCGGCGTGACCATGCCGAAAAACGCGACGGACATGAGTATCGCTGCCAGCGTCGCGTAGAGGCCGCGCATGGCGCAAAGCAGGTTGCGGTGGCCGATGCGGTCGCCCATCACGCCGAACATCGGCGCGAGCAGCGTGCCGATGTACAGGAGCGACGCAAACACCGTCAGCATCAGCACGGATTGGGTCTCGACCAGCACGTACCAGCCGAGGATCAGCGTCTCCATCTCGAACGCCCACGAGGTGGCGAGATCGGCGGGCCACTGAAAGCGGAAACTGCGGACCCGGAACGGCGCGAGGGCGGGGACGCGCAGTCCTGCCTTTGTCGAATCACTCATCTTGGAAAAAATGGGGTCAGGTTCGATTTTCTGGCCTCATGCATCCTGCAGACTGCAGAAAATCGAACCTGACCCCATTTTTTCACCGCATTCCCGGGAACATGCCCTTCATCGAGCGCATCATCTGGGCGATGCCGCCCTTCGATGACATCATCTTCATCATCTTCTGCGCCTGCTCGAACTGGTTGAGCAGGCGGTTCACCTCCTGCACGGTCACGCCGGCCCCCGCCGCGATGCGGCGCTTGCGCGAAGCCTTGATGAGCTCGGGCCGCGCCCGCTCCTCGCGCGTCATCGAATTGATGATGCCCTCGAGGCGGCGGATCGCCTTGTCGTCCATTCCCGGCGCGCCCTGGGCGAGCTGCGCCAGGTTTCCGGGAAGCTTGTCCGCGAGCGCGGCGAGCCCGCCCATCTTCTTCATCTGAACCACCTGCTGCTTGAAGTCCTCGAGGTCGAAGTCCTTGCCCGACTTCACCTTCTGCGCGAGCTTCTCGACTTGCGCACGGTCCACGCTCTTCGTCACGTCCTCGATCAACGAGAGCACGTCGCCCATGCCGAGGATGCGCGAGGCCATGCGATCGGGATGAAACGGCTCGAGCGCGTCGAGCTTTTCGCCCACGCCCGCGAACTTGATCGGCCGGCCGGTCACCTCGTGCACCGATAGCGCCGCGCCGCCGCGCGCATCGCCGTCGAGCTTGGTGAGGATGATGCCGGTCAGCGGCAGCGCGTCGGCAAACGCGCGCGCGGTGTTGACCGCATCCTGTCCCTGCATCGCGTCCACCACGTATAGCGTCTCGATGGGCTTCAGCACGGCGTTCAACTCGGCGATCTCGCGCATCATCGCCTCGTCGATCGCGAGCCGCCCCGCGCTGTCCACGATCAGCACGTCGGCATAGTGCGTGCGCGAGTGGCCGAGCGCGCGCGCCGCGATGTCCGCCGGTTTCTCGCCCGCCGCGGAGGGAAAGAACTCGGCGCTGACCTGCGCCGCGAGGGTCTTCAGCTGCTCGATCGCGGCCGGCCGGTAGACGTCGCAGCTCGCGAGCACCACCTTCTTCTGCAATTCGTTCTTCAGCCAGCGCGCGAGCTTCGCCGCCGTGGTGGTCTTGCCGGAGCCCTGCAGCCCCGCGAGCAGGATCACCGCCGGCGGCTGCGTGGCGAGGTTGAGCGCGTCGTTTCTCTCGCCCATCAGCGCGACGAGCTCGCGATAGACCACGCCCACCGCCGCTTGCCCCGGCGTGAGGCTCCCGACCACCTCCTCCCCGAGCGCCTTCCCGCGCACCCCGTCGATGAACTTCTTCACCACTGGCAGCGCGACGTCCGCCTCCAGCAGCGCGACGCGCACCTCGCGCAGCGCTTCCTGGACGTTGGACTCGGTAAGCCGCGCCTCGCCGCGCAGCGTCTTGATCGCGCGCGCGAGGCGCTCCGTCAGATGGTCGAACACGGAAAAGGGTTGGTGTAGACTCGAAAGGTGCCGGAGATTTTACCCTACGTCGTCAACGCCCTGCTCTACGGGGCGCTTGCGCTCTACGTCTGGCGCATCCGCCGGAGCCCGGCGGCCGGCGTCCCCGCCTCCGCCGCCCCGTCGAGCGGCCTCGAGCATTACGCCGTGCTCGCGCCGCTCGGCCTTCACGCCGTCCTCACCGCGCGCGCGATGTTCGCGCCGGACGGGCTGCATCTGGGCGTCGGCAACGCGGTGTCGGCGATCCTCTTCCTGACGGTGCTGATCTACTGGACCGGCAACTTCTTCTACCGGCTCGAAGGACTGCAGTCGCTGGTGCTGCCGGTGGCGGCGGCGGCCTCGTTGATGCCGGCCGTGCTGCCCTCGGTCAGGCCGCTGCCCAACACCGAGTTCCTGGTGTTCAAGGTTCACCTCCTGATCGCGATGCTTTCCTACAGCCTCTTCACCATCGCCTCGCTCCACGTGCTCCTGATGGCGCTGCTCGAGCGCCGCCTGCACGACGGGAGCCTGCCGCGGGCGCTGCAGGGACTGCCGCCGCTTCTCGCCATGGAGACGCTGCTGTTCCGCATCATCTGGGCGGGCTTCATCCTGCTCACGGCGACGCTCGCGACCGGCGTGCTCTACTCGGAGGAGCTGTTCGGCCAGGCGGCGCGCTTCAATCACAAGACGGTGTTCGGCGTGCTCTCCTGGATCATCTTCGCGGCGCTCCTCGGCGGCCGGCACTTCTACGGCTGGAGGGGGCGCGTCGCCGTGCGCTGGACGCTCAGCGGCTTTCTCATGCTGGTGCTCGCCTACATCGGCAGCAAGTTCGTGCTGGAAGTCATCCTGGGCCGGGGCTGAACCCGGAACGGTTCCCGGCATTCCCGCGTGACGCGGCAATCGCAACGCAAGGTGAACTCATGGAAATGGTGATTCTGGCCTGCCTGATACTCCTGAACGGCGCGCTCGCAATGTCCGAGGTGGCGCTGCTCACGGCGCGCAGGTCCCGCCTCGCGACGCTCGCCGCGCGCGGGGACGGCCTCGCCGCCGCCGCGGTGAAGCTCGCCGAGCGGCCGACGCAGTTTCTTTCCACCATCCAGATCGGGATCACCTCCATCGGACTGCTCACCGGCATCTTCGGGGAGGCGCTGCTTGCCGCGCCTCTCGCCGCGTGGCTGCAGACGCTCGGCCTGGAGTCGAAAGCGAGCTACGCCGGAGCGACCGCGATCGTCGTCATCTCCGTGACCTACGTCTCGATCGTGGCCGGAGAACTCGTGCCCAAGCGCCTTGGCCAGCACAACGCGGAAGGCATCGCGAGGCTCGCCGCCTGGCCGATGCGCTCGCTTGCGCTGATTTCCGCTCCGTTCGTGCAGCTGCTGTCGGTGTCCACCGACGCCGTCCTCAAGCCGCTGTTGAAGCTGCTGCGGATCCGGCCGCAGGAGTCCGGACCGCAGCCGCTCTCGGCCGAGGAAATCCGCACCATCGTGCTCGAGTCCTCCAACTTTCTGCCCAAGAAACACGTCTCGATCCTGCTGAACCTGTTCGATCTGCAGGCGATTACGGTGGATGACGTGATGGTCCCGCGCAATCACATCGAGGCGTTCGACATCGATGCGTCGCTCGACGTCCTCCGGCACCAGATCGCCACGTCCCATCACCGGCGGGTGCTCCTATACCGGGGGCACCTCGACGAGATGCTGGGCACGCTGCGGGTCCGCGACGTGCTCAACCTGGTGCAGAACGAGGAGCTCACCCGGGACAAGCTGCGCGAGCTGGTGCGCGAGCCCAACTACGTGCCGGCCGGCACGCCCCTCTTCTCCCAGCTGCAGAACTTCCAGGAGCAGCAGGACCGCATGAGCCTGGTGGTGGACGAGTACGGCGAGCTGATGGGGCTGGTCACGCTGGAGGACATCCTCGAGGAGATAATCGGCGAGTTCACCACGCAGTCCCCGCTGCAAACCGGGGGCTTCGTGAAGCAGCCCGACGGAGCCTATCTCGTGGAGGGCGCGACCCTGCTGAGGGAGCTGAACCGCAAGCTCGGCTTCAATTTCCCGCTCGACGGGCCGAAGACGCTGAACGGCCTCATACTCGAGCACCTGCAATCCATGCCCGAGCCGAGCACCAGCGTCAAGATCGCGGGGCATCCCCTGGAAATCGTCCAGACCCAGGACCGGGTGGTAAAGGCGGTGCGCGTCGTTCCGCCGGCCCGTAGCTGAGCGGCGAGCGCGTGGCTCTGTGCATTCTGGGCTTTACAAAGCCCGGCAAGACGTGCATCATTTTGTGAACTTTCGCACCTAACTTATTGGTTCATTAGGGCAATCAGGAGCTTTCCATGGCCACGGCAGCGGCAGCGGCAAGAAAGCCAGACGTCAAGGAATTCAATTTCACCTGGGTCGGCACCGACAAGGGCAACAAGACCGTGCGCGGGGAGATGCGCGCGAGCGGCGAGGCCCAGGTCAACGCCACTCTGCGCCGCCAGGGCATCCGGGTCGTCGAGATCAAGAAGCAGAGAACGCGGGGCGGAACCCGGATTACCGAGAAGGACATCGCGCTCTTCACCCGCCAGATGGCGACCATGATGAAGTCGGGGGTGCCGCTGCTGCAGGCCTTCGACATCGTCGGTAAGGGGCACAGCAATCCGCGCGTCGCGCGCCTGCTGATGGAGATCAAGACCGACGTCGAGACCGGGGCGAGCCTGAAGCAGGCGTTCGAGAAGCACCCGCTCTACTTCGACGCGCTCTTCTGCAACTTGATCGGCGCGGGCGAGGCCGCCGGTATCCTCGACTCGCTGCTCGACCGGCTCGCGACCTACAAGGAGAAGATCCTCGCCATCAAGAGCAAGATCAAGGCGGCGCTGTTCTACCCGATGGCGATCGTCGTGGTGGCGATCATCATAACGGCGGTGATCATGATCTTCGTGATCCCGGCGTTCAAGCAGGTGTTCACCAACTTCGGCGCCGACCTGCCGGGCCCGACGCTGTTCGTGATGACGGTCTCCGATTTCTTCGTCGAGTACTGGTACGCCCTCGGCCTCGGGGTCGGCGGCGGGATCTACGCCTTCTTCTGGACGTGGAAGCGCTCGGTAAAGATGCAGTATTTCATGGACCGTCTGCTGCTTAAGGTGCCGGTATTCGGCCACCTGGTGCGCATCTCGTGCATCGCGCGCTGGGCGCGCACGCTCGCCACCATGTTCGCCGCCGGCGTGCCGCTGGTCGAGGCGCTCGATTCGGTGGCCGGCGCCTCCGGCAACTACGAGTATTACGTGGCGACCAAGAAGATCCAGGCCGAGGTGTCCACCGGCTCGAGCCTCACCTCCTCGATGCAGGGCACCGATGTCTTCCCCAACATGGTGATCCAGATGGTGGCGATCGGCGAGGAGGCCGGCTCGCTCGACGCCATGCTGTCCAAGGTCGCCGACTTCTTCGAGGCGGAAGTGGACGACGCGGTCGAGGCGCTGTCGAGCCTGATGGAGCCCATGATCATGGTGGTGCTGGGCACGCTGATCGGCGGCATGGTCATCGCCATGTACCTGCCCATCTTCAAGATGGGCCAGGCCGTCTAAAGGCAGGATTCGGGATCGAGGATCGAGGATTCAGGGAAACAGCGTGATGGCGTTCTCTGGATCCTGAATCGCGGTTCCCGAATCCTTGATGTTTCCCGCTTCCTTCTACGCGTATCCGGCGTTTCTCGTCACCGTCGCGGCGCTGTTCGGTCTGATCGTCGGCAGCTTTCTCAACGTCGTCATCCACCGCCTGCCGAAGATGCTCGAGCGGCGGTGGCGCTCCGAGTGCGCGGAGCTCGCCGGCAACCCTGCCCCGCCCACCGAGCGCTACGATCTCGTCAAGCCGCGCTCCGCCTGCCCGCAGTGCGGCCACATGATAGCGGCGATCGAGAATATCCCGCTCGCGAGCTACATCGCCCTGAGGGGAAAATGCTCCCATTGCGGCGCCGCGATCTCGCTGCGCTATCCCGTCGTGGAAGCTTTGTCTGGAGCGCTCGCCGGATACGTCGCCTGGCGCTACGGTTTGAGCGCCGCCGCGCTGGGCGCGCTCCTCTTCGCGTGGGCGATGATCGCGCTCGCCTTCATCGATCTCGACACGTTCTACCTGCCCGACAGCATCACGCTGCCGCTCATCTGGGCCGGCCTGCTGTTCAATCTCGGCGGCACGTTCACCGACCTGCGCTCCGCCGTGATCGGCGCGGTCGCGGGATACCTCGCGCTGTGGTCCGTTTACTGGGCCTTCAAGTTCGCGACCGGGAAGGAGGGCATGGGCTACGGGGACTTCAAGCTGCTCGCCGCGATCGGGGCCTGGCTCGGCTGGAAGATGCTGCCGCTCACGATCCTCGCGTCGTCTCTCGTCGGCGCGGTGGTGGGGATCGGGTTGATCGTGCTCGCGAAGCACGGGCGCGAGAAGCCGATCCCGTTCGGTCCCTACCTCGCGGTCGCCGGCCTGATCGCCATGTTCTGGGGCGAGCGGATCAACAAGTACTACCTCGACCTTTTCTAGTGCCGTTCCAACCGCGCGTGAATAATCCGTTCAGTTGTGCTCGCCCAGGATTCGCTGGCGCACGAGCCAGTCATACTTGGCGAAACAGGTTGGATCGGCACTAGCATGCCGTTCTGCGTCGGACTCACCGGCGGCATCGGCTCGGGAAAGTCCGCTGCGTCCGGCATGTTCGAGGCGCTGGGCGCCGCGGTGGTTGATACCGACGAGATTTCTCGCACGCTGACCGCCCCCGGCGGCGCCGCGATCGCCGCCATCCGGGAGCAGTTCGGTCCCGGCTCGATCGGCCCCGACGGCGGCCTCGACCGCGAGCGTATGAGGTTGCTGGTATTCCGGGACGCGCAATCGCGGCAGCAGCTCGAGGCGATCCTGCACCCACAGATCCGCACCCGCACGCGCTCCGCCATCGCCGCGGCGCGCGCGCCCTACGTCATCGTGGTGGTACCGCTCCTGTTCGAGACCGGCGCCTGCATGGAGCTCGTCCAGCGCGTGCTGGTCGTGGACTGCGACGAGGCGGAGCAGGTGCGCCGCGTCGTGGCCGTGAGGGGCCTTGCGCCGGCGGAAGTGCGCCGGATCATGGCAACGCAGCTGCCGCGCGCCGAGCGCCTGCGGCGCGCTGACGACGTGCTTCATAACGACGGCGGCATCGAGGCGCTGCGCAGCCAGGTCGATGAGTTCCATGCTCGATATCTTGAGCTCGCGCGCCGGGCCTGAGCGGGGAGGCGTTGTGGCCGCCGCCGGCAGGCGCTTTATATTTTTCGGGTTTTGATGAATACTGGCCACGCGTCAGAACCCAACCGGACCGCCGCCGGCCACCCAAAGGTGATCAGCTACGAGCACCCACTGAGCGAGCGCGTGCGCACGCTGCTGCGGCTCGAGGACCTGTTCGAGCGCGTCGATTATTTCCTGCACAAGAACGACGCGCACGAGCACCACGTCGCCCTGCTCTCGATCTTCGAGATCCTGGAGGTGTCGGGGCGCGCCGACCTCAAGTCCGACCTGCTGCAGGAGCTGGAGCGCCAGAAGCACTCGCTCGAGTCGCTGCGCGACAATCCCGAGGTCTCGGGCGAAGCGCTCGACAACGTGCTGTGGCAGATCGACCAGTCCTCGTCGCGGCTCATCAAGGCCCCGGGCAGGATCGGGCAGGAGCTGCGCGAGAACGAGTGGCTGATGAGCATCCGGCAGCGCACCGGGATCCCCGGCGGCGTCTGCGAATTCGACCTGCCCTCGTATCATTACTGGCTGCAGCAGGGGACGGAGCAGCATCGCCACGACCTGCAGCAGTGGCTCGCGCCATTCCTGCCGATGCGGGATGCCATCGCGATCGTGCTGCGGCTGCTGCGCGAGTCGGGCAAGACCACCTCGCAGATCGCCTACCAGGGCGTCTACCAGCAGATGATGGCGGGCCGCCTCTCGCAGATGCTGCGCATACGATTGAAGCGCGAGTACCATTGCGTGCCGGAGATCAGCGCCAACAAGTACGCGCTCAACATCCGCTTCACCACCCAGGAAGGCATCCAGCGGCCGAAGGCAGCTGAGGCCGACGTCGAGTTTGAGCTGACCTTCTGCAACCTTTAGGAATTCGGGCCGGTGGCAACCGACAAATTCCTGAAGAGCCAGACATGAATCCGGAACCGCGCCTCGTCCCCTGCCCGACGTGCGGCAAGGGGGTGTCCTGGACGCCGGCAAGCGCGTGGCGCCCGTTCTGCTCCGAGCGCTGCAGGCTGATCGACCTCGGCGCGTGGGCGGCCGAGCGCTACCGGGTGCCGGTCGCCGAGGACAAGGATCAGCCGGAAACCGCTCCCCCGGGCGAGCCGCCGGGCAGCAGATCCTAGTTCAGTTCAATCCTCGAAAATGGAACGTGGAACCCCGGGAGCTAGTGCCGTTCCAACTATCCTCGGCCATTCGGATCGACTCGACCGGGCGAAGATTTGCCGCGTGCCCAAACTTACCGCACTTGGTGAAACAAGTTGGAACGGCACTAGTCCGGCCACGCTCCCCGCATCATGCTGATGCCGTGCGCGCCATGGCGCCACGCCGTCTCCAGGTCGGTGGGCCGCAGCCCGCCGAGCGCGTACACCGGCAGCGCGCAATCCTCGAGCAGCGCCCCGAAACGCGACCAGCCGAGCCCGGCTGCGCCGGGGTGGCTGGGCGTCGGAGCCACCGGCCCCAGCACGGCGAAGTCCGCTCCCACCGCCTGCGCCCGCGCGAGCTCCCCGGCGTCGTGACATGACGCGCCCACGAGATCGAGATCGGGCCGCTGCCGGATCTCCGTGAGCTGCGCCGCCGTGAGGTGCACGCCATCGGCGCCGAGCTCGCGCGCAAGCTGCGGGCTGCCGTTCACCAGCACGCGCGCATGGTGGGCGCGAGCGCATTCGATCACCCGCGCGGCAAACTCCCGCAGCTCCTTATCGCCCAGCTCCTTCTCGCGCACCTGCACGAGCCTCAATCCCCGCGCGAGCGCCTGCTCGAGCCGCCGCAGCAGCTCGTCCCGTCCCAGCTCCGAAGCGTGGGTGATCGCGTAGACCGCCGGCAGCCTCAATGCCCGGAGGATCGGCGCATTGGCGGGCAGCAGCGGGTCGACGGAGATGGCATCCGGCGACTGCCAGACGAAACGCTGGCTCTCGCGCCCATGCAGCGATCCCGACCATTTCACCACCCGGAAGAAACGCAGCCGGACGGCGGCGTGCGCGTAGTCGTAGTCGCGCGTGAGCCACGGATAGGCCGTCTCGACCTCGATGCCGAGCTCCTCGTGCAGCTCGCGCGCGAGCGCCGGCAGCGGCGCCTCACCGGCCTCGATCTTGCCGCCGGGAAACTCCCAGTAGCCGGCATAGACCTTGCCCGCCGGCCGCTGCCCGAGGAGAAAGCAGCCGTCGGGACGGGTGATGACCGCCGCGGCGACTTCGACGCGGGCGGAAGGGTGAGGGTTGGCGCTCGTTTCCGCCTTCCGCCTTCTGCCTTCCGCCTTCATTCGTCCTTGCGCCTTCCGCCGTCCCCCTTCAGCCGCTGCCGGCCCGCCCAGTCGCGCGCGAACTGCCAGGCGACGCGCCCGCTGCGCGAGCCGCGCTGCATGGCCCATTGCAACGCCGCCCTCTGCACCTCCCCGCTGCGGGCGCCCGGCGCCTTGAAGTGTTCGAGCCACACTCCGACGATCTTCAAATAGTCGTCCTGGTCGAAGGGGTAGAACGCCGCCCACAGGCCAAAGCGCTCCGACAGCGAGATCTTTTCCTCCGAGGTCTCGCTCGGGTGGATCTCTTCGCCGACGTGCTTGTAGTCGAGGTTCTCCTGCATGTACTCCGGCATCAGGTGGCGCCGGTTGGAGGTGGCGTAGATGACGCAGTTGTCCGTGGCGGCGGCGATCGAGCCGTCCAGCACGACCTTCAACGCCTTGAACCCCGGCTCGCCGGCGTCGAACGAGAGATCGTCGCAGTAGAGCACGAAGCGCTCCGGCCGCTCGCCAATGAGATCCACGATGTCGGGGAGGTCGACGAGGTCGCGCTTGTCCACTTCGATCAGCCGCAGCCCGCGCGGGGCGTATTTGTTGAGCAGCGCCTTGATGAGAGAGGACTTGCCGGTGCCGCGCGCGCCGGTGAGCAGCACGTTGTTGGCGGGATGGCCTTCCACGAACTGGCGCGTGTTGCGCTCGACCAGCTCCTTCTGGGCGTCGATCCCCTGGAGGTCGCGCAGCGCGATGCGGTGCACGTGGCGCACCGGCTCGATGTGGGCGCGGCCATTGTGCTTCCGCCAGCGGAAGGCGATGGACGCGGCCCAGTCCGGTGCCGGCACGTTCCGCGGCAGCAGCACCTCGAGGCGCGTGAGCAATCCCTCGGCCTGTTTGATCAATTTTTCCGCGTCAGCCATGTCCGGATTCTAACCGGCCGCGGGCGGGAAAGGGGATGTTCAGGTCCGGTATTCGGCGTTGATCGTCACGTAGTCGTGCGAGAGATCGCAGGTCCACACCGTCACGGCGGCGGTCCCGCGGTTCAACACGACCCGCACCGTGATCTCGGGCTGCCGCATGACGCGCGCTCCGTCCGCTTCGAGGTAGCCGGGACTGCGCCCGCCGTTCTTCGCGACCAGCACGTCGTCGAGGTAGAGGTCGACCTTGTCCACCGCGAGGTCGGGCACGCCGGCATAGCCGACCGCCGCGAGTATCCGGCCGAGGTTGGGATCCGACGCGAAGAACGCGGTTTTCACCAGCGGCGAATGCGCAATCGCGTACGCGACTTTCCGGCACTCCTCCTCCTTCTGCCCGCCTTCGACGCGCACGGTGATGAACTTGGTCGCGCCCTCGCCGTCGCGGATGACGGCCTGCGCGAGCTCCGCGGCCACCGCCGAAACGCCTTCCAGCAGCGCCCCGTACGCCGCGCTTTTCGCGTCGCCGATCTCCATCATGTCGGCCTGGCCCGTCGCCACCAGCACGAAGGCGTCGTTGGTCGAGGTGTCGCCGTCCACTGTGATGCGGTTGAAGGAGCGCTCCGCCGCCCGCGCGACCATGGAGCGCGCGAGGGGCAGCGCCAGGCGGGCGTCGGTGGCCACGAATCCAAGCAGGGTGGCCATGTTGGGATGGATCATGCCGGCGCCCTTCGCAATGCCGGTAACGGTGACGCTCGCGCCTTCCACGGTCACGCGCCGCGAGGCGGCCTTCGGCAGCGTATCGGTCGTCATGATCGCCTGCGCCGCCGCGAGCCAGTTGTCCTCCCGCAAGCTGGCAAGGCAGGCGGGAAGCCCCGCGGCGATTCTCTCCACCGGCAGCGGCTCCATGATGACGCCAGTCGAGAACGGCAGCACCTGCGCCGCGGAGCAGCCGATGAGCCGCGCGAGCTCGCCGCAGGTCTGGCGCGCCGCGGCGACGCCCTCCCTGCCGGTGCCGGCGTTGGCGCAGCCGGTATTGACGACCAGCGCCCGGATCGAGGCATCGGGGTCAAGCATGGTGAGATGCTGGCGCGCCACCGCCACCGGCGCGGCGCAGAAGCGGTTCTGCGTGAACACGCCCGCCACCCGCGCGCCGCTCTCGAGCCTCATCACCAGCAGGTCCTTGCGGCCCGCCTTGCGGATGCCCGCCTCGGTCACGCCCAGACTGACCCCTTTGACCGGCAACAGGTTCTTCGGATCGGGCGGCTTGAGATTGACGGGCATGCGAGCGACGCGCCTGAAAATCGGAACGGCGGAATTATAGCGGGGAAACTCGGCGCGCCATGCCCGTCATTCCCGCGGAGGCGGGAATCTAGAGGACTGGGTCCCCGCCTGCGCGGGGACACTGTCACGCGGCTAGCTGAGCCTGCCGTGACAGTGCTTGTACTTTTTGCCCGAGCCGCACGGGCACGGATCGTTGCGCCCGACCTTCTCGGCGCCGCGCACGAACGGCCGTGGCCGGTCGGCCACCGCGACATCGCCCTCGGCTTCCGCCTCGGCGGCGGCGCCGCCGGCACCCGCGAATTCGGCGTGCTGGTACTGGACATTGCGCGGCGCCGCGGGCTCCTCCACCGACGCGAGCTCCTCGGCGCCGCGGATCTGAACCGCCATCAGGATCTTGGTGACCTCGGCCTTGATCGACTCCAGCATCATGGAGAAGAGCTCGAACGCCTCGCGCTTGTATTCCTGGGTCGGATTCTTCTGCGCGTAGCCGCGCAGGTGGATGCCCTGGCGCAGGTGGTCGAGCGCGGCGAGGTGCTCGCGCCAGTGGGTGTCGAGGCTCTGGACCATGATCGCGCGCTCGTAGTGGCGCATCGCCTGCGGGTCCACGGCTGCGACCTTGTCCTCGTACTGCTTGCGCGCGGCGTCGATGATGCGGCGGCGCAGCTCCTCCTCCTCGAGCTCGGGCTGGTCCTTGAGCCAGCGCGCCGCCCCGAGCTTCAACTGAAGCTCGGCTTCCAGCGTCTTCTCCAGCCCCGCGACGTCCCACTGCTCCTCCAGGCTCCCCGGCGGGATGTGCTGGCCGATGCTGCTATTGATGACATCGGCGCGTATGGCGCGCAGGGTTTCCGAGATATCGACCGATTCCAGCAGCTCGTTCCTCTGCTGGTAGATGACTTTTCTCTGGTCGTTCGCGACGTCGTCGTATTCCAGCAAATGCTTGCGGATGTCGAAGTTGCGCGATTCGACCTTGCGCTGGGCGTTCTCGATGGAGCGCGTCACCCAGCGGTGCTCGATCGCCTCGCCCTCGGGCATCTTCAACCGCTCCATGATCGCCGCCACGCGGTCCGACGCGAAGATCCGGAGCAGCGGATCCTCGAGCGAAAGGTAGAACCGGCTCGCCCCCGGATCCCCCTGGCGCCCGGAGCGGCCGCGCAGCTGGTTGTCGATGCGGCGCGATTCGTGCCGCTCGGTGCCGACGATGTGCAGCCCCCCCGCCGCGACCACCTGGTTGTGCAGTTTCTGCCACTCGATGCGCGCGGCCTCGGCCTGCTTCCTGCGGCTCGCCTCGTCGAGCGCGGGGTCGGCCAGCAGCCGGTTGATCTCCGGCTCGGGATTGCCGCCGAGCACGATGTCGGTGCCGCGGCCCGCCATGTTGGTTGCGATCGTGATCTGGCGGGGACGCCCGGCCTGGATCACGATCTCGGCCTCGCGCGCGTGCTGCTTGGCGTTCAACACGTTGTGCGGCAACTTCTCGTTCTCGAGCATCCCGGACAGCAGCTCCGAGTTCTCGATCGACGTGGTGCCGACCAGTGTCGGCTGGCCGCGCTCGTAGCAGTCCTTGATGTCGTTGATGATCGCGCGGTGCTTTTCGCGCGCCGTCCGGTAGACCTGGTCCATGCGGTCTTCGCGGATCATCTTCATGTGCGTGGGAATCACGATGGTCTCCAGCCCGTAGATCTGCTGGAACTCGTAGGCCTCGGTGTCCGCCGTCCCGGTCATGCCGGCGAGCTTGCCGTACATGCGGAAGTAGTTCTGGAAGGTGATCGTCGCGAGCGTCTGGTTCTCCTTCTGGATCTCGACGCCTTCCTTGGCCTCGACCGCCTGGTGCAGGCCCTCCGACCAGCGCCGCCCCGGCATGAGGCGCCCGGTGAACTCGTCCACGATGATGATCTCGCCGCCCTGCACCACGTACTGCTGATCGCGGTGAAACAGGCTGTGGGCCCGCAGCGCGGCGTTCATGTGGTGCATCAGGTGGATATTGGCCGGATCGTAGAGGCTCGTCGCGGGCGTGAGCAGGCCCGCTTTCGCCAGCAATTGCTCCGCGTGCTCGTGCCCCTGCTCCGAAAGCAGCACCTGGTGCGCCTTCTCGTCGACCCAGTAGTCGCCCGGTGCGTCCTCCTTCTTCTGGCGCACGAGGCTCGGGACCACCCGGTTCATCCGCACGTAGAGGTCGGTGGTGTCCTCGGCCTGCCCCGAGATGATGAGCGGCGTGCGCGCCTCGTCGATCAGGATCGAGTCCACCTCGTCCACGATCGCGTAGTGCAGCCCGCGCTGCACCCGCTCGGAGACCTGGTACACCATGTTGTCGCGCAGATAGTCGAAGCCGAACTCGTTGTTGGTGCCGTAGGTGATGTCGGCGCCGTAGGCGCGCCGCTTCGCTTCCTGGCGCTCTTCCGGCGCGAGATCGTGGAAAGCGAGGTTGACCCCCACGGTGAGGCCCAGAAAGCGGTAGATCTTGCCCATCCAGTCGGCGTCGCGGCTCGCCAGGTAATCGTTGACCGTGACGATGTGCACGCCCTCGCCGGCGAGCGAGTTGAGATAGGCGGGGAGGGTCGCGACCAGCGTCTTGCCCTCGCCGGTGCGCATTTCCGCGATCTTCCCGTTGTGGAGCGCCACGCCGCCGACGAGCTGCACGTCGAAATGACGCATGTTGAGAGTGCGCCGGGCGGCTTCGCGCACCACCGCGAACGCTTCCGGCAGCAGCTCCTCGATGGCTTGCCGGCGAGCGTCGTTCCGCCCGCTCGCCAGCCGCTGCGCGCGCTCCGCGTCGTCGGCGCCGCCCCCGGAGATCCGCGCAAGCCGGTCGCGGATGCGGGCGCGGAATTCGTCGGTCTTGGCGCGCAGTTCCGCATCCGTCAGCTTCTGCATCTGCGGCTCGAGCGCGTTGATCGCGCGCATCTGGCGCCCGTACTGGCGCAGCAGCCGGTCGTTCCGGCTGCCGAAGATCTTCCTCAGAATCGTCTGGATCATTCGCCGCAGGCCAAGCTAAACAAAAAGGGGTGGGGACACGCCCCACCCCCTTTCCAAGTCCCGGTCTCTCGAATCAGCTGGGCAACCGCAGGAATCGCGTCGGATTGACCGGTGCGCCGCGCTGGCGCACCTCGAAATGCAGGTGGGTACCGGTCGCTCGCCCCGTCTTGCCCACTTCGCCGATCTTCGCACCGCCCAGCACCACGTCTCCCACCTTCACCAGTCGCTTGGAAGCGTGCGCATAGCGCGAGATCAGGCCGTTGCCGTGATCGATCTCAATCATATTACCATACTGCGGGTGCATGGCCGAGAAGACGACGACCCCGCCCGCCGCCGCGCGAAACGGCGTGCCATGCTCGACCATGACGTCGATGCCCTCGTGAAACGCCCGCTGGCCGGTGAACGGATCGATGCGCCACCCGAAATTCGAGGAATACCAGCCGCCCCGCACGGGCAGAATCGTCGGTAGCAGTTTCTTTTTCGCGCTGTCGACGGTGAAGAGCGACTCGAGCACACCGAGCTTGTCGCCGCGGTCTTCCACCTGCCGCGTCAGCAGGTCGAGCTGCCGGGTGAAATCATTGAGCGAGAGATCCTGCGGCGGCAGCGACGATACCGCGCCGCCGCGCGCGGGCGGCTCGTTAAACACCAGGTCCTGCGGCTTGAACCCCGCGAGCTTGGCGAGCCGCTCGCCGAGCGTATCCAGACGAAGCAGCTGCGCCTGCATCTGGCCGAGCCTGACCGCCATCGCGTTGAGGTTCTCGCGCAGGTACGACTCGGTGCGCGCGTGCTGTTCCTGCTGGGCCGACAGCAGGATCGTCTGCAGGTAGGGAACGTTGAGCTCGGCGGCAAAGCGCAGCAGCACGTAATTGATCGCCGATGCGAGCGCCAGCACGGAAACCAGCATGGCGAGGCCCATCAAAATGAAATGCGGCACCCCCAACGTTATGGTGCGCGCCTTCGCCAGCTTCTCCGAAACCAGGATAATATTCATCGTCCTACTCCCGACACCCCCCGGTGCCTGTCCAGAAGATCGGCGATGTCATCGCCCGCTCCGGCGGCCTTGAGGCCCTTGCCCGCCACGCCCGCCGCTTGAGCGTCCTGCAGCAGCTCCTGCTTGAAGCAACTCCCTCTGCGCTTGCCGCGGCAACCCGGGTGACGGACCTGAAGGCGGGGACCCTTGTTGTCCTGGCTGACAATCCCGCCGTGGCAGCCAAACTCCGGCAGCTAGCGCCGCGACTCCTAAAACACGTTCAAAAACAACAGCCGGAGATTACTGGAATCCGGGTGGGCGTGCAAGTAAAAACGCACAAAATCAACGTTGAGCATGAAGTCACGAAGCCTCCGTTACCCCCTGAAGCCATTAAAGATTTGAGAGGGCTTGCGGAGGCGCTGCCGGCTTCGTCGCTGAAGTCCGCGCTGGCGCGCTTGCTCGCGCGGCGCAATTCCGCAAAGCGGAACTAGGGTACGGGGCGGTTCAGACCACCAGCACCAGGCGCTCGAGGAGGTAGAGCGTGAGAAACAACAGCACGAACACGAAGGCGAACTGGAATACCCGCCAGGCGAAAGTGAGGTAGCGCCGGTTGCGCGTGAAGAGGTAGAGCGCGATCGCGCCGACGATGCCGATCAGAACGAGGACGCCGACCAGCCTCAGAACCAGCACGCGTGCCGCCTAGGCGGGCTGGGGCTGCCAGGCGAGAAACGCGGGCGCGTCCTCCTCGCGCTCGAAACTGACGAATTCCCAGGAGGGCCTGTCCTCGAGCAGCCGGCGCAGCAGCCGGTTGTTGAGCGCGTGTCCCGATTTGTACCCGGAGAATGCTCCGATGAGGGGGTAGCCGAGAAGGTAGAGGTCGCCGATCGCGTCGAGCACCTTGTGCTTGACGAACTCGTCCTCGTAGCGCAATCCGTCGGTATTGAGCACCCGGTAATCGTCCACCACGATCGCGTTGTCGAGGCTGCCCCCAAGCGCGAGGCCCTGCGCGCGCAGCGTCTCGACGTCCTGCATGAAACCGAAGGTGCGTGCGCGGCTTACCTCCTTGATGTAGGACGTCGTGGAGAAGTCCACCGTGATGGCGCGGCTCGCCTTTTCGAAAACCGGATGCGCAAAATCGATTCCCATGGTGAGCTTGAAGCCGTTATACGGCTCGAAGCGCACAACCTTGTCGCCTTCCGTCACCTCGACGGGTTTCAGGATGCGGACGAACCGCTTGGGGGTGCCCTGCTCCTCGATGCCTGCCGATTGCAGCAGGAACACGAACGGGCCGGCACTGCCATCCATAATCGGCACCTCCGGGGCAGTGAGATCGACGTACGCATTGTCGATGCCCAAGCCGGCCAGTGCCGACATCAGATGCTCGACCGTGTAGATCCGCGCGTCGTTCTTTTCCAGGCAGGAGGAGAGCCGCGTGTCGCCCACCGCGTACGGCTCGCCCTTGATCTCCACCGGCGGCTGAAGATCGATGCGCCGGAACACGATGCCGGTATTCGCCGCCGCCGGCCGCAGCGTCATGTAGATCTTGGTGCCGGTGTGCAGCCCCACGCCGGTCGCGCGGATGATGTTCTTCAGCGTGCGTTGCTGGATCACGCAAAAACTCCCTGAAATTTCAGGCTCTTAACATTTAAATTGTATCACGCGCCGACGCTGCGGCGCAACAAAACCGTCACAGCTTTACGTGCTGTCAACGATCAACATCCAACTATCAGTCATCCATCCATAGGCGGAGTTCCAGGCACGGCCAGGCATGGACGGGCCGCTTCACGGTAGCCACTGATCACTAGTCCGCCTGCTTGCGCAGGAACGCGGGGATGTCGAGCATCTCGACACCCGATTGCCGCATCGCCTCGACCGTCGCATCGCGATTGCGCTTGGAGCGCATCACCGCCGGCATCTCGAGCGCGCCGTAGTCCACCTCCAGCGGCCGGTTGTCGGTGCCGGTCTTGCTGGCCACCACGGTGAGCGGCTTCACCTGCCGATGCACCACGGGCTTGCCGAGGCCGGTCGCGATGATCGTTACCCGCAGCTGGTCTCCCAGCGCATCGTCGTACACGGTGCCGATGATGGGATGGGCGGAGTCCGACGAGAACGCCTTGATCGTGCCCATCACGTCGTACATCTCCTGCAACTGGAAGGTCGCCTTGCTCGCCGAGATGTTGACCAGCACGCCGCGCGCATCCGCGATATTGACGTCCTCGAGCAACGGGCACGCAATCGCCTGCTCCGCCGCGAGCCGCGCCCGGTCGGCCCCAGAAGACCGTGCCGAGCCCATCATCGCCATGCCCATCTCCGCCATCACCGTGCGCACGTCGGCGAAGTCCACGTTGATCATGCCGGGGCAGCTGATGATCTCGGCGATGCCGGCGACCGCGCCGTGCAGCACATCGTTCGCGGCCTTGAATGCCCCGTCGAGCGTCACCTGGTTGCCGAGCACCTCCATCAACTTGTCGTTGGGCACCACGATCAGCGAATCGACATGGGGCGTGAGCTGCTCGATGCCCTCCTGCGCGATTCTCTGGCGCTTGCCCTCGAACGCGAACGGCTTGGTGACGACCGCGACGGTGAGGATGCCGAGCTCCTTGGCGAGCTCCGCCACCACCGGCGCCGCCCCGGTCCCGGTGCCGCCGCCCATGCCCGCTGTGAGGAACAGCATGTCGGCTCCGGCGATCGCCTCGGCGACGCGTTCGCGGTCCTCCAGCGCCGCCTTGCGCCCGACCTCGGGGTTGGCGCCCGCGCCGAGCCCCTTGGTGATGCCGGCGCCCAGCTGAAGCTGGATCTTGGCCTGGCAGCGCTTGAGCGCTTGTGCATCGGTGTTGGCGGAGATGAACTCCACCCCCTCCACGCCCTTGTAGATCATGTGGTCGACCGCGTTGCCGCCGCAGCCGCCCACGCCGATCACCTTGATCACGGCCTCCTGTGCTTGTGCGTCCACGATTTCAAACATGAGTGCAATCTCCTTTTATCGAGTCAATCAGAAATTTCCGGTAAACCAAGTCTTCATCCTGTCCAGCACCTGGCGAAACGAGCCCGCGTTCATGCGCGCGACCTCGCGGTTCCGCAGCTGCTGCATGCCCGCCAGCAGCAGCCCCACGCCGGTCGAGTGGCGCGGGTGGCGCACGGCCTCCGCCAGCGCGCCGTGGTACGCCGGGTAGCCCACGCGCACCGGCATGTGGAAGATCTCCTCGCCCAGCTCGACCATGCCCTGCATAACGCTCGAGCCCCCCGTGATCACCACGCCGGAGGAGAGCAGCTCCTCGTAGCCGCTCCTCCGCAGCTCGGTCTGCACCAGCGAGTAGAGCTCCTCCACCCGGGGCTCGATCACCTCCGCGAGCGTCTTGCGCGAGAGCTGGCGTGGTTCGCGCTCGCCGAGTCCCGGCACCTCCACCATGTCCTGGGGATCGGCAAGCTGCGACAGCGCGCAGCCGCAGCGCTCCTTGATGTCCTCGGCATCCTTGGTGGGGGTCCGCAGCGCCATCGCGATGTCGTTGGTGATCTGGTCGCCGGCGATCGGGATCACGGCGGTGTGGCGGATCGCCCCGTGCGTGAACACGACGAGGTCGGAAGTGCCGCCGCCGATGTCCACCAGCGCGACGCCGAGGTCCTTCTCGTCGTCGGAAATGACCGCCATCGCGGAGGCGAGCGGCTGCAGCACCAGGTCGCGGACCTCGAGCCCGCAGCGGCGCACGCACTTGACGATGTTCTGCGCGGCGGACACCGCCCCGGTCACGATGTGCACCTTGACCTCCAGGCGCACGCCACTCATGCCGAGGGGCTCGCGCACGTCCTCCTGCCCGTCGATGATGAACTCCTGGTTGAGCACGTGCAGGATCTGCTGGTCATTCGGGATCTGCACGGCGCGCGCGGTGTCGACCACGCGCTCGATATCCGCCAGCCCCACCTCCTTGTCCTTCACCGCCACCATGCCCTGCGAGTTGAAGCTGCGGATGTGGCTGCCGGCGATCCCGGTGTAGACCTCTCGGATCTTGCAGTCGGCCATCAGCTCCGCCTCCTCCAGCGCGCGCTGGATGGCGTTGACCGTGGTCTCGATGTTGACGACGACGCCTTTCTTCAGCCCGCGCGAGGGATGGCTGCCCATGCCGATGATCTCGAAGCCGCCCTCCGGCTTGATTTCGGCAACGATGGCGGCGATCTTCGAGGTGCCGACGTCGAGGCCCACGATCAGCTTCTTGTTGTCCCTCGCCTTGCCCATGCGTTCAACCCGCCCGTTGCCCGGTTTTCTGCCCGCGCTTCGGCGCCGCCTTTCCGCGCGGCTCCGGGAACCGCACCGCGAAGCCGTTGGGGTAGCGCATGTCGACGTAATCGACCCGCCGCCCGAGCGGCGCGAGCGTCTGCTCATGCATCGCGACAAACCGGGCGAGGCGTGCCTCCACCTGCTCGCGCCCGAGGACGAGCGTCATCCCGCTCGCGAGCTTCAACTTCCAGGCGCGGCGCGGTGAGACATCCACCCGCACCGGCGTCTCGCCGATCGTCGCGAGGCTCTCGCGGAAGTAGCGGTACTGGATCGCGATCTCCCGCGCCGCGCCTTCCGGACCGGTGAATACCGGCAGCTCGCCGCCGTAGCCCGCCCGGAACACCTCGCCCTGCGTGTTCACGAGCGCGTCCCCGCCCCAACGCGCGAGCGGCACGTGCTCCTCGAGCGTGACGTCGAGCCGGGCCGGCCACTGGCGCCGCACGCTCGCCTTGCGGACCCACGGCAGCTTCTGGAACGAGCCGCTCACGGCGGCGGGATCGAGGGTGAGGAAGTTGCCCGTGAGCGCCCGCCGCGCCGCGTCCTCGATGTCGCCGCGGGTGACGTGCGCGAGCGCGCCTCCCACCACCACCTCGCGCAACTCGAATACCGGCTGGCGCGCGGCGAGCTTCCACGCGATGACGAGCGCCAGAATCGCCGCCACGGCGTAGAGCGCATTGGCGGCGCCGTTCATGAGCGCAGGTCTATTCCACATGGCGTCCCGCCGCGTGACCGGTTGTTCGTTGCACGTTGCTCGTTTCCCGTTTCATCCGACATGCGCCGACTCCAGGATCCGCACGCACAGGTCCTCGAACGCGATTCCGGCCGCGCGCGCAGCCATCGGCACCAGGCTGTGATCGGTCATGCCGGGTATGGTGTTCACTTCCAGCAGGTGCAGATTGCCCTCGCGGTCGAGCATCGCGTCCACCCGCCCCCAGCCGCTGCAGCCGAGGATGCGGAACGCCTCCAGCGCGGTCTTCTGGATCGCCTGCTCCGCGGCGGCAGGCAGCCCGCACGGGCAGATGTAGCGGGTGTCGTCGGCAAAGTACTTGGCCTCGTAGTCGTAGAACTCGCGCGGAGTCTCGAGGCGGATCAGCGGCAGCGGCTCCTCTCCGAGGATTCCCGCCGTGAGCTCCGTGCCCGCCACGAACCGCTCCGCGATCACCACGTCGTCGTAGCGCGCGGCGAGCTCGCAGGCCGGCGCGATCTTCTCGATCGAAGTCACCTTGCTCATGCCGATCGAGGAGCCCTCGCGCGCCGGCTTCACCATCAGCGGCAACCCCAGCCGCGCCGCGAGCCCGGCGGGATCGGTGCGCGCGCCGATGAGCTCGTAACGCGGCGTCGGCAGCCCCGCGGCACCCCACAGCAGCTTGGTGCGCCACTTGTCCATCGCAAGCGCGCTCGCCATCACCCCGCTGCCGGTATAGGGAATGCCGAGGTACTCGAGCGCACCCTGCACCGTGCCGTCCTCGCCGAAGCGACCGTGCAGCGCGATGAACGCGCGGTCGAAGCGCTGCGCCGTGAGCGCCTCCAGCCCGCTGTCGCGCGGATCGAAGGCGTGCGCATCCACGCCGCTTTTCTTGAGCGCGTTGAGCACCATCGTCCCGCTTTTCAGGGATATTTCCCGTTCCGCTGACCGGCCGCCCATCAGCACGGCCACTTTCCCGAATTTCCCCGTCACTCGTCACCCAGCCTGTCCTGAGTCCTGAGCCTGTCGAAGGGTCGAAGGGTCACTCATCACTCATCGCCAACAACGCGCACTTCGCGCTCGAGCACGATCCCGGATTTCTCCCGGACCGAGTGCTCCGCGAGCAGGATCAGCGCCTCGATGTCGGCGGCGCGCGCCCCGCCCCGGTTGACGATGAAATTGGCGTGCTTGTCCGAGATCATTGCGTTCCCGATCGCGCGCCCCTTCAGTCCGCAGGCCTCGATCAGCCGCGCCGCGTAGTCGCCTTTCGGATTGCGGAACACGGAGCCGGCGTTGGGCTCGCTGAGCGGCTGCGTCGCGATGCGCTGCTTGAGGAGCTCGGTGATCTTCCTGCGGGACTCGGCTCCTGAGCCGCGCTTCAGGCGCAAACTCGCGGCGACGAACCACTCTTCCAAATCCCCCCTGACTCCCCCCTTTGTTAAAGGGGGGTTGGGGGGAATTTCTCCCCCCTTTGCCAAAGGGGGGTTGGGGGGGATTTCATGACCACGCAGCACTACGCTGCGGTAATCGATTTCGTAGTCTTCCCGCGTGCGCGCCCGCGTCCTGCCGGCGCGATCGACGGTGAGCACGTGCGCGACGATGTCCCACGTCTCGCCGCCGTAGCACCCGGCGTTCATCGCGAGCGCCCCGCCCACCGTCCCGGGAATGCCCGCGAGGAATTCCGCGCCGACCAGATCGTTCATCGCGGCGTAGCGGGCCACCTTCGGGCACGCCACGCCGGCTTCGGCGTAGACGCCCCCGCCGAGCGCGCCCAGATGATCGAGCCGGATTTCGCGCAGCGCCCGGTGCGTGAAGATCACGGTGCCGCGCAGCCCGCCGTCGCGCACCAGCAGGTTGCTGCCGAGGCCGGTCATGTACACCGGCTCACCGGCGGGCAGCGAGCGCAGGAAGTGGACGAGGTCATCCAGATCGGCGGGGAGGTAGGCGACCTCGGCCGTGCCGCCCGCGCGCCAGCTCACGTGGCCCGCCATCGGCTCGCGCCGCCGCAGCTCGCCGCGCAGCCCCGCCACCAGTTTGTCTGTATCCGCCATATTCATGCGAGCCCGTTCACGCTCCTCGGCCGGGCGGCGAGCAGCAGCCCGGGCACATTGCCTATGGATCCCGCGCCCATCGTGAGCACCACGTCGCCGTCGCGCGCGAGGGCGAGGATCGCCGCCGGCAGTTCGGCGATTTTCTCGACGAAGACCGGCTCGACCCGCCCGTGCACGCGGATCGCGCGCGCCAGCGCCTTGCCGTCCGCCGCCACGATCGGCGCCTCGCCGGCCGGGTAGACCTCGGTCAGCACCAGCGCATCCGCGGTGGAGAGCACCTTCACGAAATCCTCGAAGCAATCCCGGGTGCGCGTGTAGCGGTGCGGCTGGAACGCGAGCAGGATGCGGCGCCCGGGGAAGGCGCCGCGCGCGGCGGCAAGCGTCGCCGCCATTTCCGCGGGGTGATGGCCGTAGTCGTCGACCAGCACGAAGCTGCCGCCCCCCGGCATGCGCACCTTGCCGAGATTCTGGAAGCGCCGGCCCACGCCCTTGAACTCGGCGAGCGCCCGGGCGATGGCCGCCTCCGGCACTCCGAGCTCGAGGCCGACCGCGATCGCGGCGAGGGCATTGCGCACGTTGTGCGCGCCCGGCAGGTTGAGCGTAACCGCGATCGCGCCGCCGGGGTGCGCGGCACGGAAGCGCATCTGGCCGCCGCTCGGGGTGAGGTCGAGGCCGCGCACGTGCGCGTCCGGCGCCAGCCCGTAGGTCGTGATCGGCTTGGTGAGCTGCGGCACCACCGCGCGCACGTTCTCGTCGTCGGCGCACAGCACCGCCACGCCGTAGAACGGCAGCCGTTGCAGGAAATCGACGAACGCCTGGCGCAGCCGGTCCATCGAGTGCCCGTAGGTCTCCATGTGGTCGGCGTCGATATTGGTGATGACCGCCATCACCGGCTGCAGGTAGAGGAACGACGCGTCGGACTCGTCGGCCTCCACCACGATGAACTCGCCCGCGCCGAGCCGGGCGTGCGCGCCTGCCGCCTCGAGCCGGCCGCCGATCACGAAGGTCGGATCGAGCCCGCCCTCCGCGAGCACGCTGGCGACGAGGCTCGTGGTGGTGGTCTTCCCGTGCGTGCCGGCAACCGCGATGCCCTGCCGCAACCGCATCAGCTCGGCGAGCATCAGCGCCCGCGGCACCACCGGTATCCTCTTTGCGCGCGCGGCGGTGACCTCGGGGTTGTCCTCCCTGACCGCGCTCGACACCACCACTGCGTCGGCGCCCGCGATGTGGCCCTCCGCGTGGCCGATGTGGATCCGCGCGCCCAGCTGGCGCAGCCGGCGCGTCGCGATGCTCTCGGCGAGGTCGGAGCCGCTCACCCGGTAGCGCAGCGTGAGCAGCACCTCCGCGATGCCGCTCATACCGGCCCCGCCAATTCCCACAAAGTGAACTTGTTTGACTTTATGTCTCATGCCGCAAGCTCCATGCACGCCTGCGCCACCGCGCGGGTCGCCTCCGGCCTGCCGGCGGCGCGAGCCGCCTGCGCCATGGCGAGCAGCCGCTCCCGCGTGAGTCCACCCAGCACTTCGGCAAGCCGCTGCGCCGTCAATTCGGCCTGCGGGATGAGCAGCGCAGCGCCGCGATCGGCGAGGAAACGCGCATTGATCGTCTGGTGGTTGTCCACCGAATGCGGATAGGGCACCAGCAATGAGGCGATCCCCGCCGCGGCGATCTCGGCTACGGTGGTGGCCCCGGCGCGGCAGACGATGACGTCGGTTTCCGCGTAGCGCGCCGCCATGTCGTCGATGAAGGCAACGACCTCGGCGGCGACGCCACGCTCCTGGTAGCGGCTGCGCACCGCGGCGTCGTGCCCTGCGCCCGCCTGGTGCACGACGCGCGGGCGCGCGGACGGCGCGAGCAGCGCGAGCGCCTCGGGCATGACCGAGTTGAGCACCTGGGCGCCCTGGCTGCCGCCCACGACGAGCACCCGCAGCTGCCCGGCGCGCGCGGCGTAGCGTTTTTCCGGGGGCGCCATGGCGACGATCTCCTGTCGCACCGGATTGCCGGTCCAGATCACCGCCGTCGACTCGCCGAAGGCGTCGGGAAAAGTCGTGAGCACGCGGTCCGCGAGCCGCGCCAGCACGCGGTTGGCGAGCCCCGCCACCGAGTTCTGCTCGTGTATCGCGAGCGGCCGGTTGAGGAGCGACGCCATCATGGCGCCCGGAAACGAGACGTAGCCGCCCATGCCGAGCACTACGTCCGGGCGGTGCGCAAAGATCGCCCGCCCGCTCTGCCAGAACGCGATCAGCAGGTTGAACGGCAGCAGCACCGCGGCGAGCAAGCCCCGGCCGCGCACCCCGGCAATCCGCACCCACTCCATGGGGTAGCCGCGCGCCGGAATCAGCCGCTCCTCCATGCCGCCGCGTACGCCGAGCCACACCGCGTTCCACCCCTGCGCGCGCAGGTGCTCGGCCACCGCCAGCGCCGGAAAGATGTGGCCCCCGGTGCCGCCAGCCATGATCATGATGGTCCGTGAACTCGTCACTCGCCGCTCGTCACTCAAACGGTGAACCCTTTCGCGAGCTGCCGGTTCTCCCAATCCACGCGCAGCAGGACCGCGAGCGCGCAACAGGTCACCAGCAGCGCGGTGCCGCCGAAGGACACCAGCGGCAGCGTCAGGCCTTTGGTAGGCAGCATCCCGGTATTGACGCCGATGTTGATAATCGCCTGCACCCCGATCCACAGGCCGATGCCCTGTGCCACCAGCGCCGGGAAATAGCGCTCGAGCAAGGTCGCGCGCCGGCCGATCATGAACGCCCGGGTGACGATCCACGCGAACGCGGCGATGATGGCGGCGACGCCGGCGAATCCGAGCTCCTCCGCGATCACGGCAAGCAGAAAATCCGTGTGCGCCTCGGGGAGGTAGAAGAGCTTCTCGACGCTCGCGCCGAGGCCCACGCCGAACCACTCGCCCCTGCCGAAGGCGATCAGCGCGTGCGAGAGCTGGTAGCCGGTGCCGTAGGAGTCCGCCCACGGGTCCATGAACCCGATCACGCGCTGCAGGCGGTAGGGAGAGCCCAGGATCAGGAGCACGAATCCCGCCAGCAGCAGCGCGAACAATCCGGCAAACAGCTTCCAGTTCATTCCGCCGAGAAACAAGATCCCCATCGCGATCACCGCGATGACCACGAATGCCCCGAAGTCCGGCTCGCGCAGGAGCAGCCACCCGACCACCAGCATCACCGCGAGCATCGGCAAAAATCCCCTGCGGAAGCTCGCCATGTGCGCCGCCTTGCGCGCGGTGTAGTCGGCCGCGTAGAGCACCGCGAAAAACTTCATCAGCTCCGAGGGCTGCACCGTCACCAAGTGCAGCGAGATCCAGCGCTGGCTGCCGTTCACCTCGCGTCCCACGCCGGGTACGAGCACCAGGGCGAGCAGTCCCGCGCCGGCGAGAAACAGGTACGGCGCCGCCTGCTGCCACAACCGCAGCGGGATCTGGAACGCCGCCACCCCCGCGGCAAGCGCGACCGCGACGAATATGGCGTGCCGCATGAGGTAGTAGGTCGACTGGTGTCCGCTGACGCGGCTCGCTTCCGCAATCGCGATCGAGGCCGAATAGACCATCACCAATCCCAGGCCGAGCAGCAGGATTGCGGCCCACACCAGACCCTCGTCGTATTCGGCGGCCTGCGCGCGCGACTTGACGTCGGTATAGAACATGCCTAGCCCCCGCCGCCCGTGAGGCGCCGCACCGCCGCGCTGAAGATTTCTCCCCGGTGCGCATAGTTGCGAAACATGTCGTAGCTCGCGCAGGCGGGCGAGAGCAGCACCGCGTCGCCCGCGCGGCTCAGGCGGAAGGCGGCCTGCACCGCCTCCTCCATTCCGGCCGCCCGCTCGACGGGCACGCCGCCCCCGGCGATCGCCTGCGCCAGCTTGTCTGCGTCGCGCCCGATCAGGACCACTGCGCGCGCGCGTGCCTTGACCGCGGGTGCAAGCAGCGCGAAGTCCTGCCCCTTGCCGTCGCCGCCCGCGATCAGCACTACCGGCCGCTGCAGGCCGGCGAGCGCAGCCACCGTCGCGCCCACGTTGGTGCCCTTCGAGTCGTCGAGAAAAAGCACGCCCTCGTGCTCGGCCACCTGCTGCATGCGATGCGGCAGGCCGCGGAACGAGCGCAGCGCGCGAGCGAGCGCTTCATCGGGCGCGCCGACCGAATGCGCGAGCGCGTGCGCCGCGAGCGCGTTGGCCGCGTTGTGCCGCCCCGCGAGCGGCAGCGCGGAGAGCTCCATCAGCGGGCGCGAGCCGCGCGCGAGCACCTCGGCGCCGCGCTCGGCGCGCATGCCCCACTCCGTTTCGGCGCGGGGTTCCCCGCCGCCGAAAGTGAGCAGGCGGCGGCCCGCGCGCGCCATGCCCATGGACCACTGGTCATCGCGATTGAGGACCTGCGCGCCGCCGCCCGCGAACACGCGCGCCTTCGCCGCGGCGTAATCGGCCATGCCGTCGTAGCGGTCGAGATGATCCTCGGTGAGGTTCAACATCGCGGCCGCCGCGGGCTCGAGGCTCGAGGTGCTCTCGAGCTGGAAGCTGGAAAGCTCGAGAACGAAGGCCTCGGGGGCAGGCGCGCCGTCCTCGATCGCGCAGAGCGCATCCAGCACCGGCGTGCCGATGTTGCCCGCCACCACGGTCCGGCGCCCCGCGGCGCGGAGAATTTCGCCCGCCATCGCCGTGACGGTGCTCTTGCCGTTGGAGCCGGTGACTGCCAGCACCTTCGGAGGGATGAGGGATGAGGGATGAGGGATGAGGGTCTTAAGGGCTTGTGCGAACAGCTCGATGTCGCCCACGACGGGCACGCCGCGCGCGATCGCGCCCGCGACCGGCGCCTCGCGGCGGTCCAGTCCCGGGCTGATCGCGACGAGATCGGCCCCGCGCAGCGTCCCTTCGCCGAACGCGCCGGTGGCAAGCGGGACCCGCGGCAGCTCGCGCGCGAGCCGCGCCGCGTGCGGCGGATCCGCGCGCGTGTCGGCGACGCGCACGTCGGCGCCGTGCCGCGCGAGCCAGCGCGTCATCGACCATCCGGTATCACCGAGCCCGAGCACCACGACCTTTCGCCCTTTCAGTTCCACGGTTCATCAGCGCAATTTCAGCGTCGACAGTCCCACCAGGACCAGCATCATGGTGATGATCCAGAAGCGGACCACGACCTGGTTTTCCTTCCACCCCTTCAGCTCGTAGTGGTGGTGCAGCGGCGCCATGCGGAAGACACGCTTGCCCGTCAGCTTGAAGGAAGCTACCTGCAACATCACCGAGAGCGTCTCCACCACGAACACCCCGCCCATGATGAAGAGCACGATCTCCTGCCGCACGATGACGGCGATCGTGCCGAGCGCGGCGCCGAGCGCGAGCGCGCCGACGTCGCCCATGAAGACTTCCGCCGGATACGCGTTGAACCACAGGAAGGCGAGGCCCGCGCCCGCGATGGCGCCGCAGAACACCGCGAGCTCGCCGGCGCCGGGGATGTAGGGAAACCCGAGGTATTTGGCGAACACCGCGTGTCCGGCGACGTAGGCGAAGATGCCGAGCGCACCGCCGATCATGACCGTCGGCATGATGGCGAGCCCGTCGAGGCCGTCGGTCAGGTTGACCGCGTTGCTGGTGCCGACGATCACGAAATAGGTCATGACGATGAAGCCGAGCGCGCCGAGCGGGTAGGCCACCTGCTTGAAGAAGGGCACGATGAACTCGGTCTGCTGCGGCAGGTTCGTGTAGAAGGCGAGGAAGCACGCCGCGGCGACCCCGATTACCGACTGCCAGAAGAATTTCATCCGCGCCGACAACCCCTTCGGATTGCGCGCCACGACCTTGCGGTAATCGTCCACCCAGCCGATCGCGCCGAAAGCGAGCATGACCCACAGCACGAGCCAGACCAGACGGTTCTCGAGGTCTGCCCACAGCAGGACGGTGAGGGTGATCGCGGCAAGAATCAGCGCGCCGCCCATGGTCGGCGTGCCGGCCTTGGCGAGGTGCGATTGCGGGCCGTCGTCGCGCACCGCCTGGCCGACCTTGTAGGCCGTCAGCCTGCGGATCAGCGCCGGCCCGATGAGGAAAGTGATGATCAGCGACGTCAGGCACGCGAGCACGGCGCGCAGCGTGATGTAGCCGAACACGTTGAACGCGCGGATGTCCTTCGCGAGCCATTGGGCGAGCTCTAGCAGCATCTGCCTCTCGCAGTTGCGAGTTTCGAGTTTCGAGTTTCGAGTTTGGTATTCATCAGGACTCGCAACTGGAAACTGGCAACTCGAAACGTTGAACGACGCGTTCCATCTGCATGAAGCGCGAGCCCTTGACGAGCACGGTCACGTCGGGCGCGAGCGCGTTCTCGAGCTCGGCCAGCAGATCCTCGATGCGCGTGAAATGGCGTCCCCCCGCCCCGAACGTGCGCGCCGCATGCGCCGCGAGCTCGCCCAGCGCGAGCAGCCGCTCGATGCCGCTCGCGCGCGCGAGCGTGCCGATGTCGGCGTGCATCTGCGCGCCCCCGGCGCCGAGCTCGCCCATATCGCCCAATACGAGGAGCCGCGCTCCCGGGGCCTGCGCCAGCACGGCCACCGCCGCGCGCACCGACTCGGGGTTGGCGTTGTAGGTGTCGTCGAGGAGCGTCGCGCCGTGCAGCGCCGCCCTCCTCTGCAGCCGCCCCTTGATTCCGGCGTAGCCCGCGAGCCCGCGCGCGATGGCGGGTGCCGGCACTTCGAGCGCCGTCGCGGCCGCGCTTGCCGCAAGGGCATTGCGGACGTTGTGCAGTCCCGGCGCCTTCAGCACCGCCTGCGCCTCGCCATTCGGCGTGCGCACCACGATCTCGCTTTCGAGGTAGCGCAATGCGTAGCGCGCGGTCACCGCCGCCGGACGCTCGATGCCGAACTCGACAATGCGCCGGTCGCCCGCGAGCGAGCGCCACAGGCCGGCATGGCGGTCGTCGGCGTTGATGACCGCCGTTCCGCCGGGCTGGAGCCCCTCGAAGATCTCGCCCTTGGCGCGGGCGATGGCCTCGACCGAGCCGAGGAATTCCAGGTGCGCCGGTCCCGCGTTGTTGATGAGCGCCACGTCCGGCGCCGCGAGCCGCGTCAAATAGCGGATCTCCCCGGCGTGGTTCATGCCCATCTCCACGACGGCGTAGCGGTGGCCGGGCCTCAACTCGAGCAGCGTGAGCGGCACGCCGATGTCGTTGTTGAGATTGCCGCGGGTGGCGAGCACGCAGGATTCGGGATTCGGGATTCGGGATTCAGCGGCAACCGCCTCGCGCAGGATGCTCGCCAGCATTTCCTTGACGGTCGTCTTGCCATTGCTGCCGGTCAGGGCAACGAGCGGCATGCTGAATTTGCTTCTCCAGTAGGCGGCGAGCGTGCCCAGGGCGAGTCGCGTGTTCTCTACGACCAATAACGGCAACGATCCTTCTGAATCCTGAATCCTGGATCCTGAATCCTGGACGAGCGCGCCGGCCGCGTGTTTCGCCGCGGCATCGCCGAGAAAGTCGTGCCCGTCGAAGCGCTCGCCCTTGAGCGCCACGAACAGGGTTCGCGGGGCGAGCGTGCGAGTATCGGTGCTGACCGCCTCGAAGACGCGGTCTTCCCCCCGCAATTCGGCCGGGATCGCGCGCGCGGCTTCCGAGAGTCGCATTAGGCTCATCTGGAAAGCGCCTCCCGCGCCACCGCCGCATCCGAGAACGGGTGCCGCACGCCCCGGATTTCCTGATAGGTCTCGTGGCCCTTGCCCGCGAGGAGCACGATGTCGCCGCGGCGCGCCTCCGCCACCGCGCGCAGGATCGCCGCGCGCCGGTCGGGCTCGATCTGGATACCGCGGGCACCGCCGGCGACGCCCGCGACGATTTCCCCGATGATCTCCGCGGGTTCCTCGCTGCGCGGGTTGTCCGAAGTCACCACGACGCGGTCGGCGAGCCGTGCCGCGATACGCCCCATTTGCGGCCGCTTGCCGCGGTCGCGATCGCCACCGCAGCCGAAAACACAGATCAGTTTCGGGTTTCGAGTTTCGAGTTTCGAGTTTCCGCTTCGCCGCGGTTTGTTGTCCAACTTGAAACTGGAAACTGGAAACTTGGAACTGCCGAGTAGTTCGCGCAGCGTGGTCAGGGCATGCTTGAGGGCGTCGGGAGAATGGGCGTAATCCACGAACACCAGCGGTCTCGCTCCGCCGCCGAGCCGCTGCAGCCGGCCGGGCAGCGGCTTCAGGGCGGCGAGCGCGGCGACCGCGCGGCGCAGCGGAATGCCGCCCGCCAGCAGCACCGCCAGGATCCCGAGCAGGTTGCTCGCATTGTGCCGCCCCGGCACCGGTCCCGTGACGCGCGCGGCGCCCCACGGCGTCCTCACGTCGAAGCTCACACCCGTCGCGCCGGAGACGAGATGGGCGCCGCTGACTTGGCCGCCGCTCGCCGCGCCGAATCCGTAGCCGATCACTTCGAGTCCCGGCCGGCGGATGCGGCGGGCAAGCTCCGCGCCGAAATCATCGTCAAGGTTCACCACGGCGTGCCGGAGCGTGTCCCAGGCGAACAGGCGCGCTTTCGCTTCCTGGTAGCGCCGCAGGGTGCGGTGGTACTCGAGATGGTCGCGCGACAGGTTGGTGAAGAGCGCCGTGTCGAACTCGACTCCCGCCACGCGGTCCTGGTCGAGCCCGATCGAGGACACCTCCATCGCCACCGCCTGGGCGCCGCGCCGCGCGAACTCCGCAAGCTGCGCGTGCAGCCACAGCGCGTCCGGCGTCGTGTTGACGAGAGGCCGCAACGGCGCGCGCAGGCCGTAGCCGAGCGTGCCGATCACCGCGCAGCGCCGCCCGCAGCGCGTCAGCGCCTGCGCGATCCACTGGCTGCAGGTCGTCTTGCCGTTGGTGCCGGTGACGCCGATCACCTGCAGGCGCCGGCTCGGCCGGCCGTGGAGGCGGCTCGCGATCTCCCCCGCGTGGTGACGCAGTCCCCGCACGCCCAAATTCGCCACGCGCCACCGCGGGTCCCACCGGAACCCCGGCTGCTCCCACAGCACGGATGCGGCGCCGTTCGCGACCGCCTGCGCGATGTAATCGCGCCCGTCGCGCGCGTGCCCGCGATAGGCGACGAAGGTGTCGCCGGGCCGCACCGCGCGGCTGTCGTTGACGAGCCGGCGCACGTCCAGCGACTCGATCGCCTTCCAATCAAGACCCGTTGCGGATTTTTCCCTCAATCCTCGATCCTCAATCCTCAATCCTCAATGCTCGATCGTGCCTTCAAACCTCTTCCCTGATCTCCTGGGAATCGGGCGGCTGCAGCATCACGTTGTCCAGCGGCGCATCGGGCGGCACCCCGAGCGCGCGCAGGGCTTCCGCCACGACCGCGCTGAAAACCGGCGCCGCGACGGCGCCGCCGGTATGACGGCCCGCCGGAGGCTCGTCGATCATCACGGCCACCACCAGCCGCGGGGCGGAGGCCGGCGCGAAGCCGACGAAGGAGGCCACGAACCGGTCCGTTGCATAGCCCCTGCCCTCGGGCTTGTACGACGTGCCGGTCTTGCCCGCGACGCGGTAGCCGGTCACCTGCGCGCGCGGCGCCGTGCCGCCGGGTTGCGCGGCCATCTCCAGCATGCGGCGCACCGCGTGCGCAGTCCGTGCCGAGATGACGCGCGTCGCCCCCGCCGGGACCTCGCGCCGCAGCAGTGTCGCCGGCCGCAGTTCCCCGTCGGTCGCGAAGATGAGATAGGCGCGCGCGAGTTGAAGCAGCGAGACTGAGATGCCGTGTCCGTAGGACATCGTCGCCTGCTCGATCGGCCGCCAGCTCGCCGCCGCGCGCAGCCGCCCCGGCACCTCTCCGGGGAAGCCCGAATGCGGCGCCGCGCCGAACCCGACCTGGTGGAACAGGTTCCACAGCGTCTCGGGCCTCAACTCTAGGGCGATCTTGGCCGCCCCGATGTTGGAGGATTTCTGGATCACCTGCGCGACGGTGAGCGCGCCCTGCGGGTGCACGTCATGGATCACGCGGTTGCCGATGGCGAGCTGCCCCGGCGCGGTGTCGATGACGCTTTCCGGGCGCACCGTGCCCGCCTCCAGCGCCGCGGCGGCGGTGAAGGGCTTCAGCGTCGAGCCCGGCTCGAAAAGGTCGGTGACGGCGCGGTTGCGCGCGCGCTGCGGGTCGAAGCGCCCGCGGTTGTTGGGATTGAACGAAGGCGCGCTCGCCATCGCCAGCACCTCGCCGGTGGCGACGTCGAGCACCACGATGCTGCCCGCGCGCGCGCGGTTCGCCGCCACGGCGGCCTTGAGTTCGCGGTACGCCAGGTACTGGATCTTGGCATCGATCGAGAGCGTGAGGGTGCTCCCGTTCTGCGGCGCGCGTATGCTCTCCATGTCCTCGACGATTTTCCCGAGCCGGTCCTTGATGACGCGGCGGCTGCCGTCCCGGCCCGCGAGCTGTTGCTCGAACGCGAGCTCGAGCGCCTCGCGCCCGCGGCCATCCACGTCAGTGAGGCCGATCAGGTGGGCCGTGACCTCGCCCGCCGGGTAATAGCGGCGGTGCTCGCGTTGCAGGAACACTCCCGGTATGCCCAGCGCCACTACCCGCGCGGCCTCGTCCGGCGGCAACTGCCGCTTGAGGTAGACGAACTCGCGCTTCGTGTCGGCAAGCTTTTTTCGCAGGTCGGCCACGTCCACGTCGAGCAGCCGGGCGAGGCGCCTCACCTGCTCGGGCGTGATCTCGAGATCCGCCGGGCTCGCCGCCACCGACTCCACGGGAGTGGAAATCGCGAGCGGCTCGTTGTTGCGGTCCACGATCGGCCCGCGTGTCGCCGCGAGCTCGATCACCCGCGAGTAACGCGACTCGCCCTTCTGCTGCAGGAAATCGTTGTCCAGGCCCTGCAGGTAGAGCGCGCGCATGGCGAGCGCGGCGAGCCACGCGAGCAGCAGCAGCAGCAGCAGACGCGAGCGCCACGCCGGCAGCTGCAGCGCCAGCCGGGGATGCGCGACCGGGCTCACGGCTGCCCCCCGGCGGGAGGGACCGGCACGACCCTGACGCGCGATGCCGGCGGCACGCGCATGCCGAGCGCCCGGGTCGCAAGCTTCTCCACGCGCGCGTGAGTCGCCCAGGTGCTTGCCTCGAGCTGAAGCTGTCCCCACTCCACGTCGAACTGTTTCGCCAGCTCCTGCTCCTTCTGCAGCTCGACGTAGAGCTTGCGCGCCTGGTGCTGGGAGGTGACCAGCGCCAGGGCGCAGGCGGTCAGGACGGCGAGCAGAACGAGATTGAGCCTCAGCATTCGGATCGGGCCGCGACGGGCAGCTTCTCGGCGACGCGCATCACGGCGCTGCGTGCGCGGGGGTTCGCCGCGGTCTCCGCGGCCGAGGGCCGCAGCGGCCGGCCAACGAGCTTGAGCGGCGGCGGGGGCAGCTCGCGGGCGCGCAGCGGCAGCCGCGGCGGCAGACGGTCGGCGCGGGCGTTGTCACGCAGGAAGCGCTTGACGATGCGGTCCTCCAGCGAATGGAAGCTGATGACCACCAGACGCCCGCCGGGCCTGAGGAGTTCCAAGCATTGGGGCAACGCTAGCGACAACTCTTCAAGCTCCTGATTGACGTGAATCCGTATAGCTTGAAACGTGCGCGTCGCCGGATCCTGTTGTGGCTCCCGCGCGGGAACGGCCTTTGCCACGAGCGCGGCAAGTTCTCGTGTGGTGCCAACAGGTCCCCGCGCTCGAGCCGCAACAATCGCTGCTGCAATCGGTTTAGCAAACCGTTCTTCGCCATAGTTTCTTATGACCTCCCGGATCTCCCGCTCCGGCGCGCGCGCGAGCCACTCCGCGGCGGTGATGCCCGCGCCGGGGTCCATGCGCATGTCGAGCGGTGCGTCGGTGCGGAAGCTGAAGCCGCGGGCGGGGTCGTCCACCTGCGGAGAAGACATGCCCAGGTCGAGCAGGATGCCGTCTGCCGCCGGGACGCCGGCCTCCCCCGCCAGCGCGGCGAGCCGGCTGAAGCGTCCGTGCAGGATGCGAAAACGCCGGTCATCAATTTCTCCTCCTGCGGCCACCGCCTGCGGGTCGCGATCGAGGGCGAGCAGCCGCCCCGCCCGTCCCAGCCGCGCCAGGATCAGCCGGCTGTGCCCGCCGCGACCAAACGTGCAGTCGACGTAGCAACCGTCGCCGCGCACCTTCAAACCCTCTACTGCCTGCTCCAACAGGACCGCGGTATGTGAGCCCTCGCTCACAAGGAGAAGCCCTCCAGCTCAGGTGGCAGCCCGCCCGCGCCCGGCGCGCCGCCCTTCTCCATCAACTCGTCCCATTGGTCCTTGTTCCAGAGCTCGAATTTATGGCCCTGCCCGACCAGCACCACGGCTTTCTCGAGCTGCGCGTAGCGGCGCAGGGCGGGCGGCACCAGGATGCGTCCGGTCGCATCCATCACCACGTCCTCGGCGTAGCCGACGAGCCGGCGTTGCAGCTCGCGTATCTGCGCGTTGAAGCTCGAGAGCGACATCAGCTTCTTCTCGATCGGCTCCCAGTCGGGCAACGGATAGATGAGCAGGCAGCGGTCGGAATCGGCGGTGAGGACGAGGTGCCCGCTCGCCTGGGAGATGAGGTCGTCGCGAAAGCGGGAGGGCACCGCGAGCCTCCCCTTGCTGTCGAGATTCAGTTGCGCGACGCCACGAAACACGGGTCCCCCTTGGCTCGCAGGAATGCGCCACCCTGGCTACCCAATGGCGGCGAGTTATCCCACTTTTCTCCACTTCTTCCCACTATATTGGAAAGGGCGGGAAATGGTCAAGGACGATCAAGCGTTTTCTGTTTTTGGGACAAAGACTTATGAGGTGAAACCCAGGCGGGTTTTGAGGTGCAATTTCAATATAATTAAGACTTAAAAACAGTATGATAAACCGTAATCTGAAGGTAATACATTAGGTATGGCGTTGGAGGGTTATGTAGGGCAGCAAAATCCCCTGGTGTTGCGAGAGGGCAACACCAAGAAGCTAAGCTGAGGGAAAATAAGGGAAGCCGGCCGATAAGCCGGGTTCTGTGCGGGCCTTGCGGCCCGCGACAGCCATTCCTCTAGGCCCCGGATTGCTCCGCGGCTCAAGCCACCTACCCGCAAGCTCGGCGGGTCACGTCATCGCTTGCCTATTTGGTGTTGCTCCGGGTGGAGGTTGCCCCGTTTCACCCCCAACGCAGTTACCCACGTCAGGACTCGTCTCTGTGGCCCTGTTCCTCGCCTCGCGGCGGGCGGTGATTAGCCGCCACCCTACCCTATGGAGCCCGGACTTTCCTCTCCGCACGGAACGAACCATCGTAGAGGCTCGCTTTTCCCGCA
>Ga0214471_10000197_pt1 | contig 55866 bp, 74 predicted proteins | sample RVTome_5_FD_207665 | JGI IMG/M metagenome (GOLD analysis project Ga0214471, IMG submission 207665) | Soil microbial communities from uranium-contaminated site in the Upper Colorado River Basin, Wyoming, United States - RVT142D155 | ecosystem: Environmental > Terrestrial > Soil > Contaminated >... | reverse complement strand
GCTGCTGGGCGAGCCCGCGCCCGCCCGCTGGACGGCGTAGCCATGAAAAAGCCCAAGCACCTGACACCAGAAATGGCCGCGATCTGGGACGAGCTGAGGCCGCAGGTCGATGAGTACATCAGCGCGATCGAATTCGAGTCGCTGGTTACTCAGGTATACCGGATGCGGGACGCCCAGAAACGCATCGCGGAGGAAGGGTTGGTCGTGGAGGATGCGAAGGGCTTTGCGGTACCTCACCCCGCGATCGGCGTCGAGAAGCAGGCGCAGAGTGAGATCCGCACATGGTTCAAGCACTTCGCCAGCTAGAGTTCGGACGGCGGATGGGGCTGCACCCGGATCCGGCTGCCTGACGCTCGTCCCATGGCGATGCGTCCGGGGCGCTCGACGTTGTCGATGGACGCCAGCACCGGAAGCTCGCCGCTGAAGTCGCCCGCTCCCTGCTCCGCATAGATGTCGTCGGCGACGGATTCGAGGAACGCGCAGAGAGCCGGATCGTCGCTGATCTCCAGATTCTCCATCTGCTCATTCTCATTGAGGTTCATCGACGTTCTGAGCGCGAGCGTCCATTTGTCGTTGCGCAGCGTCATGAACTTCGCGTGCGTCCGGGTCGTGCGGATGCAGTCGTCGCCGAACGCCTTGCGCATGGCCCTGCAATACGCGGGCTGGCGCGTGATGAACGAGCGATCCACGAGGAACCGCATGGAAAGGACGACCGCCTGTTCGACGAACCACGCGGCCTTGGCGGTGTCACGAATACCCGCCGTCCAGGTCGAGATCACGACATGCGCCGGCCCCGTCTGTTCGAGGAGCGAGCCGAGAACGTCAATGAGCGAAAACTGACCGAACGTGAGCACGAACAGCTCGGCGCCCGGGGTCAGCGTCCCGATTGCATCGCGGGCGTTGCCCTGCTTGGCCGTGCGGATCTCCCGCTTCACGGCTTCACGGCGGATTGTTCGTGCACTGGTCATTTCGCGTGCTCCCGTTCGAGTCATTCGACCACCCAGCCGTCCGCCGTGAGCGCGTCGATCGCGGCCCGCAGGTTCCTCACCCGCACATGGTCGCGATCGACGCTCGCGCCCGGAAGATCGATAGCCGCCTCGTACGCAGCCGGCGACGTCGCGCTCAGCCAGCCGCCACGGCCGCCAGGTGAGCCGCCGTCGGGCTGGGCGTAGACGTCTGCCCCGCGTGCTCGACGGTGCTCCTGCCACGCCTGGCGGCGGCTGCCGTGCACCCAGAGCCGGCCGGCGAACGTCGCGGTTTCCGCCTCGTTGCTCGGCCGGCACGGCTCGCCGACCTCCGCCGGACAGACGGGGCACGGGACGGCCGCTATCGCCTTCGCGTCGCGCCGGCTCATGGGCGACCGCGGTAGTCGCAGTGGCCCGGAGCCCGTCCCCGGTGGACCTGACAGTACTCCTCGCCGTGGCGGTCCTTGGGCCACTCGCCGGCGGCGCGCAGCCGGCGCTCGCACGCGGTGCAGGTGCTGATCCGGCCGCCGCGGGGCGATTGCCAGATCACGGTATGGACGTCGTGCGTGGTGGCCGTCCGGTCGATCTCGTGTGCGGTGTCCAATGGTCAGGTCTCCTCTCGGGCGCATGCCGGGCAGCGACAGTCGACCCAACCCGGAAGGTGGTCACGGCGGATACGCTCATCTCGGGCCGCCAGTTCTCGTGCGTCGCGGTCGGCCTTGGAGCGCTCGCGGATGGCGTAGTCGCGGACCAGAGCGCCATCCGGTGAGCGGAGCGCTAGTACGGGACGGGCCTTGGCCTGTCCGGCCGCGTCCACGGTGACTACGCCGTGGCTGTGAGTCCGGATGCGCTCTTCGCGAGTCACGGTGTATTCGGTTGCGGTCATCGTTGCCCTCTCTCGGTTGGTGATCGGTTCGTTCAATGGGGCCGGCCCTGTGCCAGCGGCCGGGAAACTCGGCGCTACGCCCGCCGCGCGCCGGTGATGCGGAGCCGGATCCCCTGCGAGCCCGGCCGATACTCGACTTCGCACGTCTCGCCAGCGGCGGCGACCAGCTCGGCCTCCGACTGGCTGCGCTCCTCGCGGGCGAAACGGCCCTTGCCGACGCGGAGCATCACGTCCATGACCAGCGTCATGGCGGCGCCGTCCTCGGTCTCGCCACTGTGGCCGGCCGACACCCACGGGTTGCCGGTGTTGCTCTCGACTACTGGGGAGCCGTCCGCACGACGGACCTGGTAGCGTGCCCACCCCTTGGACTTGCTGGGCTGACTCAGGATTTCGATGGTGATTGTCATTTCGGGCCATCCTCGTGAGAGAGTGGAATCGGGTGGCGGGCTGTCTCTCCCGCACACAGGTAATATAGCGGATGCCGGTCCGGGTGTCAAGTGTTGCTTGACGCCGCCGGTCGTGCTACCATGGAGGCATGACGGATCCTGAGATTGGCGAGCGGATTCGCGTCCTGCGCGAGCGGGCCGGGATCAGCCAGGCCGAGCTGGGCCGCCGGCTCGGCTGGGCGCGACAGACGGTGTCGCAGGTCGAGGCGGGCGAGCGACCCGTGCGCTGGCGCGAGCAGGAGGCCATCGCACGCGCTCTCGAGACTGGCGTGTGGGAGCTGGTCGAGTAGTCATCCCGCCGGTCGGTGCCCGCTCGCCCGTCAAAATGTAGTGCCAGTCGGCGCGCTCGATCGTTGCGACGAGCCGCAGGATGTTGGTCCCCTCCGGAACGTACCGGCCGTTTTCCCGTTCGCTGATCCGCGAATCGTCGACCACGGAATCATCACGACCCTTGACATGACTGGACATGGTGCCGATACTTGGTACGGGTGCCAGCAAGGCACCGTGGCTACGTGATACCGATAACCGGACAGGATGCACATGGAAGACCCCAGGGCGCAACCCAAGGACGCACCGTACGTCAAGGTGCTGCTCTCCGACGAGGAGAAGGTTGCCGTTCGCGTCGTGGCCGCCATGCGCGGAACCAGCCAGTCGGACTTGGTCGCGAACGAGCGCGTCGAGGACATCGTCGCCGAGTACCGCGTTTCGTTCCCGGATGGCGCCGAAGCCGAGCCCGCCGCATGATGGACTTCCACCCGATCGCGAACCTGTTCCCGCTGCTTGAGGGCGCGGGGTTCGATGCGTTGGTCGAGGACATCCGCGTCAACGGATTGCTCGATCCGATCGTGGTCCTCGACGGCCTGATCCTCGACGGCCGCAACCGCTACCGGGCCTGCCGCGCAGCGGGCGTTGATCTCGATGTCGTCGAGTTTCCCGGCGACGATCCGGTCGCGTTCGTCCGTTCGCAGAATCTCCACCGTCGCCACCTGACGCCGGACCAGCGCGCTGCGTGCGCGGCCGATGCCGATGAGATGATCGAGCGCGAGCGAGCGAAGGCGCGGGAGCGGAAGGCCAACGCAGGCAAGCGAGCGGCACCGGGCCGGCCCGCCACACCGAAAGATGGACAAGACATTGTCGGTCTTTCCGGGCGCGCGGATGAGAAGGTCGCGGAGGCGTTCGGCACGAACCGCGAATCGATGCGTCAGGCGCGCAAGATCCGCGAGTCCAACGAACAGCTTTACGGTCAGGTGAAGGCGGGCACGCTCACGCTGCCCGAGGCCGGACGCCGCGCAGTGGTCGCCGAAACCGTGGCGGCGCTGCCGGAGGATGAGCATGAGCGGGCCGACGCAATCACACAGCGGCTCATAGGCGCGGGCAATTCCACGTCGATCGTGGCGAAGCTGTCGAGGCGGCTCGTCGAAATGCCGCAAGAGGAACGGCTGCGGATCTACACGCTGGCGGAAACCGGCGATCCGCAATCGTGGTCGCGCGCGCTGACCGACCTCGCCGGAACGCCTCCCATGCCGCATCCAGCCGTCGCGTTGCTCGAATCCTCGATCGACAGGCTGTCGAAGGCGCTGCGCCACGTTGGCGAGCCGCACTACGCGGCCGTGGTCCGATCCCGCGAGGACATCCGTCACGTCGTCACCGTCCTCAACAAGCAGGCCGACAATGAGCAAGCTGTTTGACGAAGCGGCGGCCGTAGCCGTCATGGCGGAACGCGGGCCGATGAGCATCCGCGCATGGGCGGCCGAGTGTGTGGGGCGCGGCATTTTCACTGTCGAGCACAACGACGGTGCGATCCTGGCCAGCGCCCGCCAGCGACTCAGTGAGCTTGCGCGCTCGCAGGACGTAGCCGGCCTGCCACGAATGGGGCGGACAGGACAGTCCGACGACGCTGGTTCGCCGCTGTGGGCCGAGCGGGACCTGTGGGATGTCGCCGCGTACGAGATCAACATTCTCGGCCGGCTCGACCAGTCGGACGCCATCCGCGATGTCGCCGTCGCGCTCGCTCGCGAGTGTCGGCAGCGGTACCACTGCGTTCCGAGTGACGCGCGTCTCGAAGGGCTGCTGTACGACGATGCCGCGGAGAGCGAGCCCGCCGCATGACCACCCTCACCGACCGCCGCGCGAAAGGAAGCCGATGACGACGTTGCTGCTGGACGAGATCATGCTCGCGCACGGCTGCCACGGGGCCTCCTTTGCCGGCGAGGCCTGCGCTGTCGAGGTCAGCAACCTGATCGCGGCCGGCCGGGTGAGCTGTGCGCCGGAACTGATGCCGCAATGCCCGCTGGAGCCTGCGCCATTCGCCGACGACCACCCGTCGATCTCCCGCGTGATCCGGTCGTACGTGATCGGGCTGAACGACGCGTGGGATGACGACCAGCGCCAGAAGCTGCGGCCGTACGCGCCGCGCATCCTGTGCACGGCCACCGGCACAGAGGACGAAGAACGACGCGCATGGCTGGCGCTCGACTGGGTGGTGCGCGCGCATGCTCCCGCGTGGCTGCGCCTGATCGGCGAGACCGACATCGCGGATGCCCTCAGTCGTGCGCCAGCCGTGCTGTCGGCTGAGGCCGCGCTGGCGACGCAACCCATGATCGAGGACGGACGGAGGCGTGCAGCCGCCGCAGGGGACGCCGCACGGGACGCCGCACGGGACGCCGCAGGGGCCGCCGCAGGGGCCGCCGCAGGGGCCGCCGCAGGGGCCGCCGCATGGGACGCCGCAGGGGACGCCGCATGGGACGCCGCATGGGACGCCGCATGGGCCGCCGCAGGGGCCGCCGCAGGGGACGCCGCATGGGACGCCGCATGGGACGCCGCATGGGCCGCCGCAGGGGCCGCCGCAGGGGACGCCGCATGGGCCGCCGCAGGGGCCGCCGCAGGGGCCGCCGCAGGGGCCGCCGCACGGGCCGCCGCACGGGCCGCCGCAGGGGACGCCGCAGGGGCCGCGCTGCGCCCGACCGTCACCGAGTTGCAGGGATCTGCGCTGGATCTGCTGGACCGCATGATCGCGGTGGGACGCAATGCCTGACGTGCTCGCCGACCGCCGCCGCTCGCGAGCCGAGATCGCCGATGACGTCCTCGCGACGCACCTGTTCGGCCGTCTGTGGGCCGAGGGGTTCCGCCTGGCCGACGTGCTCACGTTCGACGATGAGCAGTGGGCCGCGTGGGTCCGCGAGCGCGCCGTGCCCGAGGCCGTGAAGGCGCAGGTGCTCGACGAGATGACGTTCTGCCAGCGCGACCGCGAAAGAGGTGCAGCGTGACCGGCGCGTACGTGCGGATCCAGCGTGAGGGGAAATGGCAGTCGGTCGAGTTCGAGACGCTGACCGATGCGGAAATGGACGCGTTCGCCGAACGAGATCCGCAAGCCGGCTGGAAGTGGGCGAAGTTCTTCGCGCGGTGGCTCCGCGACAACGTCAGCGAAGGCGATGCCTGACATGGCTCTCGCGCTCGCCGTCACCGCCCTGATGCTGATCGGCATGCTCGTCGTCGCCGGGATCTGGAACCGGCCCGGGTACCGGCAGTGGCGGACGCTCGGACGTGGCCGCGCGGAAGCGTTCCGGCTCGCGCTGTGGAGGGAGTGATGGCGGTGCGGCGTAATTCGGCGACTGCATGGGATGAGAACGCAGTGTCGTGGGTTGGGCACCTCCCAACGACGGACATGGTCGATCCGGTCCGTGTGCGCAGGTTGCTCGCAGCCGACCACGCGGCGCGGCGCAAGGCGATGCAGGTGTTCGACATCCTGAAGTTCGCGCTGGTGCCCGGAGTGCCGGTGCGATCCGATGACGCGGAGGGCCGATAGATGCGCTGCGCGATCTGCCTGCACCTGATCGAGCCGCCTGACCTCGCTGACACTGTACACGAGCGATGTGTCGGACCGTGCCCTCACCCGCTCGCGGACCAGCGCATCGTCGCGAGCATCGTCGGCCCGGTGTTCCGTCGGCCGGGCCAGATCGAGACAACCGCCGTCACGATGCGCTGTGCGCGCTGCGGCGAGCACACGACAGTGACGACGCCACGGACGGACAAGAACGGCAGGGACGCCACGACTCCAGAGACGGAGAGTGTCCATGTCGAATAATCAGTCCTATCGGAGCGGCCACGTAAAGCGATTCCGCCGCGACATGTTTGACCTTGCGGTATCGATTCGGGACGACGCGCCCGCGCTCGTGAGGCGTGTGTTCGCTCGCAAGGCCCGCGTCTATCAGCCGTACGTGAAGCCGCACGCGCTATCGAAGGCGGAGAACGGGAGCGGCGGGCCGTTTGGCCAGTTGCCCGCGTGGCTGGCGGCGCTCGAGCTGGACGAGCTGACGCAGGCGCGCGAATGGGTGGACGCCGTGTTCGACCGACTGGAGGCCGAGCGCGCACAGACGCCGCTCTGTCTGCGGACCGCGATGCTCGCGCAGCAGGAAGCCGACACGGCCGAGGATCTGGAAGAAAGCCGGGCGCACATGACCGGCGACTATCGGCCCTGGATGGCGGCGGCGCAGCTCGCGCGGGCGCGGATGCGGGTGGCCGAGATCGCGGCAGCACGGGCGGGGCGATGACCACAGCAACGACCGTGCGCGAACGACCGATCATCATGCGGGCCGAGTCCGTCCGGGCGATCCTCGACGGTCGCAAGACTCAGACGCGCCGAGTCGTGAAGCTGCCGAACGGTGTCAGTCATACCGATGTCCTGCTGGACCGGATGCAGCACTATCCGGACGGGACGGTGCGGCCGGTCTGGGACATAGACGGGGAGCCGAACGCATTCGGGAGCCGCAATCCTCACGGCCAGCCGGGTGACCGTCTGTGGGTGCGCGAGACGTTCGACATCCGCGCAGGCGTTCCCTCCATGAGCCGATCGGCGTCACTGGCGATGCACCATCGCGCATACAGGGCGGACGGTGGCATTGCCTTCACCCGCTGGCGGTCCCCGATCCACATGCCGCGATGGGCGTCCAGACTGACGCTGGAGATCACGGACGTTCGGGTCGAGCGGCTGCGGAGCATTAGCAAGGATGACGCGCTGGCAGAGGGGGCGCTGCCAATGCACGGCCCGGGCACACTAAACGGCGAGCCTGCCGAGATCGCCGTGTTCGACCCGCTCATGGCGTTCAGCCTCGCGTGGGACTCCATCAACGGCAAGCGCGCGCCGTGGGACAGCAATCCGTGGGTCTGGGCTCTGACTTTCCGCGTGGCCGTATGACCACCTTCGCCGCCCTCGCGCTGTTCGCGGTTCTCGCCGCCGCGCTGATGCTGGTCCTCGACCGGATCGTCGCGCGGCAGAACCGGAGGGCATTCGAGCGGCGCATGCGAGCCGCGTTCTACCGCCTGTACGACCGCGAGGAACAGCGAGCTGCCGAGCAGAACCTCGACGCGGCGTGGGACGCGGTGACGAGAGACGTGAATCGACGGGTGCGGGAGGATCGGGAGGCATGGCAACGCGAGTCCAGGAGGGACGGATGGGCTGGCTGATCGGGATCGGACTGCTGGCGTGTGGCTTCGTGTTCGGGCTGATCGTCCGGCGCGCGCCGTACGAGGAGGAACTCTGGCCGACGCCGATCGATCCACGGTCGCGAGCGATCACGCTCGAGCGGCTGGAGCGGATCCGGCAGAACGAGCTGAGCTGATGGCGCACGCGAGGCGGTCGTGTCGCAAGTCGGGCCGGCCGGCTGGCCGCTACGACGGCAACAACTACACCGACGATCGCCGCTACCTGCACGCGCGTCGGCGCCGGAAGCTCGCGAGGGCGGGACGGCGAGCGGCACGGAAAGGACGGAAGGACCGATGACTGTCGGCGAGTTGATCCGGCATCTGAGCGACCACCCGAAGGACTGTGAAGTCGTGGTCGCGATCGCGACAGAACGCGACCCGATCCGGCCGCGCAGTGTCGTGCGCCGGTACGTCCATAGCGTAGAGGCCGAGATGTTCAGGGGGCGCATGCGGTGGGTGAATGCCGACATCGATGCCACGCCCGTCGTGGCGATAGAGGACTTCTGATGACTGTCCCGCGTCCGTGCGTGGATCGCCGTTCACAACCGGAGCCCGAGGGTTCTCCGGTGGCGCGGGCGCGGGGCGACAGTCAACGGCGCGGCGAGTGGGTCCGGGTGACAGTCGGATACTGGTGGCATCCGACGGACGGCGAGATCGAGAAGGGCGGCGCAGGATGGTGGTGGGTGCCACCCGGACAGTGGTGGCCGACCTGGAAGGGTCCGTTCCCGACGCTCACGAAGGCGATCGAGGCGGCCAGGACAGCCATGCAGGATGACAGCGCGCATCAAGGGAGATCGACGAATGACGGACAAGAACGAGGGGGCCGCGACGCTCGAGGAGCTGCACGCAGATGTGCAGGCGAGGCGCGCGGAACTGGAGGACGCGATCGAGAGGGAGAGGGACGCCAGTCGCGAGACAACGGCGGCGCGGAACCGATTCAACGAGGCCGCCCGTCGATTCGACGCGAAGGTGGAGGAAGTCCGGAGCGCTGCTCCGTGGGATACGGATTGGAGCCGTCGTGACCGGCCGATGGTCGCTGAACGTGCAGGATGACAGCGCGCCGCCACCGGCGGTAACCGATGACGGCGCAGGTACGAACTCAGGTGAGACGAAAGGTGGCAGACGATGACGCGGAAGGCAAGAAGGGTGTGGATCCTGGTATTCAGGAGCCCGCGCACGCAGCAGATCCGGGGCGGGTTCACCGCCGGGAGGACGACATGACGAACGGCACAGCGGTGGCCCGCCAGGACGTACAGCAGCCTCCGACAGATGCGGAGATCGAGCAGATCCGCAAGCGCGGAACGGCCCTCGTCGCGCACCGCAAGGAGATCGCGAAGCTCGACGCGCAGATCTCCGGGCTCACCTGGGGATCGGGCAGCCAGACGGTGCAGGGCGCATCGTTCTCACCCATGACGCGCGCAGTCCTCGCGGAATTCTGCGCGACCACGCGGGCGAACCCGCTCTATCACGTCGACATTCTCGGCAACCGGCCGTATCTGAACAGCAATTACTGGTCGGATCTGATCAACACGCGGCCCGACTTCCACCACTTCGAACAGCGCGACCTGTCGCCATCCGTTGAGCAGGCGATACGCGACCGAGCGGCACGGCACCGCGATATCGCTGCCTCGATCGAGGGTCCGGAGAAGGCGCAGCGACTCGCGAAGGCGCTCGACCTCGAGGAGGAGGCCGACGACGTCGCGCTCGCCCGAGCACAGTGGAGCGCTCCCGAGTGGGCTCAGGTCGTGGTGCAGACGACGATCTTCAAGTTCATCGACGCGACCCCGCTCGATGCGATCCGAAGCGGTGCGATCACGAATATCGATCGGTACATCGTTGCCGTGCCGGAGTGCAACTGGGCCGGCGGGCGTCCGCCCGGGAAGAAGCGGGATGGCACCACGTACGACTCGGACCCGATCGGCAACAACGAGCCGGCGAAGACAGCTCGCACGCGGTCGCTGCGCCGCGCCGCCGTGAAGTCGTTCTCGGCCTGGATGCAGGAGTACGACAAGCAGATCACGAAGGCGGAACAGGCGATCGAGGCCGAGTTCACCATCATTCGTGAGGATCGTGCCGAGCAGCGACAGATCGCCAACGGCCAGGCCGTGCAGTCCGGGTCCGGCGAGCCGAAGGCGACGACTTCGAACGGTGCGCAGTCCCTGCCGACAGAGGACGCGACGACCACTCCGGCAGCTCCGCCGTTCGACGTGTCCGACGCCCGGAAGGCGTACTTCGCGACGTTGCGTGACGCGGGCATCGAGAAGGACTCGGCCCGGAAGAAGTGGCAGGTGGACCAGGGCCTCGGTGAGTCCACGAAGCAGTGGGGCGCAGCCGAATATGGCAGGGCGATGGACGCGCTGCTCGAGCCGGCGCGCGCGAAGGTGCGCGATGGCGTCGAGCTGATGGGCGGCGGCCAGCTCGACCAGATGGCGTTCAAGCTCTACGACCGTTCGTTCCGCGAGCTGACGCTGAAGCAGCTGAACGAGTGGGCCGCGGGCATCAGTGCGCAGCTGGACGGCGCGACGGACGAAGACGGTCAGAAGCGGCTGGTCTGACGATGAAGGCCATCATCACGAGCGACTGGCACCTTTCGAAGGACCAGTTCGCTGCCACCGAGGGCGGCAGGAACCGCCGCCAGATGGACATCGAGGCGGCGGCCGCGCGGGCGGTGGATGTCATCGTCGACGTACAGCCGGATCTCGTACTGATCGGCGGTGACACGTTCGACAGTGTGCGGCCGTCGATGCACGCAATCCGATGCTGGCAGCAGTGCGTCCGGCGGATCGTCCGCGAGACACCGGCCGAAGTGGTCATCGTGCTCGGCAATCACGAAGCTGGCCGGTCGACCCAAACCCTGTCTCCCGTCGTCGTTGTGCAGGGCGAGCCGCGTGTCCACCTGGCGGCGACGCCGAAGCGAATCCGGATCCGGCTGCGCGACGGATCGCTCGCCGCGATCGCGTGCTTCCCGTTCCTCGCGCTGGCCACCGAAGAGACGTACGCGCTCGAACCGGACCCCGACGCTGATTTCAACATTGTCCTCATGCATGCCGCCGTGAAGTCGAGCGCGGCGCCTGGCGTGCTGCCGTCGTTCTACCAGGGCGCCGCAGCCGTCGACGTAGGCCGTGAGGCGGACCGTTGGGACTTGATCGCGCTCGGCGACTGGCACACGTACACAGAGCTCGCGCCCGGCCGGTGCGTCGTCTATCCAGGATCGATCGAAAGAACATCCTCGGATATCTGGCACGAGCCGGAGCCGCGTGGACTGGTTGTGTACGAGGACGGCGCGCACCGGTTCGTCGAGATCCCGACGCGCCGCGTGCTCGACGTCACGCCGCGGCAATGCATCCCCGCCTATCTGGATGCGACGCAGCTGGCCGGTCACGCCGAAGTCAACGCGGCCGTGCAGGGACTCATCGAGTCGAGCGAGACCGAGGACGCCATCGTGCGGCTCGTGGCGGAAAACTTCCCGCGCCAGGACCGCGACCGGATCGACTGGTCGCTCGTTCGCGAGCTGAAGCATCGGGCGCTTCACTTCGAATTGACTTTGCGACTGGCGTCCGCCGACAACATCGACATCGTCGACCGCCGGCTGCATGCCACGCCGCTGATCGACCAGGCGCGGCAGTTCCTCGCCGACTATCCGGAAGACGTGCGGACGTGCTGTCTCTCGTATCTGGAAACGCGGGAGGCCGCGTGACGCCCTACTATCACGAGGGCGGCGTAACTATCTACGTCGGCGACATGCTTGAGATCATGCCGTCGTTCGCGGACGGCGCGTTCGACGGGTTCGTCGCGGATCCGCCCTACACATCCGCAGGCGGTTCGAGCAATGGGAGGAACAGCCAAGAAGACGATCAGTTCTTCGCGTTCTGGGTACGTCACGTCGCCGCAGAGTTGGAGCGCGCGACCGTTCCCGATGGCGCCGGTTTCGTTTTCTGCGACTGGCGCACAGTGGGATTAGTTCGCGCAGCTTTCCGCACTCCGGGCAGCCGCCTTGGCGGTCGGGGGTGGGATGCAACGCAGGCACTCGTGTGGGACCGGGAGCTTATCGGTCTGGGGTCGCCGTTCCGGAATGCGTACGAGATGATAGCGTTCTGTCGCGGCCCCCGATTCAAGAGCGCACACATACCGCGCAACGTGTCGACCGTCATTCGCCACCGCTGGTTCTACGGAAATCACGAGTTTGGGGCATCCGAAAAACCCGTCGACCTATGCTTGCAACTGCTTCAGTGGACAGGGTCGAAGCGGCGTGTCGTCGACCCGTTCGTCGGTAGCGGACCCACCCTGCTGGCCGCGCGTCGTCTGGGCATTCCGGCAGTCGGGATAACGATGAATGAAGCTGACGCCGAGATTGCTGCCCGACGTTGCTCGCAGGAAGTGCTGGTCCTGCCGGAGGCGAGCGCATGATTATCCACTCGCTCGAACTGGCCAATTTCCGCGTCTTCGAGGAAGCGCAAGTCACTTTCCCGGCCACCGGCATTACGGGCATAATCGGCCAAAACGGCCACGGCAAGTCGTCGCTCATCGAATGCCTGATGTGGTGCCTGTTCGGCACCGTGGCGATTCGCGGGTCGAAGGGCGGCCTGCGCTGGAACCGCGCGGCCGGGCGCCGGCAAGCGGAGGCGACTGTTGTCTTCGAAGTCGGAGGCAAAGTGTATCGGGTCGTTCGGACCGAACGAGACGCCACGCTGTTCGACTGTGCAACGGACATTCCAATCGCGGCCGGCATGACGGTGGTAGACGTGGAGATCCCGCGAATTCTCGGAATGAGCTACGCCGAGTTCGCCGCGACGCACTACGCATCTCAGAGAGATCTCGCCCGGCTCGCTTCGCTCGGCCCTACCGCGCGCCAGCAGTTCATGCGCGAGGTTCTCGGCGTCAGCAGAATCGACGAGGCACTGAAGGCGTGCCGCGAGCGGAAGAACACGATCGCGACCGAGGTCGAAGGGGTGCGGGCCGGTCTCGGTGATCGAGCGCCGCTACAGGCCCAGCACATTCAGGCGATCGAGGCGGTCGACCGGGTAGAGATCGAAGAGATGCCGGCGGTCGCGCGAGCAGCGAAGGAAGCCGAGGCGGCGCACCATTCGGCTGCAGAGTCGCTGCGGCTGTCGGACGTTCGGCGCCAGCGGCATGCCGAGCTGACCGGCCGTCTCGAGGAATCGGGCCGCCTCGTCGACGAAGCCGAGGGCTCGATCGAGAAGCTGGAACGTGGCATCCAGGAAGCGCGCGCGGCCCGGGCCACGATCGACGCGGCGGAGGGTCGGCTCAGTCAGCTGCCCACGTGGCGAGCTGAGCGTGAGGAGCTCCGCGTCGCCGAGGCCCGCGCTGCGTCGCGTGCATCGCTGGCAAAACGCCTCGATGAGATCGCGGGGCAGTGTGCGAAGCTGGACGGCCAGATCGCCGCGGCGGACCGGACCATTGCCGCGCACGATGCGGGTGCATGGGACCGGCTGAAGACGTCCTTCCGCGACGCGGCCGCGAAGCTCGAGCAGACGCGCACCGCCCGGATCCAGGAGCATGCGGAGCTGCAGGCGCAGCACAAGGCGGCGCGCCAGCGTCTGGCCACCACTCAGCGTCAGCGGGACGCGATCACCGCCGCCGGCGTGGAGGGAGCCTGCCCGACCTGCACCCGTGCGCTCGGCGACCAGTACGAGAGCGTACTCGCGACAGTGCAGCAGGATCACGACGACGCGGCGGCCGAGATGACACGGACGCACGCGGCGATGGCGGAGCTGCAGGAGCCGAGCGACGAAGAATCGATGCTCGAAGCGGCCGTCAGCGACCTGACGGAACGCGGCGAAGACGCGCAGCGTCGGAAGCTGGCGGCCGACCACGCAGCGCGCGACCGCGAATCGTACCGCGGCGAGCGGTTGGACCTCGAGCGGTCGGCCGCACTGGTAGCAACCGACATCGAGGCGATCCCCGCGGCCGCACCGGACGGCCAGCTGGCCACCGTGGTCGCGGAGATCTCCGCGCTCGAGGAACTGGACCGGTCGCTCGCCGGCGCCCGCAACCTGGCCGGCCGGGTCACCGTGCTGTCCGAGCAGATCGAAGCATGGCAGGAGCGCCTGCGCGCGGCCCAGGCGAAGGCCGCCAATGCGCGGTCGGATCTCAGTCGGCTGCAGTTCGACCCGGCGCAGCACGCGGAGCGGTCGCAGGCCGCTCTTGCCGCACGGTCCGCGTGGGAGACAGCCCGCGAGGACCTGATCCGCACCGAGCAGGCGCTCCGCGCAGCGCGTGGCCAGCTCGAGACGGCCACCGAAGCGCTCGAGCGCTACGACGCGCGCGCGGGTCGACTCACTGACCTGCAGGCCCAGCTCGCGACACACACAGCGTCCGCCGACGGACTGAACGCGCTCCGGGTGTGGGCTGCCGGACAGATTCGTCCAGAGCTCGAGGAGTTGACGTCCGGGTTCGTCGCGCTGCTCACCGACGGTCGGCACGAGGCGGTCACGATCGGCGAGGACTTCAGCGTCACGCTGCACGAGAGCGGTGTGCCGGTCGAAGTCGTGTCTGGCGGCACTGAGGACGTGGCGGCGATCGCGCTGCGGTTGGCGGTGAGTCAGATGATCGCGGAGCGTGCCGGGCATCCGCTTTCGCTTTTGATTCTCGACGAACCGTTTGGCTCTCTCGATGCGACTCGGCGCGGCAACGTGCTCGGCCTGATCCGCCGGCTGCGTGGGGTGTTCTCTCAGGTCCTGCTGGTCTCGCATGTCGAAGAGACGCGCGAGGCAGTAGACCACGCAATCGAGGTCTTCTACGACGAGGCCGAGGGGCGGAGCACAATCGGGACGCGTCGGCGATCCCGCTCCGAGATCGATGCTGAACAAGAGGAGGCTTTCCGCCGCCAGGCGGAGGAAGTCGAATCCATGGTCGAGGAGGGCATCCTTTGATCGAGTTCGGCCGGGTCATCGTGATCGTCGTCGACGCGGACGGGCCGCGTGTGTTCGTGCCGGGCGGCCCGCCGTGTCATTCCGCGCGGAATCATGGTGGAATGATGGTGGAATCCCAGGAGGCCTGATGGCGTCATGCGCGTGCGGCTGCGGACAGAGGGTCGCTCAGAGGTACGTACGTGGACACAACAGTCGGGGGGTGACTCATCCGAAGTGGCGCGGGGGGCGAAGCAGAAGCAGAGCCTACGTCACGGTTCGGGTTCCTGGTCACCCCCGTGCACACACGAATGGCTACGTATTCGAGCACCTACTCATTGCCGAGCAGGTCCTCGGTAAGACGAGTGAGGTGGCCGCATGATCGACCTTGCCCACCTGACCGTCCCGGCCGGCTACTCGCTGCACCTGTCGGTCTATGGTGGCCGGCGGGTCTATCCCGTCGCATGCATGCTCGTGTCGCCCGATGGCAAGCACGCGGCCCGCCGAGAGTGGACGCGCGAGCAAGTCCGGCACGAGCCGATCGACCTGCAGGCCGAGGTCGACGCGATGGCGGTCGAGATCCGGGAGATGGCGAATGCCACGTAAGGCGTCCGACGTCACGGTGTGCGATCTTTTTTGTGGAGCTGGCAGCCCGGTCGGGCGTTCCATGCGATCAAGCGTCGTTGGGCGACCGTCGTCGACGACGTGCGCGCCGCTGAGAAGCAGAGCGGTACCCGGCGGGAGACCCTGGCCCACACGTACGAACAGGACGACGACGAGCCGAAACGCGTGCTCGCGGCCCGGCTGGACGCTCTTCGCACGGGCTGAACCGACACACGAACAGGCACAATCGGCCGAAAGCACCGGCAGCCGAAATCGTGTAACTCATTACTGCGCAGTGCATTCCCGGGGCTGGATTCGAACCAGCATTGGAGGAGCCAAAGTCCACCGGGGCGCCGGTCCTTCGAGGTTACATCCCGGCGCGCGCCGACGCAATCGGATACCTCGGGGCGTCTTCCGGCGGCTCAACCGGCACAGTTGCAGGCACGATGACGGGCACGCTCAGGCATCGGCCGGAGGTGTGTCGTGAGCGCCCGGAGCGGACTGAAGCGCTGCCGGCAATGCGGCAAGCAGCTCGAGCGGTTCGATGTTGCGCGTGGCGGCGAGCTGGTGAGCGTCAAGGTACTGTGCCGCTGCCCGTTCCGGCCGAAGCGAAGGTGGACAGCCCAGGTAGACGCCGAGCGTCGGCGTGCGTGCATCTGCCAGCGGTGCGATCAGCCGACAGTCGGCCGGCCGAAGGTTGCGCTCTACTGCGCCGAGCACCGTCGCGAGGCGTACGGGGAGGCCCAGGCTCGACACAGGGCGAAGGTCGGCAACAAGCACCAGCGGGCGTACTACGAGCGCCACAAGGAGAAGGTGCGCCGGAAAGCGCGCGCGGCCGCGCAGCGTGAACGCGCGGAACGGGCGGAATACAAGCGCGCATGGCGGAAGCGGAACCGCGACAAGGTGCGCGCTCAGAAGCGGCGTTCGGCGCTTCGCAGGGGAGGCGGAACACCGCCCTCGGTCAAGCGCTGGCGGCAGGCCGTCGCGGCGGGCGAGCACCAGCCGCAGCGTGAGCCGCGGAACGCTCGAGGAGAGCGGATCTGCCTGCATGGCTGCGGCACGGTCGTTCGTGGGCGGGCGAAGATGTGCGCTGCGTGCAAAGACGCCGACCGGCGCACGCCTCTGCCGGTTCGAGGTGCCGCGTGAGCGAACTCCATCTCGCTCCCGGGTTCTCGATCCCCGCCGCCCAGGTGGCCACGCAGACCTTCGCGATCCTGGCGAAACGCGGCGCCGGAAAGACCGGAGCGGCCGCCGTCATGGCCGAGGAGATGCATGCCGCCGGCGTCCCGTTCGTGGTGGTCGATCCGGTCGGATCGTGGTGGGGCCTGCGCTCGTCCGTCGATGGCAAGAAGCAGGGCCTGCCGATCCCGATTCTCGGTGGCCACCACGGCGACGTACCACTCGAGCGCGGCAGCGCGGAACTCGTCGCGGACCTGATCATCGACGAGACACTATCCTGCGTGCTCGACGTCTCGGCTCTCGAGTCCGAGGCGGCGAAGCGTCAGTTCCTGGCGGCGTTCGCGGACCGATTGTTCCGCCAGAAGGGCCGGCCGGGGAAGGACGCGCCGCTGCATCTGTTCCTCGAGGAGGCCGACGACTACGCGCCACAGCGCGCCGGCCGTGACGTCGCGAAGTGCCTGGGTGCGTTCCAGCGGATCGTGAAGCAGGGCCGGGCCCGGGGCCTGGGCGCGACCATGATCACGCAGCGCTCGGCCGTGCTGAATAAGGATCTCCTGACACAGATCGAGACCCTGATCGTGCTGCGCACCACGTCGCCGCAGGACCGCAAGGCGATCGGGGAGTGGGTATCGACACACGGCCAGGCGAAGGAGTTGCTCGACTCGCTCACCGAGCTGCGGGATGGTGAGGCCTGGGTCTGGTCGGCATGGCTGAACCTGGTGAAGCGGATCCAGTTCCGCCGCCGGTCGACGTACGATTCCGGCGCCACCCCGACGCTGGCCGCACGCCGCGCGCCGGCCACGCTCGCCGACATCGATCTCGGAGCGCTGCGCGATCGCATGCAGGCGACGATCGAGCGAGCGCAGGACGAGGACCCGAAGGCGCTGAAGAAGCGGGTCGCCGAGCTCGAGCGGCGGCTGGCAACGCGGGCGGCTCCGGCAATTGACGATTCCGAGTTGAGATCGTCAATCGCCCAGCTCGAGGCGACGCTCGACCGGAAGAGCGCGCGCATCCAGCGCCTCGAGGAATACACCGGTGCGCTGACTGCCAGGATCGATCAGGGCCGCGAGATCGTCCGTCTGCTCGTCGACGTGCTGCGGAATGGGGATCACCCTCCGGTGGGTGAGGACGCGCGGCCGCCGGCAGATGCCGGTGACGTCCGGAATCCTCCGGCATCCTCGCGAGCTGTCCGGACGAAGCCTGTTGCGCGCAACACCCGCGCAACACCGTCCGTGCAACGCGAGCCGACGAGCGAGGAGCTGCCGAAGGGCGAAGCCACGATCCTGACCGCCGTGTGTCAGTACCCCGACGGCGTCGATCGACAGCAGATCTCGATCCTCACCGGCTACAAGCGCTCGAGCCGCGATACGTATATCCAGCGACTCCGGGGCCGCGGGCTGATCGAGATCCAGGGATCGATGGTTGTCGCGGCGGCCGGCGCGGAAGCGTGGCTCGGCGACTTCGAGCCGCTACCGACAGGCGAGGACCTGCAGGCGTTCTGGCTCGACCGGCTGCCGACGGGCGAAGCGTTGATCCTGCGCGCGCTCATCGACCACCATCCAGACCCGCTCGCGCGCGATTACCTGAGCGAGATCACCGGCTACAAGCGATCCAGCAGGGACACGTACATCCAACGGCTGAAGGCGCGGAAGATCATCGAGGTCGACGGCGCCATGATCCGAGCGGCGGATCTGCTGTTTCAGGAGTGAAGGAAACACAGCTCACGCAGGGGCGGAAGGGACGACGACGGTCCATGGAAGGGCAATGCTGCGGAAGCAGGAGCTGATGGAGATCGTGAGCGATACGCGGTTGACACCTGGAGCGGTCCGGGTGGTACTCGACGTGGCTCTGCGAGGCCATGGCGAACACGAGATCGCTACGTCACGATTCGCCGCGCTGCTCAACCACCCCGGCGAGAAGAAGGTCCGCTCGGAGGTCGCACTCTGCGTCGAGTTCGGGTACCTGAGCCGGCGGCGGGGCGGCCGCGGCAAGCATGATTTCTACTCATATAACCCGGCAGTATCGGCCGGGTTAAGTGACGCTGATCCGGATTATAACCCGGCACCCACGGCCGGGTTAAGTGCCGGTGATGTGAATTATAACCCTGCCACTGGAGCCGGGTTAAGCGATAACCCGGCCAAAATTGCCGGGTTAAAGCCGCCTCACGCGGGGCCGCCGCACTCACGCGCGGATTTTGAGCCGTTAACGGATGGTAGTGAGGTAGGTAGGGAGGAACCCCCTGTAGTCCCCCTTTCGGAGCTGAGCGGAGACGCGGCACTCGAGCAGCATTCGGAGATCCTGCACGGCTGCCGCAAGCCGCTGCGGGCCTACTACATGGCGCGGTTCCCCGACGACGGGCCACGGCAGGCGAGTTACGTCCATTCCGTCGTCTGCATGCTCGACGATCCTATCACGTACTTCCGCGCCCCGACTGGCGAAACCGCACCGGCAGAAGAGCAGCGCCAGATCCTCGCGATCGCCTTCAACCAACTGCTACAGACCGGTGAGACGGGCCCGAACGGACCGCTGCGTTATCCCTGGGGCGACATCCGCAATCTGCGAACGACGATCAGCATTCTGCTCAAGGAACGGCACAATGGACCGAGCAACGGACGTACGGCCGGAGGATCTGCTCCGTCGCCGCGCGGAGCTCCGGCAGCAGCAGGGATTGCCGGCGCAGGAAGCCAGGACCATCGACGGCGTCGCAAGCATGGCTCAGCTGGTTGATACCTCGCCGGCGGCGAAGTCCGCGAAGTGCGAGAGCTGCGGCAACAACTTCGTCTATCTGCCGGTCGAGATCGACGGGCGGACGCTGAAGCAGACGCACTGCTCGATCTGCGCACGGTCGCGCCAGGCAGAGATCGAAGCGGCGCAGGAGCGGGCCCGGAAGGTCGCCGAGGAGCGCGGCCCGAAGATCCTCGAGATCCTGACGAAATGCGGCGTCAACGTCCGTGACCACGGCCGCGCCACGCTCGATTCGTTCGACGCGTCAGAGTCCGGGTCCGAACCGCTCGATGAGGCGCGCCGCTTCGCCGAGGCCTCGATCGCCGCGGGCAAGTACGACCCGGTGCCGGCGCTCTACCTGCACGGCGACACCGGCACCGGGAAGACGCACCTCGCCGTCGCCGTTCTTCGCCACCTGGCGCTGCATCCGCACGTCGACCCGCGGGCGTTGATCTTCGATCGGGCCGACACGCTGATCGCCCGGATCCAGGACACGTATGGCCGCCACGAGTCCTCGACGCTCGCCGTCCTCGAGAAGCGGATCGCCGCGCGGCTCTGGGTGCTCGACGATCTCGGCACCGAACGCGCCAGTGAGGACGTCGCCCGCCACCTGACGCTGATTGTGTCAGAGCGGGCCCTCGCTCCGACCCTGATCACGGCGAATCTCTCGTTCGAGCAGCTCGAGCGGCAGCGACCGGAGCTGAAGCGCTTCATCAGCCGGCTCGGCCCGGCATACTGCAACACCGTCCCCGTCGACGGCCGCGACAGGCGGTTCGACTGATGACCCGCCCCAACGCAACCCGACGGCCCGTGAAAAGGCCGAGTCACTATGTCGACAGCCTGCGTCGCGTCGACACCGCCTGGCTCGAGCGGATGCTGCGGATGGACGGGCTCCGTTCGAGCTGGCCGGCAATTCAGGCCGGCCGCGCCGGCTTGCGCTTCGGCTTCGTCGCCGGCCTGGTCTTCCGCAGATCGATCACCGGACCGCGCTCGATGGGTGGCCGCTTGTGATTGTCGTCTCCGTGGGATGGGGTCCGACGAGTGCAGCAGCTCGTCCGTCCGGTGGCGGGGCGCTGCCAGAGGGTGGCATCGAGGTCCGCGACGGTATCGTGATGGTCGACGGCGTGCGGTTCGGTCCATGGCTCCGACTGAAGCGTGCCGAACGCGGCATGTCGCAGCCCGACGTCGCGAAGGTCGTCGGATGCTCACACGCTCGCCCCGGTCAGCTCGAGACCGAGTACGGCGGGCCGGCCCAGCGCATCACGCCGATAGTCCGCAAGATCGTCCAGCTGTTCCGGGGCGACGCGTCGACGGACGCCGCCGCCGCCGCTCCGAAGCGGCCGAACACGAAGCCGAAGCCGAGGCCGAGGCCGAGGCCGACGATGCGCGTGAGAGACGGCCTGTCGGCCGAGGGGCTGCTCGCTCGTGCTGTCGCCGCGCGCCGTGCGGACATGGAGATCTCGCGCGCCGATATCCACGAAGTGACCGGCGTGCCCATGAAGGCGATCACGCTCATGGAGAGCGGCAAGGGCGGGCTGCTCGGCGACATCGATCTCGTGGCGGCCGCGCTCGGCTGCAGCGTCGCAGACCTATTCCGGGAGGAATGAAGATGCCACAACCGCAGGGCGAGGATCACCCGAACGCCCGGCTGACCGAAGACAACGTCTGCGAGATCTACGACCGGATCGACGACGGCCAGTACTTCGGCGACATCGCGGCCGCGTTCGGCGTCACCGAGGAGTGCATCAGCATGATCCACCACCACAAGCGCTGGGTGCACGTCGCCGAAGCCGTGGGCCGCGAGCCGCCGGAACCGCCGCGGCGGATCGACCGATCCACGAAGCGACGCATAGCGCAGCTCGCCGAGACGATGATCTACCGAGAGATCGGGGAGCGGTTCGCGCTGAGCACGGGGACGATCGGCAGCATCGTCGCGCGACAGCGAAGGGAGGAATGACGTGATCCAGTTCACTGTGTTCGGCACGGCGAAGCCCGCCGGCAGCAAGCGCGCATTCCGGCTCAAGAACAGCAACCGCGTCGTTCTCACCGACGCCAACAAGAACTCGAAGCCCTGGAAGGCCGAGGTCGCGCAGGTTGCCGGCCGTCACGTCAACGGTAGTGGCCTGCTTCGCGACCCGCTCGACGTGCATTTCGTGTTCTACGTTGCTCGGCCGAAGGGGCACTTCACGAGCAGGGGCGGGCTGTCGGCGAAGGGGCAACGGGAATCGTTCCCGGCGAAGCGGCCGGACGTTCTCAAGCTGGCGCGCGGCGTCGAAGACGCACTGACCGGCGTCCTGTACGCCGATGACAGCCAGATCGTGATCGAGCGGCTGGAGAAGCGCTGGGGCGAACCGGAACGTGTCGAGATCACGATTACGGAAGCCACCGAGCCGCCGCCGTTGTTCTACGTGCAGCCCGCCGATCGGCTTCTGTCATGAGTGACCTGACGAAGCTCACGACGCAGCAGCTGGTCGCCCGAGGCGTGAAGGCTCCGGCACTGACGGCGCTGCTGGACGATCTCGGCGGGAAGTTTCACATCGACGCGTCCTCCGAACGCCTCGCCGAGTGCCGTGCTGAACTTGCCGCGCTGACGGCAGAGCCGAGCGAGCCCCGCGATGGGTGAGGCGAGGCAGCGCCGCGAGCGCGGTGAGATCGACCGGAAGCGGTTCGAGCCCGGCCCACGACTGACGTCGCAAGGCTGGGTCTGGCTGGCGGCGGACGGGCACGTCTATCGGCTGGTCCGTGGCCGGCGCATTGAGGATTCGGCGTTCCGACTCGACGTCCAGGCGGCGGCCGTGCGCACCGACAGCCGCATCGTTCGGCCGAGCGGTGATGATGTGCTGCGGATGGCAGCGGAGGCAGCGCGACAGTGATCACGGTCGTCACGGTGCTTCGGACCGGCGGCGGGACGTACACCGCCGAATGGGTGAACCGGCTGTATGCCGGGGTGCAGCGTCACCTTCCCGTCGACCACGACTTTGTCTGTCTCACGGACGACCCGCGCGGAATAGATCGCGGAGTCTGCGTCGAACCGCTTCGTCACGACTGGCCGGGCTGGTGGGCGAAGCAGGAGCTGTTCACGACCAGCCTGTTCGACGATCTCGTGATCTACGTCGACCTCGACACCGTGATCACCGGTGACCTGGTGCCGTTCACGGGCTACACCGGGCCTCGAGCGTTCCTGCGTGACTTCTTCCGCTACCGCGAGAACATGATCGGTTCCGGCATGATGCTCTGGATCGGTGACGAGATGGCCGACATCTACCGCGAGTTCACGAAGGATCCCGAGGCTCACATGCGAACCTTCCGGCGCCGTTCGGATGAGTTCACGAAGCGGTTCATGGGCCGCGGCCACTTCATCCAGGACCTCTGGCCCGGGCTGGTCGTCTCGAGCAAGGCGCACTGCCGGACCGGGCTGCCCGAGAACGCTCGCGTCGTCTGCATGCACGGCCGGCCGCGGATGACGGAACTCGAGCCGACGCACTGGCTGCGTCAGCGATGGGAGGCGGTCGCGTGAACCGGATCACTGTGATCTCCGGCGGCCTGCACCGGTCCGGCTCGACATGGCTCTACAACACGATCCGGATCGGGCTCGGCGAGGACGTCTACGCGGCCTTCGAGGACCGCTACGACCGCGAGAACCGCCGGCCGAAACACGTCGTGAAGGCGCACGGCTGGCAGCACTGGTTCCTGAACGCCGACGCGATCGTCATGACGATCCGTGACCTCCGCGCCGTTGCCGCGTCCGCGGTCCGGAGGCGCATGGTGCCGCGCGACCGCGACCGGATCGTCGAGTGGCTCAGCAACCTGCTCCGCCGCGAATGGCTGTCCTGGCAGGGCGCGGCGCACCTGATCGTGCGCTACGAGGAGGCGGTCGAACATCCCGTCGACACCACACGGAGCATCCTCGAGGCGATCGGCAGTGACGCCGACCCGCACTACGTCGTGCGGTGCGTCGACGCGCTGCGCGAGCCGTCGCGTGGCGTGGACCCGCTCACGCAGTTGCATGCTGGGCACCGCACCGCGTCGGACTGGCGGCGCGATCTCGGCCCCTCGGAGATCCTCGCGATCGAGGACGTCCACGGCGAGTGGCTCCGCGAGCAGGGGTATCCGCTCTGGTGGGAACTGCCCCCGCACTTCTTCGCGGATGAAATGAACGTCGTTCACGTCATCTCCCCGCCGGAGCGGGTGGCGGTTTGCGGCGCGCGGCTGACGCTGCACTGTCGCGACGTTGACGAGGCCGTCACCTGCGAGATCTGCGGGAACGCCCGCGAGGCATATCGGCGACGTGCGCTGATGGCCGAGGACGACTACGAGGCGGTGCGCGAGGCCGTGGCGGCGGAGCGACGACAGCTGCTCGATGCGCTCGAGCAGATACACCGGAGGCGGTCATGAAGGTCATGAATGTCGTCCTGCCGTTTCGCGGCGAGTTCGGGCTTAAACTATGGTGGCACGTCCCTGCCGTGCACGCAATCGAGCCGGACGTCTGCTACATCGAGGCTGGCGAGCAGGCGCTGTATCCGTCGGCCCGCGAATGGACCGAGGTCGACCGCCAGCACGATGACAGGCGCCGCAACAACTACGCGAAGGATGATGGCACGCCCGTATTCGAGGCGGTGGCCAGGTGGCGATTCCCGGCCGCCGAGCTGCTGAAGCCGTCAGACCGCTGGCCGCGGAAGCGATTCGTGCCGCGGCCGCACTGGCCGCAGGGCGTCTCGTGCGACGTCGTCGTCTGCCCGCGCTGGCGCAACTACGGCGCCGAGAAGAACTGGCCGCACTGGGTGGACCTGACGGCGCGGCTGAACGCCGAAGGTCTGAATGTGTTCGCGGGCGGCGCGGCCGATTCGTCGTTCGACGTACCGTGCCCGAAGGCATGGGACCTCGACCGCCAGCTCGACGCGACGATCGAGGCCATGCACTCCGCCAGGCTCGTCGTCGCGACCGATGCCGGCCTCGCGCATCTCGCCGTGCTCTGCGGCCGGCCGCTGCTCATGATCACGCACGCCGACGGGCTGGTCGCTCCGGGCTCCGTGAACGACGAGCACGGCCGGCCGATGGAGCCGCAGTACTGGCCAGTGAAGATGCACCGGTACCACGAAGCGAACCACACCGGATCGCCGATCGAGTTGGCGAAGCATGCGTGGGACGATCCGGACAGGGTGTTCACGCGAACGATGGAGATTCTCAATGCAGCTATCGGTATTCAGTCATAACGGCCTGAGCATCAAGGCGCCGAGCGAGAACGGACCGTCAGACTCGGCCGTGTCCACGATCTTCATCGAGTGGCAGCGTCCGAAGTCAATGGGCGAGGATGTCATGCACAGTCGCGAATCCCTCGATCTTCGCATCAACAACCGGGGCGGCTCGATCGACCTCAGTGGTTTCGACGTCGAGCAATCTGAGCCGCTGAAGCTGAAGATCCGGCCGCGCTGGAACCGCGAGAAGCCGGAGCGCACAGCCCCGGTGTTCCCGCTGCCGAAGCCGCCGGAGTTCGAGCAGTTCTCGTCGTATCGGACGATGACGGAAGGCGTCTACGCCGCGGCCGGACAGCACGAGCCGCTCTTCTACACGAAGTGGTTCTCGATCGATGGACCAGAGCGGTACTTCTACCACCGCAAGACGGACGGTTCTTTCGAGTGTCTCGGACGGATGCTCCGATGGGGCGAGCCCGACAGGGTGGGTGTCGAGATGCCGCTGGGCGCCGAAGAGCTGCGCGAGTTCGACAGCGTCTACGAGGCCGAGGACTACGTGACGCATACGTTCACGCACACCATTCAGGGCGCCTGAGCGGTTGTGATAGTCGTCGCGTACTACTCGCTCGGCACGCCCTATGAGCACGAGGCGCGGCTGCTGCAAGCCAGTCTCGAGCGCGTCGGGATGCGCCACCGCATCAAGGGATACGCCGACGCGGGCGACTGGTACGCGAACACCGCGATCAAGCCGGAGGCGATCCGCGAGGCCCGGCGGGCCGTGAGCGGACCGATGCTCTATGTAGACGTCGACGCGTTCGTCCACGCGAAGTGCGACGCCTACTTCGAGAATCTGGGCGCGCAGGGTATGGACTTCGGCGTTCATTGGTTCGCGGGCCCAGCGGGTGGCCACAGAAAGAACGATGTATGTGCCTGCCTCGCTGGTCAGCGTTGCAACCGACAGCACCGGCTGCTCTCAGGGACCCTGTTCTTCGGCGACACTGATGGCGCCCGGCACCTACTCGATACCTGGATCGCGTTGAATGCGACGCTCCGCGAGCGGCGACTTGTTGAGGGTGGCGGTCAAAAGAATCTGTGGTTCCTTACGACGTGCATGAAGGATCTCCGGGTCGCGAGCCTGCCCGGGCGGTACTGTTACGTGTTCGACAAGGCCTGGGCATACCCTCACGACGAGCCGCGTATCATCGAGCACACGATCGCAAGTCGCGACAACCGCGCGCAGCGGCGGCAGACCAGCCCGCGGAGCAATCGGAAGCGACAATTGATGAACCTGATCCAGACGAGGCCCACATGATCCCCGTCCCGCAGACCATCGGCGACTGGACGAAGCTGGTCGAGGACGGCACGCCGTTCACCTACGCCAACGTCGGCGGAGATGGCGAGTTCCTGGCGATCGGCGGCAAGGTCGGCACGAACAGTGACGGTCGCGCCTTCAACCCCGAGGTCGGCAAGATCCTCGCGCAAGTGCTCCTCGAACCGCGCCTGACGTTCCACGGATATAACCCCGGCCGACCCGGCAGCGAAAAGCGGCTGGCCGCTGAGGCGTGGCTGCGCGATCACGGGATCAACGTGCCGGAGCTCGACCCGCACCGGCTGACTGATCCGGACTTCGGCAAGTGCGAGCGCAACGTGCGCTGGGTGCACAAGGAGATCATCTCGTCGGCTAACGTACGGGGCGAGATGGGGCCGTTCATTCGGGCGCTCCGTGGTCGGTATCTGATTGTCGTCGCACCCAATAACACCGCGTCCTTCGTCCGTGATGTGCTTCAGGCTCCCGGATGGGTGTCGGTGCCGTTGGAGCGCGGCTTCGAGTGGTTCGGGCCGATTCATGAGTCCGTGCGGCGGGAACTCGCTGCGGCTCCCGACGATGCTGTTGTGACATGGTCGCTCGGTTACCCCGCCAAGCCACTGATCTGGCGGCTCGCCGCCGAGTTCCCAGCCGTCACCCAGATCGACATGGGCGCCTGCTGGGATCCCTACTGTGGCGTCCGGAACCGCCACGGCTACAAGCGCGATACATGGCCGGAAGCGATGGCGCGGAATCTCCGGGAGGCTGGTGTCGGATGAGCGAATTCGGAGACTATGCCCGGATGTACGGGAGCGTCGACTACAGTGATGCCGTGGTGCTCGACATCGGCGCGGATTACGGCACGACTGCCGAGTGGTTTCTCGGCCGCGGCGCGCGCCACGTCTTCGTCAGCGAGCGTACCGAGGAGTGGGTGGAGAAGCTCCGCGCCCTGGCTCTGAAGGATGCTCGCGTGACGGTGATCGCGCCGCTATCTGAGGAGAATGCGGCCGACACACTACGGCTGACCGACCCCGACATAGCGAAAATCGACTGCGAGAAGTGCGAACGATTCCTGCTTTCCGTGCCTGCTGACCTGTTGCGTCGGCCGCGGGCGTGGCTCATGGAGACGCATACCGGCCCTCTGTACGAGGCGTTCGGGGCGCTCTTCGGCTCGCTCGGCTACACCGTCCGCACCGTCTGTGACTGGCCGCCGACAGAGAAGCGCCACATCAAGGTGATCTCGGCAGTGCGGCATGAGTGACTACCGCTGCGGCACCGTCCGCATCGACCCGCCGCGCCGACCCTGCGTTCTCGCGCCCGGCCATCGCGGTCTCTGCCGCAACGGGAGTTTCACGTGGCACTCGAGGGCGAAGCCGCCAGCCCGCGCTCGGCCCGTCCAGCAGCCTCCGCTCGCATCACCCATCGTTCCCGAGGAGATCGAGGTGCCGGCCGTGCCCGGTGTCGTCGCGCTGGTGCTCGGCGGTGGCTGGTCGCTCTGGGACGACCTGGAGATGGCGCGAGCGCTCGCGGATCCGTGGCCCGGCCCGGTGATCGTCTGCAACAACGCCGGCTATGCGTACCGCGGCCGGATCGATCACTGGGCGACGCTGCACCCCGGCAGCTTCCCGAAATGGGAGAAGCGCCGTCGCGAGAACGGCGGAAACACGGACTACGTGCGCTGGTCATTCAGGCGCAACGGCGACAAGCAGCCGCACCACGTCGACCGGTTCGTCGCGAACTGGATCGGCAGCTCGGGCGGCATGGCCGTCGCCGCGGCGTTCGCGGTGGGCGCCGAGAAGGTCGTGCTCTGCGGCGTACCGATGGAGGGTCGGCATTTCGACAACGGACGCGACTGGCGAGACGAGACGCGGTTTCAGGAGAACTGGACGAGCGCGATGCCGCGGCTGCTCGGGCGGGTGCGGTCGTTTTCGGGCTGGACGGCGGAGCGGCTTGGGGAACCGACGGCGGAATGGGTACACGAACATCGGAGGGTGGCGTGAAGCAGCGGAGCGTTGAGGATTCAGCCATAACGCACGACCTTCACGCGAACCGTCTGTTCCGGGCTGCCATTGCGCAGATCGAAAGGTTCGAAGTGGCGAAAACAGTCATGCAGTTGATGGGGGGCCGCGCCCTGATCCTCGGCGGCGCAAAGTGCCTCGACGAAGACCTCGCCGCACTCGAAGCGATGGTCGGACCGTGGCGTGGCGTCACGCTCGCGGTCAACCGCGCGGCGTTGCGCTACCCGGACCGAACGGACCACTGGGTGTGCATGCACGCCGACGAGATCCCGGCGAGCCTGGCGCAGTGGCCGGCCCGGTTGCCGCGGCCGCTGATCTGGACGCGCGAGGGCCAGCCGTACGCACAGAACGCGGACCTCGTGGCGCCGCACTGGAAGGGAACAAGCGGACTGCTGGCGGTATCGGTCGCGTTCGTGCTCGGCGCGGAGAAGATCGTTCTGTGCGGCGTGCCGATGGACAGTCAGCCGCACTTCGACGATGCGGAGCCGTGGCATGCATGCGCGACGTTCTGGCGGGACTGGAAGGCGAAGCTTCGCGATATGCGCGGGAGGGTGAAGTCGATGAGCGGCCGGACCGAGGAGTGGCTCGGGCGGCCGGATCCCGAGTGGCTCGGACTGGAGGCGATAGCGTGAACGGGATCGCCCTCGTGCTCGGCGGAGCGGATTGTCTGTGGGATGATATCGAGTCGTTCGCCCTGCTTTCCGGACTGAAGGTGCTCAACAACGGCTGGCCGTTCCCCGCTCCGCCGCCGTCGTTCCAGATACCGACCATCATCGCCACGAACGCGGCCGGCGTCTACTACCCGGGCCACGTGGATCACTGGGTGACGTTGCATCCGGAGTGGTGGCTGGGCCTGCCCGACAGCATGCCCGGTTGGATGGACCAGCGCCGCATCCGGGGCGGCAACCTCGACGCTGTCCGCTGGTCCGATCGAGGGCTGCCGCACTGGGCGCAATGGAACGTGGACCGGATCACGCCACGCTGGCGCGGCACGTCCGGACTGCTGGCCGTGAAGGTGGCCGTCGGCTTCCCGCGGATTGTGCTCTGTGGGATACCGATGGAGGATCGCGGCCACTTCGATGAGCCGGCCAAGGGGTTCGCCGGGGCGACGACGTTCCAGACGGAGTGGAAGCAGGTCATGCACCACTTCGACGGCAGGGTGCGCAGCATGAGCGGCTGGACGCGGGAGGTGCACGGGGCGCCGACGCGGGAATGGCTTCTGGAGGGAGTGACGACATGAGCACGTGCACGGCCAGCCGGGCGCAAGGAAAGATCCGCTGCGTCCTGGACGCGGGGCATTATCACCAGACGACGAGTCCGCACGAGGATCGACGCGGCATGAAGTGGCAGGAGCCGGGTGGCTCGACACTGCCACCGCCGCCCGAGAACGTCGAGCCGCAGGAGTCGGTCATCATCGTGCGGCACCAGGTCGCGCAGGCGATGGCGTCCGCGGAGACCGCACCCGAGCCGGAGCCCAAGCCGCGCAAGCGACGCCGGCGGACAGCGAAGAAGGCCAATACGACAGATCGTCCTCAGTAGAGGGCAGTAAAAAGGTCCCGCAAAAAGTTTCGGGTCCTTCCGGCGCAGGTCAGTAGCGCAGGCGAAGCCCGGAAAACAGTTCTGTAGCCATGGGGAATCGATTTATGGGCCCTTTCTTTCGCCGTACCCGATGAATGCCGAAGCGACCGCGCACCGTCACGGCGACCGAGCTGGCGGAGCTGCTGGACCTCACGCCCCAGCGCGTGAACCAGCTCGTGAAGGAGCACGGTCTGCCGAAGTCGTCGCGCGGCCGGTTCCCCGAGACCGAGTGCGTTCGCTGGTACGTGAACTATCTCCGCGAGCAGATCCGGCCGCGGAACGAAGCCAGCGAAGCGCACGAGGCGGCGCGCACGAGGCGCATGGATGCGTTGGCCCGGAAAGCCGAAATGGAGGCCGCCGCGCTCGAGGGATCGTTGATGCCGATCGAGCTTCACCGCGATCGGATTTCGCGCCTCGTCGACTCATGGAACGCGACACTGAAAGGCCTGCCCTCTCGCTGGCCGCCGGAGTTCCCGGAGGTGAAGACCAGGCAGGCGCAGCAACGACTGCGCCGGCTCGTGAACGAGCTGCTGAACGAGTTGGCCGGCTCGCACACGAACGGCACGAAGCCGAAGCCGAGGAAGAGTGAGCGACGCCGCACTACTCGAAAGTCGCGTCGCCGAAGCTGAACGCCAGGCGACAGACCGGTTCCGCCCTGAGCCGTTGGTCACGCGGCGGGAATGGGGCGAGCAGAACCGTCTCGTCGGCGTGTCGGGCAAGATTCCCCTACGGTTCGACCGGACGCCGTACCTGATCGACATCATCGACGCACTTGAGGACCCAGAGACTGAGGAAGTCACTGTCATGAAGCCGACGCAGGCCGGTGCGACGGACGGTCTGCTGCTCACTGTGCTCGGCTATCACATCGACCAGGATCCCTGCCCGATCCTCGTGATCCTGCCGTCAATTGACGAGGCGGAGAAGTGGTCGAAGAAGAAGCTCGCGCCGATCATCGAGCGGCCACCGCTCGCCGGCCGTGTCAGCGACCCCCGGTCTCGCGATGGCGCGAACACGATCCTCGAGAAGCAGTTCCCCGGCGGCTGGCTCGGTCTCGTCGGATCGAATTCGGCCCGCGGCTTCCGAATGGTCACGGTCCGCATCGTCGCCGGCGACGACGTCGACGGATGGGCCGAGTCGGCTGGCAGCGAGGGCGACCAGATCACGCTGGCCCGTCGCCGCGCGGAGCGCTCGCCCGACCGCCAATACCTCTGGATCTCCACGCCGACACACGAGCGCTCGCGGATCAAGAAGCTGTACGACCAGGCCCAACGTCGCGGCCGCTTCCACGTGCCATGCCCGCACTGCGACGAGTACCAGGTCCTCCGCTGGGGCGACCGCGATACGCCGTTCGGCATGAAGTGGGAGCGTGGCAACCCGGAAACGGCGTACTACGTCTGCGCGGTGAACGGCTGCGTGTTCTACGACGAGGAGAAGCACGCGGTTATTCCGCAGGGAAAGTATCTGACGGAGGACGGCGAACCGGTGCGAGACGGGTCCGCCCGGTCATACGGCTTCCACTTCTCCGCGCTGTCCGTCACGCTCGCTGGATCCGAGTGGCCGAAGCTCGTCGACGAGTGGCTCACCGTGTACCCGGATCCAGTCGCGCGCCGCGGCTTCGTGAACACGGTTCTCGCCGAGGTCTACACCGAGTCGAACGAAGACATATCCACGAGCCGCCTCGAGTCGCGCCGGGAGAACTGGCGGCGCCCGATCGAAGAAGGGGGCCGCGAGATCGACGTGCCGCACGGCGTCGGAATCCTGTCGATGTCAGTGGATGTTCAGGCGGACTGGATCGAAGCGGCCGTGTGGGGCTGGGGCACAGGCGAGGAATGCTGGCTCGTCTATCACGAGCGGATCTACGGCGACCCGGAGACGGCCGGCACGTTCGCGACGGTCGAAGCGATCCGGCAGCGCAAATGGCTGCACGAGAGTGGGCGGGAGGTCTTGATCTGGCCTGTCGGCGTCGACGCCCGGCACAAGGGCCCCGGTGTCGTCTATCCGTACGTCCGCGGCAAGGAGTCCGAGGGCGTGTCGGCGATGCTCGGCTACGACACCCGCGCGAAGAACGTGCTCTCACGCGCCGAGCGGCCGAACAAGTACGGCGTGATGCCCTGGACCGTGCAGGTCGACTCATTCAAGAATTCGCTGTTCGAGCGACTCAAGATGAAGCAGCCGGAACCGGGACTGGTGGCGCCCGGCTACATCCATCTGCCTGTCGCGTTCCCCATGGGCGCGGATGCGAACTTCATCCAGCAGTTTCGGGCCGAAAAGCGCGAAGAAAAGCGCAGTGCAGGGCGTTACCGGGCGAAATTCGTCCAGATCGAGCGACGAAACGAGGCGATCGACCTGTACGTTCTGGGCCTTGCCGCGCTCCATACGCTCGGCCCGACGGTGAGATCTCAGCTGAAGAACCGCGCGGACGAATGGTCGAAGCCGCCGGAGCCGCCATCGAAGCCCGAGCAACCCGAAGCCGCGGCGGCGGGCGGCGGCGGTTCGTGGGCGAACCGATTCTGAGGGGGGATCGTATGACGAAATGGTTCGCGCTGCCGGTCGAGTGCGAGTGCTGCCATAGTCAGACGCCGCATCGCACGACGGCCCGGATGCGCCGGTTCGCCGAGGAACTGCCGCCGGATGAGGTCGTCACGCACTTCATCTGCCAGCACGAGGTGCGGCCCCGGGTCCGCTGCAAGCATGTCGTATTGATCCGGGCAGCCGACTACGCGCACGCAGTGCCCTCGCACGCACGCCCGCCACGCCTGGACACCTCGGCGTCGCGCTGGCTCAATTCCTACTGATGGCACTTGCGAAACACCGAGCGTTGTGGATAACGTATAGACGCAAGTTGTAGCCGTGAGGGCGGCTTCTGCGCTTCCGCAGTAAGAGGGGGCGCTCCCTGATTCTCGACCGCTTGGGTCGGGGGAATGGGGGCGCCCCCTTCTGCGTTGGCGGTAGCGCGTGCCGCACGAGACGATCCCGACGGTCGAGCCGACCCGGCTGGTAGCCGGCGAGAGCTGGCAGTGGGACAAGTACCTGAGCGACCACCTCCCGAGCGACGGGTGGGAGCTCACGTACTTCCTGCGCCAGGGCGCGGCGGCCGCGATCGGGCTCACAACGTCCGCTGGCGCGGACGACCAGTTCGAGCTTCGCCATACCGGCAATTCCTCCAAGGACTACCCGCCCGGCCTCTACCGTCTCGTCGGCCGCGTCGAGCTCACGTCCGGCGACCGGTTCATCGTCCACGACAGCTACATCACGGTCGAGCCGGATCCCGTCGAGGGCACGCCGTCTGGCACGTTCGCCGAGCAGATGGTCGCGAAGATCGAGGCCGAGCTGCTCGCGCTGTCGACGACGAGCGCGACGCAGGGCGTATCGCGCTGGAAGCAGGGTGATCGGGAAGAGGAACTCGGCCAGTCGGACCGAGAGTCTTTGATGCGGCAACTCGGCCAATGGCGCGACGAGATCCGCCAGCAGCGCACCGGAAAGGTGTTCCAGAGTGTCAGGGGGCAGTTTGTCTAGCCCCGCGCGCAAGCTCGCCGAGCGTCAGATCCAGCCGGTTCGGGGGGGGCGGATCAAGGGATGGATCCGGGAGTGGTCGACGGCTGGTCTGGCGCTCGCCGGTTGGGCCCTCACGACGTCGGCGATCGCATCCCTGACGTCCCCTGTGACGTGGCGGTTCAGCGCCGGCCTGGTGCTGCTGGCGCTCGTCGGACTCAAGCCAATCCGCGCTGTTGTCGTCGAGGGCCTCGACCGCCTGAGCCGGACGGAGAAGCGCGATGCGTAATCCGTTCCGCGCGGCCTCCGAGCTCGGCGGACCCGCCGCATTCACTGGCGGATCGAGCGCATACCGCGGGGCCCAGTCGAATCGGTTCACGATGGACTGGGTGCTCGCTTCGATCCAGTCGGCCGATCAGGAGACGCGCGCCGATCTCCGCCAGCTCCGCGCCCGCTCCCGAGAGCTCGCCCGCAACAACGAGCTCGCGACGAAATACCTCCATCTCCTCGAGGAGCAGGAGATCGGCGAGCATGGCATGCGTCTGCAGGCGACGGTCAAGCGGCCGGACAACATGCTCGACCGCGGCATCAATCAGCGCATCGAGGATGCGTGGCACGAATGGTCTGAACCGGCGAACTGCACTGTCGACGGTGGCATGTCGTTCGCCGAAGTGCTCGCACTGAACACGCGGACGCGCGCCCAGGACGGTGAGTACCTGATCCGCATGGTCCCGATGGCGGGCCGCGCGTTCGGCTTCGCGCTCCAGATCCTCGATCCCGACCAGCTCGACGAGCAGTACAACGAATACCGAGGCACCGGCCAGAACGAGATTCGCATGGGCGTCGAGATCGACGTCTGGGGCCGCCCGGTCGCGTACTGGCTATATGACCGCCACCCGGCCGAGAGCGGCTTCACGCGCCGCGCCCGCGAACGCAAGTCGGCCGAGTTCATCATCCACGACTTCAAGCGGTTGCGCGCCGGTCAGACACGGGGCGTCCCGTGGTTTGCGCCGGCGCTGTTCAAGCTGCGGATGATTCACGGCTACGAGGAGGCCGAGGTCGTCGGGATGCGTGGCGCCGCGGCGCAGGGCGGCTTCTTCACACGCTCACCCGAGAGCGCGCAGGACCCGAACGCACCGAAGGCCGACCAGCAGTACTCGGTCGACGTCGAGCCGCTGTCGTATCACGCGCTGCCGCCCGGCTGGGAGTACCAGGAGCGCGACCCCAAGCATCCGAACGACGCGTACAACGAGTTTCACAAGGCGATGATCCGGGGCATCGCGAACGGGCTGAACGTCAGCTACGCATCGTTGGCGAACGATCTGACGCAGGTCAACTTCTCCTCCATCCGTGCCGGCCTGCTGAACGAGCGCGACGCGTGGCGCCGGCTCCAGCAGCACGACATCACCCACTTCTGCACGCCGGTCTACCGGACATGGTTCGCGTACGCGCAGCTCTCGGGCGCGCTGCAGCTGCCCGACCGCAATCGCGCCCGGTGGCTCCGTCACCGGTTCCTGCCGCGCGGCTTCCCGTGGGTCGACCCGGAGAAGGATTCGAAGGCGAACGCGCTGCAGATCCGCATGGGCCTGAACAGCCGAACGCGCCTCGCCGCCGAACAGGGCCGCGACTTCGAGGAGATCCTGACCGAGCTGGCGATGGAGGAGGCACTCGCGGCGGAGATCGGCGTGACGCTCTCGACGGACACCTCGACCAGCAATTCGAACGAGAACGCCGGGCCCGACAGTGAGGCGTTTGACGACCTGCCCGAATCGCTGCGCGCCCGGCTCATGGACAGCCGCCTCTTCGCGCACCTCCAGCCCAACGGCAACGGGAGGCACGGATGATCGACAATCCGAGGCGGCTGCTGTCCGCCTTCGGCTCGACCGCATGGGCCATCCAGGAATCGAAGCTCGAGGAGATCTGCGCCTTCCTCGAGCTTCGCGCCGCGGGCGGCTCGCTCTCGGCCGATGAAGTACGCGCACTCACATCGAGCAGCCGGAACGGGAAGGTGCAGTCCCGCGGCGGCGTCGTCGTGATCCCACTGACGGGCTGTATCACGCAGCGCGCGAACATGCTGACCGAGTACAGCGGCGGAACGTCGACCGAAAAGCTCGGCGCCCAGATCGACGCCGCGCTGAACAGCCAGGACGTCCGCGCGATCGTGCTCGACGTCGACTCACCGGGCGGCAACGTCAGCGGCGTTCCGGAACTCGCCGAGAAGATCTACGCCGCCCGCGGCCAGAAGAAGATCGTGGCCGTCGTGAACTCGCTGATGGCGTCCGCCGCGTACTGGATCGGCTCGTCGGCCGATGAAATCGTGATCACCCCGTCCGGCATGATCGGTTCGATCGGCGTGCTCTGGGTCCACACCGAGTTCAGCGAGATGGACGCGGCGATGGGCATCAGGAACACGATCATCCGCGCCGGCCTCCACAAGGCGGAAGCGAACTCCATGGAGCCGCTGCCGGACGGTGCCCGCGAGCGCATGCAGACGATGGTCGACGACTACTACGACCAGTTTGTCGCGGCCGTCGCGCGCAACCGCCGCACCACGCCGGATGCTGTCCGGAAGGGCTATGGCCAGGGCGATGTGCTGACGGCGAAGCGCGCTGTCGGCGCAGGCCTCGCCGACCGCGTCGCCACGCTCGAGCAGGTCCTCTCCGAGCTCGGCGTCGAGCCGAACGCACTCGCCGAAGCCCGCGCGAAGGCCGCGACCGAGGAGGCGCGCAAGCTCGCCGCGGCCATTCCCGAATCCCGCTCGATCGAGATCGCAGCCGAGATCGAAGCGCGCGGCATCGTCGCCGAGCGCGCTGTGCTGCCGGTCCCGGTCGTCACGCTGGGAGCCAGCGACTACATCGATGACGAGGACGACCCGGACGCGGGCGACTTGTCCGACGATGAGTCGGATCCGCTCGATGATGACGAGTCGAAGACTGAGGACGAGGACGAAGACGACGCGGCCGATGAGGGGGCAGCGGCCGTGCCCGATCAGCCTGCCCCCGAACTCAACACGGCCCCCGCGGCCGAGGAGACCAGCATGGCCGACCAGGTCACTGCGGCCCCGGGTGGGGCCACGAAAATCACGGCAGACGAGGCGACCGCCGCGGAGCGCCAGCGCGCGAAGGGCATCATGGCCCTCTGCCAGGAATGGAGCATGGCCGACAAGGCCGAGGGCTGGATCGACGTTGGCCTGTCGGCCGATCAGGTGAGCGCCGAGATCCTGAAGGCAAAGGCGCAGTCGGACGGACAGCCGTTCCGCGCACCGCCGCCGAAGCAGCTCCTCGACTGGACCGCCGAAGATCAGCTGAGGTTCAGTGTGGTCCGTGCGATCAACGCTGCGGCGGACGGCGACTGGTCCGACGCGAAGTTCGAGCGCGAGGTCATGCTCGAGACGCAGAAGTCGCTCGGCTACGAGTCGCGCGGCGGCCGCAAGCTCCGCGGCAACAGCGTCATCATCCCGACGGGACTGCGGGCGCTGCCGGACCCGTATCACGAAGCAGCCGCACGCACGGCCCGTCGGTTCGACCGCGACTACGAGGACCCGCGGCGTCCGGGCGCGACGCTGACGGCTGGCGTTGCGACGTCCGGCGCCGAGCTCGTCTTCACGGAGCCTGGCAGCTTCATCGACATGCTGCGCAACCGGATGGTGACGACGCGCATGGGCGCGACGTTCCTGCCGGGCCTGCAGGGCAACGTCGACTTCCCGAAGCAGACGGCGGCGGGAACGTTCTCGTGGCGAGCGGAGAACCCCGGATCCAACGTCGCGCTGAGCGACCTGGTCACCGGGTCGGTGGAGCTCCGTCCGAACGACGGGACCAGCCGCACCTCGTTCTCCCGCCGGCTGCTCGCCCAGTCCGTCATCAACACCGAGCAGCTCGTCCGCTCTGACTTGGCCGCCATTTCGGGCATCGGCATCGACCTGGCCGCGCTGCACGGCGCGGGCGGTAACGAACCGACCGGCATCTACAACCAGTCCGGCGTGAATGCGGTCGCGTTCAACGGCGTGATCACGTACGCGAAGGTCGTGGACATGGAGACCGAGATCGCGGCGGACAACGCCGATATCGGTCGCATGGGCTACGTCACCACGCCGCGTGTCCGTGGTGTCGCGAAGAAGACCGAGGTGTTCGCCACGACGAACGGCATGCCGCTCTGGACCGGCACCGTTCTCGAAGGCGAGATGAACGGCTACCGCGCGCTCGCGTCGAACCAGCTCTCGAGCACGCTCGGGTCCGGTGCCGAGCACGGAATCATCTTCGGCGCGTGGGAGCACCTGCTCATCGGCGAGTGGGGCGCGATGGAGCTGATCGTCGACCCGTACACGCTCGCCGGCCAGGGACTGATCGTGATCACGGTATTCCTGATCGCGGACGCGGCCGTTCGCTACCCCGAGGCATTCTGCATCGGGACGAATCTCCAGCTCTCCTGAGCCGTCTGACTGAAACCCGGTCCCGCTTCGGTGGGACCGGGCCTCGGCGGATCACGAAACAGGGAGGTTGCAGTGACACTGACATCGGTTCCGGACAAGTCGACCGATCAGGTGCAAGTCCGGTTCACGGCGAACGTCGTGTGGCAGGGCGTGGTGTACGGGCCCGACCACCTCGACATACCAGTACCGATGCGTCGAGCGGATGCGCTGGCTCTGCTGCAGCGTCGTCGCGCGCGGCTAATCGAAGAGGTCGTCAGCCGGCCTGTCGAGGCTGAGCTGCCGGCCGTGCGCGAACCGATCGACGAACCACCCGCGCCGCCGGCCGCGGCCGAGCCGAAGCCGACCACGCGCCGGACGCGGCGACGCACGAACAAGTGACGCATGACGCTCCGGTACGCTCCGCTCCGCATCTCGATCTTCCGGCCGACGGCCGGCGGGAAGACCGCGTATCGCGAGCATCGCCGGAGCTACACAGCGCTCGCGACGGACGTGCCGTTCGATCTGCAGTTGAAGACGGGGTCGGTTGCGCGCGAGCAATTCGGGCGAATGGGCGGATCGGTCTGGGCCGGCTTCGGCAACGAGGGTCTCGATCTCCAGCAGGACGACGGCGCGCTGGTGACCAGCGACGTCAACACCGCGCTCGACGGCCGGCGCTTTCTCGTTCGCAACGCCTGGAACGCCGAAGCCCGCGGCGGCTGGCAGGGCGAGCTCGAGGAAACCGATGACGAGTTCGGATGAGCCCGGTCAACGCATCGCTCGGCAACCTCACGCTCGCGTGGGTGGATCGCCTGGCTGGCGACGCCACGTTCGAGGGCCTCGTGGGGCTGGATTCCGACGCCACGGTCCGGCTCGTACACGGCTGGCCCGACGAGCTGCTCGTGAAGCCGGGTCGGGACGACCTGCCGCGCGTCACGTGGATGACGACGGCGATCGTGCCACGCTCGGCGGACCCGGAGCACGTGATCATCGCGAGCGACATCTGGGACATACCGGCGGACGCGGCCGACCCGGCTCGCGGACTCGCAACTGTGAACGCGATCGATGACCAGATGCTGGCACTGCTCTACCCGGACGAGAACGCTGCGACGTGGTTCGACACGCCGCGCGGAATCTACGTCTCGAGCGTGTGTCTCGAGGGCGCGGAGCCGCCGAGCCGGCTCATCCGGCGCCGCCGGCTATGGCAGGTAGCGGCCGCATGAGACCGCTCCGTGACGTGATCCGGCGCAGGCCTCGCCGAATCCTCGAACTCGAGGACGGCGACTTCGCAGTCGCGGTGCAGCAGGCGGAGTCGATTGAGCAGCGTCCGAAGCGGGTCCGCGTCGTGATCATGGTCACGAAGGATCCACCGGAGGGGCGGGAAGTTGTGGTTCAGCCACTCGGCATCCGCAAGCGTCTCGGCCCCCAGTGGGAGGAATGGCGGACGTACTGGGAGGGTCCGTGGACCCGGCTGCACGAGGAGATGCTCCAGCCGGGTCCGAACCGGACGGCGTTCCTGCCGGACGAAGCGACGTTGCAGGAGGAAGCGAGGAAGGCCGGCGCGCGAGGGGCCCGGTCTGTGATCAGGTCCACAGTCTGACAGCGAGGCGATAATGGCGGCAGCAGCGAACGCTTTCACGCGCGGGCACTCCGAGGTCGGTCACGTCGCGTCCGGTCCGGTCGATGTCCCGTGGGGCAAGACGGCGGAAGAGGCGGTCGAGATCCAGATGAACGTCACCTCCGTCGACCTGTTCAGCTCTCAGTCGAAGATGGAGGAGGACACCGGGATCTCGCGGGTCTCGATGTCGTTGGCGATCAACGGCATCGACGGTGCCCTCCAGAACATCGGTCGCATGTTCGGCATGCCCGACACGGCCTTCACCGGCGACCTGTCGGCGAGCACGGACGAAGTGCTGCGCTTCGACCAGGACGACATCGGCGAGGAGATCCGCGAGATCTACAGCCTCGGCGCCGGCGCGCTCGCGTCCGTCCGCCGCGTCACGGCTCCGCGGTGCAAGCTGACGGACGTCGGCCCGCTCGCGCAGTCGAAGACGGGCTGGATGGTACCGAACGCCACGTGGCGCGTCCTCAATCCGAACACGGTCGGCGTGTCCGTCCTGACGATCCGCGATCTCGCGTCTTCGTGATCCCGTGGCGGAGATCGGGTTCGAGCGTGCGTTCGCTGCTGCGGGGGGAGAGCGCCGGCGAGAGTCGGTGCCCTACCCCCTCACGCACGCTCGTATCCGTGACATGGCAGTGCTCCGGGAGCGGATCCTTCGACTCCAGTTCGAGGATGGCCAGTTCAGCGACGCGGACGACTCTGTCCTGCGCTCCCTGTCTCTGGACGATCCGGATCAGTGCTTCATGCGCTGGCGACACCTCGTCGGCATGTGGCACGTCTGGGAGCATGGCCTCACCCGCGCCGACGCGCAGAAGGAAGTCACCGCCCATCTGCTGATCTCCCGCGAGCCGGTGCCCGTTCGGATCGCCGGCCGCGTCATTCTCGCGACGTCGCGGTCCCGCGCGGCGATGATCGCGCTCGCGCGGCACGAACGACGGCGGAGGCAGCTCGGCCAGGATCTCGACCGCATCGAAGCCATGTTGACCCGCCGGATGCCGCGGCGCCGACGCCGCGCGCTCGTTCGGCTGTCCGAGGCGATCGGCGTGGAGTGGGAATATCAGTTCCGCGGCGTGCTCGCGAACTTTCTGTCGGAGTCCGGCCGTGCCGCGGTCCCCGAAGAGGCACCCGAGTGGTGGGGCGAGGTAACCGCGGCCGACGAGGGTCGTTTGCTCCTCGCGCTGTATGAGGCGGGCCCTGGCCGCTACGACCGTCTCGGAAAGCAGCCGGAGCCGAAGAAGCGGGGCCGCGACCAGCACGCTGAGTTCGGGATCGAGTCGCTGCTCGCCGCGTGGGAGCCGAAACTCGGACTCCCGCCCGCCACGCTCCAGAACCACGACCTCGCACAGTTCCTCACGCTGATCCGTGCCGGTGCCGTGAAGGGGGCCGAGGCGAAGGAGCTGGAGGATGCGTTCGGATGAGCGTCCGCCTCGAGGAGCGCCGATTCGCCGCGCAGGCCGCAGCACTCGGTCTTGAGCCGGACCGGTTGAGCGCGATCACGCTCGTCGCGTTCGTGACATGGTCGATTCGGTGGCCATGGCGCTGGCTGCCCGGCCGCGCGCAGCGCTGGATCTTCGGTCGGCTCGGTCAGGGCGCGGTCCGCCAGGAGATCGAGCGCGAGCTGGGAGAGGACGATGGCTGAGCGGGCATCGTTCGAGATCGATATCGCCGGCATGACGCGGCTCGTAGCATCGCAGCTCGCCCCGATCATCGGGATTGGCGCCGCGATCGTCGACGAGGAAGTCAGCGCGCGGATCCAGCTGCAGCCCGAAGCATCGGAGCCCGGCGAGTTCCCGGCCTCCCCGACCGGCAAGTACCATCGCAGCTGGCAGCACACTCCGGCCGTCGTCTATGACGATGCCGTCGTCGCGTACGCGTTCAGCCCCGCGGAACACTCCGACGGCTTCCCGCTCGCGCTGGCGCTGGACGAAGGCCGCGACGATATCGCGCCCCGGCCACATCTCGACGCCGCCGTGGAAGCTGCGCGCGGCCGCATCGACGCGCTCATCAAGCGCACCGAAGGCGAGCTGGGGGAGTAGATGGCACGCTCCCGCGGCTTCCGCATTCCGGTACGGGCCCCACTCGAGGCTTTCCAGCGCGACCTCCGCGACATGAAGGATATCGGCCGCCGCGCAGCGACCGAGACCGCCGACGCGATCCTGAAGGAGATGAAGGAGGAGCTGCGCAAGCGGCAGGGCGCGTTCAAGGAAGCTCTCGCGAAGGGCATTATCGACAAGAATCAGGCCCGCCAGATTTCCCGCGACTTCAGCAAGGAATTCAACAGCGGCATCCTCGAAGCGCTGAAACAGATGAGGAAGGCCGGCAAGGACAATACCGAGGAGTTCACGAAGCTGCAGCGGTCGCTGCGAAACGTCGCGGAAACCGGCACCCGCACCGGCAAGGACATCAAGCGCGGATTCATCGACAACCTGGCTAACCTGCCGAGCCTGATTCGTGGCGGCATCGCGTTCGGCATTGTCGGCGCGTTCACGTTCATCGCAGACAAGGTCGGCGCGGTGTTCTCGCGCATGGCGCAAGGCATCCGTCAGACTCTGGAGCGCGGCGGCGCCGTTCAGATCGCGCGCCAGTCATTTGGCGAACTTTCGATCAGCAGTGGGTTGGACCCAACCCGAACCCTCAATGCACTTCGGCGCGCGGCTCGCTCGACTGCGTCCGACCTCGATCTCATGGCCAGCGCGAACCTCGCGCTCCAGTCGGGTCTGCCCGCGACGTCCGAAGAGCTTGGCCAACTCGCGGAAGGCGCCCGCCGGCTGGGCCGCGCTCTCGGCAGGGACGCCAGCGAGTCCTTCGAACGACTGATCGCTTCCATCGCGAAGGGCGAGCGCAGGCTTATCGACGAACTCGGCATCGTCATCAATTTCAACGAGGAGTACGAGAAGTACGCGCGGAACGTGCTGGGTGTCACGCGCGAACTGACCGAAAACGAGAAGGTCGCGGCGCGACTGGCTGCCGTGCTCGACGGACTGGGATCCAGGACCGCCCGGCTCGGCGAGGACACGCTCACGGCCGGCGACCGTATGCAGCAGTTTGCGGCGTTCACTGAGAATGCCAAGAACGCCATGGCCGAGGCGATTGTCGAATCGCCGAAACTGGCCGAACTGCTGGACCGCATCGGAACGGGCGCCGAGAACGGTGCGGGGCACATCCAGAACCTTGCGGACCATGTTGGCGCGCTCGTCGATCTGATGATTGATCGCGCAAACGCGATTGCCGAGCATCCGGTCGCCCGCATCTTGTTCGGCTTCGCGAAGTTCCAGACCAAGGCGACACTCGGCGCGCTCGGACTTACTGGCGGCCTGGCCGCCGGCGCGGGATTCGAGGACTTCCTGGAACAGAGACGGGCTGCCAGGGCGGCCGAGCAAGACATGGCAGGATCGCGTGCCGAGATTTCCAAGCTCGTGCTCGAACTCGAAACGCTGGCCGCTCGCGGTGACCGGGCCGCAATGACGGCGCTCCAGCAGATCGCCGACTCGCAGAAGGAAGGTGCTGCTGCTGCTGCCGCCGCGATCGGACGGCTCGGACGCGCGTCAGGCGAGGAGTCCGGCGATCCCGAGAAGGCTGCCCGCGAAGCCGCGCGCATTGCCGCTGAGCGCGCCCGCCTGCAAGAGCAACTCGCCCGCGAGCTCGCTCAGCTTACCCGCTCGGTCGTCGATGAGTCGCTGCTCCAGCTCGACAAGCTGGAACGCGAGTGGATCGCCGCGTTCGGCCGGATCGATGAGGAGACGGCCGCGAAGTTCGGCTCCATCCGCGAATCCATCGAGGCCGAGGGCCGCGCGATGGAGATCGAGGACCAGATCCGCGCGTACGGCGAGGCGCACATCGAGGCCGCCGAGGACGTCGTGCCGTTGCTGGCCGGTCTTCGCGCACTGATCGACGGGCTGGAGCAGGAAGCCGAGAACACCGAGGAGGGCTCGAAGGTCCGCAAGCGGTTCATCGACCTGATCCGCATGGCCGAAAAGGCGATGCTGGATCTGGCGAAGGCCGCCGAGGACGAGGGCAAGAAGCAGGAGCAGTCGGCGCAGGAGGCCGAACGTGCCGCTCAGGAACGCCTGCGGCTAATCCGTGAGGAAGCCCGGCGGCTGGAAGATTACGCGCGGGCCGCGCTCCAGGTCGCTGAGTCGATTGGGCTGATCGACTCAGGGGCTGCCAAGGCACTCGGCTCGATCGTCGAGCTCGGAGCCGGCATTGCGCTCGCCACGGCGACCGGCGGAAAAGAAGGCATTCCGCTGATCATCGGCGGTGCCACGGCTTTGATCGGCGAACTGTTCGGCCCCGACACGGAACGGCAGGAAGCCATCCGCCGCAACACCGAAGCGATCGACCGGCTGCGGCTCGAGTTCGAGGGATTCCAGTTGTCGGGCGGACTGCTGACGAGCGCGCGCGCAGCGATCGAGGACGCGATCCGGTCCGGTGGATTGCTCGCGAGTGGCCCCGGAGATATCGGACGCGGCGGTGGACGGGCAGTCGTCCAGGCTTTCGCGCGTCAGGGCATTTCGTTCGCCGAACTGAAGGCGCTGGCCGACGAACTCGGCATCGAGCTGTTCGACAAGAACGGCATGATCACATCCGAGGGTCTGCTGGCGCTCCAGGAAGCGCTGGGCATCGCGACGGACGCAGTCGTCGGCTTCGGCAACTCGTTGGACGAGCAGCGCGCCGCGCGCGAGTTCGAGCGCGAGGTCTTCGACGAGACGGCGTCTGCGGCTGAGCGCGCGCAGGATGAGCTGGACCTGCTGGCGAAAAACGCTCCTGACCTGTTCCGCAAGTTCTTCGCCGGCATCGATCCGTCCACCGCCGAAGGCCGGGCGGAACTCGAAGCCCGAACGCGTGAAGTCGCGCGGTTGATTCTGACCGCCGAGCTGGATCCGGCGTTGCTGGGCGACCTGACCGGCGAGCAGCTCCGAGAGCTGATCCTCGGTATCGACGCGGCCCTCGACGAGATCAGCGAGGAAACAGGCGAGGGCGGCGCGACGGCCGGCTTCCAGGTTTCGCGCGTGATCACCGAAGCATCTGCCAATATCGTCGTCGCGCAACTCTCGTCAATCGAGCTGAACACGCGCCGGACGTACGAAGGCATCTACGGCTTGCTCACGGCTGCGGGCGGCACGATCCCGACGAACCTGCCGGTCCCGGCCGCTCCGACCACCACGAGCGCGCAGTCGGCCGGCATCTCCATCGGCAAGCTCGAAGTCTACGTGTCCGGCACGCAGATTCCGCCGCTGACGACGCCCGGTGCGCAGCAGGAACTCGGAGAGAACGTTGCTATCGGGTTCCGGCGCGGGTTGGCTGAAGAGCAGACCGACCACCAGATGGGCAACCGGACGGTCAACTACCGCCGCGCTGTCGGGAAGCTGCGCGGATGAGCCTGGTTCACACGATCGACGGGACCGATGTCAGCAGCTTCGGGCTGCGGATCGCGGACGCGCCGGGCACGCGAGCCGGGCTGATCCGCGACCACGCATTGGCCTACATGCCTGGTCGTGATGGCGCGCTGTACATGGGCGCGGACGCGCAGGGTCAGGCTCGCGAACGCAGGATCGTACTCGCCAGCGACCTGAACGTCGCCCACGGCAGCACCGCCCACACGACGCTGCTGACGCAGCTGGACGAACTGAAGTGGCGGATTGCCCGGCGGGATGTGCAGATCGTTTTCGGCGATCAGGACACTCGCTACTACACTGGCCGGATCGAGCGGCCGGACGCCAACCATCTCGCGCCCGTTCACACGCAGCGCATTGTTCTGCTACCGCTGACGTTCCTCTGCGGCGACCCGTTAGCCTACGCCGCCACGCAGACGACGGTCACGTTCACGGGTGCCGCCGCGCAGTGCCCGCTCTGGACGGGGCTCGTCTATCCGCTGATCAATGTCGTCGGTCCGGTCGGTCCTGACTTCGACATCATCTATCGGGACTCGAGCGGCACGGAGCAGGGTCGTACCCAGATCACCGGCAGTGTGCCTTCCGGCCAGACGCTCGCGATCGACAGCTACAACCAGCTCATCACGCTGGATGGCGCAGACGCGGCCGACATGCTGATTGACTCGACGACGTCGGACTTCATCACGCTGGACCCCCAGCACGGCACCACGGTGGCGGGTGCGTTTCCGACGCTGGAGATCACGAAGACGCCGAATAGCGCGCAGGCGATCTACAGGCGGGCGGCTGAGTAGTGGCGTACGACGCTGAAGTGGCGGCCGACAGCCCCTGGGGATACTGGAAGTGCGAAGATGTGTCGGGGTTGCCGCAGGACTCATCGGGGAATGCCCGGCACGCCACGACGTTCGACTTCTTCACGGGCGGCTCGCCCGCGCTGTACGGCCAGCCTACAGTCCTGCTGAGCGAGCCGAGCGGGACGTCGATCAAGGGCGACCTGGCTCGCATCTTTTTCCCGTCGCTGAACCTGAACAATGCCGACTTCACGCTGGAGTGCTGGCTGAAGATCGACACACTCGCCACAGGGCTCGAACTATGGATGAACGGGTCCATCCTGTTCAGCCACTGGCTCGCTCAAGGCTTCATCACGGCGGCCGGCGCGATCTCGCTCAGCTATACTGGCGACGATCTCACCACGGCTGACGGTCTGATCGAGGTAGGCGGCTACTATCACATCGTCTTTCGCCGGCAGCACGCCGCCGATCTATCGAGCATCTGGCTAGATGGCGTAAAGGTAGCGGAGAACAATGCGGGGCCGCTGACCGGCTCGAGCAATGCGTTCCACTTCGGCGGCCAGGGAGGGTACGGCGGCCTCGGCAACGCAATGAGCCAGTATTTCGGCCGGCTCGCCGCGTACCAGAGTGCCCTTTCCGACGCGCGCATCGAAGCGCACTTCGACGCTGGAATGGGCTCGCCGCCAGTGGAATACAACTGGTCGGTCGCCGCAGCATCGGACACGGAAGCCGCGTTCAGCGTCGAACAGGATGCGGCGATCCTCGAAGTCCGCTACGAGATCACTACGCCGGCCGATTCAGCGTTCACGAGCCCGGTCTACGACCAGACGGACGCGGGCGCGAATCGCTACCTGCACACGGCGTCAGGCCTGACTGCCAGCACGACCTACCTCAGCCGCATCACCGTCCGGACGGCTGCGGGCTGGCAGCCGGCGCAGCTCGCGAAGTCGTTCACGACGCTTGCAGTAACGCCAGTGGCTAATCCGTACCTATCGATTGGACAGCGGTTCATCGCGCCCGAATTTGGCGAAGCAATCTCGGGGACGGGTTACACTGTATCGTGGAAACCGACCTTCAATCTGTCCAGTCTGTACGTAAGCGATGATCGGGGCGCGACATGGACGCAGCTGTTGAATCTAGGCACCCAATCTCTGATCGGTTTCACCACGTTCCCGTATCCAGATGGCACAAGATTGGTGTTCTGGCTCGAGACACCCGCGATTCAGGAAAACGCTTATACAGAGGCAGTCGTCGACAACGGCGGGCTCAGGTCGTACGGTTGCCCTGAACCCACCGAGATATACTGGGGTTTCGGCAATTTCTTCCGTTCGGGAGGCATACATTATTCACTCGGAGGTGCGTTTGCCGTGCCGCTAACAGCGGCATGCCCGTCTTCCTTGGTCGTTCCTGATGCCGACGAAGCGGAGGTTTCTACCGTTGTTGGGTTTTCCTGGGCGTCGGGAATACCATGGTGGGCTCCATATCCCGCCGAGGGGTGGGCCGCTGGTGTTGTGATCGGCGCATCGGGTAACGATGCGGATGAGACGACCACTGGACTGTTCGTCGGAATCCGAATCCAGGCGGTTATGCCATGCTTGGCGAATAGTGGGCTATCTGTCGGCGGGTATCCGTATGACGGATCGAGCGTACAGTCGCAGCTGGTGTATGGGTTCGCGAACAGCGCCCCAACGCACAACGCCCACAGCGGCGGCGGCGTGAGGTCGGTGTATACGAAAACAGCGCTGCCGCCGCTGTGCGACTACTCCGTGGAAGTCGGGCTGACCGTTCGACTGACCAAGCCGGACCGCATTCTGCAACCGACCGTTGTACGGTTGCAGGTTGGCGTTGGTGTGGGTGGCTTTGTAGGGACCTCGCAGTTTTACGATGGCAACTGGGATGTGGATGAGACCATTGACTTGGGGTACGAGTTTGCATGCGGCAGATGCGGCATTGCGACCGGACGAGTTTTGCAGGCTACGTTTGGTGGCTCGGGTGCCATCGGTACCACACGGCCATGCATCGTTCTTTTGTCCGACCCTTCCTGCAGCCCGGTCCCTGCGGGTACGCCCCTCACGACGATCATCCCCACCGATGACACTGTCGTCTGCGACGAGGTCACGCTCGACATCACGCCACCGGGCGGCACGTACGGCCCAGGCCACTCGACGACGCGCTGGGAGATCGCCTCCGCGTCCGATCCGTACTTCACGAGCCCGCTGCTCGACACGGGCCATCAGGCCGCCGACCTGCTGACGTTCGGGCCCTATGCGCTGCCGGCGGGCGACTACATCTGGCGGGCCACGATCACCGTCGACGGTTCTCCAACTACGAGCGCCGAAGACAGCTTCACGATCGATGAAAACAGTCCGCCGACCGCGCCGGTCTGGGTGAAACCGTTCGCCGGCCAGGTGTTCAGCGCGCCGACGTCGATCACGTTGAACTTCAGCGCCGCGACCGACCCGGACTCGGACCCGCTGACGTACGAGGTCTACTACAGCGCCGATGGTGGCGCGACACTGGTCGAGATCTTCGCGCTCGGGACTATCCAGCCGGACACGGACACTCCGTGGAGCATGGCCGGCATCCCGGCTGGCGAGTTGATCCTCTACGTCCGCGCCTTCGACGGCTGCGAGTACGGTCCGTTCGATACAGTCTGCATCGAGATTATCCCCGGACCCTGCCCGAGGGATCCGATCCATGTCACCTGGGCACGGCGTGCCGAGATCTGGGCAGATGTCGAAGGCAATGGCGCCTCCCGTCAGGCGTTCGTGCCGCAGTTCATCGACGTCAGCGATCACGAGGAACTGGAAGGCGAAGAGCGGGCGGAGCTTCTGTTTCCGCGAGCGACCGGCGCGATAACGGCGGCCAAGGTATGGACGTACCTGCGCGCACGGAAGGTGCTGCGCATCCACTGGGCGGACCTGACCTACACGGAGTACCGGGTTGCCCGGCTTACGGATTCGCGCGGCGACCGGAACGCTTTGCTGACGCGGCTCGAGCTGGATGCGATCTGGTACGACCTCGGAACACGCGTGCTCAAGCGGATCGAAGCGAACGGGCTGGTCTACTTCGACTTCCCGCTCGTTCTGACGCCGGCGCAGCACATCGACTTCATTCTCGGCCAGTCGCCCCGTTACTTCGTGGCCGGCAGGAACCACGCAGCGACGGACCCTGTGACCATCGAATACTCGTGGGACACGCCGCTGTCGGCGCTCTACAAGCTGGCCGAAGCGACAGGCATGGAACTCGACGTCCCGCGTGCCTGCGACCTGTACCGGATCGATCTGATCACGGCGGTCGGTGCGGATTCGACCCTTGTGTGTTCGTTCACGGCGGACGAGAGCGGATTGACGGTCACGTTTACGGACGGCTCGACACCGGCATCCGAAGTGCTGGAATGGGAATGGGACTTCGGTGATTCAACGTCCGGCTCGACCGAGCAGAACCCGACGCACGTCTATGCGGGGGACGGGACGTACACGGTCAGCCTGACGGTCACGGATTACGATGGGGCAACCTGCACGACGACGCAGCAGATCACAGTGGGCGCGAGTGCGAGCGCATCGCCTTCGGCCAGTCCGTCGCCGAGTCCGTCGCCGAGTCCGTCCCCCGAACCTTCGCCCTCTCCATCTCCGAGCCCCAGCCCGTCGTTCCACCCGTCGGACATCGGCGGCCTGCTCCTGCTCTGCGAGGTCGAATCGCTGGAGGCCACGCACGCCGACACTGACCCCATCGCGCAGTGGGATGATGAGTCCGGCGAAGATAACCATCTCGTGCAGGCGTCGGCCGGGTTGCGGCCAACGTTCGATGCGGATGCGGGCCTTGGCTGGCCGTCCGTCCGGTTTACCGCCGCCGGGATTCGTAGGCTACAGGTCCTGAACTTCTTCGGCGCAGCGGCAGAAATTTTCATCGCACTCCGAAACGACAATTGCCCGGCTGCGGGCGGGGCGGGGAATAATAACGCCTCATGGCACCTGGGCAGCGGCGCGGTCTCAGTCTACTGCTGGAATGACGGTAACATCTATGACAATTTCGGCACCAGCCTGCGCTACACGTACGCGAGTTCGGGCGACCTGACGGCGGTTCACACGTTCGGCAGCTCGGCGGAAGCCGGGACCAAGACGCAGTACATGAACGGCACGCAGGTCGCGCAGCGATTGACCAATACGGTCGGCTGGCCGGCGACGCTGCTCTTCGGCGGCGATGGCGGCGGAAGTAACGTGTTCCCCTCGGACTGGTTCGCGGTCGTGGCTTACGATCACGTCCTGAGCACCGATGACCGGGCGGCTGTTGTCAGCTACCTCAGCAAGTACCAGAGCGCCCGCCCATGACCGTCCGACTGCGGTACCGCAAAAACCTGCTCGGACTCTCGCGCGATCTCGATGCGCGAGTGCTGCGGAACCGCGTCTATCCGAAGGGCGTGGCGGTCGACGGCATCCACTGGACGATGGGCAATGCGCGCTGGGAGATCATCGACCGGGACGTGACCGCGCAGACGATCACGATCGGGCCGGACCTGACCGGCGATCCGGTGCGGTACGCGGACCAGTTGAACGTGCTCGGCGTCCAGCTCGTCGGGTCGTCGACGCTGTTCGAGATCACGGCTTCGACGGCCGCCGGCGTGCTGACGCTTCGCACGTTCGACCCGAACACGCTGGTCGTCGGCGAGTTCGTGCATATCCGTGTGATCGACCCGTGCGCTCCGAACGGCTGGTACCAGCTCACGCGGCTGGATCGGCCAGCCTCCATTTCGACCTACGGCATGGTCGAGGCAACAGTCGAGAGGAACGACATCCCGCCGATCGACGTGTTGAACCCGGACCCGTTCCTGCAAACCTGGACCGGCACGCCGGCGGTCCCGAGTTCGTGGCCGTACGTCGATGGCGTCCATCAGCAGATCACGGATGAGCGGTACCGCCGCTATGGTCCCTACTCGATCTACATGGACTGCACCGGCACGACGCATTTTGGCATCGAGTCGGAATGGTTCCCGGTGTACCCGTCGGCCGAACACCCGTACTTCTCGGCCGTGATATCCATGATGCTGATCACGGGCGATGACGTCCGCATGGAGATCATCGCGGACCCGATCGGCACTCAGTCCGGCGCCTACAGCTCCGGCGGCGTCGTCTTCCCGGACCCGTCTGGTGCACTGGCCGAGATCACGCGGCTGAACGTGTGGACGGATATCTCGATAGAAGGGATTGACCTGTGGGAGATTGGCGCCAAACAGGTCAAGATGCGCGTCATGAAGAGGGCCGGCATTGGCGAGGATGCGATCTTCTACCTCGACGCCGCGATGTTCACGCAGACGCCCACGAAGCCGCCGATCTTCTACGACCGGATCGCCAGCAACCAGCTCTGGCACGCGACCAACGATGAGCTTGCGTTGTTCGGCGAGCCGCAGGCGTCCTACGAGGTCGACATCGCCGATCGCTACCGGATCGACCCGGCCACGTTCGAGTTCGACGAGATCCGGAAGGGCGTGCCTGCGACCGTGTTCGACCCGGAATTGCTGAGCGGTTCAGTACTGACGCGCGTCGTGGATCTGCGTCGTGATCTGCGGAAGACCACGGCGGGCGTCAGCCGCGTCGTACTGTCGGCCAAACAGGAGGACCTGACGCGGATCACTGGGCGCGAGGCGCCGATCAGCCGGCCGCTGATTCCGAACCCGGTCGACCCGGAGATCGGCGCCGGCACGACGGGCGGCGCGCTGTCGAACCTGGCCGTTGAACTCCAGGTCGATCCGGACTCCAACGGCCACGACTACCACCTGCTGTCCTGGGATCACACACAGTCGATCGAGGCCGCGACCGGCGGACCGTACGCGGTTGACATCTACCAGATCGAGGATGGTGGCACGCCAACGTTGCTCGCGAGCGGCCGAGACCCGCGATTCGAGTACGGCGGCAGCAATACCGAAGCGTACAAGGGCAGCTTCCGGGTCGGGGTCAGCCCCGGCGTCCAGGGCGTCGATCCGTACCGGCAGTACGTCTATCAGGTCGTGCTCAAGACCGGTGGAGTCGCCGGCCGCACGTACCTGACATCGATCACTGGCTACTACATCTGATTATGGGATGCGGATGCTCGAAGCGCGCGGCGCTGGCGGTGAAAGCCGACGACTGGGCGAGGGACCGGCTGAATATCGGTATGCCGCGGCGAGTTCGACTGTTCATGGAGCGGAAGGCTGCCCAGGGCGGCAAGGTGTCCGCTCAGGACGTTCAGCGATCTTACAAGGAGCCTGTAGCATGAAACGATTACTGATAGTTGCCGCGTTGCTCGCGGCTGGTGGCGGGGCAAGCGCGCAGCAGCCGAGTCAGCAGCAGCCGATTCGATACTGGTTCGTCTGGCCGGACTCGGACTCGACGGTGTGGAGCCGGGTGCAGCAGTGGGTGCCCGTGCAGGCGGACGCCGTGCGCTGCGTGCTGCAGGAGGAGCGCACCGGCCTGACCTGGGACGGGTTCGCGTACCTGCCCGGCAAGGCGCCGCCGGTCCGGGTCGATACGGTCACGGTCGTCCGGGTCGATACGGTCTATGTGGACACGACGACCATTCCGCCGGACACAACGACGGTGCCACCCGATACGACTACGGTGCCGCCCGCGTCGGCTGTTGCGCTGTCGGCCACGGAGACGCTGACGAACTTCGGCCGCGACGTTGAGGTCTTCGTTCGCGACTCGCTGGGCAGCCCGATCCAGGGCCACGCGGTGCGCTTCGAGATCAGCGGCGGGCAGTTTGGCAACGGTACGTGCTGCGTGTTCAATCGCACATCGACGAGCAACGGCCGGACCGTCGTCGGCTGGCAGAACTACGGTGCCGGCGATGCACTGACCGTCACGGCCGCGGGCGCGGACACGTTGCGCATCCTCGCACCGGACTCGGCGGCTCCCGCACCGCCGCCGGGACCGCCGACACCGCCACCGATGCCGCCGCCGCCCGCGGACAGCACGAACCGCACGCCAGCAGGTCTGTTCTACACGCTCGGTCCGACGATCACGGCGACGGGTTCGGCTCCGTTCGGGCGCTACGACCAGCGATACATCGCGGCCGAGCAGGCGTCATATGACCACGTCGCTGTCGGACAGACCCAACCGCAGCCGCGGCCGGGCGAGACGGCGGCGACCGGGATGCACTACGGGGCGCTGGTCAGCCGCCTGATGTGGAGCACCCGGCACGGCCTGCCGCTGGACGCCACGAACGCGATCTATTCGCATGGCGTGGATGCAGTTCGCTGGTATCTCCAGTGGACCAAGAAGAACAGCTTCAATATGCAGCCGCACAACAACACCGGCATGTTCAGCATCGAGGCGCTGTATCTGCTCGAGGGCGATCCGGACGCGCTCACGCACCTGCACGTCAACGCGCAGTGCTCGACGACCGATCCGTGGGGATACCAGTCGGTCACGAACCTGAATGGCGGCTGGCGCATCCCCGCGATCTCGCTCCAGGTATTCACGATCGCGCGTCGCTTGGGCATCCCGTACGTGCGCAATCAGGCAAACACGTCGTGCGGGTTCAACGCCGGGCTGGGTTCATGGGACGCCGCGGGCGCACAGCAGGTGCAGTGGATGCTGGCTGCGGAGCAGCGGCGCGGTGGTGACGGCTCGCTCGAGTCGCCCGTGCACAGCAAGGTCGCGACGCATGGCGAGATTGGGACGACCGAGGCGTATTTCATCAATGCGCTCGCCGCCCGCGCGTTGCTCGTCTGGTTCCGCGACACCGGCGACCGGGTCGCGTACGACCTCGCCATGAGGATCATCTCGCATCTGGCGGACGAGGTGTCCCGCAAGGGTGTGCGCTGCCTGCCCTACCTCTCGAACAAGATCAGCCAGAGCGATGTCAACGGCGAGTCGCGCGACACGGCGGGCTTCTATCCGTGGATCTTCGCGGTCGCGTGGCAGGAGACCGGCGAGCAGCGGTACGCCGATGCCGCGCTGACCGCGATCGAGTGTGCGCAGGCTGCGTACCTGGGCACGCCGAAACAGTGGAATGAGACGTATGGCGATATGTGGGCGCAGGGCGCAGAGGCGCTGCTTGCCGGCGTGCCGTGGCGGTAGACTGGCAGCCGGCAACCGCTGCTCTTGGGTTGCTCACGACGCCGTGGGGTTGGCTGACCCAACTGTCCGGTGCGCACAAGGCCGCGCTCGCTGCGATAGGGCTGGTCGGGCTCGGGCTGACTGCGGGGCTGGCGGGCAGCAGGTTCATTCTCGATCGCGAGCGATTCGCGAGCGGGGCTGCAGCGGCCCTCGTGAATGCCGAGCGCATCGAAAGCGATTCGGTCCGGCTGGACGAGCACATCCGACTGCAGGGCCAGATCGTCGGCGAGGGGCTGCGACGACTGGAGTCGGTCGAGTCCAGCCTCGATGTGCTGCGCGTGCTGCGCGACCGACAGCGGACAGACTCCGCGCGACTCGACCGGATCGAGTGTTTCGTCGAGGCCATCGCGGCGCAGTCGGGGCCGGCCGTGCTGGCGCGGTGTGGGGTACGAGGACGTACACCTTGAGGAGGGCACTATGAGCATGGCTGAGGACAGGCGCAGGTACCGGGCGGCCGGGCTGGAGGCGCAGTATTTCCGCTGGCCTCGGGAAGCGTTTATGGAGGGCATGGAGGCGATTCTCGAGGCGCTGAAGGCTGATGAGTCGCTAGAGCCGAGAGCGCGTTTCGGGCTGACCGAAAAAGGCGTGGTCACGCTCTGGCACTACACGAGTCGGCCAGAGAAGGCGCCGAAGGCATCGGGCTACGGGGAGGAAAGCGAAGGCTTCAACATCGCGGTCCCGTGCCCGCCGGACTGTGACCCGCCGCCCAACGGCGACTGATGACTGCGTTCCGCTGGGCGCAGGCTGGAGCGATCGCGATTGGGCTGGTTCCGCTGGCGGCCGTCGTGTGGGAGATCCTGCGCGGTCGCAAGCCCGACCCGGACGCGATCCTGCTGGTCTGCGCGTTCGCAATCTCGGCCATCACCGGCTGGATGGACTGGCAGCTCCGCGCGAACGGCCACGAAACGCTGTGGCTGACGTACGTCGTGATCCCGGTGCAGTTCGCGGTCATCATGTCGGTCGTTCAGCCGCGCGAGCATCAGCGGATCGTGTGGCTGTTCTACGGGCTGCTGGTCGCGGTGTCGTGGGCGGGCGCGGATCAACAGAGCGTCGAGATGGGCGTGCATGTCGTGGCCGGCGCGTGGATCGCGCTGGTTGCGTACCGACAGCCCGCGGTTGCGCCGTACCGGGCGGCGCTTGTGCTCTATTGTGGCGCGACGATCCCGTTCCTGCTTGCGCTCGGATTCCAGGCGCCGCGTCTCACGGCCGGCTGGATCATGACATGGACCGGATACCAGACCGTGCGACTGATCGCGCTCACACTGATGGCATACGCAGTGGTCGCGGAGCCCCGGACGCGAATGGAGGTAGTCACCGATGAGCCCCGAGATCATCGCGCTGCTGGGCGAGTACGGCGCGCCCGGCGTGGTGCTGGTCATGCTCGGCATCGTGATCGCGTCGCAGTTCCGCGATAGGGGCAAGGCCCCGCACCCGTGTGAGGGGCTGCATGCCGAGATCGCGAGACTGAGCGCGCAGATGCAGGGATTCGAGGACGGTACCACGTCGCGACTCCAGACGATCGGCAATGAGGTCACGTCGATCGGGCGGGATCTCATGCACATGAATCGTGACATCGAGGCGATCCGCAACCGGGTGTCGGCCTGATGCCGCGCATCGAGAAGGTCGGCACGTTCGAGGCGGTCTGGGCCGCCGATGACGACTACATCGTCAACGAGGCCACCGGGCCGAAGGGCAAGTGCATGAAGGGCCGCATCCGGATCACCAAGCTGGAGACGGGTACTCGATGGTTCGTTAAGCCCGATGAGTTCCCCGAGTCCGGCTGGGGCGCTGTCGATCCGGCCGACGCCGAGTACTTCACGAGACCACCAACGGAGCCAGCATGATACCGACCAAGATCATCTTCGACGCGGCCACCAACGTCTATCTGACGAGTGGCCCGATACAGACCGGCAACGCGCCGGACCAGCACGCGCGCACCGTGGAGACCTGGATCACCGAGTACTTCAAGGGCGCGGCCGGCAGTCACTACGTTCGCGCGTTCCACAACGCGGTCCGCGACGGGTTCGCGGAGGACACCACCGAGGGCCGGCTGGCGTGGCTGGACCTGTACAGTCAGGGCAAGATCATGCGCCGCCCGGACGGCACTCTCGGCTACCGTCGCGACCGGGACCAGTCTCTGACCGTGTGGCTGTACTGTGCGCGGGCGGTCGAGGAAATGACCGGCGACGTGCCGCCGTTCCCTGCGTCGCTGATCGCGGCCGAGGGCTGGGCGACGTGGGACGATGTGGCGAGCGGGGCTGAGCCGGCCGTGGGCGTGTGATCTACGACCTGTACGAGCGCGACTTCGGCCGCGAGCTGCAACGCTACGGCGTCACAGACTTTGTGCCGTCCGAGTTCGCCACCGAGACAGGCGGCGTCCCGCCGATGGGCCTGTGGGACAACGCCATGCCGACGATCGTGCGCATCCAGCGGTTCCGGAGCTACATCGGCAAGCCGATCGTCATCTGCACGCGCGCACACGGCCGGCGAGGCTACCGGGACTATCGGGCGAACAACGCGGTCGGCGGTGCCAGCGGCTCGATTCACATGAGGTTCAATGCGTTCGACTGCACGGTGCTCGGGTTGTCGGTGGCCGAGACTGTGGAGGCCATGGAGCGGCTGTTTCCGGGGCGCGACCGGGATCTGTGGGGCGTCGGGACGTATTCGACATTCGTCCACTGGGATACCCGCGGCCTGTTGGGCGAGCCCGCGCCCGCCCGCTGGACGGCGTAGCCATGAAAAAGCCCAAGCACCTGACACCAGAAATGGCCGCGATCTGGGACGAGCTGAGGCCGCAGGTCGATGAGTACATCAGCGCGATCGA